>WNGH01006279.1_pt1 | contig 11291 bp, 6 predicted proteins | sample 5400631 | NCBI WGS metagenome assembly WNGH01 (sample SAMN13153373, study PRJNA577476) | soil metagenome | isolation source: 115 cm soil or saprolite under Garry oak tree replicate 1 | place: USA:California | collected 2016-06-15 | reverse complement strand
AAGCAATTATCCGTCGGGCCGGGAATGAATGTCTTACCAGGGATTTCTTTACCCAGCCGATGCAATAGTCCCGCTTCGGTCACGACAATGATCTCGCGTGCAGGCGACTCTTTACAAAATGTCACCATCTTCTCAGTGGAGCAAACTTCATCGGCCAGCATGCGCACTGCATAGGTGCATTCCGGATGCGCAACAACCGGTGCATCCGGATACTGCTCACGGATTTTGTTTATGCTGCGCGCCGTAAACTCGACGTGAACGTAACAAGTGCCCTGCCACAAATCCATCTTGCGTCCGGTGCGTTCCATCACCCACGCGCCGAGGTTTTGGTCCGGGACAAAAAGAATGTTCCGACCAGCCGGCGCGGCGCGCACGATCTTATCGGCATTGCCACTGGTGCAAATCACGTCAGCCTGCGCTTTCACGCCAGCGCTGCAATTAATGTAGGCGATGACGTAGTAATTCTTATCGGCGCGCTCTTTCAAGACGTTCGCCAGCTTTTCCGGCGGACATGAGTCGGAGAGCGAACAGCCGGCATCGAGGTCCGGCAAGATCACTCGCTTCGTGGGATTAATGATCTTGGCCGTTTCGGCCATGAAATGGACACCGCAAAACAGGATCACGTCAGCGTCTGTTTTGGCTGCCTGGTAACTCAGGCCCAGCGAGTCGCCGACAAAATCAGCGACGTCCTGCAACTCCGGCACCTGGTAGTTATGCGCGAGAATAATGGCGTTTCGCTCGCGCTTGAGCTCTAAGAGTTCTTCCGCAAGGTCGACGCCGGGGCGCCTGGGGCCAGCGAAATTTATGCCCGCACTTACCATCGGCTAATATGGCGGTTTCAGCAGGAATTACAAACTAACCCGTAGATGAATCGTAGGGCGTTTCTGTGAAACGCCAAGGTTGCTGATACAGACGCCCTACAAGAGCGCTGCGCGCATCACTTCTACCGGCGCATCGCGATTGAACCAGATCGAAAATGAAAGCGTGCCCTGATGCAACAGCATCGATATCCCATTCACGCCACGCGCACCGGCTCGCTCGGCGGCGCGAAGCAAAGCCGTTTTCGAGGGCCCATACACGCAATCGAAGATCATGTGATGCGGCGCCAGCAAGCGGGCCGGAACAGGAGAAGGATCGCTGGGATTCATTCCGAGCGGGGTGGCGTTCACGATGAGATCGATTTCTGCGAGTTGCGCGCGCATTGCTGTTTCATCCCACGCTATCGCTTCGAGGCGTGCCACGGGACCGAGTACGCGCGCTCCGGTAAAGAATGGTCCTAACCCCTTCGCGAGCTCGCTTGCTTTTTCCAAAGTGCGATTGGCAAGAACAAGACGCTCACAATTTTCCAGCGCGCATTGCCAGGCAATGGCGCGCCCTGTCCCTCCGCCGGCACCGATGATCATCACGCGAAGATCGCGCACATCGACAGAGAATTCGCTACGAATGGCACGCAAAAAGCCTTCACCGTCCGTATTGAAGCCGATTAGTTTTTGATCGTCCTGCGCTGTAGCTACGGCGCTATTCGCCGTGTTGATCTTGATCGTATTTACCGCGCCACAGCGTGTGGCGCTCTCATCCACTTTATCAATCTGTGCGAATGCCGCGATCTTATGCGGGACAGTCAGATTGATTCCGATAAAATCGAGTTTGCGCAAAGACAGTAGCGCCGATCGCAGTTCGCTGGCGCGAATATGGAAACGCGCATATTGCATGTCGATCTCGCAGGCGCGCAACGCGGCGTTTTGCATTTGCGGCGAAAGCGAATGCGCAACTGGATCACCGAGCACGCCAAGGCGAATCGGCGGCTCGATGTCGCGCGTTGTCTCGCGCCATTTCTCAAGATCGGCTAGTGTGTAGCGCTCGGTAGTTTGCATTTTTTTTATTACAGCGACCTGACGATACTACTGTCGTGCCTGAGAGCGAACGCGCGATCTCTAGGTAGCGCACGCGTCCTCGCAATCGCGGATTTTCCTTCTGGGTTGTCGTCTCTCCCTTCGGGCGGAGTCCAAAGGAAAGTTTGTTTCGGCGCGGCGCGCCGAAACAAACATGCGGGACGCGTGTGCTACCCAATCTCTGCAGCCGCGCGCTATTGCGAAAGTTGCCGATGTGCGCGCTGATCGCTGTACATTCGCCCTCGGATGTCAGCAAACGGCGGTCCTCGGCTGTCCCGCTGCCGGATATACAGGGCAGAGGCCCTCTGCTCCTCACAGGCGGGACGCCTGTTTTCCAACGGCTCGCTCGTCTGCTAGTGTCGTCGCGTGACGACGGCTGAAACTGAAAGACCTTCGGACTTTATTCGTGACATTGTCGCGGAGGATGTTCGCATGGGCAAATACGAACGAATCGTCACTCGTTTTCCGCCGGAGCCAAACGGTTATCTTCATATCGGTCACGCGAAATCGATTTGCCTCAATTTCGGGATAGCGCGCGAGTTTGGCTCTATTTGCAACATCCGCATGGACGATACCAATCCGACAAAAGAGGAAGCGGAGTATGTCGAGTCAATTATAACTGACGTGCATTGGTTGATCGATGGTTGGGCCGACAAGCATGTCGGTGGCGCGCCATTTTACGCATCGGACTATTTCGATCGCTTCTACGAATACGCGGTCGAGCTTGTCCGTAAACGCAAAGCATACGTCTGCGACATGACTCCCGAGGAAACGGACGCATATCGCCGGCTCGGAAAGGCCAGCGCCTTTCGCGATCGCTCAATCGAAGAAAATCTCGATCTGTTTACACGAATGAAGGCGGGGGAGTTTCCCGATGGAGCACGCACGTTGCGCGCAAAGATCGACGTGAACGCGGCGAACGTCTGGCTGCGCGATCCAGTGCTCTATCGGATCCGGCATGCATCGCATCATCGCACCGGCGATAAATGGTGTATTTACCCGATGTACGACTGGGCGCACACGCTTAGCGATTACATTGAGGGCATCACCCATTCGGTTTGCACGTTGGAATTCGAGGTGCACCGGCCGCTTTACAATTGGATTCTCGAGGCGCTCGAACTGCGGGAGCCGCGCCCGCATCAATACGAATTTGCGCGGCTCAATCTCACTTACTCGGTCATGAGCAAGCGCAAACTGATCCAGTTGGTGAACGAAAAACTTGTTAGCGGCTGGGACGACCCGCGCATGCTTACCATTTCCGGTTTGCGCCGGCGCGGCGTGACCGCGAGCGCATTACGCGCGCTCGCTTACAACATCGGCATCACGAAATATCCGAGCATGACTGACATGGCCGTGCTGGAACACACGATGCGTGACGAATTCAATCGCACCGCGACGCGCCGGCTCGCTGTGCTGCGGCCGATCAAAGTTGTGCTGACGAATTATCCCGAGGGAAAAATCGAAGGGCTCGATGCAATCAATAATCCCGAGGATCCAAATGCCGGAACGCGCAAGATTCCGTTCAGTCGCGATCTTTACATTGAGTGGGACGATTTCATGGAAACGCCGCCGCCGAAATTCTTTCGGTTGCGTCCGGGTGGCGAGGTGCGGCTCAAGTACGCTTACATCATTAAGTGCGATGAGGTGGTGAAAGATGAGGGTGGGAACGTGATCGAGCTCCACTGCACTGTCGATCTGGAGAGTAAATCAGGCGGGCCGACTGCCAGTCGCAAAGTGAAAGGGACCATTCACTGGGTAAGCGCAGCGGACGCAATTGATGCCGAAGTCCGATTGTATGATCGCCTATTCAGTGTTCCTGAGCCTGATTCTGCCGGCGATTTCAAATCATTCATTAATCCAAATTCGCTGGAAGTCGTGAACGCGAAATGCGAGCCTGCGCTTGCGGACGCGCGTTCCGAAGAGCGCTATCAATTCGAGCGGCTCGGCTATTTCGCGCTCGACCCAGATTCCATGCGCGAAAGACAAATCTGGAATCGCACGATCACGTTGCGGGATACTTGGGCAAAGGAAGCGAAGAAATAATTCGCGGGTCATCCTGAGTCGCAGAGACGACGAAGGACCTCCCGCTGGGTGATCAGTCACACAAGCCAGCTAGCGCGATCTTCCGGCTTTGTGAGAGGTCCATCGCTTCGCTTCGGGATGACAGCGAATTAGAAGGTGGAAAGCGCGCGATCAATGCGTGCCAGCACTTTTTCTTTCCCGAGGACTTCCAGTAAATGATAGAGGCTTGGTCCCACGTTGCTGCCAGTCACCGCCAGACGAGTCGGATGGACGACCGCGCCCACCTTTACGCCGAGCTTTGCCGCCGTGCTTTTCAATGACGCTTCGGTTGTGGCAGCATCGAAGTTGTTCACCGCGCTTAGCGCTTCGCGAACGGCCTTAAGCCGTGGCTTGTTTTCAGCCGTGAAATGTTTCGTTACGCCTTCTGGATCGTAATCGAAATTGTCGATGAAATAGAAACCGCAGTAGGCAGGCAGTTCGTCAAACGTGTTGATTTTGCCTTTGCACGTTTGCAGCGCAGCGCGCACGTATTTGTCCGGATAATCATCGAGGTTCACGCCGCTCGACTTCAGCCTCGCGACGGCTAAATCGTAAAACTCGGAGTCACTAAGCTCGCGCGCGTACTCGCCATTCAACCAGTGCAGTTTGTCGGGATCGAACGTCGCGGAGCTGCGCCCAATGCTCGCGAGATCAAAAATTCGGATGATCTCGTCGATATCCATTTTTTCACGGTTGTCCTTGGGCGACCAGCCGAGCAGACAGAGATAATTGCGCACCGCTGCCGGGAGATAGCCGCGCCGGATGTAATATTCGACGCGCGCGCCTTCGTCGCGCTTGCTCATTTTCGATCCGTCCTTGTTAAGGATGAGCGGAATATGCGCGTAGCGCGGCGGCGTCACGCCGAGTGCTCGGAAAATCTCTATGTGCTTCGGCGTGTTAGAGAGATGATCTTCGCCTCGGATCACGTGCGAGATCTTCATTTCGAGATCGTCGATCACATTCACGAAATGGAAAATCCATGAGCCATCCGGACGACGAATGGTCATGTCAGGATGCGTTGCCCGATTGCTGAGATCGAAATCGATTTTTCCGCACACAATGTCATCCACGAGGACATGCTCGCGCGGCGAACGAAATCGCAGCGCACCCTGGTCTTCGAAGATGTGACCGGCATCCTGAAGTTTTCTTAAATAACGCTCGTAGAGTTCCGTGCGCTCACTCTGCAAGTACGGTCCGAATTCGCCGCCGACGTGCGGGCCTTCGTCCCAGTTCAGGCCCAGCCATTCTAGCCCTTCGTAAATGGCGGCCATTGCTTCCTCGGTGTTTCGCTTGATGTCGGTGTCTTCGATGCGGAGCACGAATTTTCCGCCATGGTGCCGCGCAAAAAGCCAATTGAAGAGCGCAGTGCGCGCCCCGCCGATGTGCAGATAGCCAGTAGGCGAGGGGGCGAAACGAACGCGGATTTCAGAGCTCATTTAGCCACAGATTACACAGATTTTCACGGATGTTGTAGCTCCAAAGAAGATGGCGCGAGCCTCTGATCCGCCGACCGGACGGACTCGTCCCGTGGCGAGCTTGCGTTTTTAGAATCCGCAAGCGAGGCGCTTGCGCTACTCTATGAAAATCTTCCCCGCGCGGCGGCGGGCATGTCGGTCTTGCGGCAGATTCACTTTCGCGATGCGGGCATCGTCCTCAGCGAGTGAACGCACTCGCTCGATCAAATCAAAACCGATATCAGCGACGCTTTGCGCGCGCAGCCATTTCAAGATTCGACGGCGCTGGAGCGCCACCGGCACATCGCGCAATTTGGCGACAGGAAGCTCGACCTCGCTCGAGTCGGGCAATTGGTTTTCAATCCAATTTTCTTCCTCGGCGGCGATGACGGCCGTTCGCCAGATATTTTGCCGGATGTTGCGACCAAGCATTTTCTCCAAATACGGAATGACGCGATGCCGAACACGATTGCGAAGCGGATTGAGATTTTTGTTCGAAGCGTCCTCGCGAAATTTCAGATGATGTTCGCGGACGTATTTATCGATCTCGCTGCGCCAAACTGAGAGCAATGGTCGCACGATCGCCAAAGCGAGATCATCCATTCGGCGCGTGGAGACTTCACGCATAGCGGCGAGACCAGTGATTCCGGCGCCTCGGAGCAAGTTTAGCAGGAAAGTTTCGACGAGATCGTCGGCATGATGCGCCAGGAAAATTGTGCGGCAGCGGCGTCGCCGCGCAATTTTGGCAAAAAACGAGTAACGAGCTTCGCGCGCTGCGGTTTCGATCGACATCCTCTTTTTCTTTGCGAGTGCGCGAACGTCTGCAGAACCGATCTGAAAATCGACACGGTATTTCGCGGCGAGGTTTTCTACAAAGCGCGCATCGGCAGCGCTCGATCGTCCGCGCAATTGGTGATTCAAATGGCAAACGATCAGTTTCTTATAGCCAATATTCGTCAGCCAGCGTAGCAGCGCAACGGAATCGCGTCCGCCGGAAACACCGATGAGATAGCGCGCATCGGGAGAAAAGCTCCGGAACAAATTTGTTTTTGTTTGAATCCGATTCATGGCGGCGCTCCATCCAAAGTTCAAAGCAATCATGAACGATCAACCAACTTTAGACAAAAGCGGAAGTGGCTGGCGTCTTTAAAAGCAAGGATTCAAACGCATATGAGCAATCACACTACTTACGCATTGCTGGTTCACTCAAAGGAAAAGGGCCGAGACAGGCTGGAAATCGCGGTCTATGTGATGTGCGTCTTGAGCGCCATTGGCGCAATCTGGCAATTTGCCTGGCAACCAGCTCCGCTGCCGTTGGATGCAATCAGCTGGGAATCATATGCACCTCAGCACGTCTCGCACCACCAAACGGGCGCGTTTTGGTTCAGGAAATCATGATCCAAACGCCCTCAGGATCGAGTATTCTGGGAATATTCGGGCGTGAGCAGGCCGCAGGCACGCGCTTACCCGGAAGAGGGAGGCCAAAGCCCCTCGAAGGTGGTATTCCAAAATCCCACGGATGTGCCAGCTGGCGATTTGACAATGAATGAACGTTCATTCATCTTTTAGATCTATGTCCCAACCCCAGGTAGATTCTTCCAGCCCAGATCGACGCTCCCAAATTCTCGATGCCGCTTTGGTCTGCTTTGCAAAGCGCGGATTTCATCAGACCAGCATGCACGATATCAGTGCTGAGGCCGGTATCAGCGTGGGCCTCATTTACCGCTATTTCGATAACAAGGACGCGGTTATTTCCGCGATGGCCGATCGGCATAAAAAGGAGATACAGGAGATCTTGGAACGCGCGCAACAAGCCTCCAATCTTCTCGAATCGCTCGAGATCCTGTTCACCGCCCATTGTGGTGAAACCGAACCGCAAGTGATCTCTGCGTTTGTGGTCGATCTTTTCGCCGAGGCATCGCGCAACCGCCGCGTTGCTGGATTGGTGCGGGATGTTTGCGAGACAACGATGGCGGGCGTCACCGACTTGATCGCACGTTCACCGGAAGTCAAGGCGACGAATTTGACTCCACGTGAAATGGCAGAGCTGATCTTCGCGGTTAACGATGGCATGCTGATGCGGGACGTCCTAAAGATCGGTTCCGCATTTGAGGAACGACGTGGGCAGCAGTTGAAGGTCGCACGCAACCTGTGGCGGCTACTCTTCAAAGAGCAGACGGAACCAGCTTATGCATGATTTGGCCAAAACTATTTCAAATATTCCAATGAAGTTGAACGTAAGGCCGCAGCAGCGCCGGGCTATTGGTATCGCGATAGGTCTGCTTCTAGCGATTTTCGTTTTTGTATCTGGCATTAAAGCGCTCCAAATTTTCAAAATGATCCGCAGCCCGCAGATTATGCCGGCTGTCACGGTCACCAGCGCGCCGGTAAAACAGGAGGATTGGGCTCCGAGGTTGTCAGCCGTGGGGTCGGTCGGCGCGGTGGAAGGTGCCGTCGTAGCAACGGAGCTTGGCGGCGTCGTGAGCGAGATCGCCTTCGAAAATGGCGGCGAAGCTCGGAAAGGCGACGTGTTAATGAAACTCGATACGTCGTCAGAAGACGCGCAACTGCGAACGGCAGAGGCAGATTTGCAGTTGGCGCGCGCTGATTTGGAGCGCGCGCGAGATTTAGCAGCGCGCAAAGTGATTTCCAAAGCCGAGATCGACGCCGCGGAATCGAAATTCAAACAAAAGGAAGGCGCAGCGGACAATTTGCGTGCAATGATCACCAAAAAACAGGTGCGCGCACCGTTCGACGGCCAGCTTGGTATCCGCCAGGTAAACGTCGGGCAAATGATTAATGCCGGTCAGCAGGTTGTGGCGCTAACGTCGCTCGATCCCGTGTATGTCGATTTTGCATTGCCGGAGCAACACCTCTCGAGATTGGCTAAAGGCTTGCAAGTGCAGGTGCGGGCCGATGCGCTCCCTGGACGGGAGTTCAAGGGGAAACTCACCGCGATCAATTCCATGGTGGATGCGGTCACGCGCAATGTGCCATTACAAGCGACGCTCGAAAATTCCGATCATGCGTTGCATCCAGGAATGTTTGCGAAAGTGGATGTCGTGTTGCCGGTGAAAGAACCAGTGCTGGTTATTCCGGCGACGGCTATCTCCTACGCGCCATATGGCGATTCGGTCTTTGTAATTGAAAAGAAAAAGGACCCGAAGAGCGGCAAGGAATCGCAAGTGCTGCGTCAGCAATTTATTCGTACGGGCGAAGCACGCGGCGATTTTGTAACTGTGACCAATGGCTTGAAAGCCGGTGAGGTAGTTGTCAGCTCCGGTGTTTTCAAATTGCGCAACGGAATGGAAGTGACAGTCAATAATGAACTCGCACCTAAACCGGAACTGGCGCCGATACCGGCACAAACGTAAGTCCTGATTCGAAATGCGGAGATCGACATGAAGTCATTCACTGACATTTTCGTCCGGCGACCCGTGCTGGCGATGGTAGTCAGCCTCGTCATCGTGATCGCCGGTCTGCAGGCGATCAGAACGCTCAACGTGCGGCAATACCCACGTAGCGAAAACGCGTCGATCACGGTGAAGACGGTTTACGTCGGCGCGAGCGCGGACCTCGCGCGCGGTTTCATTACTTCGCCGCTGGAGCGGGCGATCGCAGCGGCCGATGGCATCGACTACTTGCAATCGCAAAGCCAGCAGGGGCTTTCGACGATCACTGCGCGGTTGCGGTTGAATTACGACTCAAACAAGGCGCTGGCGCAAATCAGCGCACAAGTCGAGTCGGTTCGCAACTTCCTTCCTGTCGAAGCGGAAGTCCCCACGATTAAGATCGAGCAAGCCGATTCTGAGTACGCCTCTGCATATCTCAGTTTTACCTCCGATATTTTGCAGCCCAACCAGGTCACGGATTATCTCGTGCGGATCGTACAACCGCGTCTCTCCGCGGTACCGGGAGTGCAGGCGGCGGACATTCTTGGCGGACGCACATTTGCCATGCGGATTTGGCTGAAGCCGGATCGGATGGCGGCGCTCAATATTAGTCCGGCGCAGGTTCGCCAAGTGCTAGCAGCAAACAATTATCTTGCCGCTGTTGGTCAAACAAAGGGCGCTCTGGTGAAGGTCAACTTGACCGCGAACACGGATTTGCACACTGCGGACGACTTCAAAAAACTGGTGGTGCGCAGGGACAAAGATACTCTCATTCGACTGAGCGACATCGCGGACGTTGTGCTCGGCGCTGAGGACTACGACACGGAAGTTCGTTTTTCGCAGCAGCGCGCCGTGTTTATGGGCATAAGAGTGTTGCCGAATGCCAATTCAGTCGACGTGATCAAGCGTGCTCGCGTAGAGCTGGAGCAGATCAAACGCGACCTGCCGACCGGAATGGAGGCGAGCGTTGCCTACGACGCCACCGCTTATATCAATGACGCCATGCACGAAGTCTTCAAGACGTTGATCGAGACACTCTGCATCGTGATGCTCGTCATCTTTTTGTTCCTCGGCTCGTGGCGTTCGGTGCTCGCGCCGATCGTGGCTATCCCGGTCTCGCTCATTGGCGCGGTGTTCCTCATGCAGGCGTTTGGTTTTACACTCAACCTACTTACGCTGCTTGCCATCGTGCTCTCGGTCGGGTTGGTGGTCGATGACGCGATTGTTGTTGTCGAAAATGTTGAACGTCACTTGCGTGAAGGAATGCGTGGGATTGAGGCGGCGTTGCAGGGCGCGCGCGAATTGGTCGCCCCAATTATTGCCATGACCATCACGCTCGCGGCAGTCTACGTGCCCATCGGCTTGCAAGGCGGACTTACCGGTTCGCTCTTCCGCGAATTCGCCCTGACACTAGCGGGCGCTGTCTTCATCTCGGGAGTGGTGGCCTTGACACTCTCGCCGATGATCTGCTCGAAGCTCCTCCACCGCGGGGACGCCGACAAAGGATTTAGCGGCCTCATCAATCGGAACTTCGATCGTTTTCGCAACGCTTATGGGCGGCTACTTGATCGCACTTTGCAGGTGCGCCCGGCGGTTTACGTGGTGTGGATCGGCCTGGCGCTGCTCACGATTCCGATGTTCAAGATGTCTAAACACGAGCTGGCGCCGGTTGAAGATCAGGGCGTGATCTTTGGGTTCGTCGATACACCCGCCAACGCAACGCTCGATCAACTGCAACCCTACGCAGACGCCGCGGGGAAGGTTTTCCACAGTTTTCCCGAGACGAATTTCTCCTTCCAGATCACCTCGCCGACCGAAGGCGAAAGTTTCGGTGGAATGGTTTTGAAGCCGTGGGGCGTCCGAAAGGCTCCGACTTCGTCGTTTGTCGGTCCAGTGATGATGAAGCTGACGCAGATCCCGGGTATCGAAATGTTTCCGATCATGCCTCCGGCGCTGCCTGGCGGCGGGTTCATGCCAGTGGAGTTCTATATCTGCTCGACGGCCGAGCCGGAGCGGATTCTCGAGCTAGCAGAGCAATTGAAAATGCGCGCAATGCAGGCTGGCGTTTTCAGATTCCCGCCGCCCATCGATACCAAGATCGACCAACCCGAATCGCAGATCCTGATCGATCACGACAAGGTCGCGACTCTTGGCCTCGATATGAAACAGATCGGGGCCGATCTTTCCGCCATGGTCGGCGGCAATTTCGTGAACTGGTTCAATATTTCCGGTCGTAGTTACAAGGTCATCCCGCAGGTGCAGCGCATAGACCGATTAAATGCGAGCCAGCTCGAAAACATGTACGTGACCGGGCCTAACAACCAGCTGGTGCCTCTTAGCACGATCGCGACGATTCAAAACCGCACGGTCCCGCGATCGCTCAATCGTATGCAGCAACTCAATGCGGTGCGCATCATGGGGGTGCCGACCGGCAGCCTTGATTCAGCGCTCAAGTTCCTCGAGGACGAAGCCGCCAAAATGCTGCCAAAAGG
>WNGH01006278.1_pt1 | contig 11292 bp, 8 predicted proteins | sample 5400631 | NCBI WGS metagenome assembly WNGH01 (sample SAMN13153373, study PRJNA577476) | soil metagenome | isolation source: 115 cm soil or saprolite under Garry oak tree replicate 1 | place: USA:California | collected 2016-06-15 | reverse complement strand
GTCTTGGGGCGGCTCGTCCTGGGGTGGTGGCTCGTCCTGGGGTGGTGGCTCGTCCTGGGGTGGTGGTTCGTCTTGGGGTGGCTCGTCCCTGGCCAGCACGGCGACCGGGAAACCGCGAAGCAGGGCGGCCACGCTTGGCTCGCCGCCGCCGACCCGGCTGCCGGCAGCGCCGTCGGCCAGCACGTCCGCCCATTCGCCGTCCGGCAGCGCGACCGTCGTGCCCGCCCAGCCGTCAGCCAGGCCGACGACCAGCCTTGGTACCACCACGGCGAGGCCGCCCGTCCGGGTGAAGGCCACCGCGTGCGCGGCCTTCGGCCCGGACACGTGCAGCGGCTGGTAACCGGAGGCCGGGCTGTAGGCGCCGGGCTGGCGGCGCCGGTGCCGCAGCAGGCGGTGAATCAGCCAGAGCTTCGGCCCGCCCACGTCGCCGAGCCGCAGCGCCGCCGCTGGCCCGGCGCCGCCGAGCGCGGCCAGCAGGCGACGCCGGGCCGAATAGTCAACCGGCCGCCGGTTATCCGGGTCCACCAGCGACCGGTCCCATACCTCGGTGCCCTGGTAAAGGTCGGGTATGCCGGGACAGGTCAGCAGCAGCGCCGTCTGGGCCAGCGAGGTAACCCGGCCAAGTTCGATGATCTTGTGCTCGGCCAGGAACGCCGCCAGGTCGGCAGTGAAGTCCTGGTCGGCAAGTACCGCGGTGACGAACGCGCTCAGCGCCTCCTCGTACTCCGCGGCCGGATCGGTCCAGGACGTGTGCACCTTGGCTTCCCTGGCCGCCTTGGCCATGAAGGCCGCCGCCCGCGCCGCCCCGATCGGCCAGGCGCCGACCAGCGTCTGGTAGAGCAGGTACTCCGCGTTCCGGTCCGGCCAGCAACCGTGCCGGTGCCGCTCGTTGCACGTCGCCCAGCGGGTGACGGCGCGTTCCCATGCCTGCGGCAGCTCGGACAGCAGGCTGATCCGGGCGCGAACATCGCCGCTTCGCTTCGTGTCGTGCGTCGAGAGGGTCAGCATCGTCTCCGGCCAGTGCCGCGCGGCGTGCGCCATTGCCTGGTGGAAATCAGCTACCGGGGCGGGAAGACCGCTGCCCGCCGTGTCGCTTGCCGCCGTGTCGCTTGCTGCCGGGCTGGCGGCCGCCGGGTCGCCGAGCCAGGCCGGGTCGCCGCCCACCTCGTTGAGCGAGATCAGCGGCTGATAGCGGTAGAAGGCGGTGTCCTCCACGCCCTTGGCCATGACCGGTGGACTCAGCTGGGCGAACCGCACGGCGAACTCATCCTCCGCTGCGCCGGGATGGCCGCCGGTGAGTAGCTCTCCGATGAACCTCACCAGCTCGTCGTCGATGTCCGGCCTGCGCCGGCCGACCACGGCTACCGCGGCGGCCACCCGTGCTCGGTCAGCGGGACTGGCGGCCTGGCCCGGCTGCCCATGTTGGCCAGGCCCTGCGGGCCGTCCGGGCTTGGGGTAGATCCGATAGACGCCGAACGCGGCGATCACCTCTCGCAGCGCGTCGCGCAGTTCCCGGCGGGTGTGATCGCGCTGGCGGCGGTGATCCTCGCAGACGTCGGCAAGCACGGCGGTCAGGCGCTCCACCTCCGCGGCCAGGTCATCACGCATGATCTGCAGCTTGGCCGCGTGCACGATCTCGGGGTACGCCGCGTCCTCGGCGGTGAAGCGGGCGTAGCCGGCCTTGATGGCGGCTTCGCGCCGCGGGTCGACGAACAGCCGGCCGACCCGGTTCAGGAAGTCGTAGCCGGTCGTGCCCGCGGTCGGCCAGGACGCCGGCAGCTCCTCGTCCGCGGCGAGAATCTTCTCCACCACGACGTACGCGCCCCCGGTGGCGTCGCTCAGCCTGGCCAGGTAGCCCGCTGGGTCAGCGAGCCCGTCCACGTGGTCGACCCGCAGCCCGTCGGCGATTCCGTCCGCCACCAGGCGCAGCACCAGGCGGTGCGTTTCGGTGAAGACGGTGTCGTCTTCCACCCGTAGCCCGGCCAGCGTCTGGATGTCGAAGAACCGCCGGTAAGACAGCTCTTCGGCGGCGGTGCGCCAGTAGGCAAGCCGGTAGTTCTGCTGGCCGAGCAGCTCGTCGAGGGCGTCCGGGTCGTGATTCAGCACCCCGATCTCGGCGTCGATCGCGGCCGCCACCGTCGGCCGGTCGGCGCAAAGCTCGGCCAGCCTAGCGCGCAGCAATTCCTTGTCGCGATGCCGCTCGGCCACCGAGGCCGCGTCGGTGCGCGTGGCGAGCGGCAGCCGGCCGAAGGCGGCAGCGAGATTTCCCAGCTGGCTGGAGTCGGCCCGCGCCGCGGCCCGGGCCAGCAGGCCGTCCAGCGCGCGGGGCGACAGCGGTGCCTCATGCTCGTGGTAGCGGACGGTGAATGATCCGCCCTCCCGCGCTACGGTCAGCTCGCCGGCCTCAAGGATCCGGCCGTACTGGTCGCCGAGCACCGGCATGAGCACCGTGGCGGCCAGCTTTTGCTCCGGAGGGTCCCAGTCGATGTCGAAATAGCGCGCGTACGGGCTCGACGGGCCGTTCTCCAGCACGTCCCACCACCAGGCGTTGGACCGCCCGGCGAGCGCCATGTGGTTGGGCACGATGTCGAGTATCTGGCCGAGACCGGCCTCGGCCAGCCGCCTGGCCAGCCGGCCGTGCGCCGCGGCGCCGCCGAGTTCGGCATTCAGCCGGCTGTGATCGACAACGTCGTAGCCGTGCGTACTGCCCGGCGCGGCCTGCAGGTAGGGCGAGCAGTACAGGTGGCTGACGCCGAGCTCGGCGAGATACCCGGCGATGTCGGCAGCATCGTCGAAGGTGAAGCCGGCGTGCAGCTGGACGCGATAGGTCGCCGCCCGCGGGCGGGGTAGCTGCCTCGGCGTGGCGGGCATGGTGCGGCGCTCCAAGAGAGGGAAGGGGTGGCGCGGCCCGTCTCGGGCCAGCCAACGCTGTACCCGTTATGGTCAAGGAAACACAAGATCGTATACAACGCCTCCCGGAACTCGTCGCTCGCGGCGGACTGTCAGAGGGTCCCGGTACGATGAATTCCAGTGACTACTTATCGCGAGGCCCCTGGCGCCGGGCCCCAGACGGTCGATCTTGAGCTAGAGCTCGAGACATACCGCCGTGAGCTCACCGGCTACTGCTACCGCATGCTCGGCTCGGGCTTCGAGGCTGAGGATGCGGTGCAGGAGGCGATGGTCCGGGCCTGGCGTGCCATCGACACCTTCGAGGGCCGTGCGTCCCTGCGGTCGTGGCTGTATCGCATCGCCACCAACGTGTGCCTCGACATGATCCAGGGACCGCAGCGGCGGGCCAGGCCGATGGACCTGGGCCCGTCATCGACGGCGGCCGCGGTGATTCCCGATTCGCTGCCGGAGACATCCTGGCTGCTGCCCGTTCCCGACGCTACGGTCGGTCCCACTGGCAGCGACCCGGGTGAGGTCGCGGCTTACCGCGAATCGATCCGGCTGGCCTTCGTGGCGGCGCTGCAGCACCTGCCGCCCCGCCAGCGGGCGATCCTGATCCTGCGCGAGGTGCTGCGCTGGCAGGCCAGCGAGGTGGCCGAGCTGCTCGACACGACGGTCGTCTCCGTCAACAGCGCGCTGCAGCGCGCCCGGGCGACCCTCGCTGCCGCGGGCGTCAGCATCGACGCCAGCGAGCCCGGCGTCCTGGACGCGGAGCAGCAGGAACTGCTGGCCCGGTACGTGGACGCATTCGAGCGCTACGACATCGACGCCTTCGTGTCGTTGCTGCACGAGGATGCCACGTTCTCGATGCCACCCCACCCGATGTGGCTGCGCGGTCCTGCCGAGGTCAGCCAGTGGCTCCTCGGCCAGGGCCTCGGCTGCCGCGGCTCCCGGCTGGTGGCCACGGCGGCCAACGGGTGCGCGGCGTTCGGCAGCTACCGCCCGGCCGGGCCCGGCGCACACGAGCCGTTCGCCCTGCAGGTGATCGAGACCTCCGGCGGGCGGGTCACGGCGATCCACAACTTCCTATTCCCCGAGATATTCGCTGCCTTCGGGCTGCCGCCCAGGCTGGAGCAGTAACTAGCTGGAGCAGTAGCTAACTGCCGGTCCTGAACCCGATTCCGGCCGGCGCCGCGGCAACGGCGGGGGAACTGGCCGCCAGGGCCCGGCATGGCTACATTCGTGCCCATGTTCGAAGCGGCGAGCTGGCTCGAAAAACTGAACGACGAGCAGCGCCGCGCCGCCATGCACCCGGACGGTCCGCTGCTCGTACTGGCCGGCGCCGGGACCGGAAAGACCGGGACTCTGGTGGCGCGGGCAGCCTGGCTACGGTCTCAGGGCGTGCAAGCCGGCCGGATTCTGCTGCTGACGTTCACCCGCCGCGCTGCCGATGACATACTCGCCCGGGTCGCGCCCAGGGCGGTGACCGCGGATGAGCGGATCTGCGGCGGGACGTTTCACGCCATCGCGCACCGGATCATCCGTGCGCATGCGGAGTCGTTCTCGCTGCCGCCCGAGTTCAGCGTGATCGACCCGGCCGACGTCGCGGACGTGCTGGACACGCTCCGGGCGGATCATGAGCTGGTGGCCACCAGGCGGCGCGCCCCCCGGGCGGCCGTCTGCGCTGACATCTACACCCGCTGCGTGAACACGCATACCGCGGTGGCCGATGTCGTGCGGCGCACCTTTCCCTGGTGCGCCGACTTCACTGCCCAGCTCTCCGGGCTCTTTCGTGCCTACGTGGCGCACAAGCGCCGCCACGGTCTCGTCGACTTCGACGATCTGCTGCTGCTGTGGCAGGCGGCGCTGGCCGATCCGGCCGCGGGGCCGGTCCTGCGGGGCCTGTTCGATGCGGTACTCGTCGACGAGTACCAGGACGTCAACGCGGTGCAGGCCGATATCGTGCGGCTGCTATCGCCGGACGGCCGCGGCCTGACCTGCGTCGGCGATGATGCCCAGGCAGTGTACGGTTTCCGCGGCGCTGATCCGGCGCACCTCCGGGCACTTGCCGATACCTACGAAGGCCTCGACGTGATCCGGCTGACCACGAACTACCGGTCGAAGGCGTCGGTGCTGCGGCTAGCGAACGTGGTCCGGCCGCAGTCCCAGGGCCTTGAGCTGGCGCTCACCGCGGACCGCGGCGGCGGGCAGCCACCCGTGCTGGTGCGCTGCCACGACGAGGCAACCCAGGCGCGCGAGATCTGCGCCCGGGTGCTTGCTGCGCATGAGTCAGGCCTGGACCTGCGCGAGCAGGCGGTGCTCGTCCGGGCCGCGCACCATAGCGACGTGCTGGAGGTCGAGCTGTCGGCCCGCGGCATCCCGTTCGTGAAATACGGCGGCCTGAAGTTCACCGAGGCGGCGCACGTCAAGGACTTCCTGGCGGCAGCCCGGGTGGTGGCCAACCCGGCCGACGATCTCGCCTGGTTCCGGCTGCTCCGCCTGCATGAGGGCATCGGGCCGGTGCACGCGCGGCGAATGATCGACGCCCTGCAGCTGGCAGCTCCGTCGCCGTTGCGCCGCTGGCAGGAAGCGCTGGACGCCGTTCCGCAGCGGTCCCGGCCAGCAGTCGCCGCGACGATCGCCGGGCTCGCTGCCGCTGCCGATCTCGAGCGGACCGCGGACCGGGCCGGCGCCATCCTGGCGGCCATCCTCGACCCGGTCCGGGCTCGCTATCCCGATGCCGCGGCACGTGTCGCCGACCTGGAGCGGCTGGCCGACGCGGCGGCCAGCAGGCCGTCGCTGCACGATGCGCTGGTCGAGATCGCGCTCGATCCGCCCGCGTCCGGTTCCGACCTGGCCGGACCGCCGCGGCTCGATGACGACTACCTGGTGATTTCCACGATGCATTCCGCCAAGGGACTTGAATGGCCGGTCGTGCATCTGCCGCACCTGGTGGACGGCGCGGTGCCGAGCGACATGGCGCTCGGCACCCCGGACGGGCTGGCCGAGGAGAGACGGCTGTTCTACGTCGCCGTCACCCGGGCCCGCGACCAGCTGTACCTGTACGCGCCGCTGCGGATGCATCACCACCGGATGGCCAGGGACGACCGGCACAGCTATGCGCCGCTAACCCGCTTCCTTGACGCCGAGGCCCTTGCCCAGTGCGAGATTACCGAGGCGGCCCCGGCCGTGCCGGTCATGCCGCGGGTCGCCGCGCTCGCCGCGACGGTCGATGCGGCGCTCGATTCGCTCTGGAACTGAGGTTCAGCCGACGCCGAGGCCGCTCTTCGCGGCGGCCTCGAAGATCCGGAATGGCAGCAGCCGCTTGGCCACGATCCCGGCCCGCTCGCCGGCCTTGCCGACGGAGACTCGGCGCGGCGGGCGGCGGGCAGCCAGCACTCGCTGCACGACGGCGGCGACCTGGCCGGCGGGCACGCCGTTCCTCTCGTCCCGCTCCATCAGGCCGACCGCCTTGGCGAGCGCCGCGGCGGCTGACCTGATCGCGTGCCGCAGCATCAGCGCGCCCACGATCTGCAGCAGGCCCCATGACGGCGAGCGCCCCGCGCCAGGCTGTCCTCACCGGTAGCAGGTGATGGGACCTCGGCTACCCAGCGGACAGCGCCAGCGCACCGCCGCGGCCAGGCATCTGCAGGGCAGCGGCAGTCACCGACGGGTAGACGTCAAGGACCCGGTTCATGCCCGTCATCTTCAGCAGCCTGGCCACCTGCCGCGGTACCGCGGCAAGCGCCAGCGAGGCGCCATCCCGCGACGCCGCGTTCCGCGCCATCGCGAAGACAGACAGGCCAGCGGCATCACAGAACCGCAGCCCGGCCAGATCGAGGATGAGACGAGCCGGCCGGTCGCCGAGCGCGAACCCGAGATGGGTCCGCAGCATCGGCGCGCTCGCCACGTCAAGCTCGCCGCTGACGGCGAGGACGACCGTCTCCGGCCGGTAGCGCGTCACCACCTGCAGGTCCGGCGCAGCTATCCCGGCTGGCCGGGCAGGCGGATCTGTCCCGGCTGTCCGGGCCGAAGCGTTAGTCCCTCTGGTCGTCAAGTTCCCCCCTGAGCACACCAGTACCGTCCGTCCAGGGTACCCAAGCCCGCCGCGACGCAGTCCATGTGGTGACGTTGTGGCATCGATGTGAAGTTCCTGCCTGCCTGCGCGGTACGGCACCGGCGCCCGGCGGCTGCGTTAAATGCCGGTCTTATCGTGACCGGCCGGGTCCGGCCGCCGGCCGCCATCCGGCGGGCTGCCGCCAGCGACCAGGGAGCCCGCTTCCGGCGGCGTGTTTTGCCTGATCGCTGGCGCAGGTCCTAGGTTTCGCCCATGCACACAGTGGATGCGACGACTGAGCAGATGATCCGGTCCGTTCTCGCCTACGCGGAGCAGCGGCTGCGGCTGGACCCGGTGCCGCTCGACGGCGGCCCGCGGGATCCGGCCGAACTCGGCGCGGCGCTGCGCGGAATGCTGACCGCCGAGGGCAACGACCCGGACAAGGTGCTCGGGGTCTACGCGGATACTCTCGCGCCCGCCGTGATCTCGACGGACAGCCCGCGGTTCCTTGGCTTCATACCGGCCGCCCCGACGAAGGCGGCCCTGCTGTTCGACATGCTCATCTCCAACGCCTCCATCCAGGGCACCTCCTGGCTGGAGGCGGCGGGCGCGATCCAGGCCGAGAACCAGGTCCTCCGCCTGATCGCGGACCGTGCCGGGCTGCCCGCCTCGGCCGGGGGATGCTTCGTCTCCGGTGGCTCGGCCGGCAACCTCTCGGCGCTCGTCGTCGCCCGCGAGATGGCCAAGCGCAACGCCGGGCCGGCCGCCACGGGCAGGCGCTGGCGGGCGGCGGTGGGCGCGGACGCCCATTCGTCCGTCATCAGCACGCTCCGGATCCTGGAGATGGATGCGCTCACCGTCCGCACCGATGATCACCGGGTCACTGGTGCGGCGCTCCGGGCCGCGCTCGATGCGGACGGCGACCCGGCCTCGGTCGCCGCGGTGGTGGCGACCGCGGGCACCACGAACGCTGGCATCATCGACGACCTGGCCGGCATCGCGGCCGTGGCGAGGGCCGCCGGCCTCTGGTTTCACGTGGACGGCGCCTACGGCGGGGCCGGCCTGTTCGCGCCGAGCGTGCGCCGGGCCTATGACGGCATCGAGCATGCTGACTCGCTCGTCGTCGATCCGCACAAATGGCTGTTCGCCCCTTTCGACTGCGCGGCGCTGCTTTACCGCGACCCGCCGCTGGCCCGGGCGGTGCACAAGCAGGACGCGTCCTACCTCGACGTCATTCACGACAACCCCGGCGAGTGGAATCCGGCCGACTACGCGTATCACCTGACCAGGCGCGCCAGGGGGATGCCGTTGTGGTTCTCGCTGGCCGTGCACGGCACCGCGGCGTACGCCGACGCCATCGAGGCGGCCATCGGGCTGGCCATCCAGACCGCGGCGGACATCCGCGGCCGGGACTACCTGGAGCTGATCCGCGAGCCGGACCTGTCCGTGGTGCTCTTCCGCCGCCGCGGCTGGCGTCCTGCCCAGTACACGCGGTGGGCGGACCAGCTGCTCAGCGACCAGGTGGCGTTCCTCCCGCCGTCGGCCTGGGAGGGCGAGACGGTGGCCAGGCTCGCGTTCCTGCATCCGCATACGCCGATGAGCCTGGTCCGGCAGATCCTGGACCGGATGGCGTGAGCACGCGCCGGTGGCGCCCTTGCGGATCGCTGCGAAGGGCGTCACCGGGGTGCTGCCGGACCGCGCGGGCTACATCGTGCAGCGGACCTTCTTGGCCACCACGAAGCCCTGGAAACCATTGCCGCGAACGCTGTGACCGGTGTCGTCCACGAACGTGTAGAGCCGCTTGCCGTGGTAGGTGACCTGCAGCCGGTGATGGGAGCCGAACTTCGCCGTGCCCAGGCACGACGTTCCCTTCGGCCTCGTCTTCCCCTTCGGCATGACCAGCCGCGGCCATACCGTCAGGCACGCATGGCGGCAATGGCCATGCGGGAGAATGTAGAGCGCCCTGCCCTTCTTGACGGTCACCAGAATCCGGCCGAAATGCCGCCGGTGCCGCACCTTGACCACCCGGACGGACTTCGAGGCGTGCGCCGGGACCGCGCGGGTGGCTGCCGCGCTCGCAGTTCGCACGCCGAGCGCCCCGGCACCCGCGTCGGCAACGCCCATGCTTGTCGCGGCGACGGTCCCGGCCACGGTGACAGCCACCATCGCCCTGCCGATCCAGCCCAGGCCAGCTCGCCGGCCGGCGCGCCGAATGGAGTTACCTATCAACTGGCACCACCTCATTGTCGTAGAAGGCCCTACGGCGCCAGACACGTACCAGGCGGCCAGCCGGTTCAGCGGCCCGGGTCTCCGCTGGCCAGCGCGGCGGGCGGTCCGGCGCCGCGCCGGGTGGCGGCCTCGGGGCCTGCCGCGCCCGCCGGGGGCCGGACGTAGGCTCCTACCCAGCTGAGCCCAATTACCCAGCTGAGCACAACGGAGGACCCGAAAGTGACCAGTCACTCAGCCGGGCAGCCATCGCCCGGACCGGATGCGCGTGCCGGGGGGCCCCCGGACCCGCCCGTGCAGATGATGGCCGTCCCCGGCCACGTCGACGTCGCGCTGCGCTCGTTCGGGCAGCCGAACTCGGCCCGGTGGCAATTCGACTTCCTGGACGAGAGTTACGAATGGCGGCGGGTTTTCTGCGAGCTGTTCGGGACCTTCCTGCTCGTCCTCGCCGCGGCAGGCGGCGGCATGGTGAACGCCAGGTTCGGCGGTCATGTCACCGGCAGTGGCGCGCTGGTGGTCGCGCCCGCGCTGACCGTGATGGCCATCATCCTGTTCATGGGCGCCGTATCGGGAGCGCACCTGAACCCGGCGGTCAGCCTCGCATTCGCGCTGCGCGGCAATTTCCCGTGGAAGCGGGTCCCCGCCTATGTCGGCGCCCAGGCCGCTGGCGCGGTGCTGGCAACGCTGCTGCTGTGGGCGCTGGTCGGCAAGCATGGCAGCGCGGGGCTGACGCTGCCGGGCACCGGCATCTCGGCCGGCACCGCGATGATCTGGGAAGCGGTGCTGACCGTCGGCCTGGTCAGCGTCATCCTCGGGACGGCGTCCGGCGCGCAGCAGGTCGGCTCCTTCGCCGCAATCGGCGTGGGCAGCTATATCGCGCTTGCCGGGTTGTGGGCATCGCCGGTGAGCGGCGCCTCGATGAACCCGGTCCGGTCGCTCGGCCCGGCGCTGGTGCTCGGCGACTGGACGGCATGGTGGGCATACCTGGTCGGCCCGGTCGCTGGCGCGGTCGTCGCCGTCGGCATCGCCTATATCCTGCGCGGCCCTGGCGGCGGGACACACGGGACCGAGGCGGCCCAGGGCACGCTGGGCACGCTGTGGCGGCCGGGCCGGATCGGGCCACCGATGCCGGCCCCCCAAGTGCCCGAGGAACCCGGCACCCCGCCGCCCGCGCTCAGCTAGCCCGCCGCCGCTCAGCGGGGCGACGGCCGGCCCGGTGGCGCGGGCATGGCCGGTGATCGGGCAGGCTGGTGTCATGGCGGAGAAACTCACCCTGATGGCCGTGCACGCGCATCCGGACGACGAGTCTTCCAGCACCGGTGGCGTGCTCGCGAAATATTCGGCAGAAGGCATCCGGACGGTGGTGGTGACCTGTACCAACGGCGAGTTCGGCGATGCGCCCGGACAGGTCAAGCCGGGCGAGGATGCCCACGATCCGGCCTCGGTCGCGAAAATCAGGCTGGCGGAACTCGAGGTGGCCTGCGAGCATCTCGGCGTCAGCGACCTCGAAGTGCTCGGTTATCACGACTCAGGCATGCCGGACTGGGACTACAAGGACCGGTCGGACGTGTTCAGCAACGTGCCGCTGGCCACCGTCAGCGACCGCATCGCCGGGCTGATCGACAAGTACCGCCCGCAAGTCGTGGTCACCTATGACGACAACGGCGGCTACCAGCATCCGGATCACCTGCACGCGAGCCGCGCCGCGGTGGCCGCCACGTCGGCCACCGGCATCCCGGCGAAGCTCTACCTGACGGCGATGCGCCGTAGCCGCTGGCAGGAAGTGTGGGAGGCGCTGCGCGACCAGGGCGTCGACGTCCCCAGCTTCGACGACATGGATCCGGACATGCGGCGCATGATGGATGAGGCCGAGCGGCGCATCACCACCACCATCGACATCCGGCCGGTGCTCGACCGTAAGGGCGAGGCGCTGCGGGCGCATGCCAGCCAGATCGAGGACTCGTGGTTCTCGAAGATCCCGCCCGATGTCGTGGCGCGGGTCTTCGGGCAGGTGACCTTTATCCGGGCCAGTGATTCCACCGGAGCCTCCGTTCCAGAAAATGATCTGTTCGCCGGGCTGAGGTAGCACCGGCCGGGCTCCGCGGGGCGGGTTCCTCAGA
>WNGH01018160.1_pt1 | contig 11293 bp, 11 predicted proteins | sample 5400631 | NCBI WGS metagenome assembly WNGH01 (sample SAMN13153373, study PRJNA577476) | soil metagenome | isolation source: 115 cm soil or saprolite under Garry oak tree replicate 1 | place: USA:California | collected 2016-06-15 | reverse complement strand
TGACGTTTGACTGTCCACCAGGCCTGACTCTTCGGAAAGCCCTTGTCCTGTCGCGTCCACGCCTTCCCAGCATTCCGAGTGACATATACCGCGGGCTTGCCCTCCGGACTTACCCGGGGCCAGACCTCGGTGCCGTCCATCGGAAAGACCCACACCGTGTCCGGATCGCGGGGATGCAGAACGATGGAGAACCCGATATCGCCGACCTTCTTCGGCATGTGCTCGCCGATACGAACCCAACGACCTTCGGCCCGCTCCATGCGATAGATGCCACAGTGGTTTTGCTGGTATAGGCGATCCGGCTTGAGCGGATGCAGACGCACGCAATGTGGATCGTGGCCGTATTCGGGTTCGGGGTTGGGGAGGAAATCCGCTCGACAGCCTTTGTTCAGCGGCGCCCACGTCTTGCCCTTGTCGGTGCTTTCGAACACGCCGCCCGATGACATCCCGATATAGAGGTGGTTCGGGTCACGGGGATCAATAAGGATAGAGTGCATCTTCGGCCCATCGGGCGTGCCGTCCTGCTCGCCGCCGGTCCACTGGCGACGCAGCGGGTGGTCGTTGAAGCCTGTCACGCCCTCCCAGGTGGTACCGCCATCCTCTGAGCGAAACAGCCCTTGCGGCGACGTGCCTGCATACCACACGCCCTGCTCGCTCATATGTCCCGGAGTCAGCCAGAAGACATGATCGACCACGAGACCTTTCTGCCCCTCAGGAACCTTGGGGAACGCCGGCGGCGCCTTAGCTTCTTGCCAGCTCTTGCCGAAATCGGTGGACCGGAAGACAGTGGGACCAAGGTGGCCGGTGCGCGCCGCCGCGAGCAGCGTTCGCCGATCTCTCGGGTCGAGCACGAGATGGTGCACGATGTGGCCGAGGAACTGCGGCCCGGACAATTTCCAGGTACGCCGAGAGCGGTCGCTCTTCAGGATGAGCGCGCCCTTGCGCGTCCCGATGAGCAGGACGACCAAACTGGTGGCCGGTTTGAGCGTGGGCATGGCATCCTCCTTTCTATCAGACCTGGTTGGGCCTCTTTATGTAGGAAAGCACAGAGGCCTGACGCTGGACAAGGGGGGAGCAGTCAGTTATTGCCTGACATGCGAGTGGGCGAAGTTCTTAGCGCTGTTTCAGCAGAGGATGTTCAGGACGCAATTGATGATCGTGTGACCATTGCCGTTCGCGCCGGCCGGGGGAATGTCCGCGGGGTTCATGGACAACGACCGGGTTGGGGACAGGGGCGGCAAAGGAGCCGGCAGCGACGTCTTGGACGACGGCGAGGGAACCTCTGCAGTGGCCAGCATCATCTTCCAGGTCGGGGTACAGGGCGAGCACACGCTCGAACCGATGCAGGGCAGCGAGGTACGCGGCCTGGCGATAGTAGTGCTTGCCCACGTAGATCTCGTAGGCGGCGAGGTGTTCGCGGCCTTCCTTGATCTTCGTGCGGGCGTCCAGTTCGTACGCGCTGCCGGGATACTCCTTCAAGAGCTTCTCCATCGCTTCAATGGTCTGACGGACGTGCTCCGGGTCCCGGTCCAGAGTCGTGACCTGCTTGTATTGACTGAGCCCCAGGCGGTACTGGGCGTACGGCGCCAGCATGTGCGCCCTGTGGAGATCCAGGAAGTGCTGGTACTCGACCGCGGCCTCGGCGTAGTCTTCTTTCTCGAAGAACGCTTCGGCCCGCTTCATGATGACGTGTGGGTCGTAGTTGCGCTCGATGGGATCGGTCTTCAGGACTTGCTCGTCGGCGTCGGTCACAGGGATCGCCGCATCCTTGGACTGCGGAGCTTTGGACGTGCTGGAGCAACCGACGAGGAGACCGACCAGCACAGTCGCGGCAAGGGGTACGTAGACGCGCATACGGGTAAGCCTTATATCAAACAACCATGCGGAAATCAAGCGTAATTTGACACCCCGTGAAGCCGATTCCTATAATCACCTGTCCTGAATGGTGGGAAGAGCCTATGCCGCTGAGATCGCGGATCGTCGGAACGGGCGGATATGTCCCGGCGCGCGTCGTCTCGAATGCAGAGCTGGCCTGCCTAACGGGAATGAGCCCGTCGGCTATTTATCGGAGGACCGGCATCAAAGAACGCCGGTGGGCCGGGCCGAATGAGGCGACGTCCCACCTCACGCATCAGGCCGCCCTGGCCGCTCTGGAAGCGGCCGGCGTGCAGCCGCACGCGCTCGAGGCCATCATCCTCTCCACGACGTCGCCGGACACGCCGATGCCCGCGTCGGCCTGCCACGTGCAGCGGTTGCTGGGCGCAAAGCAAGCGTTCGCCTTCGACCTCGCGGCGTCCTGTTCGGGGTTTCTCTATGCGTTGTCGGTCGGGGATCACTTGATCCGGCTGGGCCAGGCCCGTCGGGTCCTGGTCGCGGCGGCCGAAGTGAAGTCGCGCTTCCTCAATTATAAGGAGCCCAGCACGGCGATCCTCTTCGGGGACGGGGCGGGGGCCGCGGTCCTGGCACCGGGAGATGGGCGCCACGGGGTCTTGTCGGTCTCGTTGCGGTCCGATGGCTCCCATGCGGAGTTGATCCAGATCCGCGCGGGCGGCTCTCGCCTGCCTCCGTCTGAGAAGACGGTGGCCGAAGGACTCCATGCGATCCACATGCGGGGGCCCAGCCTGTTTCGTGTGGCGGTGCGCCGTCTGGAGATGGCCGTGACAGAAACGTTGAAAGCCCACGGGCTGACAGTCGGTGACGTCCGATTGTTCATCTTTCATCAGGCCAACGGGCGCTTACTGGAGACGGTGAGGAAGAGGCTCGGTATTGAGTCGTCGCGCACGTTCAATCTGATTGAGTGGTACGGGAATACCTCCTCCTCGTCGCTCCCACTGACGCTGGATGCGGCAGTGCGTGAGGGCAAGATCAAAGCCGGCGATCTGGTCTGCCTGGCGACGATCGGCGGTGGCCTCACCTGGGCCACCGCATTAATTCGATGGTAGGGGCGACCCTGCGTGGTCGCCCATCTTGACGATTCGATGTAGGGGCGGGATTTATCCCGCCCTTTTTATGCCGTTCGTCCTGAACAATTCATTATTCCGGTCACCCTGAGCCTGTCGAAGGGTCTCAAAAACCTCCCTCGCCCTCGATTTGGGGGGAGAGGGTCAGGGTGAGGGGGCCCCCACTTGCTGCATGGTCTACAACTATGTCTTGAACCGAGGCGGTCGGGGAGCCCACAGCCCGGCTGATTGCCTCGGATTGGACCTGGAGAGCCCCCTGGGTCAGTCGGAATAGGCTGACCACCCCTGCAGTGTTTGTCATGTTCCGGCGAGGACAAAATTTCTTGCTAAGTACAGCAAGAGCTTATAGGATTTGCCGTGACTGCAAAACTCATCAGTGGAGATAGACTGACCGATCTACTCAATAGTTAGGCGCACTCAGAACAAGGAGCATCGGGTGAAACAGATTCGATATTTCGTGGTAATTCTTTTTCTTCCTCTAGTCGCGGCACCCCTCCGAGCGCAAGACGCACCGCCGAGCCTAACTGCTGCAGTTCGGAGTTATGTTGAGAAGAAGGGAGACCACGAACTCCCGCCGTTTCGGCATGCTCTGACGGACCTCGACGGCGACGGTCGGGCTGATGCGATCGTGCTCTTATTAGGCGGCAATTGGTGCGGGTCAGGTGGCTGTAGCATGCTCGTATTTCGCGCTGCGAAGGAGGGCTTCACTTTTGTTTCCGCAAGTACAATCACCAACGAACCAATTAGAGTCTCGCCCGAGAAAGTGCAGGGCTGGCGAACATTGATTGTCTTTTCGAAGGGCAAAGGGGATGTCCTGATGCGCTTCAACGGAACGCGCTATCCGCTGAATCCGTCGATACAGCCCAAGGCTACGCCGACACAGGTGAATGCGGCGCAAGTAGTCATGAAGCGAATTATTCCGCAGTGAAGTGCACTACGGCGCCTAACAAAACGATGGAGCCGACGCAAAAAACGCGCGGCTCATCGTTCAGCCGCTAGGCGCATCCATGAGTTCCAGCGTCACAGTCAGAAAAGTTCAGGAGGTAGAGAAGCGGAACGAGGGTTAGAAGATGTGCTTCGAGAACCTCAGCACGAACGAGTTTAGTTTAGCCCCTCACCCTTCCCTCTCCCCGCACGCGGGGCGAGGGTGTTTCTCAGAGGGCGGGATGAATCCCGCCCCTACAACAAGATTGAGAATGAGGTGGGACCGTTCTAATTCTGTTGGTTCCGTTCGAGGTTCTCGATGCGCTGGCGGGTCTGGTCCTGTTGCTGTTGGAGATGGTCGTAGGAGCTGCGGATGAGGGCCTGGGTTTCTCGGAATTGCTGAGTGATGTTGGCTTGGTCCTGGGCGTACCGGCCTTCGACGAAGACCGCGAAGCCCTCTGCCACAAGCTGAACCTCGTGGCGGAGACCCTCGACCAGCACGCCGGTATGGCGCTTGACCTCCTCAAAGCGTTCTTCCATCAGCGCGGTCATTTCTTCGAAGCGTCGGTCAATTGTAGCGAAACGTTGATCAAATGTTGTAAAGCGGTTATCCAGCAACGCCTGGAACCGTTGCTCCTGTCGGTCAAAGCGCTCTTCGAGGTATTGAACAAGCTCCTGATCCATACCGCCTCCGCCGTGTCGAAAGGGTAAGCTGCTCAACTGTCTTTGTCAATGAGACACGGCAGATGGGGAAAAGGTAAAAGCGGCGCTCAGCCTGCAGGTGCGGGTTCCTTAACGGGGGCGGGCTCGCTGGCACGGCTTTTTCCGCGGCTTTCTCGCTACCCTTCTCAGCAGCCTGTTCGGTCGCTTTTTCTGCGGCGGCTTTCTCGGCGGCGGCCTTGCTGATGCGCTTCGTGCGGCCTTCCTTGAGGATAGGCAGGATGCGGGCGCGCAGGGCCTCCTGAATTTCCTCCGGCGGGCGCCGGGCGTCCACGATCTGGAAGCCGAACTCCTCGGCCATCTTGTCAAACTCCTCGATGATCATGCCCTGGTATTTCTTGAAACTGTCGTAGAGGTCCGCCCCCATCCGCATGTCCATACCGGATTCCCAGTAGGTCATGCCCTTGGATTCGATGACCCTGAGCGCCAGCGTGTCCACGTCAATCCGGAGATAGCAGACGAGATCCGGCACGATCGCGAAACCGAAGACGTCGCGGATCCACTGGCGGTCGCACCCACGGACGACGTTGCGGGCGAAGGCGGTATAGATGTACCGGTCGGAGAGGACGACGAAGCCCGAGCGGAGCGCCGGGATGATCTGGTGCTCCAGCCGGTCGGCGAAGTCCGTGGCGTACAGCAGGCTGTAGCTCCAGGGGTCCAGGATGTTGCCCTGCTTGGCGCTCGCGATGGTCTTGGCCATGAGATCCGAGCGGGTCCATCCAGTGGTGAGGACCCCGTAGCCCTGCACCTCCAGCCACTCCTGGATCGATTCGATGTGGGTCGAGCGCCCGACGCCGTCCGGGCCCTCAATGGCGATCAGCTTCCCCTTCAGCCCCTTCAGACTCTGGTAGGGTAAACCTTCGCCAAAATAGTGCTTCTCGCTTTGCATGCGAACCCCGTTTCGGTTTGTAGGAAGCCAGAGTCTTCGAGACGATCTCGCGGACCTGCTCCTGTTGTTCGTCGATTTCCAGCGTGGCGTCTATGACAGTCAGGCCGAATTCGTCCACGATCTTGTCGTACTCGTTCAACACCCGCGACTGAAAGATCTTGAAGCTTTCCACGATGTTCGTGCTAAGCCCGAGGTCCATCCCGGCCTCGTAGTACTTCAGCTCCGCACGCGTGCCTTCAAGGAGGCGCGACAGGGAGACTTCGATCGGTACGCGGAAGTAGAAGGCCAGATCGGGCTTGACAGCGAAGCTGTAAAGGCGTCGCACCCAACTATGCGAAACACCCCGCACTGCGTCTCGTGCGAAGGCTGTGTACATGTAGCGGTCGGCCAGGACGATCATGCCGGCCTTGAGCGGGGGCAAGATCTGGTGGTACAGGCGGTTGGCGAAATCGGTCGCGTGCAGCAGGCTGAACGTCAGCGGCGTCAGGACCTTCGTCTTCTTCCCCCGCCGGGTCGTCTCCTTGACCAGCTCAGAGGAGTTCCATTCAGTGAAAAAGATGTTGTACCCCTGGGACTCAAGCCATTTGCGGAGCAGGCTGAGTTGCGTGCTCTTGCCCGAGCCGTCGATGCCCTCGACGACGATGAGCTTGCCCGGATAGGGATGGGGTACCGTGAACGGAGCTTTGGCCGGTGTGGTCATTCGTCGAATTCTCCGGGCGCGGTCGCCTTCGTCAATCGGATGGCTCGATTGAGTCCCTGAGCAAGCAGTTCCTTGCGGTCGCGTGCCGCCCAGAGCTCTAACGCCGCATCGTCGGTGGCGGTGAGGCTGATCTCCAAAGCCTCTGGGGTGGCAGTGCAGCAGACTGATTGTATGACACCGAAGTGGCTTCGGTCCAGCGCATCGGCCAAACGGAGGATCCCTCCAAGAACCGTCAATGTTTCCCGGTGCTTAGCGTCAAGATCTTTAAGGTTTCGATGATCGTCCTCGGGGATCGCCCGGCGATGGTAGCGGGCCACGTTGGCGATCAGTTCGATCTCATCGACCGTGAACCCGGCCAGGTCGCTGTTCTTGATCATGTAGTAGGTATGCTTGTGATGCTGGCGTGAGTTGATCAGGTACCCGATGTCATGCAGAATCGCGGCGTATTCCAGCCATTCCCGCTCGCGCTCGCCCATCTTATGGATGGAGGCCGTCTGTTCGAAGAGCTGGAGGCAAAGCTTCGCGACGTGGTGCGCATGGACGGCTTCATATTGGCACCGCCGCGCGAGGTACATCACGTTCCGGCGGCGGACGTTGGGGATCTCCTGCTCCGCCTGGATCCTATCCTGATGGCGCTCGATGAAGTCGTAGAGCAGGCCCTCCCGGATCGCCTTGTCGCTGACGGTCAGCTCGTCGAGGTCAAGCCGCTCCATGATAGTACGGAGCACGATAGTGGCCGGTAGCAACAGGTCGGCCCGCTTCGGGTCGACGCCTGGGATGTCGGCCCGACGCTTGAGCGGGGTGTCAAGCAACAGTTTTTCTATTTCCACGACATCGTTGAAGGAGAAACTGGCCAGGTTCAGTTGAGGGATGGGTCGGCCCGTCCTTCGCAAATACATGACTTCGGCCAGATTGCCGATCATGCCCGAAGTGCCAACGAATGCCTCGAACCCGATCTTCTTGAAGCGTGGCAGGGCAGGCTTGAGCTGGGCCGCCACAGCCTTTTCGAGCCGTTTCAGCACGTCGGAGGACGTCTCTTTCTTCAGATACAAGTCGTTGAGCCGGATCGCGCCGAGCTTCAAGCTGGCCGCATGAAGCAGCTTGGCCCGGTTGCCCACGATCAGCTCGACGGACCCGCCGCCGACATCCACGATCAGCACGTTGCGGTCTCCGAAATCCATGCTGTGCCGGACGCCCAGGTAGATCAGACGGGCCTCTTCCTGCCCCGTGACCACGCGGACACGGATGCCCGTTTCCCGCTCGATGGCCTCGATCAGGTCGCCGCCGTTGGCCGCTTCGCGGACGGCGCTGGTAGCGACCGCCTCGACCCGCGTGAACCCGCGGTTGCGAGCCAGGGTGGTGAAGGTCCGAACCACCTCGATCCCCTTGGCGATGGCGTCAGGCGACAACTGCCCGGTTTGAAAGGTCTCCTCCCCCAGACGCGGCACATCCTTGCAGCGGTCCAGGATCTTATACGAAAAGTCTGGCTGGATCTCCGTCAGGACCATGTGAATAGAGTTGCTGCCGATGTCCAGGAGGGCGAGTTTCAGCATACGTCAAGCTGACCCATTCTCCCACATTTGGGGGGAAGACGCCAAGGCGTTTGATCGCGGGTAAAGCCTGTGAGTTTCCAACGGATCAAACACCCGTTACACGACAGTTAATTTGTTCAGTGTTCTCGCTGATCCGAATGTCGTAGACGAGGTCGTAGGGATAACCTATAATCGGCGCATGAACAAATATGTCTTGTTTGGCGGAGCAACGCTGCTCCTCGCGGGTGCGCTCGCAGGCTGTACATTGCCCCCACCGCCATCGCGGGTCCTCTACCAGCAGGACCGTACGTTCGTTCAACTGGAAACGGATCCGTCGGCCGGTGGGATGGACGCAGCGGGATGGAACGCGCACCCAGCCATGCTTAAGCCGGCACAGGTCGCCATGCTCCTGCGCGGCGTCCGGATCAGGAGCGGCCAGGGGTTGGTAGGAGCCTTGCTCAGCCTTTCTGCTCCTTCGGAGCCGGTCTTCACCGAAGACGAGCTAGCTTTGCTGGCGCCGGTTCTGGCTGACGGACTCACACAGGCTGGTGCCGCGGAACGCATCAGTTTCACGCTGTGGAGTCCTCGACCGGGACGTCGCCATGCGCCGATATCCGGCCATGTTGCGATTCGAGGCCCGTATCTCCGGTTTGGGTTGACTGATCACCCGATGGCCAGTTGGCAGGACCCCGAAAATCCGCCCCCCGGCAGCCTCTTCGAGCTTGATTTCCAACCGGCGTCCTATGTGAGACCTGGAAGCGATGAGGAACGAAAGGGTAGTCACAAGATGCGTCCCCTGATTCAGGTCGACTACCGGGGGTATCTGGCCTCTGAGGCCAGCAAAGGAAAACCACAGACTGCGCCGAGCCGCTGACTGAGAAGCAAGAGCGTGCCCCTACTGGCGGGGCACCAGGCGATAGATTTCTCCCTGTTTGTGCTCGACGAGATACAATTCGCCCTGCGCGTCTTCTCCGAACGAGCTCAGGTGCTTGATCCGGTGCGGCAGAGGCGGGGCCAGTTCGTGCGTGATGTCCCGTATCTTCGTGGCACGGCCGTTCGCCAGCACGAAGCTTCCGCTGAAGCCCTTCACGTAGTCGCTGAAGAAATAGGTCCCGTGCAGGTCCGGCATGCGGCAGCCGCGGTACACGAACCCGCCGGTGATGGAGGACCCTCCGAGTGGCTGCGGGTACTCGAACACCGGGAGCGTCAGCCCGCGCGTGGGGCATCCCGCGGGCGGATTGTAGCAGTGGGCCCCTTCCATATACCGCCACCCGTAGTTCTTGCCGCCTCGGCTTGAGGCCGGCTGGACATCGACTTCTTCCCACGCGTTCTGCCCCACGTCGGCGATGTAGAGATCGCCGGTTGCGCGATCGAACGAGAAGCGCCAGGGGTTCCGCAGACCGTAGGCCCATACTTCGGGCGCAGCGTTCCTGTCTTTAACGAACGGATTGGAGGACGGAATCCCGTACGGCTTGCCGCTCTTCGGACCGTCCACGTCGATCCGCAACAGTTTGCCCAGCAGTGATCTCTTGGTCTGGGCGTTGTTGTCGGGGTCCCCCGCGCTGCCCCCGTCCCCGGTGCCTATATAAAGGTAGCGGTCCGGTCCGAAGACGAGCTGGCCCCCGTTGTGGTTGCCGTACTTGCGATGGGGGATGACCAGCAGGCGTCGTTCGCTACCGGGGTCCGCGACGTCCGGGTCGGTGGCAGAGGAGGCGAACTCGGCGATGACCAAATCACCGGTTGCTTCGGTGTAGTACACGAAGAAACGGCGGTTCGATGCGTAGTCCGTGTGAAACGCAATGCTGAGCAGACCGCGCTCGCCGCCCGAGCGCACGCGGTCGCGGATATCCAGGAACGGCTGCGGCAGCGTTCTGCCAGACTTAATGATCTTGATGGCCCCGTCCTGCTCGACGACGAACAGGCGGTTGACGTCATGGGGGAGCGCGGCCAGATGGACCGGCAGCGTGAAGCCTTCGGCGACCAAGTCGGTGGCAAGGGACGTGCCGGCGACTGTGGCGGTCCCCTCACAAGAAGACCGTGAGTGGGCTCCGTCCGTCTGCGCAGTGGGGTCCGAGGCGGACACCAGGAGCAGGCAGAGCAGGACGGCTGTCTTGTGTCGAGCCAGGTGACTCAGTGCGCCCATTTGATCGAACAGCCGATCGCGTGGGTCTTGGCGTCGGTCGGCGCGGACCCTTGCAAGAGGGCATCCAGCGCCTCCCTCAGATAATGGCGCGACACGGCCGATGGGTCCTGCCAGTTGTCGTCGATCTTCCCCGTGTAACGGAGGTGGCGCTCCCGGTCAAAGACGAAGAGGTGGGGAGTATGGGTGGCCCCATAGGCCTGCGCGACCGTCTGCGTCGCGTCGCGGAGGTATGGAAAGTTGAAACCCTTGGCCTTGGCGCGCGCGCCCATCCGCTCGAAGCTGTCTTCCGGGTAGTTCCTGTCGTCGTTCGAATTGATGGCGACGAACTGCACTCCACGGTCTCGATAGTCCCGCTGGATGGCGACCATCCGATCTTCGTAAGCCTGGACATACGGGCAGTGGTTGCAACTGAAGATCACCACGAGGACCGGTCTGTCGGCGAACGTCTCCAGGCTATAGGTGCGGCCGTCCACGCTCGGCAGGTTGAATGCCGGCGCGCGGTCGTCAAGCTGTAAGGCGCCCATAGCCATACTTTAGCCGGACTCCGGTGGCATGGCAAGGCTTGACTCGACCTGCCGCGGAGAATATTCTGCGGCGATGCCGAGTCCGCGCTATTGGTTGATGAAATCGGAGCCTACCGCCTTCAGCTTTGGTGACCTGGTGAAGTCGAAGAACTCGACCAACCACTGGGACGGAGTGCGGAACTACCAGGCCCGCAACTTCATGCGGGAGATGCGGGCAGGTGACCAGGTGCTCTTCTATCATAGCAACTGCGACCCGACGGCTGTGGTCGGTCTCGCGAAAGTCGTGCGGGAGGCGCACCCCGACCATACCCAGTTCGATCCGAAGAACATCCACTATGACCCCAAAGCGACGCCTGAGAAGCCGACCTGGGATATGGTGGATGTGCGAGCGATCAAGCTGCTCCGCAAGCCTGTGGCCCTGGATACCTTACGCAAGACCAAAGGGCTCGAAAAGATGCCTTTGCTGCGGCGAGCGAACCGGCTGTCCGTGATGCCAGTGACTGCCAAGGAGTGGGACATTATCGTGAAATTGGGCGGGTAGGGGGGGCCCTGTGTGGCCGCCCGTCAATCAGTGGTCACCCACGCAGGGGTGCCCCTACGATTATTTTTCTGGGTTCCGGACGGCGAGGATCGTGTCGGCCAGGGCTTTGAGGCTGGGGCGCTCGGCGTCGTCCAGGGCCAGGGCGATGTGGCTCTCATCGCCGTGCGACAGACGCAGGCTCAGGAACAGTTCGGTCTTGTTCGTCTCCTTGTTCTCCCACTGCCCGTCGATGACCTGGAATTTGTCGATGGCCTGGCTGGCGACCGAGTCGTAGCGGAAGTACTCTTCCCCAACGACACAGTCGAAGAGGTGATTGCCTGCCGTGACGATCAGCAGATTGAACGCGCCTTGATCCTCGTA
>WNGH01016678.1_pt1 | contig 11293 bp, 9 predicted proteins | sample 5400631 | NCBI WGS metagenome assembly WNGH01 (sample SAMN13153373, study PRJNA577476) | soil metagenome | isolation source: 115 cm soil or saprolite under Garry oak tree replicate 1 | place: USA:California | collected 2016-06-15 | reverse complement strand
TGATCCCCGCGAGATGGGCATGGGCCCGGTGCCGGCGACGCGCAAGGCGCTCGCGCGAGCCGGGCTGGCGGCGCGCGACCTGGACCTGGTCGAGCTGAACGAGGCGTTCGCCGCGCAGGCGCTGGCGGTCATGCAGGAGCTGCAGCTCGACCCGGACCGGGTGAACGTGGACGGCGGCGCGATCGCCATCGGGCACCCGCTCGGAATGAGCGGCGCGCGGCTCCTGACCCACCTGGTGCACGCGCTCCGGGCGCGCGGCGGGCGGTACGGGCTCGCGACCCTCTGCGTGGGTGTCGGGCAGGGATTGTCAGTCATCGTCGAGGCGGTCTGACCGAAGTTGACTTCGCCGTTCACGCGTGAGGATGCTGCGCAGGGGGGAGACATCGTGGCCGAAAACATGTACCTGCAGACGCTCGTGAACACCGAGCAGCCTGCCCGCATGATTGGGATGCTCACGCCGCGCCAGATGCGGCCGCACGAGCTGGAGCGGCTGGTGGGAGTGTGCCTGACCGCGATGCGCGAGGAGGACCAGGGCGCGTCGCTGACGCTCACGCCGCTCGGCAACCCCACCGCCGCGGAGCTGGAGCTGCAGCGCACCTGGCGCGTGACGGTGAGGGAGTACACCGATTCCGAGCCGCACGACTGCCTGGTGCAGCTCTTCTCGCTCGATGACCCCTCCAGCACCCACTTCGCGCTGGTCGACCACCTGGCCACCATGGACGACGAGCTGGGCATGGAGGCGCGGCAGGCGCTCCAGTCCTCGCAGACCTTCCTCACCGTCGCGAGCGGCAAGCTGGACGACCAGAACCGGGTCCACCCCTTCCAGAACCTGGTGGCCCTCTTCTCCTCGGCGCTGGGCGCCTGGATCCTCGATCCCGCCGCCGCCCTCGTCACCCAGGACGCGGGCGAATGGGCCGACTCGATGGAGATGTCGTTGTCCTTGGAGAAGGACATGGGGCTCTTGCGCCGCTGATTTCCGGCTGGCGTCACGTCACCGGCGCGAGCGGAGTCCCGGAATCGACATGATCTGGATTAGCGCCCTGCTCGCAGTCGGCTCACCCGGTCCGATCCCGCCCGAGCTTTCCGCGCCAGTGCTCCAAGCCGTCGAGCAGCCGGGCGTGGTGCTAGGCGACGACAGGAAGCTACTGTTCGCGCTCTACGACGATGGCACTGTCCTTCACGCCGCTCCTCGGAGCAGTTGGACGAGAGGCGCGAATGGCTTTCCTGTCGCGAGATACCTGCTCACGAAGCTGTCGCCCGGCGAGAAGCAACGGCTGCTCGCCAAGCTTCGTCCCGAGGAGCTTCACACTCTGAAGAAACGTGCCTACGAGGGCTGCCGCACTCACTTCGGTGTGACCTGCCTGGACAAGCGCGGCGCCGCGGTGGTGGCCGTGTGGCAACCATGCGGCCATCGGGTAGCCGTGCGGCGACGTACGTTCGGTCAGCACCAGTTGGTCTCGCTCCTCGTCAGCACTGGGCGTTCGAGCGTCGCCTCGATGATCGTTTCGGAAGAATCCGACGCTGTTCTGATGAAAACAATGAGAATCTGATTGTTTTGGAGGTGGTCTTGACCGTTCTGAAAGAAACGTGAATACTTCTGACAGTTACGGGGGTCATCTGAACATTGTGGAAGAAACTCGCCAAATACTGACAATTCCGCCAAGGAGCCAAGCGCTCGGCTATTCCCGCTTGATCGAAGCTGAAGCACTCGCAGTCCTGCCCCCCTGCTCGCTGGCCTTTCTGGCGACGCAGGGAGGACGTCGCGAGATCGAGACTAACGGTCGCCGGTCGACCGTTTACCCTGCGCAGTATGACCCTGGAGCGTCGATCTTCGACCACCTCGAGTTCGCCCTCAAGCACGAGGGCCTCAACCTCGAGGTGCTCGCCGCCTTCTTCTCGAAGGTGGACCGGGCCGCGCTGACCGCCTACATCCGGTCGCGTCCGACCGGACAATACGCGAGGCGCTCTTGGTTCCTCTTCGAGTGGCTCACGGAGCAGCGCCTCGATGTAGATGATCTGAAGTCAGTGCCGTATGTCCCACTCATCGATCCAGAGCGCTTCTTCACCGGCTTGCCGAATCGAAGCAGCCGCCACGCCATCGACGAGAATCTCCTCGGCACGCGCCAATTCTCGCCCATGGTGGAAAAGACCGACGCTCTTCGTCGATCGCAGGGCGACCGACTCGATGAGGAAGCCCGACGCCTGGTCGCGGGCTACGACGAAGAAACGGTCAAGCGTGCGGTGAACTTCCTCTACACCAAGGAAACGCGCTCCACATGGGAACTCGAGCGGGAGAAACCGAATCCGCAGCGAGGCGAGCGATTCATCCTTGCACTTCGGCAGGCTGCGGGCCTTGACCAACTCTCGGAGGCCGAGTTCGTCAAGCTGCAAAACGTCGTGGTCGATACCCCTTACGCTGACCGCGGCTATCGCGATTCGCAAAACTACGTCGGCAGCGGTTACGTCGGGCGTGGGGTGGTCGAGTTCGTTTGCCCGAAGCCGCAGGACGTCGGCTCGATGATGTCTGGGCTGATCGCCTGCATCGATCGGATGCGGGCTTCGGCAATCGACCCGGTCGTCGCGGCCGCCATCGCCGGCTTCGGATTCATCTTCGTACATCCGTTTCGGGATGGAAACGGCCGCCTCCACCGGTGGCTTATCCATCACGTGCTCGCGCGCTCGGGGTTCACCCCTCCTGGAATGATCTTTCCCATTTCCGCGGTCATGCTCGCCCGCCGCGCCGAATACGACGACACCCTAGAGCGCTTCTCCCGCCCACTCGGCGGGCTGATCGACTACGAGTTAGGCAACGACGGGTCCCTCACGGTCCACGGCGAGACGGCGAAGTACTATCGCTACTTCGACTGCACCGCCATGGCCGAGGCGCTCTACCGCTGGACGGCCGAGACTGTGCGCAAGGAGCTCAAGACCGAGCTCGATTTCTTGGTGCGTTTCCGGGCGGCCCGCGCGGAGATGGATGAAGTCCTCGACATGCCGGACAAGGAAGCCAGCCTCTTCGTGAAGTTGGTAGTGGAGAACGCGGGCCGTCTCTCGAAAGCGAAGCGGGGGCGGTTCCCAGAGTTGAGCGACGACCAAATAGCGCGGCTAGAGGAGATCGTGCGAAGGAACGGCCTCGAAGAAGGCTGAATCTAGCGATGCGTCAAGAGGGTTCCTGGCCGGAAGGTGCGCGCCAACGGTCAGATGGCGTTCGACTGCATGGTCGGCATCAACTTCGACGCGCAGCAGGTGATAAAAGGCGCCGCATGACGACGCCCCTGGTGAACGCCTCGAAGCAAGACGGCGTGATGGTCCTCGAACTGAGGAACCCGCCCGCGAACACGTACAGCTACGAGATGATGCGTGAACTCGACGCCCACATCCTCGATGCGCGGATGGACGAGTCAGTGTACGTCCTGATGCTGACCGGGGCGCGGCCACCGCCGGCAGCGAAGAAGCCCAATGAGTTCTTCTGCGCCGGCGCCGATATCAAGATGCTCGAGGGCGCCAATCCCTATTTCAAGTACAACTTCTGCCTCCATGCCAACGAGACTCTGTGCCGGCTGGAGCAGACGCCCAAGCTGGTGATCGCGGCGATCAACGGGCATTGCGTGGGGGGCGGCCTGGAGATCGCGCTCGCCTGCGATCTGCGCATCGCGCGGCGCCAGGCGGGAAAAGTCGGGCTGCCGGAGGTCGCCCTGGGCGTGCTGCCCGGCACCGGCGGCACGCAGCGGCTGGCGCGCGCCCTGGGACGCGCGAAGGCGATCGAGCTGATGGCCGAGGGCGCCACGGTCGAGGTCGAGGAAGCCAAGGCGCTGGGCCTCGTCAACGCCGTGCTCGACGTGCCCGCCGACGGCTTCCGGGCGGCCGCGCTGGAGTACGCTCGCAGGTTCGTGCCGCCCGCCAAGGCGTCGCGCGCCGTGGGCCTCATCAAGCGCGCCGTCACTACCGGCCTCGAGGTCGGGCTCGAGCAGGGCCTGGCCCTCGAGCGCGAGCTGGCGGGATGAGGACGCTGCGGCATTCTTGACGCCTTCCCGCTCGAATGCCGGCGCGGATGGGTCGCGGGGGCGGTCCGTCAGGACGCGGAACGCGCACCTTCCGTCTCCGGTCTGGAACCGCTCCTCGCGGACCACCTCGAAGCCGAGCAGCCGCGAGAGGAGCGACACGGTGAGGCTGCACACCACGGGCCGCTCCAGCGCGACGTTCAGGAAGGGACAGTTGTGCTCCACCAGCCGGAACCCGCCGGTCACCTCCTCGGCGTCCATGAACGGGTCCTCTCCCTGGTACACGCCGCGCAGCGCCTCCACGCGCTCGCGCAGCGACTTGCCGGCGAGCCGCGGCTCCCACTGCCGCGCGCTCGCCTCGGTGAGGCTGGCGAGGATGCGGTCCAGCGCATCGAGGACCGCCACGGTCATCGTGTCGTAGTGCTTGGGGAAGACGTGGTCGCCGGCCTGGGTGAGGCGATAGCGGGCGGCGGGCCGTCCGCTGTGGCGGGCGGCGGCGCGCTCGTGCAGCGCCTCGATCCACCCCTCGCGCTGCAGCTGCACCAACTGCTGGCGCACCGCCTCGCCGGACATCCCCAGGCGCTCCGCGAGCTGCGCGATGGCCAGCGGGCCCTCGCGCTTCAGCGCCTCGAGGATGCTCTGGCGCGTCCCGGTCGGCTGGGTGGGCACGAAACACATCCTACCGCCGTTGCCCATCCGATCTCCAGCGTTCGAGAACAATTCTCGATACTGCGGCCGCGCTCCGGAGGAGCGGCCGGTTCAGTGCACCGTGTCCTGGCGGTTCTCCAGGGTCCTATTGTCGACGGTCACCAGGTCGTAGAACGCGTGCCCGACGCCGCCCGGCGACCCCGCGGTGCTCGGCGAGCTGGGGAAGGTGTCGTCGCACCCGGCGAACCCCGGCGGATTGCCGACGTACCCGAACGCGTTCCCGTCCGAGACGCCGTCGCCGTCGAGGTCGATCGCCAGCTCGAACCGCGGAGCGCCGCCGCCGCAAGTGCGGTCGACGAAGAAGTACTTGAGATCCAACTGATCGGTCAGGGTGGCGATGTCCACGCCGGGGGGCAGCCGGCGGATCGCTCCGGCGAACTGCGCCTGGGAGGACCCCCTGCCTTCGGCAATGGTGGTGGCGATCACGTCGTTGGTCGGATTCTTCGGGTCCTGCGCGTCCTGGGCCGTGCCGAACAGCTCGAATTTGTGGCCCAGTCCGGGCAGGTCCTGCGAGAACGCCGGATCGGACGATCCCGTCAAAGGCGTCTGCGCGAGCGCCATGTGGCTCACCCAGTCGGGCGCCCCCGCGATCAGCGCCGCTCCGCCGCAGGCGAGCAGCGTCGCCGCCATCGCGGAGAGCGAGCTCCGAGCTCCGGTCCGTCGAGTCTCCTGGTCCACCGTTCCCTCCCCCAAGGGTTTCCGGAACGGTTGCGCGGCGATGGCTGCTCGTCAATTTTGCCGGGTGTGCGTCTTCCTCCGCGCCGCGGAGGCCTTGTGCTGTCCCGTGAGGTGCTGGAGCACCTCGCGGACCGCCCCGGGGACGCCCAGGCGCGAGGTGTCGACCGCCATCTCCGCCTGCGCGTAGAGCGGCTCGCGCACCTTGAGCAGCGCGCGCAGCTCGTCTCGGGCATGCGGGCTGGCGGCGGAAGGACGTTCATCGCCCTGGGCGAGCACCCGCTGCCAGTGATCGTCGGGCGTCGCCTGCAGCCACACCGTGCGGCAGCGGCGCTGGAGCAGGCGCCACGCCTCGCGATCGAGGACCAGCCCGCCGCCGGTGGCGAGGACGCCCGCCTCGGTCTCCGCCAGGAAGCGCGTCAGGACCTCGCGCGCGAGCCGCCGGTAGTACGCCTCGCCGTGCAGCGAGAAGATCCCCGGCAGGGAGAGGCCCGCGGCCTGCTCGACCAGCGCGTCCAGCTCGAAGAACGGGACCGAGAGCTTCCCGGCCAGCGCGCGGCCGATGGTGCTCTTCCCCGCGCCGCGCAATCCGACCAGCGCGACCAGCGGACCTTCGCCGCGGCCGAAGCGCGCGCGCAACCAGCGCTCCGCCTCGTGCAGCTCGTCGCGCGAGAGTCCGGCGAGGAGCGCCGGCCCGGGTGCGGCGGGCGTCCCTTCCGCCTCGCCGAGCAGGGCGGAGGCGGTGGTCCCCAGCGCGCGCGCCACCTCGGCCAATCGGACCACCGAGATGTTGCCCGATCCACCCTCGAGTTCGGCGAGGAACCGCTCCGACACGCCGCTCTTGTCGGAGAGCGCCCGCCGCGACAGGCCGCGTTCCTCGCGCAGCCTGCGGACCGCGCTTCCCACCCCGCCCAGCAGTCCGTCCCTGGCCCGTTCCATGCGGTGATGCACTATAGTGCATCTAGTCTCCGCGCGCAAGCGCGAGGTCACGCACTATACTGCTTGCGGAGCGGCGCGCGATGCGCTACTTTGTCGCGCGCATGGACAAGCCCGAGGAAGCCCCGCGGCCGTCGTTCGAGACGCATCCGAGCCGGTACCGGCACTGGACGCTGGCCGTGGAAGGCGAGATCGCCCGGCTGACCATGAAGGTGCAGCCGTTCGGCGGCCAGGACGCCGAGGTGGAGCTCGGAGGAGCCGGCTCCGCCGGCGACGGGCCGGAGCCGCAGGCGAAGGCATATCAATTGAAGAGCAACTCCTACGATCTGTCGGTGGACATCGAGCTTGCCGATGCGGTGCAGAGGCTGCGCTTTTCGCATCCGTCGGTGAAGGCGGTGGTGGTCACCTCGGGGCACGACCGCATCTTCTGCGCGGGCGCCAACATCTACATGCTCGCCTCGTCGCCGCACCCCTTCAAGGTCAACTTCTGCAAGTACACCAACGAGACGCGCCTCTATCTCGAGGAGGCCAGCGCGCAGAGCGGCATCCGCTTCCTGGCCGCCTGCAACGGCGCCACCGCCGGAGGCGGCTACGAGCTGGCGCTCGCGTGCGACGAGATCCTGCTGGTCGACGACGGCTCGTCGACGGTCTCGCTGCCGGAGGTGCCGCTCCTGGGCGTGCTGCCCGGCACCGGGGGCCTCACGCGCGTGGTGGACAAGCGAAAGGTGCGGCGCGACCTGGCCGACGCCTTCTCCACCCTGGCGGAGGGGATCAAGGGAAAGCGGGCGGTCGAGTGGGGCCTGGTCGACGCGGTGGCGCCGCGCAGCAAGTTCGCCGAGGCGATCCTGCAGCGCGCCAAGGCGCTGGCGGCCGCCGCGCCCGAGGTGGCGCGAGGCCCTGGCATCGAGCTGGACGCGCTCGAGCCGCGGGTCTCGGAAGATCGCATCGAGTACCGGCACGTCACGCTGGCGCTGGATCCCGGCGCGCGGGTGGCGACGCTCACGGTGCGCGCCCCCGAGGGAGACGTCCCGAAGGACGCGGCCGGGGCGCTCGCGCGCGGCCCCGCCGGCTGGGGCATCCGCGCGGCGCGCGAGCTGGACGACGCGCTCCTGCGCCTTCGCTTCCACCACGAAGGCATCGGCCTCGTCTTGCTGCGCACCGAGGGCGATCGCGCCAAGGCCCACGCCGTCGGCGAGCTGCTCGCCGGCCCCAGCGGAGGAGCCGGCTCCGCCGGCGACGGGCTGAAGCCGAAGGCGGAAGCACCCAGCGGAGGAGCCGGCTCCGCCGGCGACGGGCTGAAGCCGAAGGCGGAAGCACCGGAGGCTGCCTGGATCTTGCGCGAGACGCGCTTGCTCTGGCAGCGCGTGCTGCGCCGGCTCGACGTGACCGCGCGCAGCTTCTTCGCCGTGGTGGACGAGAAGTCGTGCTTCGCCGGTCCGCTGTTCGAGCTGCTCGCCGCGGCCGACCGGAGCTACGTGCTGGACGCCGGCAGGGTGGAAGTGCGGCCGGGAGCGCTCTCGGAAGGCCTCCTTCCCGGCTGGAACGGCTTCTCGCGCCTGGAGACGCGCTTTCTGGGAGCCCCCGCCCGGGCGAAGGCGGTGATCGCGGCGGGCCGCGAGGGACCGATCGACGCGGCGCGCGCCGACCAGCTCGGCCTCGCCACCGTCCTCGCGGACGACATCGACTTCGAGGAGGAGCTGCGCGTCGCCGTCGAGGAGCGCGCTTCCTTGAGCCCCGACGCGCTCACCGGCATGGAAGCCAGCTACCGCTTCCCCGGGCCCGAGACGCTGGCCACCAAGATCTTCGGGCGGCTCTCCGCCTGGCAGAACTGGATCTTCATCCGCCCCAACGCGACCGGCGAGACTGGCGCGCTCAGCTTGTACGGCAAGCCGGAGCGCCCGCGCTTCGACTGGAGGAGGACGTAGTGGCACAGGCGCTGGAATCGATCCCCAACAACGTCGACCTCTCGGGCGACCGGCGCCTGCAGCGCGCGCTCGAGCAGTGGCAGCCGAACTTCCTCTCCTGGTGGCGCGAGGTCGGCCCCGAGGGGTTCCAGGCGCACCAGATCTACCTGCGCACCGCCGTGAGCGTGGAGCCGGACGGGTGGGCCACGTTCGACTACGTGCGCATGCCCGAATACCGCTGGGGCATCTTCCTCGCGCCGAAGGGAGGCGAGCGGAAGATCGGCTTCGGCGACAACTACGGCGAGCCCGCCTGGGACGAGGTCCCCGGCGAGCACCGCAACGCGCTCCGCCGGATCATCGTCACGCAGGCCGACACCGAGCCCGCCTCGGTCGAGCAGCAGCGCCTCCTGGGGGGCGTCGCGCCTTCCCTCTACGACCTGCGCAACATCTTCCAGGTGAACGTCGAGGAAGGCCGGCACCTGTGGGCGATGGTCTACCTGCTCCAACGCCACTTCGGGCGCGACGGCCGCGAGGAAGCGGAGGAGCTGCTCGCGCGCCGCAGCGGCTCGTCCGACAAGCCGCGCATCCTGAACGCCTTCAACGAGCCGATCGACGACTGGCTCAGCTTCTTCATGTTCGCGATGTTCACCGACCGCGACGGCAAGTACCAGCTCTCCGCGCTGGCGGAGAGCGGCTTCGACCCGCTGGCGCGCACCACCCGGTTCATGCTGACCGAGGAGGCGCACCACCTCTTCGTCGGCGAGATGGGCGTCGACCGCGTCGTGCAGCGCACCGCGGAGCTGATGGCGCAGGGCAAGGACCCGCGCCAGAACGGCGCCGTCCCGCTGGACGTCATCCAGCGTTACCTGAACCAGTGGTTCACCCTCTCGCTCGACCTGTTCGGCGGCGAGGTGTCGAGCAACGCGGCCGACTTCTTCGCGGCGGGGCTCAAGGGCCGCTTCCGCGAGGACGACCAGCCGGAGCACAAGGCGCTCTCCGAGACCTACCGGCTGGAGGTGCCGGAGAACGGCGCGCTGGTTGCGCAGGAGGTGCCGCTGCGCAACGCGATGAACGAGGTGCTCCGCGACGAGTACGTCAAGGACTGCCAGCGCGCGGTCGACCGCTGGAACAAGACGTTGCAGCGCAGCGGTGTGAACGGTCTCTCGCTCCGGCTCCCCAGCCGGCGCTTCCACCGCGGGGTCGGTCCGTGCGCGACGGCGACGTTCGATCCGGAGGGGCGGCTCATCTCCGAGGCCGACTACGAGGCGCGCAAGGGAGAGTGGCTGATCACCGAGAGGGACCGCGCGTACGTGAAGGCGCTCATGCACCCCGTCCATGAGCGCGGCAAGGTGGCCAGCTGGATCGCCCCGCCGAACAAGGGCATCAACGGCATGCCGGTCGGCTACGAGTACGTGAAGCCGCCCGACGCCTGAGCCGTCCGCCCGCCCGCGACGGTGCGTCCCTCTGAAGGGCAGCTCACCGTCGGCTCCGTCTCAATTCCAGCGCAGAAGATATTTTTCCAGGCGGCCGGCCACCGCGAAAATGACCAGCACGACCAACATGATCAACAAGACGAGAGCAAGCATGAGCGCGGAGTTGTACGTGCTCTGCGCGAACGCAAGCAGATAGCCGAGCCCGCGGCTCGCGGCCACGAACTCGCCGACCACGGCGCCGGTGAAGGCAAAACCGACTGCGACCTTCAGGTTGCCCATCACCCAGGCCGCGAGCGAGGGGAGATAGACGTGGCGCATCAGCGCCCAGCGGCCGCCGCTGAGCGTGAGGACGCGCTCGACGAGCTTCCGGTCCACCTGCCGGATGCCTGTGAACACGGTGAAGAAGATCAGCACCGTAACCAGGACGAAGGCGAGCGCGACCTTCGACGCCACGCCGATGCCCAGCCAGATGACGAAGAGCGGCGCAAGAATGACGCGCGGGATGGCGTTGAGCAGCGTCATCACCGGCTCGAGCAACTCGGCGACCAGCGGGACGAGGGCGCCGAGGGCGCCGAGCAGGATGCCGGCCACCATGCCGAGCGCAAGGCCGGCGAGCGCCGCGGTGAAGGTCGCCTCGAGATGGGTCCAGATGCGGCCGCTCCGGAACAGTTCGACGAGCGCTGCGGCGATCTGGCTGGGGCTCGGCGCATAGATCGGATTGAGCCGGCCGGCGCGGCCCGCCGCCTCCCAGACCACCAGGAGGACACCGAACGCCGTCAACTGACGCGCCCACGCGTAGCGCGCTTTCCTGGCAACGGCCGACTCGCGTCGTCCCGCGGCCTCCGCGGGGTGGGCGCGATCGACTTCTCGCGTGAGGTCATTCCAGATCTCCTGGTAGAGCGGCGCGAAGGCCGCATTCATGCGCGAGCGCACTGGATCGCGCGGCCGCGGCAGCGGATACTCCCGCGTGACGTGCGCGCGCGGCCCCTGCGAGAGCAGGTAGATATGGTCCGAAAGACTGATCGCCTCTTCGAGGTCGTGGGTCACGAGCAGCACGCTGATGCGCTCGCGCTCGACCAGCGCCGCGACGTCCTGAACGATGCGGGCGCGCACGATGGCGTCGAGCGAGGCGAAGGGCTCGTCCATGAGGAGCAGCCTCGGCTCGCGCGCCAGCACCTGAGCGAGCGCGACCCGTTTCCTCTGCCCGCCGCTGAGATGCCGCGGAAAGCGATGGCCGAAGCCGGCGAGGCCGATCCGCTCGAGCCAGAGATCGGCCCGTTCGAGCGCCGGGCGGCGGCGCATGCCGTTCAGAGTGAGGCCGAGGGCGACGTTGTCCCGCGCCGTCTTCCACGGCAGGAGCGCGTCGTCCTGGAACAGGATGGCGACTTCCGGGGGCGCGACCTCGGGCTCGACCGTTCCCTTGAGCGGCTGCTGCAACCCGATCACCGCGCGCAGCAGACTCGACTTGCCGGACCCCGACGGTCCCACCAGGCTGACGAACTGACCTTCCCCGACGGAGATACTTGCGCCTTCCAGCACCGGCTCGCCGCCGTAGGAAATCGTCAGGTCGGAGACGCGCAGGCTGCTAGCTTCCGACGATCGACGTATCGTGCAACCCGGAAATACTCGCATCCGG
>WNGH01008369.1_pt1 | contig 11293 bp, 10 predicted proteins | sample 5400631 | NCBI WGS metagenome assembly WNGH01 (sample SAMN13153373, study PRJNA577476) | soil metagenome | isolation source: 115 cm soil or saprolite under Garry oak tree replicate 1 | place: USA:California | collected 2016-06-15 | reverse complement strand
CGGCCGTCCTGGCGGTCCTCTACCTGATCTTCAACGAGGGCTACGCCGCGCACACCGGCGAGGCTCTGGTGCGCCACGATCTGTGCGAGGAGGCCATCCGTCTCGGCGGGATGCTCGTCGAGTTGATGCCGCAAGAGCCCGAAGTGCGCGGGCTCCTCGCGCTGATGGAACTGCAGGCCTCGCGCGGGACGGCGCGCACCGACGCCCAGGGCAACCTCGTCCTGCTCGCCGACCAGGACCGCTCGCGCTGGGATCACGAACGCATCGCCCGCGGCCTCGCGTTACTCGAGCGCGCCGACAGTCTCGCGAGCGCCGGTCCCCACCAGCTCCAGGCGGCGATCGCCGCGTGTCATGCGCGTGCGGACTCGTGGGAGGCAACGGACTGGGCCCGGATCGTCGACCTTTATATAGCGCTCGCCGAGGTCGCGCCCTCGCCCGTGGTCGAGCTGAACCGGGCCGTGGCCATCGGCCTGGCGCGAGGGCCCCTGGCCGGTCTCGCCGCGCTCGACGCGATCGACGCCTCGGCGCTGCGCGAGTACCACCTGTTGCCCGCCGCGCGTGCCGATTTCCTCCGCCGTCTCGGACGCCGGGCCGAGGCGGCGTCGGAGTACCGCCGGGCGTTCGGCCTCGCCGACAACGCGCGCGAGCAGGCGTTCTACGAGCGTCGGCTCGCGGCATGTGACGACGTTGTCTCCGACCGTGAGCGTTGACGATCGGCTGCCGTCGTCGCTCGCGCTAGAAGACGAAGATGCCCTTGCCCGTGGTCTGCGTGTCGAAGAGGCGGTAGGCCTCCTCGGCCTGGTCGAGACGCCAGCGATGCGTGAGCAGCGTGCGGAGCGGAACTTTGCGGTCGGCGATGAAGCGCGCGCATTCTTCCTGGCCGGTGTTCGAGAACGTCCACGAGGCGTGCAGGGTGATCTGACGCCTCAGCAGGTCCTTGCTGACCTCGAGCGTGACGTTGTTGCCCTCGCCCACGAACGCGACCCGGCCCCACGTGTCGGCGCTGCGCACGGCCTGGGCGCGCGGCTCCGGCAGGCCCGTGCAGTCCATCGTGCACTCGGCGCCATCGCCGTCGGTGAGATCGTGGATCGCGCTGACGGGATCTTTCTCGCGCGGGTTGATCGTGTGTTCCGCTCCCAGCTCACGGGCCAGCTTCAGGCGCTCCGGCGAGATGTCGACCGCGATGATGCGCGCTCCCAGCGCACGCCCCAGCAACGTCGCGCTCAACCCCACCGGCCCCTGGCCGAAGACGGCGAGCGTGTCGCGGCCCGAGACGTCGAGGCGTCGCAGCGCGCCGTAGGCCGTGCCGGTGCCGCACGACACCGCCGCGCCTTCCTCGAAGCTGAGCGCGTCGGGCAGCGGGACGCAGGTGAACGCCGGCGCCTTCATGAAATTCGCATGGCCGCCGTGACCGGTGACGCCGTACACCGTGATGCCCTTGCGGCAAAGCTGAGACCAGCCGCCGCGGCAGTGCTTGCAGCGCCCGCAGCCCTTGTAGTGGTGATTCATCACGCGCTGGCCGACCAGTCCGGGGTCGACGCCGGCGCCGACGGAATGGACGACGCCGCACGGCTCGTGGCCGGCGATCACCGGCCCGCTGCCACCGCCCAGGCCCAGGCTCGCGGCGGGATTGCCGGCGGCCCGGTACGCGTGGAAGTCGCTGCCGCACATCCCCGACGCCTTCATGGCCAGCACGACCTCGCCGGGTCCGGCGACCGGGTCGGGGAACTCTTGCACCTCCAGCTTGCGATTTCCCAGGAACACCACTCCACGCATGGCAGTCTCCTCCGAATTCGCGAACCTCGGGGATCCACGAACCGCTTGCCCGAGATACTACTCTCAGGCGGTGGCGGTTTCTTGCTGGAGTGCGGCTTCGACCGAGAAGGCGGAATCGGGCGCGGCGGCGAATCGCGCCTGGAGATCGTAGGCCTGCCGTTCCAGGGGAATGGAGACGTACCGGAGATCGGGGCGATCGAGGAACCCTTTGCCGGCCAGCCAGCCATCCACGTACCGGCGCGCGAATTCCTGGACGCCGAGGAGCCGATACTGCAGCACGTGGACGAACTCGTGAAAGAGCAGGCCCATCGTCGGCTCGGGCGCGTCGGGGAGCAGGTTCACGGCGGTGTTGAACGTGATCGCCACCAGGTTCGAGAAGTCGAGCAGGTCGCGCTGGTCGACGCCGCGCCCGAGGAGATCGCTGTACCACGCCGGGCTGCTCATGGGCACGGACGAGATCCTCGCGTCGGCGAGCGTATCGCCGAAGAACGGGGCCAGGCGCTCGTGAAGCTCGGACGTGAGCGGAAAGGCGATCACCCGAAGGGACGCCTCCTGCTCGGTGATCCACTTCGGCGTGTGCTCGTGAAGGAACGAGCGTAGCTCCGACTCGTCCACGGTCGTCATCATACGTCGGCTCGGCTGAGAACCACGAAGGATCCGATCCCCGCGTTACCATAGCGCCGAGGGAGGTGCCGGCGATGCTCACCGCGGACGAGAACGCGCAGCTCACGAGGGTGGGGCCGGGGACGCTCATGGGCGATCTCATGCGCCAGTACTGGATCCCCGTGGTCCTGTCCTCCGAGCTCCCGGCTGGCGGCCGGGTCAAGCGGGTCAGGATCCTTGGCGAAGACCTCGTGGCCTTCCGGGCGCCGAGCGGACGGGTGGGCCTGCTCGGGGAGTTCTGCTCGCACCGGCGCGCCTCGCTCTACTTCGGCCGGAACGAGGAGCCGGGGCTGCGCTGTGTCTATCACGGTTGGCAGTACGAGCCGGGCGGGCGTTGCATCGACATGCCCAACGAGCGGCCGGAGTCGAGCTTCCAGGACAAGGTCACCCATCCCGCGTATCCGTGCGCGGAGCGGGGAGGTGTCGTCTGGGCCTACATGGGCCCGGCGAGCCCGCCGCCCGGGCTGCCCGACCTCGAGTGGACCGAGGTTCCGGAAGATCAGCGCTTCGTCTCGAAGTTCTGGCAGGACTGCAACTACCTCCAGGCGCTCGAGGGCGGCGTCGATCCCGCCCACATCTCGTTCCTTCACGGCATCCTCGACGCGCGCGATGACGGGCTGCGGCGCGCGCTCGATCAGGCGGCCGCCGGCTTCGGCTTCGCGGCCCAGCTCGAGCGGGCGCCTCACATCGAGGTGGCGGACACCGAGACCGGCTTGCTGATCGGCGCGCGGCGCGAAGCCCCGGCGGGCCAGTACTACTGGCGCGTCACGCGGTACCTGGTTCCGTTTCACAGCATGCCGCCCCCGGAGGTGGGCAGCGATCCCGTCATCCACTCGCACGTGTGGATCCCGATCGACGACGATCACCTCGTCAACTGGTGCATCTCGTACCACCCGACGCGCGCGCTGACTGCCGATGAAGTCGCCCAGTTCCGCGCCGGCTCGAGCATCCACGTGATGGACTACGCGCCGGAGACCAGCGAGGCCTACGGCGACATCCGGCCCATCCAGAGCCGCGCCAACGATTACCTCGCGGACTGGGAGGCCCAGCGCATACGGAAGTTCTTCGGCGTGCCGGGTGTGGGCTCTCAGGACAAGGCCATCACCGAGAGCCAGGGAAATTACGACCGCTCGCTCGAGCGGCTGGGCCGGGCGGACATCGGCATCATCCGCGTGCGGAAGTGTCTGCTCGACGCCGCCATCGCGCTCACGACCAGGCGCGTGCCGCCGCCTGCTCTCGATCCCGCGGGCTATCGCGTGCGGCCGGCGGCCCTGCTGCTGCCGAAGGAGGCGTCGTGGGTGGACGCGGTGCTCAAGACGGCGGCCACGGGGTGAGTCTCGGGGCCGGCCTCACATCTCGAGGCCGGCCCTATATAAGGAAGGACAGGTTTGGCAGCGGCTCGGCGGCGTTGATCAGCACGACCGTCTTCCTGCACATTCGCAGCGCGCCGTCCACCCAGCGCAGCCGATGTGTCGCGCGCCCGGCCCACACGTGCATCTCGTGCTTGGCCTGGACGGCCAGCTCGGCCAGGAGAAAATTCGACTCGGCGATCAGCTCGCTGCCCTCGGCCTTGCGCACCTCGATGTTCGAGACGAGGCGGCGCATCGGCGACGGCGGATCCTGGCTCGGGCGATAGCCGCTCTGGAGCAGCTTCACCCGCGTCGCGATGCGGCTGCGGTTGTCGTAGACGTGGGAGAGGTGACGGTCGGGATCTGCGGCGGGATCGGTGCTCGCCGGAACCCAGTACACGCCGTCGTCGGTCCACAACGCCTCCCACTCGGCGTAGCGGCCCTCGTCGGCCAACCGCGCTTCGCGGTACAGGAAATCGACGACGGCGCGGTGCTCGGACTCCGAGATCACCGGGCTATGCGCCCGTCATCAGCTTGCGGTACTGGCGGTAGAACCCCCGGTTCGTCGTCTCGTCCGTGAGGTGCGAGACGCGGCGGCCCTCGGCGTCCACGTGCTCGCGGTGAACGCCACGGCTCAGCTCCAGCCATTCCGTACGTCGCGAGTGCAGCCCGATCTGATTGCGGCCCGTGATCGTCAGGTCGTCGGGCAACAGGAAGGACGCCGGGCCCATCGCCGCCTCGCTCTGTCGGAGCAGCCGCCGGTCGAACTCGGGCACGCCCTTGAGAAACATCGGCGTGTGCCAGTGGACGCTCTCCTCGACCCCCACCGGCTCCACGACGGCGATGTTCATCTCGCCGAGGAACAGGTTGGGGAAGATCAGCGCGTGCGGCGGGCCCTCGAAGACTCGCCGCGCCATGACGGCGGCGCCGTCGCGCGCCTGGAGCGCCGCCACGTAGCGTCCCACGACGTCGGACGCCGCGGTTCCGAACCACTCGAAGGGGCCGTCGTAGGCGGGCGACCAGTCGATCTCGGTGTGGCCGTTGCCCCAGTCGCGCACCACGCCCTTGACGCTCTTCTCGTCGCCGGTGAAACGGTTGTACTGCGTGCGGACCGACTTGAAGAGCGCCATGTGGACGAACCCGAGGTGATACCCGTCGAGATCGTTCTCGGGCAGCATCTTCCAGTTCGACGAGCAGCGGTGCTTGACCCACCCGGCCGTGAGCTGGACTTCGCCCTCCGGCGAGAGATCGCAGGCGCGGTCGATCAGGCCGGTGGCGACGCCGAGGTGCTGCTCGAGCGTGACGCTCGTCGGCCCCAGGCAGGCGAAGACGAAGCCGCGATAGCTGCCCACGCGCGCGGCGCAGCCCAGGCTCTTCGTCTTCTTGTCGAGTCGGCCGTCATAGGCCGTCGGGTACGGCACGCCGAGCAGCTCGCCCGTCAGATCGTACGTCCAGCCGTGGTAGGGACACGCGAAGGTCCGTGTGTTACCGCGCGCCTCGCTGCACACCATCGTCCCCCGGTGGGCGCAGCGGTTGACCATCACGCTCACCTGGCCGTCCATGGCCCGCGCCATGATCACCGGCTGGGTCCCGATGGGCCGCGTGACGAAGTCGCCCGGCAGCGGAATCTCGCTCTCGTGGCCGATGAAGACCCAGCCTCGGAAGAAGAGCCGGTCCATCTCGTCGGCGAAGATGCGCGGGTCGATGTAGAGCGAGGCGTGCACGCGCTCGTCCTGGACCAGCGCGTCGTAGCTGATGGGCTCCGTCGAAGGCTCAGACACTCACCGCACTGTACGACGGCCTGCCGCTCCGTCACAAGCCGCGCTATGCTTCACGTCACGTTGCTCGGAGACTGCGGGCGGGAGGCAGAGATGGCGGACGACGTCCTGATCGAGAAGGCGCACGGCGTGGCGATCCTCACCATGAATCGCCCCGAGCAGCTCAACGCGATGAACCATCAGTTGATGACCGAGCTGCACGACGGCGTCATGCGCGCGTGCGCCGACGACGAGGTGGGGTGCATCGTCATCACGGGCGCCGGAACCCGCGCCTTCTCGGCGGGCGGCGACATCCACGAGCAGCGCGAGGACGATCGCCAGCGCGCCCAGGCCGACCTGGACGAGCGCGCCGCCCTCCGCGCCCGCGCCAGCTACGAGATCAGCGCGTGTCCCAAGCCGACGATCGGGATGATCAACGGCCTGGCCTACGGCGGCGCGGCGGTGCTCGCCTCGTCGCTCGACATGCGCGTCGGCTGCGAGCACGCCAGCTTCCGCTTCCTGGCCGCCGCCTATGGCCGCATCAACAGCACGTGGACGCTGCCGAACCAGGTGGGCTGGCCCATCGCCAAGGAGCTGCTCTTCTCCGCCCGCGTGGTCGAAGCCGAAGAGGCCCAGCGCATCGGCCTGCTCAATCACCTGGTGCCGTGCGATCAACTCCGTGAGAAGACGATGTGGCTGGCGACGATGATCGCCAAGAACAAGCGCGAGTCGGTGATGGGCGTCAAGGCGCTGCTGCTCGAGGACATGGGGCGCCGGCTCGAAGAGCAGTGGGCGAACGAGCGCGGCTACACGACCAGCGTGATCCGGGGCGCCAGGGCCGAGGCGGCCTTCCCGGAGTTCATCGCCCGGAAGGGGCGCCCGCTTCGCTGACACTCCTCCGGCTCGCCGACTTCCGACGGCTCGGCACCGCGATGGTCCTGAACGCCGTCGGCATGGTCGGCGAGGTCGTCGTGCTGGGCTGGCTCACGCTCGAGCTCACGAACTCGCCGTTCCTCGTCGGCGTCGCGATGGGGATGCGGGGCCTGCCGATGTTCTTCGTCGGCGTGCCCGCCGGTGTGCTCGCCGATCGCTTTCCTCGGCATCGCCTGTTGATGGCGACGGGCGCGCTCCAGGCGGTGACGACCGCCACGCTCGGCGTGCTCACGCTGACGGGCCTGGTCACCCTGACGCACGTGCTGCTACTGACGCTGGCGGGCGGCGCGATGCGCGGGATCGAGCATTCGGCGCGACAGAGCTACACGCACGACGTCGTCGGCCCGACGGAGCTGATGCACGGCTTCGCCATCCTGGGCGTCGGGACGCGCGCCGGCTGGCTCCTGGGGTCGCTCGGAACCGGCGCCGTGATCGCGCACTTCGGCTCGGGCCTGGCCTACCTCGCGGTCGGCGCGAGTTATCTGGCGGGCTCGGCCGCCTTGCTGTCGGCGTCGGCTCCGGTGGGGACCACGCCGCCGGCTGCCGGATCTCTGTGGCAGAGCATCGTCGATTTCGTCACGGCGATGCGAAAGGACCCGGTGCTTCCCGCGCTCATGCTGCTGACCGCCGGCGCCGAGATCCTGGGCTTCGCGCACCAGGCGCTCTTTCCGAGCCTGGCCCGCGATGTCCTCGGCGTCGGCCCCGAAGGACTCGGCGCGATGAATGCCGCGCGCTCGGTCGGCGGGATCCTGGGGCTCATCGTCGTGACGATGCGGAGCGCCACCATGGGCGGCGGCGTGCTGTTCCTTGCGGTGCTCGTCGCCTTCGGCGCGAGCCTCGTCGTTCTGGGTTTCGCACCCGCGCTCGTGGGCTTCACGGGCGTCATCGTCATCCTGATCGTCGCCAACGCGGCGGGCGCGCTGGCCGACTTGCTGGCCCAGAGCCTGATGCAGCTCAGCGTGCCGGCCCATCTGCGCGGCCGCGCCGGTGGCGCCTGGGTGGTGGCGATCGGGCTCGGGCCGCTGGGCCACCTCCAGATCGGCGCGCTGGCGTCATTGTTCGGCGTCGGCGTCGCGCTCGGGACGAGCGGCGCTGCGCTGGTGACGCTGGCACTCGCCGGTGCGCTGCTGTTCCCACGCGTGCGGCGGTTGTGAGTGCATGGGATTATCGTCACATGCACGGTCAGCAACGAAGGGCGATGGTGCGCGAGGCGATCGCCGCGTACGCGGCCCACGTCGCAGGCACTCAAGATGACCTCGATGAGGCCCTGGAGACCGCCGCGCTCGAAGTCTGGCAACAGGAACCTGCACGAGGCCCACAACCCGATCTCGATTGATCCGCCTCGGCGAAGAGGCGCCGGCCTGCGATACACTCCCGTCCAGACGCGCCAAAGGAGTGCGACATGAAAGCTGCCGTCTTCCACGGGCCTCACAAAGAGCTTACGATCGAGAACGTCGACATCGCCAAGCCCATTGCGCGCGAGGTGCTGGTGCGCACGGTGGCGAGCGGCGTCTGCCACAGCGATCTCCACTTCATCGAAGGCCTCTACCCGTTCGCGGCGCCCGCCATCCTCGGGCATGAGGCGGCGGGGATCGTCGACTCGGTCGGCCCGCACGTGACGGAGTTCAAGCCTGGCGACCACGTCATCGCGTGCCTCTCGGTCTTCTGCGGCCACTGCGAGTACTGCCTGACCGGGCGCACGCACCTCTGCCAGAGCCGGCCTGTTCGGGCGGCCAACGAGCCGCCGAAGCTCTCGTGGAAGGGCGCGCCGGTCAACCAGTTCGCCAATCTCTCGGCCTACGCCGAGCAGATGCTGGTCCACGAGAGCGGGCTGGTGAAGGTGCGCGACGACATGCCGCTCGATCGCGCGGCCCTGATCGGCTGCGGCGTGACCACCGGCGTCGGCGCCGTCCTCAACACCGCGCGTGTCGAGGCGGGTACGACAGTGGCCGTCTACGGCGCCGGCGGCGTCGGGCTGGCGGCGATCCAGGGCGCGGTCATCGCGGGCGCGCGGATGATCATCGCGGTGGACGTCGTCGCTCACAAGCTCCAGACGGCAAAGCAGCTCGGCGCGACGCATACCGTCGACGCGTCCACGGCGGATCCCGTCAAGGCGATCCGCGAGCTCACGGGCCCCGGCGTGGACTACGCGTTCGAGGCCATCGGCCTCAAGAAGGCGGCCGAGCAGGCGTTCGAGTGCCTGCGTCCGGGCGGCACCGCGACGATCGTCGGCATGATTCCGGTCGGGCAGAAGATCGAGCTCGACGGCCCGTCGTTCCTGCGCGAGAAGAAGGTCCAGGGGTGCACGATGGGCTCGAACCGCTTCAAGGTCGACATGCCGCGCTACGTCGAGCTGTATCGTCAGGGGAAGCTCAAGCTCGACGAGATGATCACGCGCCGTGGCCGCCTGGAGGACGTCAACGAGGCGTTTCGCGCGATGAAGGCCGGCGAGGTGGCGCGCTCGGTTTTGATGTTCAACTGAGATGGCGACCTACGTCCTGATCCACGGCGCGTACCAGGGAGGCTGGATCTGGAGGCCGGTGGCCACGCGGCTGCGGGCCGCCGGCCACACGGTGTTCGCGCCAAGCCTCGATGGGTGCGCCGAGCGCAGTCACGCCGTGCGTGCCGGCATCACCGTCGGCACGCACGCGCGCGAGGTCGCTCAGCTCCTCTTCTCCGAGGACCTGAAGGATGTCGTGCTCGTCGGGACGAGCAGCGGCGGCATGGTGATCGTGAAGGCGGCCGAGCTGGCGCGCGATCGCATCGGTCGGCTCGCCTTCGTCGATGCGCTCGCGCTGATGCCGGGCGAGCGCGTCGATGCCATCGTCAAGCGCCCGGCGCCCAACGACGTGACCGACATCACCACGTTCCCCTCGCAAGCCGACCGCGACAACCGCGTGTTTCGCGATCTCGACGATCGTACGCGCGCCTGGGCGATGGCGCGCATCACCCCGCATCCGATCGCCGCGCTCGAGGCGCCGATGGAGCCGACGACCTTCTGGGAGCACCCGTGGCCGACGACGGTGATTCGCTGCCGTCGCGCCGTCAATCCGCCGGAGCACCACCAGCGGCGCACGGCCGAGCGCCTGAAGGCGGAGTACCACGAGCTCGACACCGGCCACTACCCGATGCTGAGCGAGCCGGAGGCGCTCACGCGCCTGCTGCTCGGGTAGGAGGCTGCCGAAGAACCGAGCTCGTCCGCGCCGTACCGGACTGCGAGAGCGCCCATGGGTCGCAAACGACGAATCGGGCCGTATGGCTACCACGGCCATTTCGACCTCGGCGCCCTGGCGCACGAGCGAAAAGAAATCTCCCTCACCAATTACTACAAGGCCCATTACAACCTCGGCGTCATCTACGATGCGCGACGGCGGGATCGTGAAGCGATCATGGAATACCGGGCCGCCATTCGACTCCATCCGACGCTCGCCGAAGCCCACAACAATCTCGGCTGTGTCTATAGCCGCCTCCGGCAGTACGACAACGCCCGACGCTCGTTCGAGCGAGCCGTCCGCCTCGACCGGCGCGATCCCGGTCATTCCATCAATCTCGGTTTGGCTTTGGCGAAGGGAGGCCATCCGCGTGAAGCCATCAGACACTTCAGGCGAGGCCTCAGGCTGGATCCCAAGAACGTCAACGCCATGGCGAATCTGGGCTTCGTCCTCGTCGACCATACGAACGCGTTCCGTGATGGGATCAGAGTCCTCGAGGCGGCCCGGCGATTGGCGCCGAGTGATCCCGAGATCCTCGCATCACTTGCGGTCGGTTATCTGAAGGCCGGCCAGGTGGCGCGGGCGAACCGCCTGGCGCGGCGGGCCAAGGTCCTGGCCCCGAGTCGCCGGAGCGTTGCGGCGCAAGTTGGGCGCGTGGCGCCGGCTGACTGACCCCGAAGTCCGGCGTTCACGTCGCGAACACGAACGCGCGGCGCGGATTCGCGACCAGCAGCGTCTCGATCGTCGCGTCGTCGGCGCCCTTGCCCCTGAGGCGCGGGACGACGTTGACGAGCAGGTGGTGGTAGCCGAAGCCGCCCCAGCGCGTCAGGCAGTGCTTGTACGCGATGTCGTGAGACATCAAGATTTGCGCGAGGTGGCCGCGCTCGATCAAGAACAGGATCTGGCGCATCCGCTCGCCGTCGTTCGGCATGTCGAAGGCCGGGTTGTACGGATAGTAGGACGTCTCCAGCCCGAACAGGTCGTACTCCAGGTAGACGCCCGTCGCCGCCAGCTCGAGGAGCACCGCCCGGTCGGCGATCGTGCGCTCGATGTGGCACATGATCGTCCGGTCGAGATCGCCACCCGCCTTGCGGATCATCTCGACGATCTCGAGCGGCAACCGCTCGTGGCGCCCCGGGTGGATCATCAGCGGAGCGCCCGTCTCGCGCTGGGCGTGGACCGCGGCGCGTACCACCTTCTTCTCGCTCTCGGTCCACGGCCACGTCGTGCCGATCTCGCCGATGAACCCTGCACACACCCCGGTGCCGTCGACGCCGACGGTAAGGTCGGCGACGATCTCACGCGCGATCGCGTCTTCGGTCCGCGCACCCATGTCGGGCGGATGCGCGGCCGCCACGTAGTAGCCGGACCCCATGACGATGTTGAGGCCGGTCGCCCGCGCCACCCGCGCCAGCGCGAGCGGGTCGCGAGCCAGGCCGCGATTGGTCGGATCGACCAGCGTGCGGCCGCCCGCGTTCTTGAAGAGCAGCGCCTCGTCGCGCGCGACGTTCTCGTCGAGCAGGCGCAGGTTGTCGAGGTTCGAGCTGAAGTTCTGGCGGATCCAGCCGAGGTTCTCCATGCTCACGGGCTGGTAGGCGAGGCC
>WNGH01018650.1_pt1 | contig 11294 bp, 9 predicted proteins | sample 5400631 | NCBI WGS metagenome assembly WNGH01 (sample SAMN13153373, study PRJNA577476) | soil metagenome | isolation source: 115 cm soil or saprolite under Garry oak tree replicate 1 | place: USA:California | collected 2016-06-15 | reverse complement strand
GGCCTGTTGGCGGGACACAATGTGCCGGTCTACCTCGACATCAACGCGATGGTCCAGAAGCACGTGTCGATCCTGGCGAAGACCGGAGGTGGCAAGTCGTACGTCGCCGGCGTGTTGATCGAGGAGCTGATGAAGCATCACGTGACGTGCGTGATCCTCGATCCGCATGGCGAATACGCGTCGTTGAAGGAGAAGGGGAAGCACGGGGAGGGCTCCGGTCGCTTCCATGTGGAGCCCCGCGCCTACGCCGACATCATCCAGGTGTTCTCCCCGGACACGAAGATCAACCCCGGAAGCCGCCCGCTCAAGTTCACGTTGAGCAACCTCGATGCGAGGGACATCCTTTCACTGACCGGGTCCGCGAAGGTTCGGACGCACCTCACCGCGCTCCGAAAGGCCCTCGATCTGCTCCGCCAGGCGACGAAGGATTACACGATCCGAGACATCATCCGCGTCTTGGAGCGGGAGGAAGACCCGCAGAATGCGTCCTTGATCGACGAGCTGGAATACCTGAGCGAGGTCGAGATCTTCGCGAAGGAAGGCACGCGGATCGACGAACTCGTGATCAAGAGCAAGACGACGATCATCAACCTGAAAGGGGTCCCGCCCGACATCCAGGAGCTCGTCGTGAACCGGCTCGCGACGGCGATGTTCGAGCTGCGGAAGGTCGGACGGATCCCGCCGATGATGCTCGTCGTCGAGGAGTCCCACAACTTCTGTCCTCAGGTCGGCCAGGCGGCGTCATCGAAGGTGTTCCGGACGCTCGCCTCGGAAGGCCGGAAGTTCGGTCTCGGGCTCGTCGTCATCACGCAGCGGGCCGCGAAGGTCGACAAGAACGTCCTGAGCCAGTGCAACACACAAATCATCCTGAAAGTCACGAACCCGAACGATCTGAAGGCGATCATCGCGAGCGTCGAGGGGCTGACGACCGCGATGGCCGAGGAAATCTCCCGCCTCCCGATCGGCGTGGCGATCATGACGGGCGGCGGGCTCCAGATGCCGCTCATGGTCGAAGTGCGTCCGCGGGAAACGCGTCACGGCGGAGAGAGCGTCAAGGTCATCGAGGATTGACCGACGCAGGCGCGCAGCAGGGAGCGGGAAAGGTTTTAGCGCGGTGCCCGATGGACGCGCGTGGATCTTCGCGCGTTGGTCGACAAAGATGTCAGCCTCACGGAGACGGCACTCGCGAAGGTCAAGCTGGCCCCGCCTCCGCGCTCCCACCTCCGGAAGGTGGCGGAGGACTTCCTCGAAATGGCCCGCGCCTACTTCGAGGACGCGAAACACTTCCGCGAACGAGGCGAGCTCGAGAAAGCCCTGGCGAACGTGAATTACGCCCATGGGTGGCTCGATGCCGGCGCGCGAGTCGGACTCTTCGACGTCGGCGAGGACGACCAGCTCTTCACGTTGAGCGAGTGATCAGAGGACGCGCGCGCCTTCGTTGTCGACGCCACAGCGCTGCAGCGTCCCGAATTTCAGGTATAAGGTCGCCAGCTGCTCCCGATTCCCGGTCGCGACCACCGAATTGCCGAGCATGGCCATCGTCGCCCGCCCGAACATGCGACTGGCCCGAATCACTTCGAGGACCCGCTTGTCCGCAAGGCCCGTTCCTTCGGCAAAGCGAGCCCCGAGTTCGAAGAGTCGCTCCAGCGTAGGACCCCGGGAGAACTCGTCCACGAGCGCGCCGCCGATCCGGTTGATCGCCGCAACTTTCTTCGGATCGCGAAGCACCGTCTTCGTGGGCATTTCCGGGCCGATCACCACGAGGAGCAGGTCCGCCTCGACGGGGAACGTTCGCACCTCCGCATGGGCCGGCGCCCCCGGTTGGAGCCGCAGGTCCATTCCGCCCAAGGACGCGGGGACGACGTCGCCGAGACCGGTGCCGCACTCCACCTCCGTCTCATGGGCGATGGCGACCAGCTCGTCTCGCGGCTCCTTCGATCCGAGGGCATCGTCGAGGGCGAGTGCCGTGCTCAATGCGGCGGCCGCGCTCACGCCGAACCCTTGAGAGACCGGCAGGCTCGTCTCGCTCAGGATCTTCACCTCGCAGGGCCTGTCACCCAGGACCTTCTGCACGACGCGCTGGGTGACCTCCGCCTTCTGGCGCCGCCCGTTCACGATGATGTCAATCGATGAACGCGCCTCGTCGCGAACCCGTGCGACCGTATGGACCCCGAGGTTCAGGCAAAGGCCGGCCCCGCGCGAGCCCTTCTTCCGCGGATCCGGATCGTCATGGACCTCGAAGAACGCCGTGACGTGCCCGGGGCAGAACGCCTCACCCTCGGACACCATGGAGGATGGCCCGCCACACCCGCTCGGCCGCGAGGGCCTTCGAACCTTCGAACGTCTCCGACCGACCCTTGCGGTCGAAGATCGTGATGGAGGTCGTGTCCCCCTTGACCTTGGAGATGTCGTTTGCCACGACGAAGTCGACGTCCGCCTCTTTCACGAGCGCCATCGCCCGGGCCTTCAGTTCCGTTTCGCTGACGCCCGCTTCCGCCTTGAAGCCAACCAGGGCCTTCTTCGCGCCTTTGCGGAACCGATTGAGGACCTTCGGCGTCGGCTGCAGGTCCAGACTCAGGACGCCGTCGCGGCTCGGAATCTTGCCGGGCTGTTTTTTCGCGGGCGTGAAATCCGAGACCGCGGCGGGGACGACGCAGACGTCCGCATCCGCTTTCTCGGCCATCGAGACGAGATCTGCGGTCGTCTCGAAAGCCTTGAACGGGAGCCATGGCGGTACCGGCGTTTCGTGTCTCCCGAGCCAGAGATCCACGTTCGCGCCGTGCTCGAAGGCGACCTTGGCGAGTTCGATTCCCGTCCCGCCCGTCGAGCGGTTCGTCACGACACGGACGTCGTCGATCGGCTCAACCGTCGATCCGGCCACGACCAACACGCGCATGTCGACCAGATCCTTCGGGCCGAGTCGGCGGATGACATGGGCCACGATCGTCTCGACGTCCGCCATCTTTGCTTTCTCTTCCTCGCGTTTCGCTTCGAGCAGTTCGATGCGAAGCTCTTGGAGGCGCCGGACGTTCGCGCCCACGGCCGGGTTGTCCATCATCGATTCGTGGGCCGCGGGGGCGACGATGATCGGGATGCCAGAACCGAGTGCGTTCGCGGCATACGTCGTGACGGTGGAGTCGTCGATCCCCTGTGCGATCTTGCTGATCGTGTTCGATGTGCACGGCGCGATCAGGAGGAGGTCCGCCTTTCCGTCCCGGCCGCACATCTCGAGGTACTCCATCGAGCCCGTGATTTGCGTGACCACGGGATGACCGGTGGCGTAGTGCAGCGCGTTAGGGTGCAGGATCTCGGTCGCCGATCGCGTGAGCACCGCGTAGACGTCGGCTCCGTGGCGGATGAGCTCATGGGCCAACTTCACGGTCTCAATCGCGGCGATGCTCCCAGTGACGCCCAAGACGATCGTTTTGCCTTGGAGCTTGAGGCTCTTCAAATCCCGGAGGCGCTCGGCCGGATGCATTCCGTTGACGATTGCCATACGCGATATATAGCTGTGGCCCCGCGTCGAAGGATTCGGATTTTCACGACGCCGAGCAAGCTTTAATCCGCGGCGCCCGTTAGCTCCGGCCGCTTCGATGGACTATCAGACGACACTAGAACATCTCTACCGACTCGAGCGGTTCGGGATTAAGCTCGGCCTGGACAACATCCGTCAGCTCTTGTCCCTCCTCGGCGACCCGCAGCGCGGGCTGAAGGTCCTGCACGTCACGGGAACGAACGGGAAGGGCTCCGTCTGCGCCTACGCCGCGTCGGTCTTGCAGGCCGCGGGCTATCGAGTCGGGCTCTACACGTCCCCGCATCTCGTCCGGTTCAACGAGCGGATCCGCGTTGACGGGGCGTCGATCGCCGATGACGACGTGTTGCGCCTCTGGTCCGGCATGCAGCCCGCGATTCAGGCGATGACTGTGACGCGGGCGATCGATCATCCGACGTTTTTCGAGGTCACGACGGCGATGGCGTTCGAGTACTTCCGGGAGAACAAGGTCGACGTCGCGGTGATCGAGGTCGGGATGGGCGGCCGGATGGACGCGACGAACGTCGTCGACGGCCTCGTGTCCGTCATCACCCGGGTGGACCTGGAGCACACGGAACACCTCGGCAAGACCGTGGAGCGGATTGCCCGCGAGAAGGCCGGGATCATCAAGCCATCGTCGCGGGTTGTCACGGTCAACCAGGAAGCGCTCCCGGTCATCCAAGCGAGATGCCGTGAACTCCACGTGCCTCTCTCGGTCCTCGGACGGGACATCCACGCGGAGCGGACCGCTGGCGACCTCCGCGGTCAGACGGTGCGGGTGCACGGCTCCTTCGGATCTGTGGATGTACAGACGCCGCTACTCGGTTCGTTCCAAGTGGAGAATCTGGGAATCGCGGTGGCCGCCCTCGAGGAGCTCCGCGCGGCAGGATTCAAGGTTCCAGACGAGGCGATCCGGTCCGGGATTGCGTCCGTTCGGTGGCCGGCCCGGATGCAGATCGTGCGCGAGTCCCCCCTCGTTATCGTCGACGGAGCCCATAACCGCCCCGCTGCGATCGCCCTGGCAGCGTCGATGGCGGAGACGTTCCCAGGTCGCAAGGCGATCCTCGTCACGGGCATCTTGAACGACAAGGACCTCGCGGGGATGGCAGGCGTCTTGGGGCCGATTGCGTCCCGGGTGCTCGCCTGCCGGCCGAAGACGCACCGCGCGTACGACGCGGAGGAAGTCGCCGCAGCCTTCCGCCCGTTCGCGGAATCCCACGTCATCGCGCCGGTGCGAGACGCGATCGACGCCGCGCTCCGGGGGGCGCGCGTCGGGGACATCGTCCTGATCACGGGCTCGATTTACACGGCGGGAGAGGCCCTTGACCACCTCGGCGTCCGCCCGTGAGCGCATTCGGTTCATCGTGCGGGATCTGTCCCGCAGATACCTGCCGGAGGGCGACCTCCACTCGGGCGAGACGGCCTTGGCGAAGATCGTCGCGGAAACGGAAGACCCGTTCAAGGTCCTGATCTCCACGATCCTGTCCCAGCGGACGCGCGATGAGATGACGGAGATTGCGTCGAGGCAGCTGTTCTCGAAGTACGATACCGCGGCCGAACTGGCAGTCGCGGACGCGAGCGACGTGGAACGCCTGATCAAGCCGGTCGGATTCTACCGCCAGAAGGCTCGTCAGATCGTGAGCGTGAGCCGCACTTTGCTCGACCACTATCAGGGCAGCGTACCGCGGACGTACGAAGAGCTGATCGAGCTTCCTCAGGTCGGCCCGAAGACGGCGAACTGCGTCCTCGTCTACGGGTACGGCATCCCGCGCATCCCGACGGACACCCACGTCCACCGGGTGAGCAACCGGCTCGGCCTCGTGCGGACGAAGACGCCCGAGGCGACCGAACGGCGGCTCATGCGGACCGTGCCGAAGGAGTACTGGCTCCGCATCAACGAGCTGTTCATCCGGTTCGGGAAGGATCTCTGTAGACCAATCGGGCCGCGTTGCCCGCAATGCTCGTTCACCTCGTTCTGCCGGTTCTATCCGCGAACGAAATGGTCACGTGACGCGCGCCGCGGCAGCCGAAGGACCACAGGGCGCTGAGCCGGCGGGCACCTTGATATCGGCGCGTCGCGGTGTCCGGTTCCGATGCGAATCGATTTCCTCGAGTATACAGCGATGGACCTTCCTCGGAAGGAACCGTTCGCCATCGCGAAAGGCTCTTCGACCGTCGCACAGAACGTGTTCGTCATCGTTCACGCCGGATCGCAATCCGGATATGGGAGCGCCGCTCCAACGGATGTGACTCAGGAGACGGTCCGGTCCGCGATGGAGGCGATCAAGTCCATGGCACGAGCGTTGGAACGTTTCACGTTCGAGCGCCCCCGCGAGGTGGCCGACAAGATGGACAAGGTCCTGCCAGGCAATCCATCCGTGAAAGCCGCAATCGACATCGCAGTGCACGACCTCGTCGCGCAGCAAGCCGGGGTCCCACTACATCGTTATCTCGGCGCGACACGGGATCGGATGCTCACCGACATGACGATTGGAATCATGGACACGCGAAGCGCTGTCGAGCGAGCCCAGAGGTGGGTCCAAGCCGGATTTCGTGCACTGAAGGTGAAAGTCGGCCGCGATCCGAAATCGGATTTGGATCGGGTGCGCGCCATTCGAGGCGCAGTCGGCCCGGGAATCGAGCTTCGGATTGACGGAAATCAAGGGTACAGCTGGAGCCAGGCGCTCAGCTTCGCCCGAGCCGCGAAGGATCTGAGCATCTCGATATTCGAACAACCGGTAGCCACCACGGACTTGGAGGGGATGCGCGCCTTGACCGAAGAAGGTCCGGTGGGCGAACGCCGCGAAAGCGGTGAATCTCAAGCTAATGAAACATGGCGGCATTTGCCGAGCGATCGACGTAAACACGATTTGTGAATCCGCCGGCTACCCGACGATGGTCGGTTGCATGGGAGAACCACAAGTCTCGATCGCTGCGGCGCTCGCCTTCGCCCTTGGCCAGAAGAACGTTCGTTGGCTCGACTTGGATTCGCACTTCAACCTTACCGATGATCCGTCAACGGGCTTGGGTTTCGAGAACGGAGAGCTCATCGCTCCGGGCCGACCGGGGCTGGGTGTCGCCTTATCCTGAGGGCTTCTCAGACTCGGCCGACGGTTCCGCGTTCAAGGCGCGGTCCTGTTCCTCTTCCTCGATCACTCGAGCCACCGCGACGACTTCATCGCCTTCGCCGAGACGCTGGAGCCTGACACCCCGAGCCGCGCGACCCTTCACGCTGATGTCGGCGACGGCGCAACGAATCACGACGCCCGCTTTCGTCGTCACAAGGAGATGCTCCTCCGGTTGGACGACCTTCACCGCGACGACGCGCCCCTTCGCGTATTTCGCACTCGTGGTGCGGACTCCTTTCGATCCCCGGCGGGTCTTCCTGTACTCGGAGGTCGTCGTGCGCTTCCCGTACCCGCTCGAGAGGACCGTCAGCAACTCCGCTTCGGGATTGGTCGAGAGGGCCATCGAGACGACCTCGTCTCCTGTTCGGACACGCATCCCTGCGACGCCCGCCGCGGGTCGCCCCATCGGACGGACCTCGTCCATCGGGAACCGATTTGCATACCCACCGGCGGAGGCAAGGATGATCTCCTCGTTCCCTCCGGCGATTTGGACGTCGATCAACTCGTCTCCCTCGTTCAGCTTGATTGCGCGGATCCCGCTCTCCCGGATGTTCTGGAATTCCGCGAAGCCGGTCCGTTTGATTCGTCCCCGTTTGGTCACGAAGACGAGGAATCGGTCCTGGGGGAAATCCCGAGTCGGAATCATCGCTTCGACTTTCTCATCGGGATCAAGGCGCTCCAACAGGTTGACAACGGGCTTCCCTCGCGCATATCTGCCCGCGGCGGGCAGCTTGAAGGCCTTTCGCTTGAACACCTTCCCCTTCGACGAGAAGAAGAGGATGAGATCGTGGGTTGAAGCAACGAACAGGTCGACGACGTAGTCTTCCTCTTTGGTGTCCATGCCCGTGACCCCCTTTCCGCCTCGACGTTGCTTGCGGTACACGCTGACGGGTAGCCGTTTGATGTAGCCCGTGTTCGTGATGGTCACGACGTTGTCTTCCTCGGGGATCAGGTCCTCGATCTGCATGTCGTAGGCTTGGAGCTCGACGGTCGTCCGGCGGTCGTCGCCGAACTTATCCTTGACTTCGCGGAACTCCGCCTTCAAGATGTCGAGCACTCGCTCTCGGGACGCCAAGATCGATTCGAGATTCTCGATTCTGTGGTTCAAGTCGGTCTTTTCCTGGCGCAGCTTTTCGATCTCGAGTCCGGTGAGCTGGCGCAACGTCATGGCGAGGATGGCCTTTCCCTGGTTCTCACTCAGGAGATAGCGATTCATCAGGCCCGCCTGCGCCTCGTCTGCGTCCCGCGCACGTCGGATGAGCCGAATCACGTCGTCGAGGTGGTCGACCGCGGTGATGAGGCCCTCCACGATGTGGAGGCGCTCCCGTGCCTTCCTCAGGTCAAACTCCGTGCGGCGCCGCACGATGATGACCCGATGGTCGATGAACGCCTGCATCGAATCCTTGAGCGGTAGAACCCGCGGCTGCCCATCGAGAAGGGCGAGGTTGATCACGCCGAACGTGGTCTCCATCTGCGTGTGGTGGTAGAGCTGGTTGAGGACCACGTCCTCGACGGCGTCACGCTTCAGTTCCAGCACGATTCGCATGCCATCTCGGTCGCTCTCGTCCCGGAGGTCCGTCACGCCCTCGATTTTCTTCGACTTGACGAGCAAGGCAATCGATTCGACAAGGGATGCCTTACTGACCATGTACGGGATTTCCGTGATGACGATCCGGGCGCGGTCGTGGCCTGCCTCCTCGAACTTCGCCTTCGCCCGGATCCGGATGAGCCCCCGCCCGGTCCGATATGCGTCCGCGACCCCGTCCGCGCCGTATAGGATGCCGCCCGTGGGAAAATCCGGGCCGCGAACGGGCCCCTTCTCTGGGTTGTACAGGTCGATCAATTCGGCCTGAGGGTTGTCGATCAAGACAATCAGGGCGTCGACGATTTCTCCGAGGTTGTGAGGCGGAATATTCGTCGCCATTCCGACCGCGATGCCGCTGGAACCATTGACGAGGAGATTCGGAAATTTCGAAGGGAGGACGAGAGGCTCCTTCAGCGTCCCGTCGAAGTTGTCCATCCAGTCGACCGTGTCCTTCTCGAGGTCCTCGAGCATCGCCTCGGCGGTCTTCGCGAGCCGGCACTCCGTGTATCGCATGGCGGCGGGCTCGTCCTCGGTGCTCCCCCAGTTTCCTTGCCCATCGATGAGAGGGTACCGGAGAGAGAAATCCTGGACCATCCGCGCGAGCGCATCGTAGACCGCCAGGTCTCCGTGCGGATGCCATTTCCCAAGGACTTCTCCGACCACCCGGGCCGCTTTCTTGTGCGCAGACCCCGAGCTCATCCCGAGCTCGTTCATCGCGTGTAGAATCCGTCGCTGGACAGGCTTCAGCCCGTCGCGAACGTCGGGCAACGCCCGACCGACAATCACGCTCATCGCATAGTCGATATAGGAGCGGTGCAGCTCGTCCTCGATTGGCTGCAGGGAAACGCGAGGACGGGACCCCTGGGCTTCTTCCGGCATGGTCCTCCTAGATGTCCAGGTTCACGACTTCTTTCGCGTGTTCCTGGATGTATTGCCGGCGAGGCTCGACGGCCTCCCCCATGAGGATCGAGAACAAGGCATCAGCGGTCGCGGCGTCTTCGATCGTTACTTGTTTCAAGAGGCGGCGAGCGGGATCCATCGTCGTCTCCCACAGTTCGTCTGCGTTCATCTCCCCCAGGCCCTTGTACCGCTGGTACACGACGCCTTTGTCGCCGAGCTTCTTCGCGAGGTCTTCCCGCTGTTTCTCCGTGTACGCGTAATGGAGTTCCTTGCCCTTCTTGATCTTGTATAAGGGTGGCTGCGCGATGTACACGAACCCGCTATCGAGGAGCGGTCGCATGTACCGGAAGAACAGCGTGAGAAGCAGCGTCGTGATGTGCTGCCCATCGACGTCCGCATCGGCCATCGTGATGACCTTATGGTATCGCACCTTCTTGGGATCGAACTCCTCGCCGATGCTCGCGCCGATTGCGGTGATGAGCGTCCGGATCTCCTCGTTCTTGAGCATCTGGTCGAGGCGGGCCTTCTCGACGTTCAGGATTTTTCCGCGCAGGGGCAGGATCGCCTGGAACTCGCGGCGACGACCCTGCTTCGCGGATCCGCCGGCCGATGGTCCTTCCACGATGAAAAGTTCAGACTTCGCCGGATCTCGCTCCTGGCAGTCCGCGAGTTTTCCAGGGAGGTTGAAACCTTCCAAAAGGCCTTTCCGTCGCGTGAGTTCACGGGCCTTCCGTGCGGCCTCGCGCGCCTGCGCGGCGAGCACCGCCTTGCCAATGCAGATTTCCGCGACCTTCGGAGTCTCCAAGAAGAAATCGGTGAGCTTCTCGTAGACAATGGACTCGACGATCCCCTTGACCTCGGAGTTCCCCAGCTTCATCTTCGTCTGCCCCTCGAACTGCGGTTCGGGGATCTTGAGGCTAAGGATCGCCGTCAATCCCTCGCGGGCGTCGTCGCCCTCGAGGCTTTCGCCCTGCTTTAGATACTTGTTCTCCTTCGCGTATTTGATGAAAGCGCGGGCCAGCCCCGCCTTGAATCCGACGAGATGGGTGCCACCTTCGATCGTGTCGATGTTGTTCACAAAGGTGAAGATCGACTCGTTGTAGCCGTCGTGGTATTGCATCGCGACCTCGACGAGCGTTCCGTCGGATTCCTTCGCGAACCGGATCGGATCCGGATGGAGCGGATTCTTCGCGCGGTTGATCCACTTGACGTACTCGGCGATTCCACCCTGAAACTGGAAGACGTCCCCGCGGTCGTGGACCTTGTCCACGATGATGATCCGAAGGCCGGCGTTGAGGAATGCGAGCTCCCGCAAGCGTGTCGCCAGGATGTCGTAGTCGAACTCGATCGATTCGAAGACCTGTGAATCCGGAAGGAAAGTGATGATCGTCCCGGTGCCTTCCGCCGGTCCGACGACCTCGAGGTCCGAGGTCTTCTTGCCGCGCGCGAACCGCATCCGGTGTTCCTGGCCGTCCCGCTTCACGCGGACCTCGAGCCATTCGCTCAGGCCGTTGACGACGGAGAGACCGACGCCGTGCAGCCCCCCGGACACGCGGTACATCTTCCGTTCGAACTTCCCGCCGCTGTGCATCCGTGATAGGACGATCTCGACGCCGGGCGCACCGTACTTCGGATGGGTGTCGACCGGAATCCCGCGGCCGTCGTCCGCCACCGTGGGCCGCGCGCGTCGACCGAGCCGATGTACATCGCCGGCCGCTTTCGGATCGCCTGCAGGCCCTCGAGGACCTGGATCTGCGTGGCATCGTAGGCGGTCTCTTCTACCATCTATTTCGTAACCTCTCAGAGCGCGTTCCGTTGCCCTCTGGCAGCCCATCCCGAAGGATGCCCCAAGTATGCGGGGGGCATTTATAAACGTTGGGAGGCCAGTTTCTATGGAGAAAACAGCCCTCGGTGCGGGGGGTTCTTTTCGCTTCAAACATTTAAATACTGTAGCACGGTCATTTCGACCCCCTCATTCTCGCCTCGAGAATGTTCGATGGAGGGGTGGGAAACCGATTGCCGATGTAGCCTATTTTCGCTTCCATCGGACGCCGTCGCGGGTGTCCTCGAGGACGACGCCGACCGCGGCGAGGGCGTCGCGGATTCTGTCCGCGACCGCGAAGTCCTTGCGCTTGCGTGCTTCCTCGCG
>WNGH01017180.1_pt1 | contig 11297 bp, 9 predicted proteins | sample 5400631 | NCBI WGS metagenome assembly WNGH01 (sample SAMN13153373, study PRJNA577476) | soil metagenome | isolation source: 115 cm soil or saprolite under Garry oak tree replicate 1 | place: USA:California | collected 2016-06-15 | reverse complement strand
CGCGCTCGGCGGCCGGCGCCGCCTTCCACGATGCCTCCAGCACTTCATGCGCGCGAAACGGCCGGCCGTCGTCGATCAGCTGCTGCGCGAGCGCGAGCGAGCCGCCCGGTGACAGCACCGCCTCGTCGTCAGCGGGCGGCTGGCCGGCCGCGTCGCGGCTCAGCGGCCGGCCTAGCTCGTCACGGGGCCGGGCATTTCGTGGCCGGCCGGCCGCGTCCCGGTCCCGGCGCGCGGCGGGAGGGCGATCGTCCCGGCGTGCGCCGGCCGCCCCGCGCGTGGCCTCGTCACCGCCGGCGCCCGGGCTGCCGCCGCTGGCCCGCGGCGGCGATGGCGTCATCGTTCTGGTTCCGGGTCGGCTAGCCACGAGCGCAGCACGGCGTCGAAGCGGGCGGGCAGTTCCTCGTGCGGGAAGTGCCCGGCACCGTCCAGCAGCCGCCAGCGGTAGGGTGCGTCAACGTGCTTGCCTGAGCCGCGGGCCGTGCCCGGCAGCACGCAGTTGTCCACGGCTCCGTGCAGGTGCAGGGTCGGCGCCTGAATCGGCGCGCGCATGCTGCGCGCGTACCGCAGGCCGTCCGGCCGCAGCCGGGAGCGGACGAACCAGCGGTGATACTCCAGCGCGGAGTGCGCAACCGACGGCAGGCACATCGCCGCCCGGTAGCGCCGCTCGGTTTGCAGGTCCGGCCACCCAGGACCTGACCAGGAGCGCAGCATCCGGCCGACGAGCTCGGCGTCATGCCGCACCAGCTGGCGCTCTGGCAGCACCGGGAGCTGGAATCGGAGGGCATACCCGCTGCTCCGGCCCTGGCCGAGCGGGTCGGAGAGCACCGCGCCGCGCAGTAGCAGCGGGTGCGGGACGGAGACGACGGCGAGCCGCCGGACCACCTTGCGGAAGTATGCCGCCATGGTCCAGGCGACCAGGCCGCCCCAGTCGTGGCCGACTACCACGGCGTTCGCCTCGCCGAGCGACCGGACCAGCCCGGCGGCGTCCGATGCCGCGGTCACCAGGTCGTAGCCGCGCGGCGGCTTGTCGCTGCCGCCGTAGCCGCGCAGGTCAGCGGCGACCACGCGGTATCCGGCCTCGCTCAGTGAGGTCAGCTGCTTGCGCCAGGTCCACCAGAACTGGGGAAAACCGTGCAGCAGCAGCACCAGCGGCCCCTCGCCGCTCTCCGCGACGTGAAAGCGGGTCCCGTTGGCGCTGACGCTGCGGTGCGACCAGGGGCCATCGATATAGATCGGATCGTCGCTCCGCGTGGGCACTCCGATCACTCCGCTCCAGCCCGCGAGCCGACCGCGGGAGTGCCGCCATCACGCCGCAGCAGGGAAAGGTCATCGGAGACGGTCAGCCGCGTCTTCTTCAGCCCGCTCAGCCCGCGGAATTTCAGCGCGCCGATAAGCACGGCGAGGCCGGCCAGCAGGACGCAGATCCCGGCCACGATCAAGAACGCGGCCCACGGCCAGATGCCCAGCGAGATCAGGCCGAAGGCGAGGGAGAAACAGGCAAGCATGAGCACGAGGCAGGCCACGAAGGCCGCGATGACCAGCAGCGCCCCGGCGATGCCGAGTCGGCGCGCGTCCGCCTTGAGCTCGAGTTTCGCCAGGTCGAGCTCGTACCTGATCAGCTGGGTAACGTCCTTGACGGCCAGCGATACCAGGACGCCAACAGACTGATCGCGCGCACTGTCCACCGGCTGCCGGACCGCGGACTCGCCCATCGATGCTCTCCCCTCTTGTGCTGTCGGGGACAAGTCTCGCGCATCCGTCACCGCGGCATGTGGCCGGAGCCCCGTCGTGACCGTGCCGTGTCCTGGGCGGCTCGCTGCCGGAAACGGCAAACGGCGCCCCGAGGTGGGGCGCCGTCGCCTGACACGTCACTCCGGGTTACCAAGCGTGCACCTTCAATTTGCCGGGCAGGCTGTCCTGCGGTGCGCCATTCGCGAGCGCGCCGTCCTGCTGGACTCGCCTGCCTCGGCACGCCTCCCGCGGCTGGTCGCGCGTGGGTGCCCGGTTGCCGTGCCCGGACCTGTTGGCCCGTTACACCTTTGTACGACGGATCCGGCCGGTTGGAAAGCCCCGTGGCGTAACCAATTCGTGATCTCGATTGATTAGCGGGTTCACATGCGTTGAGCTGCGTGGTTGTGCCTGGTCGGCGTGGTCAGGCGATCGGCGGCACGGGCGGCGGGCGAGTGCGCCGCGAACTCAAGTACCGGCCAGTCACGCTGCCGCGCGATCCTGCGCAGGGCCCGGCCGGGATTGACCGTGCGCGGATGGCCCACCACCTCGAGCAGCGGCAGGTCGGTGATCGAGTCGCTGTAGGCGAAGCAGTCGGCCAGCCGGTACCCGCGCGCGCTGGCCAGCTCGCGTGCCCGGCTGGCTTTCGCTTCGCCGTAAGCGTAAAACTCCATCTCCCCGGTGTAGCAGCCGTCGGCGACCGCCATCCGGGTGGCGATGACCTCGGTTGCGCCGAGCGCGGTCCCGATCGGACCGACCATCTCCTGCCCCGACGTGCTCACGATGATGACGTCCTCGCCCGCACCGCGATGCGCGGCGAGCAGCGCGGCCGCCTCCGCGTACACGTAGGGCAGGATGAGCTCGTCTAGGTGCTGGCACACGATTTCCCGGACCAGTTCGGCCGGCCAGCCGCGGCAGAGCTGGCTTACCTGGGCGCGGACCAGCTCCATCCGCCAGTGGCCGGCCCCGGCGAGCCGGAAGGCCAGCTGCCCGAATGCGCTGCGGATCGCGGCGTTCTTGCTGATCAGGCCGCGGGAGTATAACGGCGGCCCGAATGCCAGCGTGCTCGACCGCGAGATGATGGTCTTGTCCAGATCAAAGAAAGCCGCAATGGATGGGCTTTCTCTCTCGACGGATATGCCCACGGTCCGGCAGCATAGAGGAGATCGGATCGCAAGGCCCGAGACGGGCACCTTCTTGACCGGCTGGTAACTTTGGCTCGTTACGCATAGGCTTTCCTGGGTGACGGACCCGGCTCTGCCCCCCCGGAGCCGGACCGTACGGCGACCCCCGCTCTCCCCCCCGGCGGGGGTCGCCTCATCTTTACCGCGCCGTCTCGCCGCCGCTACGGCGGCGAGACGGCGTCCCGGTCGGCTAGCAGGCATTCCAGCAGCCTGATCGCGCCCTGCTTGGACAGCGGCTCGTTGCCGTTGCCGCACTTGGGAGACTGAATGCAGGAGGGGCATCCGGCAGCGCACTCGCACGACTCGATTGCCTGCCTGGTCGCCAGCAGCCAGTCGGCCGCCGCCTGGAACCCGCGCTCGGCGAACCCTGCGCCACCGTCATGCCCGTCGTAGACGAAGACGGTGAGCCGCCCGGTGGCGGGGTGCAGGTCGGCGGAGACTCCGCCGACATCCCAGCGGTCGCACGAAGCCACGAGCGGCAGCAGCCCTATCGACGCGTGCTCCGCGGCGTGCGCGGCACCGGCCAGGTCGACGCCGCGGCTGGCGAGTCCGGCTCGCTGGCCTGCATCGATCGTCCACCAGACCGCCCTGGTCCGCAGCGTGCGCGGGGGCAGGTCGAGCGGCGTCTGGCCGGCTGGCTGCCCGGTGTCCAGCTGGCGGCGGACATAGGAAGTCACCTGCCGGGTGACCTCGACGTCGCCGAAGTGCACCCCGGCAGCGCCCCAGGCGGCGCGGCGCAGCTCGGCAGTGACCTCGATCCTGGTCAGCTCCCGTGCCGAGGTGGCGTAGCCGGGATCGCGGGCCTGCACCAGGGCCACGCCGTCGGCCAGGTCAAGCCTGGAGACCAGGTACATCTCGCCCTGATGCGGGTAGACGGCGCCGGTGTGGGCGAGGACGTGCGCCGATGGCTCGTCCACGGTGCCGACCAGCCTGCCCGTCGACTCCTCCACGATCCGCACCGGCAGGCCGCCGGTGCCGCGCAGGCTGGTCGCCGCGGCCCGGCCATGCCGCGTCCAGTACCGCCAGTGCCCGCGCGGGCGCAGCATTCCCTCGCGGGTCAGCCGGTCGGCGACCGCTGTAGCTCCCGGGCCGAACAGGTCGATGTCAGCCTGGGTCAGCGGCAGCTCGGCGGCGGCCGCGCAAAGATGCGGCGCCAGCACGTAGGGATTGCCGGGATCGAGCACCGTCGCCTCGACCGGGCGGCGCAGGATCGCCTCCGGGTGATGCACCAGATAGGTGTCAAGCGGATCGTCCCGGGCGATCAGCACGGCGACAGCGTCGCGCCCGTCCCGGCCGGCCCGCCCCGCCTGCTGCCAGAGCGCCGCCCTGGTCCCCGGCCAGCCCGCGATCAGCACCGCGCCGAGCCCGGTGATGTTGACGCCGAGCTCCAGCGCCGTGGTGGTCGCCAGGCCGGTGATGGTGCCCGCCCGCAGCGCATCCTCCAGGTTCCGCCGGTCTTCGGGGAGGTAGCCGGACCGGTAGGCGGCCACCCGCTCCGCATGGCCGGCCGCGCCCGCCTCGGCCAGCGCCCGCCTGGCCCCGAGCGCCACCGCCTCGGCACCCCGGCGGGACCGGACGAAGGCCAGCGCCGGGATGCCGTCGATCACCAGGTCAGCGAGCAGGCCGGCCGCCTCCGCGGTCGCCGTCCGCCGTACCGGCGCGCCCGCCTCGCCGCGCAGTGTGGTCAGCGGTGGTTCCCAGAGGCAGAAGGTAACGGGGCCGTGCGGGGCAGCGTCCGTGGTGACTTCCTCGGCGTCCAGGCCGGTGAGCAGCTTCGCGCATCGCCCGGGCTCGCTGATCGTCGCCGACGCCAGTATGAAGACCGGGCCAGCGCCGCTATGCCCATCCCGCCCGGCGGCGCGCGGGCCGCCGCGGCCGGTAACCGGGCCCGCCGCGCCGTGGTGCGCCGCGACCCGCCGCAGCCGCCGCAGCACGTGCGCCACGTGGGAGCCGAAGACACCGCGGTATCCGTGGCACTCATCGACGATGACGTACTGCAGCCGCCGCAGAAAGCCGTCCCACCAGGCATGCCTGGGCAGCAGCGAGTGGTGCAGCATGTCGGGCGTGGTGAGCAGGTAGTTGGCGCGCGACCGGGCCCAGGACCGCTCGGCCGCGGGCGTGTCTCCGTCGATCACCGCCGGGCGGACGCCCGGGATGCCGAGAGAGCGCACCACGCGCAGCTGATCGGCGGCAAGGGCCCTGGTCGGCGCGATGTATAGGGCCGTTCGCCCGGCCAGCACCCCGGTCAGCGCCGGCAGCAGGTAGCCGACCGACTTCCCCGACGCGGCCGGCGTCGAGATGATCACGTTCCGCCCGGCACGGGCGTGCTCCGCGACCGCGGCCTGGTGCGTCCATGGCGCCGGCACCCCGGCCGCGGCGAACGCCGCGGCCAGCTCGGCAGGAATCCAGGCCGGCCAGTCCGTGCTGCGCCCCGTCCTGGCGGGGATGTGCTCGACGTGCGTCAGCCGCCCGGACCGTGCGCCCTGGCGCAGCAGCCGGATGGGGTCCGGCGATGACCCTGCACCGCTCAGTTCGCTGGCTTCCGGGCTCGCTTCCCGGCCGCCAGCCTCAGCAGTGCCGCCATCGCCTGGGACACGGCCACCTCGGTCCGGCACACGGTTATCCCGTCCGGAGGCACTATCGCCGGTGTCCGGGACACGCTTGTCCTGGTCGGGGGCGTGCCGCAGCTTCCCGGCCGCGGGACCGGCGGCCTGGTCGGCCGCTGGGCTCGCGCGCATCCGGGGGATAGGTTGCTCGTCGGGGACGAGCGGCGTCACCGCTGGCATCGGGTTTCAGTCTGTCATCCAGCGGCAAGGTGCCTCGAAGCGTGATCTGGTATAGACATGACCTCAGAGCGTGATTGAATTCGCGTCGGGAGCAAGACCGCCCCCCTGGAAGCCCGGGATTCAGCCGGGCCGCGAATGCTCAGACGATAGCCGCATGGCGCTGGAGGAATTTGTGGATCTGAAGCTTGATCACCATACCAAGGACGGGATCGAGGTCGTCGATGTCGAGGGCGAGATTGACGTCTACACCGCGCCGCGACTGCGTGAGTTGCTCATCGAGCTAGTGAACAACGGCTTCTACCAGCTCGTGGTGAACATGGAGAAGGTCGAGTTCCTGGACTCCACCGGGTTGGGAGTCCTGGTCGGAGGGCTGAAGCGGGTCCGCGCGCACGACGGCTCGCTCGACCTGGTCTGCACGCAGGAACGGATCCTGAAGATATTCAGGATCACCGGCCTCACCAAGGTCTTCGGCATTCACGACACCGTAGACGAGGCCATAACGGCAAGAAAAGCCGAGAAGTAACCCCGCGGCGCATGTCCCGAGATGCCCACGGTTGAAGTTAGCTTCACGCCCCTGCCCGCGCACGTGCGCACGGCCCGGCTCGTCGCCACCGCGGTGGCCAGACGCAGCGGCGTCGATGAAGCGTTGCTTGACGAGGTCAGGCTGGCGGTCGGCGAGGCATGCTCGCGTGCGGTGGAAGCGCACCGCCTGTACTGCCCGGCCGAGCCGGTCAGGATCGCGCTGACCGATTCCGCCGGGAGATTCGAGGTCGAGGTGACCGACACGGGCGCCGCAGGCGGCCCTGGCCTGGCCGGTCCCGCCGACGACGCCGACTCCGGCGGGGGTGATCTCGCTAGTTCCGCGCCCGGCGGTACCGCCGCCGGGCCTGCGCCTGGCGGGTCGCGGAGCCTGGATCACGGCCTGGGCCTCGCGGTGATCGCCGGCCTCGCCGATGATGTCCAGATCAGCGAGACGGCGGGAGGCGTCCGGATTCCGGGCGCCTGTTTAGCCGGCCGCCGGGCCGGCCGGCTGGCTGGCCCGCACGAACCGGCCGCGACTTCGCGCGGAATGCGGGGGCCGCACTACCATCCAGTGACCTGCATGCGTAGACTCCCGGCACTGCCGGTGGTGGCACTCTCGCTGGCTTGCGCGATGAAGCGTGCCCGCCGGATGCCACGACACCGCACTGAGCAGCAGCGTCGCGCGTAGCGTGTTTTCCCTGTCAAGGAGGACAGATGTCTAGGCTGAACCTCGCTCTGGCGGGTGGTGCGCCCGGCGTAACTGGCGCCAACCTGACCTGGGTCGTCGTCGTGGCCGTGATCGCGCTGCTCGCGCTCGCCGTGGCGGGGGTGCTGGTGCGGCAGGTGCTGGCGGCCGGCCAGGGCACCGAGAAGATGCAGGAGATCGCGCTTTCCATCCAGGAGGGCGCAGCTGCTTACCTCCGCCGGCAGTTCAGGACGCTCAGCGTCTTCGTGGTGCTGATCTTCTTCGTGCTGCTGCTGCTGCCCGCGGACACCGCATCCGTCCGCTGGGGCCGCAGCGGGTTCTTCCTGGTCGGGGCGTTGTTCTCGGCGCTGACCGGATTCACCGGCATGTCGCTGGCGGTCCGCGGCAACGTCCGGGTGGCGGCCGCCGCGCGGGCCGGCGCGGACGGCGAGCGGCCGGCCATGCGGATCGCGTTCCGCACCGGCGGCGTGGCCGGCATGTTCACCGTCGGCCTCGGCCTGTTCGGCGCCGCGGTGGTGGTCATCCTCTACAAGGCGAACGCACCCAGCGTGCTGGAGGGCTTCGGCTTCGGCGCCGCGCTGCTGGCGATGTTCATGCGGGTCGGCGGCGGCATCTTCACCAAGGCCGCGGACGTCGGCGCCGACCTGGTCGGCAAGATCGAGAAGGGCATCCCGGAGGACGACCCGAGGAACGCGGCGACCATCGCCGACAACGTGGGCGACAACGTCGGCGACTGCGCCGGGATGGCTGCCGACCTGTTCGAGTCCTATGCCGTCATGCTGGTCGCGTCGCTGATCCTGGGCGTCAAGGCGTTCGGCTCGCAGGGCCTGGTGTTCCCGCTGATCGTGCCGATGATCGGCGTGATCACCGCGGTGGCCGGCATCTTCGTGGTTGCCCCGCGCAAGCATGACCGCAGCGGAATGACGGCGATCAACCGCGGCTTCTTCGTCTCCGCGATCATCTCGCTGCTGCTCGTCGTCGGCGCCGCGTTCATCTACCTGCCGGCGAAGTTCAGCGACCTCAAGGGCGTCACCGGCACTGGCAGCGCGGCGATCTTGTCGCACGGCGGCAGCCCGCGGCTGCTGGCGATCGGCGCGGTCCTCATCGGCCTCGTCCTGGCCAGTGCCATCCAGCTGCTGACCGGCTACTTCACCGAGACCAACCGCCGCCCGGTCAAGGAGATCGGGGAGAGCTCGCTCACCGGGCCGGCCACCGTGATCCTGTCCGGCATCTCGGTCGGCCTGGAGTCTGCCGTGTACTCCGCCCTGCTGATCGGGGCCGCCGTCTACGGCGCCTTCCTGCTCGGCACCGGTAACGCGACGATCGCGCTGTTCGCGGTGGCGCTGGCCGGCACCGGGCTGCTGACCACGGTCGGCGTCATCGTGTCGATGGACACCTTCGGCCCGGTCTCCGACAACGCCCAGGGCATCGCCGAGATGTCGGGCGACGTCGACGGCGAGGGCGCGCAGGTGCTGACCCGCCTCGACGCGGTCGGCAACACCACCAAGGCCATCACCAAGGGCATCGCGATCGCGACCGCGGTACTCGCCGCGACCGCGCTGTTCGGCGCGTTCCGCAGCACCGTGGAGACCGCGCTCGGCGGCGCGGCCGGCACCTTCAGCCTGTCGGTTGACAAGCCGAACGTGCTGGTCGGCGTCATGATCGGCGCGGCGGTCGTGTTCTACTTCTCCGGGCTGGCCATCATGGCCGTCGGCCGCGCGGCCGGCCGGGTCGTCTACGAGGTCCGCGAGCAGTTCCGCAACCACCCGGGGATCATGGACTTCACCGAGAAGCCCGAGTACGGCCGGGTGGTCGACATCTGCACCCGGGACTCGCTGCGCGAGCTTGCCACCCCCGGCCTGCTGGCCGTGCTGACGCCGATCGCGATCGGCTTCGCGTTCGGCTACGCGCCGCTCGGCTCGTTCCTGGCCGGCGCCATCGCGGCCGGCGCGCTGATGGCCGTCTTCCTCGCCAACTCCGGCGGCGCCTGGGACAACGCGAAAAAGCTCGTCGAGGACGGCAACTACGGCGGCAAGGGCTCGGAGGCGCACGAGGCCACCATCATCGGCGATACGGTCGGCGACCCGTTCAAGGACACCGCAGGCCCGGCTATCAACCCGCTGATCAAGGTAATGAACCTGGTATCGCTGCTGATTGCGACGAGCGTCGTGAAATACAGCCATAACGGAGGGCTGCGTGCTGGTGTCGCCATCGTCGCGGTCGCCATCGTGGTGGGCGCCGTGATCGTCTCCAAGCGCCGGTCCACGAGCATCGCGTCAGCAGGCCCCGGCGGCACTGACAAGTCCGATTCCTCCGCTGGCCCGGCGCCCGCGGGCGAGGAGGGAAAGACCTCCGCGGGGACTGCCGCAGCCTGAGTCGCAGGCCACCCGGCGACTGATCGTGATGCGGCACGCTAAGGCAGGCGACTTGCCCGGCGGACTGGACGCCGAGCGGGCACTGAATCCTCGCGGGCGGCGTGACGCGGCCGCGGCTGGCGACTGGCTGCGCGGCCAGGACCTGGTTCCCGACCTGGTGCTGTGCTCCACCGCCAGGCGGGCCCGGCAGACCTGGCAGCAGGTTGCCGCCGGGCTGCAGAAGGCCGTGCGGGTGCGCGAGGATCCCCGGCTCTACGGGGCCGGATCCGGCGAGCTGCTTGACATCATCAGGGCGGCACCGCCGGAGGTGGCGAGGCTGATGTACATCGGCCACAATCCGGCCGCGCAGGACCTGGCAGCCGGCCTGATCGGGCAGCTGGCCGGCTTCCCGGCGGCGGCCATCGCGGTGATCGGGCTGACGGCGCCATGGGCCGCTATCGCACTGGGTGACGGGGACCGCATCGCGCTCTGGACCCCGCAACCGGTCTCCTGAGCCGGTGCGGCGCCGGCTGCCCGCCCGGTCGCGCCCGGCCTCCTGCGGCGGTGCGGGAGCGCGGCAATCCATGATCGGAGGGATTCTTTCCGTCGTGCTGACCGAGAAATCCCCGCGATCATGAAAGGCCAGCGGGGCGGCCCAGGGCCAGCCGGCTCGCGGGCGGCTCGGGACGCAAGGCCTCAGGTGGCCCGCACTCCGCCGACAGCGTCTGCCGCGTCCGCGGCCTCCACGTCGTCCCGGGAGATGCCGAGCAGGTAGAGGATCACGTCCAGGTGCGGGACGCTCACCGAGGCGTCGGCCGCATCCCGCACCGCGGGCTTGGCGTTGAAGGCGATCCCGAGCCCGGCCGCGGCGATCATGTCGAGATCGTTCGCGCCGTCGCCGACGGCCACGGTCTGGCTCAGCGGTGTGCCTGCCTCCGCGGCGAAGCGGCGCAGCGCGAGCTCCTTTCCGGCCCGGTCGATAACGGGCCCGGTCAGCCTGCCGCCGGATATCTCCAGCGTGTTGGCGGCGGCGTAGTCGATTCCGAGCTCGGCGGCCAGTCCGTCGGTGAACTGCGTGAATCCGCCACTGACGATCCCGCACCGGTAGCCGAGCCGCTTGAGCGTCCGGATCAGCGTGCGCGCTCCCGGCGCCAGCCGCAGTTCGGCGCGGACGGCGTCCACGGCAGCCATCTCGAGCCCGGCAAGCAGCGCTACCCGCTCGCGCAGCGAGGCAGCGAAGTCGAGTTCCCCGCGCATCGCCGACTCGGTCAGCGCCGCCACCTGCCCCGCGCAGCCCGCCCGCGCCGCGAGCAGGTCAATGGCCTCTCCCCTGATCAGCGTGGAATCCACATCCATCACGATCAGCCGCATCGCGCGCCGGTGCAGCCCGCCGCGCTGCACCGCCACGTCGGCTCGCTGGTCCAGCGACTCGCGCGCGAGCGCGGTCCGCAGCGCACCGGGGTCGGCCCCGGAAATCTCGAACTCGATGCAGGTCACCGGCCTGTCCGCAAGCCGGCCGATGCGGTCGATGTTGGCTCCGCTCGCCGCTATCCGGCCGGCGATGGCCGCGATCGCGGCGGGTGCCAGCGGGCTGCCGAGCACCGTGACGTGCAGGCTGCCCCGCCGCCGCGGCGGCTCCCCGGATCCGGTGGTGATCTCGGCCTCCAGGCCGAGGTCCGCGGCGACGGCGGCCACCTGGCGGTGAATGGCGGTCAGGTCGGGCACGCCAGCGCAGGACAGCAGGACGCCGAGGACAAGGCGCCCGCGGATGACAACCTGCTCGATGTCGACGACGCTGAGCCCGTGCGCGGCCAGCACCGCGAACAGCCGTGACGTTACCCCCGGCCGGTCCCGGCCGGTCAGCGTGATCAAGATGGTGATCTGCGGCCCGGACATCGTGGCTAACGCTACCCGGAGCCGCGCACCAGGCCGCGCCGGATGCCGTAGGTTCGAGCTGGAGATCCTGCCGGGGCCCGAGGAGGGGGGCGCATGTCGGACGAAGTGCTGCGGCTGCGCG
>WNGH01013468.1_pt1 | contig 11297 bp, 4 predicted proteins | sample 5400631 | NCBI WGS metagenome assembly WNGH01 (sample SAMN13153373, study PRJNA577476) | soil metagenome | isolation source: 115 cm soil or saprolite under Garry oak tree replicate 1 | place: USA:California | collected 2016-06-15 | reverse complement strand
GATAGCCGTACCAAGCCGCGGCTGGAGCCGCACTGCCGACGGCGATTGCGCCGACAACGCCTAGTGTCGCAGCAATTTTCGCTACGGTTCGCATGATGCGTTCCTCCTTTTAGTTCTTTCCAGTTTCGACGATACGCTTGTGGCACTGAATGCGGCGTGAATTGGCGCAGCAGAAACCGTTCACCTACGTGAAATTTTCGTAATGCAACTGCGAGGTTCTTCCGCCGCTCGAAGGCCAAACTGCTCACGCGCGACGAGGCGCGGCGGATCGCGGCCAACGTGGCGAAGCTGTCCGTCGCCGACACGACGATTTATTCCGGTGAAAACCCGACGTTGGTCTTGGATGAGAGGCTCAAATAGCCGCCAGACTGTGACGTTGCTACACAGCAACACGGACCGGATATTTGCGCTTTTGAACAGTAACTGAATTACCCGATTTGGCTGGTCTGCAAAAGAAAACGGCCCCCTGGGCGAGGGCCGTAAAGTTGCGATGCAATCCTCTTACGCACGATAACCCGCGCATCTGGTTTGTCGTTCCGGGGGATATCTGGCGGTTTGCTTTAGCAGGGTTAATGAGGCCCCGGTTCGGGGGCCTGTCGCTCTGCGAAATGGCTGTGACTGTGGCATGGCTCAGAAATTTTGTGATCAAGGGCGCAAAACGACTTTTGCAACACCATCGGCCAACAACGGACTCATGCACCGCAGCATCGATGCCAGCCTACTGGGACAGGTACGACGAATTTTCGCCAGCAGTTGGCGCGGGGCCTGTAGCTAAGGGACTATGGTGCTAAATTGGCTTCTTAAGCCGAAGGAAGCGCTCATGCTCCAGACGGTATCGCCGCTTATTCTGAAGCTCTCACTATTTCTCATGACTGCTGTCGTTACGCATTTGGTCATGTCATTTGGGCAGACGTTGATACATTATAAGGTCGCCCACCATCCAATGGGCGGTAAGATTTTTCGTAACCACATCAATTTCCATCACACCCATTATTCCGACGCTCATCTTGTCTCTCGGACGTACCTCGGTGACGAAGGCAACACTACGCCCTACTTCTTTATTCCCGTATTTCTAGCCGGCGGGTGCGCTTATTTCTTATTGCCGCTAAATCTTTTTGTGGTGATGGTAATCGCAAGTGCGGCGTCGTTTTACGCTCACGTCTTTTTTGACAAGGAATATCACGTAGAGGGATCGCGGCTACAGAGGTTTACGTGGTTCAGACGCCATCAGGAACTGCACTTTGTTCATCACCGTCACCCGAATAGTAATTTTGGTGTAATTCACTTCTTCTGGGATAAGATTCTCGGTACCTATCGAAGGCCGGATGCCGGTGCATAAAATCAAACGCATGTAAAACCAGAACTTATTTACGTCTCTGATTGTCGGATATAGCCAGCTCATCGATGATTCGCAGGTCCAATTCCGCATCGGAGAAATAATAGCCCGGGCGATGAGCCAACCAGACTCCCCCGCCGGTGAAGTTTTCGCTAGACCTTATCTGTCTGGAAGAACTAGATCACGGGTAAGAGAGCGCACGACTTCCTCAACGGGTCATCCACGTCGTTTTGAGCGTACATCAGCCGCTTCCGGTTTTGCTCCGACTCCGGACATGTCACTGTGCTGCACTAACTGACGCGCTGGGCGATAGCAGCCATTTGGACGGAATCTGCCCGCGACCTGCACGCTGACTGTGTCGTCTATTTCTCTCGACTCTGACTCAGTAAAAGCGCAGCCTAATAATAATCGAGACGTCAACGCAAAGCGTTCGGGCTTTCAATCCAACCTTTCAATCGGGACCCTTTCGAGCGCCCCGTTTCCTCGCTCCGAAGCATGTCGGGCGAAAGGAAATAATATGCGCACCCTCGTCCAGCCGCCGCCCTCGTCCCGCTGCGACCTCTGCGGTGGCGAATTGCGGCTCAAACAAATTGAATCATTCAACCGCACCCTTGATTTGGACAACGAAATATTCGTCTGCGGCACCTGCGGACGGGAGCGGCTCTATACTGTGAGCCACAACCACACAGCGCCGGATCCTAGGGCGGCCTAGCCAGACAACCGCAGGCAGATTACCCAAGAATCACCCGAACGTGATGGGTGGTGCCGTCATCTAGCAGAGCGATCTGGGTCGAACCGGCGGGTAGCGCTTGGTTATCCAGTTCCAAGCGGGCGATGCCACGGCAAACCCCGGCATGATTATCGACGACCACTTCGTATCGCGTCGTGCGGTGACGAAAAACGATTTTAAAATCTCGCCACACTTTGGGCACACATGGGTTGAGCCGCAAAGTTGCACCCTCCACGGTGAACCCCAAAATCGACTCCAGGCCCGCCCGATACATCCATCCGGCTGACCCCGTGTACCAGGTCCAGCCGCCCCGCCCGACGTGAGGCGGAACGGAGTAGACATCCGCACACATCACATATGGCTCGACCTTGTAGCGTTGTGCGGCGGACCACGTGCGGGCGTGGTTGATCGGATTAAGCAGCGACAACAACTCGGCGGCCTTGACCCCATCGCCCAGCTTGGCGAGGGCTTGCACCAACCAGATAGCGGCATGGGTATATTGCCCGCCATTCTCGCGGATGCCCGGGGGATAGCCCTTGATGTAACCGGGCTCCAGTGCGGTTTGATCGAAAGGCGGTGTGAACAAGAGAGCCAACCCATCATTCCGCAAGAGCAGCTTATCATCGGCCGCTGCCATGGCGCGTATGGCGCGCGCCGGATCGGCCGCACCGGAGATCACTCCCCAGGATTGAGCAATGGAGTCGATGCGGCACTCGCTGCTCGATGCAGCGCCAAGCGGTGTTCCGTCATCGAAATAGCCACGGCGATACCAATCGCCATCCCAACCGTCGCGCTCAAGGGCGTCTCTCAGCGAAGCCGTGTGCCGCCGCCAGGATGTGGCACGATCGTGCTGACCCCGTTGCTCTGCAAATGCAACGAAATTCTCGATGGTGGCGTAAAGAAACCAACCCAGCCATATGCTCTCACCCTGTCCTCCCGCGCCGACCCGATTCAATCCGTCGTTCCAATCACCCGTGCCGATCAGCGGCAGACCATGCCGTCCGACCGCGAGGCTGCGATCGATCCCCCGGGCGCAATGTTCGAAGAGAGTGGCGCTTTCATCCGAGATCATCGGCTGAAAAAAGGCATCCTGCTGGTTTGGCGCAAGAGTTATTCCATCAAGAAAGGGAATTTGCTCGTCGAGGACACTCAGATCGCCGGTTGCGGACACATATTGCGCGGCGGTGTAGGGTAGCCAGAGCAAGTCATCAGATACGCGCGTGCGAAGGCCCTTACTCGAGGACGGCAACCACCAGTGTTGAACGTCGCCTTCGGCAAACTGCCGTGCGGCTGCGCACAGGAGATGCGCCCGTGTCAGCTCCGGCTTCGCCAGACAGAGTGCCATTCCATCTTGCAGTTGATCGCGGAAGCCGTAGGCACCGCTCGCCTGGTAGAAGCCAGACCGGGCCCACAACCGGCAAACGATAGTTTGATAGATAAGCCAGCCGTTTAGCAGAATGTCCATGGCGCGATCGGGCGTTTTTACCTGCACCACGCCCAGCGTTTGATCCCAGAACTCCGGTTTGCAGCACGCCGCAGGGATCGAGCCCCGCGCCGACCCGGTTGGACAACGGTTTCCAAGTGGCCAGCGCGGCCGGCAGCGCTAAAGAGCCGTTGCGGCCGATGAACTCCGTGCGATCGCCCGACCACGATCGTTGACGGCCGGCTAGATCAGCAAAGGCCACGCGGGAGCCGAACTCCACGCGCCACGGATTTCGCGCAAGCAATACACCGGTTTTCGGATCGACCTCGGTAACGACATAGGGCGCGCAGGTAGCGCGCGACGGGCCTAGCACCCACTCCACATAGGCCGTTACCGCCAGCCGCCGCCGCCGGCCGGAGATGTTCTTGACCTTCAATCGGGATATCTTGATGGGATCGGCGAGCGGCACGAACTGCACAAGATCGAGTACAATCCCATGAGACACATGCTCGAAACGACTATAGCCCTGGCCATGTCTGGCAATGTATCGGGACGCATCGGTGCGAATAGGAATCGCGGTCGCGGTCCAGACATCTCCGCTAACCATATCGCGCAGGTAGATGGCTTCGCCGGGGCTGTCGGCGACGGGGTCGTTTGAGCGCGGCGTGAGTTGGTTCTCCCGGCTATTGACCGACCATGTGTAACCGCTGCCTTCGGCGGAGACCTGGAAGCCGAAGGACGGATTGGCGATGACATTCACCCAGGGCGCGGGCGTCACCTGATCCCCGTCGAGGATGGTGACGTACTCCCGTCCATCCTTATCGAATCCGCCGATGCCGTTGAAGAACTCGAGCTGCGGCGGTGCGACGAACTCCGGCGGGCTGACGCTTTGTGACTTCAGATGTGGCGGCTCGGCGGCTGGTACGATTTCTTGCAGACGTTTGACTTGCTCGGCGAGCCCGCCACGCCGGCTCACAATCACCACACGCGCCACCGTCTGCAGGAGGTTTCGCACTTCGGCGGACAGCAAGTCGGCGCGCAGGAGAAACACGCTGCCAAGTGCGCTATCCTTCTCTGATGGCGATCGCGACAAGTTAACTCGGACGACCGACACCAGTTCGGATTGTAGGTTCTGTTCATACGAGGTGCTTTGCTCGTTAACGATCACCAAGTCCACCGCGAGCTGTTTCATCCGCCAGTAGCGATGCGCACGGATCAACTGGCGTACGATCTCCAGGTGCTCAGCCTCGTCGATCCGGCACAGCACAATCGGCCAGTCGCCGGAGATCCCGTGCGCCCAAAGCGCCGACGGTCCGAGATCGTTCCGTTTCAGAATTTCGGCCGACGGCCGCAGCGTCGGGTCCGAGTATATGACCCGGTTGGCCAGGCGCTGGAAGAGGTGTGCCTCGTCCGGAGTTATTCCGAGGTGATGGAGCTGGACCTGCGCCTGGGTCCAGGCCAAGGTGGCGACACGTTCGAACGCCGCAACATCGTGGTGTTTATCGGCAAGGCCAATAATCTCCTCGCGCGAATCGGCGACAAGCGTCCAAAACGAGATACGCACGGTAGCGCCAGGTGGGATACGGACGCGCCGGCGGATGCTGAAGATCGGATCGAGCACGGCGCCAACCGTGTTTGAAAGCGGCTGGCCGCTGCTGATGGAAATCGGCGTGCGGACGCCGTTGCCGCGTCCAAGGAAGCGCGCCCGGTCGGTCTCGAAATGCAGCTCCCCGGCGGCTTCCCCTTCCAATACGGCGAGATGGGCGGCCCATACCTCCGGTTCATCCGGCGCCCGCTTGCGGCGAGTCGCGAGAATCGTACTCAGTTCCGGCACGAACTCGGTTTGCACAAAAAGCTTCGAAAACACCGGATGCGAAGCATCATCGCTCGCCGGCGCCAGGACAACCTCGGCATAAGAGGTCAATTCGATCTCGCGTGTTCGCACCCCGAGATTCGAAATCGACACACGCCTGACATCTCCGTCCTCTTCCGGCGATACGATGACATCGAGCGTTGTCGTTAGGGTTCCATCGCGTCTTGCAATTTCGGCGCGGTCCTCGGAAAACGTGACTTCATAATTGTCCGGCCGGGCGCCGCTCGGCTGATAACCGGCGGACCACACAGAGCCGTTGTCGACATCCCGCAAATAAACATAAGATCCCCAAGGCTCGCAGGTAACGTCTTCGTGCCAACGCGATACGGCGAGATTTTGCCAACGGCTGAAACCCGATCCGGCGGCCGTGAGCATGACCGCGTAACGGCCGTTCGACAGAATATGCGTTCGCGGGACACGGTCGTGCGGCGAGCGGAACCGGCGCAACATGAGCGGGACGAGTTCGCGGACCTGCGTCTGATTGACTTCGTCGGCGCGCACCCATTTGACATCGACGTCGCGCGGCGGCCGTTCCTGCAACAACAGTTCCGCTGCCTGGACGATCGGATTGGCATGAAAGCGCGTGCGCATCGCCCCGCTGCAGAGCGTGTTGGCGATCGCGATTAGGCTCATCCCCTGATGATGGGCCATATAGGCGCGCACCACGGCGACGCTTTTGCCCTCGGGGACACGCCCCGGCGTATAGTCCAGCGCCTCATACCAGCCGTACCGACCACAACCGCCTACGTCAGCCAGACGGGCAAAATTTCGCACGGCAGCGGTCGGTTCGATCATGGCTGCAAGCGCCGTCGCATAAGGCGCGACGACGATGTTTTCGCTCAGCCCCCGCTTTAGTCCCAGTCCAGGGACACCAAAATTGGAATATTGATAGGTGAGCTCAAGGTCGCGGAAATTATACGCGGATTCGGAAATCCCCCACGGAACGCCACGCTGGGCGCCGTACTCCATCTGACGGTTTACGATCAACTGGGCCGTTTGATGCAATAGACTCCCTTCGGGCTCGCGCATCACCAGCGTCGGCATCAAGTACTCAAACATCGATCCCGACCATGAAATCAACGCCGAGCCGCGGTCGATCGGGGTTACCGCACGGCCCAGTTTGAACCAGTGTTTCGGGGCGATATCGCCTTTGGCGATCGCGATGAAGCTCGCCAGCCGCGCCTCGGACGCCAGCAGATCATAACAGTTCGGATCTAGCGCACCCTCGGCAGATTGATAGCCGATGGACAGCAACTGCCGCGACGGATCCAAAAGGAATCCGAATTGCATTTCGTCAAACATTTTTCCCGCGAGCTCGTCGAGACTTTCAATTCGTCGCACGAGACCTTGGGCACTTGCCGCCGATTGTTCCAATGCCGTAATGAGATGGTCAATTTTGGCGGCGTCATCAACGGCGATGTTTGATGTGAGATCTGCTTTCTGTTGAATCGACTTTTCGATCAACGTCTGACAGTAATCCGGAAGTTTATCTAACGGCAGCGCGCCGGATGAAACCTTGCCAGCGGTGAGATGAATCCAAGGCAGCAAACCGTCGAGATCGCGTTGATGGTCCAGCACAGATGAAGCAATAACCTCGGTCCAAGTCACCACATCCGCTATGCCAGCAATCTCGCTATACCCTTCCCCGAAAAGCGCAAGCGCGAGCTCAGGAAGCGCTTCGGACTTTTGCTTTAAGTTCGACAACCAGGCAAAAAAATCCGCCGATGACCCAGCAGGCGCCTTCAATAATATCGCGAACGAATCGAGAGCGATTTGAAGCTGTTTGTGAGTGTTCTCCGAAATTTGGCGATCTCGGATCAGGGCATCCACAGAGCCGCGAGCGAGTTTCACTGCGTCCGCGATTCCGGTGAGCGCCTCCGGACCGATCACCGGCGTTGAAACCATCTCCCGGCACGCGCTCCGGAGCACAATCAGATGCCCGGCAAGATTCCCGCTGTCAACCGACGATATGTATTTGGGTTCGAGCGGATGAAAATCATGCGTGTCATACCAATTGAAGAAATGGCCGCGGAACCGCTCCAGCCGGTTCATTGTCAGAAGCGTTTCTTCCAGCCGGTCGACGGCCGACGTAATGCCGAGCCAGCCGAAATCGCGCGCGGCAAGAACCGAGAGAAGATAGAGGCCGAGATTGGTCGGCGAGGTGCGGTGGGCCAGGACTGGCCGCGGATCCTCCTGGAAATTGTCCGGGGGAAGCATATGATCCGCTGCCGTGACGAATGTTTCAAAGAAATGCCAAGTGCGCCGCGCCGTGAGGCGCAGGCTTTCCGAGTCCGCCTCCGGCAGCGTCCTCTGGGTGGGGCGTGGCGCCTGGCTCACCCACCACGCGATGCCCGGTGACAGCATCCAAGCGCCCAGCAACGGAGTGGCGATCAACCAAGACCAATGATCGGCGTAAACAACGGCAACGGCCGCACACGCAGCCAATGCGACGGCGCCGGCCAGCCGCCGATAGAAGTCGACAAGTCCAAGCTGTCGATCCGAACTCTCCGCCGCGGCGGTCACCCATTCCAGCAATTGCCGCTGCCGATACAGCCGCGACAACGTCCGAACGATGGCATCGACCATCAGCCAGGCCTGGTGCGCAAGCAGCGCCACTTGGAGGCCGAACTGCATCAAGGCGACTCTGAGATCCAAACGAAATGCGCGGAAGTGACTGCCGGTCGAGATCCCCGGGCGATGCGGCATCACGCGAGCGACGAGAGGTAGGAACGCACTCAACAGGAAGGGAAGGAAAACAAAGCCGCACCAGATCACGGCGGGGGCTGGCGGCAGCAGAATCCATCCGGTCAGGAAGGCGAGGAAACTTGTCGGCGCCAACAAAGTGCGGCGAAGATTATCGGTGAGTTTCCAGCGCCCAAGTAGCGGGATGCCGGTGCGGCCAAGCTCGCCGCCGGTCGCCGGACGCTTGCCAGTGATCCAGGGAAGCAATTGCCAGTCGCCGCGCGCCCACCGGTGCTGGCGGGATGCGGCGACGTCGTAACGCGACGGAAAATCTTCAAAGACCTCGACGTCGGAGACAAAGCCCGCGCGCGCAAAAATGCCTTCCAGAAGGTCATGACTGAGAACCGAACTTTCCGCGATCCGGCCTGCGAGAGCACCCTCTAAGGCATCCACATCGTAAATGCCCTTGCCGCTGTAGGACCCCTCTTCGAACAGGTCCTGATAAACGTTCGAAACGGCGGATGCGTAGGGGTCGATGCCGGTCGGGCTCGAGAACACACGCTGGTAAACCGATCCATCTCGCGCCGTGGGAAGCGACGGCGTCACCCGCGGCTGCAGCACGCCATATCCCTCGACCACACGGCGACATACCGGGTCAATCTTTGGTCGATTGAGCGGGTGTGCCATTTTCCCGATCAAGCGCTTTGCGGCACCAATGGGAAGGCGGGTGTCGGCGTCCAAAGTTATGATGTAGCGAACGTCCGAAGGCACGAGCAGCGGTTTGCCGCCGACCGCCAGGAACGTAGTGTCCGTGGCCCCGCGAAGCAGCCGGTTCAGTTCATGCAATTTTCCGCGCTTGCGTTCCCATCCGATCCACTTGCCTTGGCCCTCGTTCCAGACTCGCCGGCGGTGGAGCAGGAAAAAACGAGGACCGTCCGATGCAGGTCCGTATCGGCCGTTGAGTCGAACGATTCCTGCAATCGCCGCACCCAATAGCTCCTCGTCACCTGCCGTGCCCTCCGTGGCCGCGTCGGTCCAGTCCGAGAGGAGCGCAAACCGGATATCGCCATCCAGGCTCGCGAGATAGTGGATCTCCAATCGCTCAACGAGTTCGTCGATCGCTGTGCTGGTTGTGAGCAACGTCGGCACGACCACCATGGTACGCAATTCATTCGAAATACCGTCGCGAAGCTCAAGCCCGGGCAGCACGGCCGGGCCGAAGGGACCTGTGATTGCTCGGTTCACCAGCGTGATTGCGGCGTCTGCGGATACAAAGAGTCCTAAGAATGCCAGCGGCAGAAAAACCCAACCACCGGTGCCGGTCAACGTGACAGCGAGCAACGCTACTCCGAGAAGCAGCCCGGCAGCGAACGCGACGGTCACGAGGTAACCTAAAATCCCGACCGCTGCGTTCGCGCGGACCACCCATTCGTTCATCGATGCGTGGAAGCCAAGCTTCTTTTCGAACGCTCGGCGTCCTTGTCCAATCAAGTAGTAACCGGGATCCCGCCGGCGCGGATCCTGTTCGGGCGTTCCGATTGGCTGGTCAGATTCCGTCCGTTTTGCGATGAGAATGGCGGCCCGGGCGATATCTGCCTCCGAATGGACAGAGCCGCGCGCAAGCTCTTCGATCGCGCGGCGATATCGATCGCGGGTCGGAAAATCCATGTCGGCGAACTCACTGCCCGCGCGCAGTGCCTTGTCGACCATGCTGACGCCTTCGAAAAACTCCGCCCAATCAAGCTCGGACATGAGCCGCATGCTAGTGACGATATTGCGGACAGTGACGTTCGCCGCTCCCTGCCGGCGGTGCTCTTCGTGCACGATTTCATCGGCGTTCGTACCCTGCGCACGCAGGCGCTCGTCGAGCCACAGAAGCGCTGGCGTTGTGGCCGGATCTTCGGCGCGCAATCGTTGCACCAACTGGACCGCAAACGATCTCGTGAGCGGTAAATTTGTAAACGGCCGCAGCACCACGCCAGCCGGTTCCGGCGACCTGATCCCGGCACCGAGCAGACGCTCGGCCGATGCGTCGGCCAAGTCACGCGCCGTCTGACTGCCGACGATGAGAGCGGCCAAGCGCCGCAGGTTCTCTACGAGCACAATGCGAATCGTGATGGCGAGCGCCCACAGCTCGCCGATCGTCAACGGCTGAACGCGCTGATAGGCCAACACGAAGCGCCGAAGCATTTCCGCCTCGAAACGACTGTCAGTGTGCGCAACAAACGCCCATGCCACTTCAAAGATGCGCGGATATCCCTCAAACGGGCCTTCGGCCAGCTTTGGAAGCTGACGGTAATAATTGGACGGAAGATCGGTTCGGATCTCGCGGATCTGATCTTCGGCGACATGAAAATTGTCGATCAGCCATTCAGCCGCCGGGGTAATGGGGCGCTTATCCGCTATCGCGGCTGCTATGACACGATAGGCTTCAAGAAGCGCCTCACCGTTGTCGCGAACCCGTTTTGCAAGAGGCCGCCCTTTTTTCGGTTGCGAGCTGATGGACTGAGCCGCAGCCAAGCTCTCGGCGTGCTGTTCAAGACGCTCGACGCTGAAAAGCTCTTCGCGGATTGCCTCGTCGCTGGTCCAAGGCGGCCCCGATGACATCCTCGGCAGGAATTTTGCGAACGGGGTGGTCAACATCGCGGGCGTTGCGATGTAAGACACTGTAGTCGCGTTACACCGCTCGGACGAAAATAACGCCTCGACCTATCATTCCGAGCGCGCGTGCCAAACGGCCACGCAACTGCTGCGCTACCGAGCAGAGGGATGAACTGCCGACGCCTCACGGTCTCCCCCAAGGTTGAGGCACCCTACCACATCGCTGAATAAGAGCTGTGTTGTGCGCGACAGTAAATTTGGGTGTTCAACTTCCGCATTGGGTCACCAACGGACGTCCAGCGATGTCTGCATCACGTCCGTTCAGCTCCTAACAACGGACTCATGTCGGACGTCGCGGTAAGTCGGTTCAGGGCCATGAACGGACTCGTGCGCTGCAACAAAGTTGAGTGCAAAACCGGTTCTTGGCACCCCAGTCCATGGCGCTCACGCGTCGGGTGGAGGAGCCGTCCACAGCATCAGAAGCGGACTGGTGTCGGTGGCGACGGGCGTAAGATAACGCTACACACTCCCGGTCGAAGTGTATTATCATTTAGAAACTACGCGGGGCGCGGTTCCCGCATGCTTGGCATCCGTAGACAATGTAGACAATTTGGACGTTCAGTAATCGGCGCAAATGTGCGCCGGCTGCCAT
>WNGH01006274.1_pt1 | contig 11298 bp, 8 predicted proteins | sample 5400631 | NCBI WGS metagenome assembly WNGH01 (sample SAMN13153373, study PRJNA577476) | soil metagenome | isolation source: 115 cm soil or saprolite under Garry oak tree replicate 1 | place: USA:California | collected 2016-06-15 | reverse complement strand
TTCTGCACGTTCATGACAACGTCGCCATACATCTGAATGAACCGGCGGTAACAGTCCCAAGCGAGCCGCTCATTCTTGGTAGCCTGAGCCAGCGTGAGCACCGTCTGATCGTTCAGGCCGAGGTTCAAAATCGTGTCCAGCATGCCGGGCATCGAGTCGCGCGCGCCGGAGCGCACGGATACCAGCATCGGCATGGCGGATTTATCGCCAAACTTTGTGCCCATGATTTTTTCCACCCGTGCGAGGGCTCCCTTGACCTTTGCATCGAGGACCTTCGGATAAGTCTTCTTGCTTCCGTAATAATAAGTGCAAACCTCCGTCGTGATCGTGAAACCGGGAGGCACTGGCAGACCAATGCGGCTCATCTCGGCAAGACCAGCGCCCTTTCCGCCCAAAAGATCGCGGCGGCTTCCGTCACCCTCCGCCTTGCCGGCACCAAAGAAATAAACCCATTTAGTCACTTGTGTTCCTCGCTTGTCGTATTTGGAGTTGTGGAAACCTTGTCGCGATTACCCATCTGCGCCGTGGCCGGAAACTCTTGTCGGCGCGCCGACGTATTCATACTTCAAGTAACACTTTAGATTATTTATAACCGCTCTTCTCCGCCAATTTCAGAAAAATCCGCCACGGTGGTGAACTCGCGCAGTAATTCCGCAAGCAAACCTAAACGATTATTGCGGACGGCTTCGTTTTCCGCCATCACCATGACCCCATCAAAAAAGTGATCGACGGTTTTACGGAGACCGGCAATAACTTCCAAGGCTTCCTGGTACTTTCCCGCGCGCTTCTGCGTTTGCACTTTCGCAGCGGCATCGCAAATCGCGGAGTGCAGTTCCCGTTCGGCAGCGTTTTCGAACAATTCGGGCTTCACTTGGTACCCGTCACCGTGAGCTACGCCGGCCTTCTCCAGGATCTTGCGGATGCGCTTGAAGGAGACTGCCAGCGGCTCAAAGTTCTTGGACTTGCGAATGGCCTTCAAAGCCACCAGCCGCTTATGGGCGTCCACCAGGTCATCAGCACCGGCACGGAATACGGCACTAACCTCATCGTATCCAAAGCCTTCCCGTTCACGAAAAACAAACTTGGCGCGGTCGAGAAGGAAGTCGAGGACTTGTGCTTCTTGGTCGGGTGTAACCCCGCGTTTTGGCTTGTGAGTTAGCAGTGCTTTTGCGGCGGCCCCGATGGCTAGACTGAGTGAGATGGGGAGCTTCTTCTCCAAAACCATCTTGATGATTCCCAAGGCGGCGCGGCGTAACGCGTAAGGATCGCTGGATCCAGTGGGGATCACCCCTACTGCAAAACAACCCACAACGGAATCAAGTTTGTCGGCGACCGCGACGGCGCAGCCCGTCAAGTTGCGCGGGATGGGATCTTCGAGACCTACGGGACGGTAATGGTCGTACACGGCGTCGGCGACTTCGTCCGATTCACCTTGAGCGCGGGCGTACAAGCCTCCGACAATGCCCTGAAGCTCGGTGAACTCGCGAACCATTTCCGTGGCCAGGTCGCACTTGGCGAGCTCCGCAGCGCGATCGGCTTCGGCGACATGGGCGTGGACCATGCCAAGATTGAACCATTGCTCGGTGAGCCAGCGGGCGACGGCGCGGATGCGCTCGACCTTGTCGCGATAACTGCCGAGTCTCGATTCGTAAGTGACCCGTTCGAGCTTCGGCAAATAGTCGGCGAGCCGACATTTCTGGTCGGACTGCCAGAAGAACTTCGCGTCGGCAAATCGAGCGCGAAGAACCCGCTCATGGCCGGATCGGATCAGCCCCTTGGCGTCCTTATCGACATTGATGACCGCCAGAAAGTGCGGAGCCAGTTCCCCGTTCTTCTTTTCGACAGCAAAATACTTCTGGTGGCCGCGCATAACGGTGACGAGAATCTCGTCCGGGAGGCTCAGAAATGCCGGATCGAAATTTCCCTGGATCACGGTCGGGCACTCATTGAGATATGCCACTAACTTAAGAAGCGCGGCGTCCTCATGGAGCCGGTAGTTTCCCCTCTTGGCGTGGGCTTCCAGTTCGGAGGCGATTTTCTGCTGCCGAATGGCTTGGCGAATAATGACGCCGTTAGACTGCAGCTTCTTTTCGTAGTCTAGGAAATTAGTGACTCGGATGGCGCTCGAACCTATAAAGCGATGGCCACGGGTGGTGCGCCCAGCAGGGATGCCGGCGACGGAAACTTTCAACGGCTTGCCGTCAAGCAGCGCGACGATCCAGCGGACGGGGCGAATGAAGCGCGCGCCGTCGAGGCTCGTCCAGGTCATGGTGCGTGGCCAGGCGAGATCGTGTACTGCTCGGGGCAGCACGGCGGTGAGAATTTGCTCCGCTGTTCTCCCCAGTTTGACCTGTTTGGCGGCGAGGTACTCGCCCTTGGGCGTTTGAACCAGGAAGAGATCGCTGACGTGCACCCGCTGCTTCTCGGCGAAGCTTTGCGCCGCGCGAGTCGGCGCGCCGACGGAATCATAGGCCACGGACTTCGGCGGACCGGTGACCTCCGTCTCAACGTCAGCCTGTTTAGCGAGAAGCCCGCGAACCCAGGCGGTCAGGCGCCGGGGCGCACTGAACGTTTCTACCGTGACGCCGCCAAGAAGATTCTCCGCAGTCAGCAGTTTCTCGATGTTGGTGCGCAGCTCCTCTTCGGCCTTCGGAAGCATGCCTGCCGGAATCTCTTCGCAGCCAACTTCGAAGAGCAATTCGACGCGCTTTTCTTCTGGCGTTGCTATCTTTGCTGCCTTCATGGCCGCACCCCAGGCGCGGAGGCCAGGCTACCAAGCTGCGCCAGGTAGCCCGCCGCAGTGCGGCACGCGAGGGCGCGCACCCGGGCCATGAGCGCGGCCCGTTCGGTGGTGGAGATCACGCCCCGCGCGTCCATCAGGTTGAACAAGTGCGAGCACTTCAGGCAATGGTCGTAGGCGGCAAGCAGGGGGTAGCGCAGGCGGTCCTTCCCTTCCTTTCCTTTGAAGCCATCCAGGAGTTCTTTGGCCTGCTTCTCGTGCAACTCGAATTCAGACCGAATCGCCGACGCATCGCTGCGGTCGAAACTATATTCGGAGAACTGCTGCTCTTCCATCAAGCGAATATCGCCGTAAGTCTTATCCGCGGACCAGCGAAGGTCGTAGACGCTCTCGACTCCCTGGAGGAACGCGCAAATCCGTTCGAGGCCATACGTCAGCTCGACGGAGATGGGGTCGAGGTCGATGCCGCCGCTCTGCTGGAAGTAAGTGAACTGGGTGATCTCAAGGCCATCCAGAAGAACTTGCCAGCCGATGCCCCACGCGCCTAGGGTCGGCGATTCCCAATTGTCTTCCTCAAAACGAATATCGTGTTCTTTAAGGTTGATGCCGATGGCACCCAAGCTCTTGAGGTAGAGCTCTTGCACATCGACAGGAGAGGGCTTCAGGATCACTTGAAACTGGCAGTGCTTGTACAGGCGGTTGGGATTCTCCCCGTAGCGTCCGTCGGCGGGCCGACGGCTGGGCTGAACATATCCGACACGATAGGCCTGCGGGCCCAGCACGCGCAGAAAGGTTTCCGGGTGCATGGTGCCGGCGCCGACTTCCACGTCATAAGGCTGTTGTAGAACGCAACCTTGCTTCACCCAAAAATGCGAGAGCTGCAAAATCAGATCCTGGAAATTAAGCCCTTTAGACTTTTTCTCAAGTTTTACTTTAACTTTCAAGTCGTCTCCAAGAGTTCGCGCGTCGCCAGTCGCCGCTCCACGTGCAGCTCAATCCACGCCAGCGCCGCCTCGCGCAATTCCCTGGCGCTCATTTGTATCGAGTTCTCGATCACCATGCGATCCAGTCGCTCCCCAGCGAATCGCTCGGCAAGATCGCGCGCCACGTTGTGCAGCGGCTTCATTCCCGAGCGGCGGCACTCTTCGCAGAACAATCCTGGCTCATGCACATCGTAAAATGCCGGCTTCGCACCAAAGGGCGTCCCGCAAGTAACGCAGCGATCGAACCGCGGGAGCCAGCCTCCCAACCTTACCGTCCAAAACGCAAAGTAGCTCAGCGGCAACGTCCAGTCGCCTGTGCGCTCCACTTCCCTGACGGCCAGCAGGATCAGCCGGAACATGGGTTCAGAGACTTCATGCTCCGGCAGAATACGTTCCGAGATCTCGCTGATGACCGCGAGGCCGGTGCTGAGGCCGTAATCGCTCTGCGCCTTGTGAAAAGATTCAAGCAATTCGGCCTGCTGGATGCGCACAAGCTCGCGGGTCTCCTTCTCGACGTACCAAATCTGGACGTGAGAGAGTATCTCGAGCGTCGACCCGTATCGGTTCTTCAGGCGACGGGCCCCGCCGGCAACTCCGCGAATCCGCCCCGACGAGCGTCCCAAAAAACTCACCAGGCGGTCCGCTTCGCCCAGGGGAAATGTTTTCAGAATGATGGCTTCCGTTTCCCGCGCAGGCATGGGCAGTCGGCGCGCCGACGCTGCGCCGGACCAACTGCACCACTCCGTCCGAAACGCGCGCACACGCAGAGCTATTGTAATTACCACACGCGCACTCATGGCGCAATGTTTCCGTGCAAAATTTCTCGCAAAACTCGGCCGCCCCCGGCGCTCAAACCCAGAAATTGTCCTTCTGAAATCATGCCTGGTTCAGGCATGCGGACGCGCTAACGACAGCAGGACAGGGCATTTACAGTCATGCATTTATTCTGTTAACTAGAACATTTTTCCTGCGAACATTATCGGACGCACCGCGCGCGTTCTGCGCCTCTTTCCATTTCCCGCATCTTTCGCTACTCTGCTTCGGACTTCGCGCCATGTTCATCCCGCTCAAAGACCTGAACCCCTCGCGGACCTATCCGTTCGTCAACATCACCTTGATCCTTGCCAATATCGCTGTGTTTATCTACGAGCTCGGCCTGGAAGCTACGCTCCCCCGGCGAGCATTTGACGCCCTGCTCTTCTCGTACTCCACAGTCCCGGCCCGCTTTCCTTCTTTCCTGGCGGGTCACGCTACCTTTGAGGTTTCGTTCGTGCCCCTGGTTACCAGCATGTTTCTCCATTCCGGCTTCTTGCATATCGCCGGGAACATGCTCTTTCTGTGGATCTTTGGTGACAACGTCGAGGACTTCTTCGGGCACTTCACCTATCTCCTCTTTTATCTGGTGTGTGGGATCGGGGCGGGCTTGCTGCACGTTCTTTTCAATTTTCATTCCAACATCCCAGCGGTTGGGGCAAGCGGCGCCATTTCGGGTGTGATGGGCGCTTACATCCTGCTCTTTCCGCGCGCGCGGATTCTTACGCTTGTTTTTATCTTTCCCATCCCCGTGCCTGCCGTAATTTTCCTTGGCCTGTGGTATCTCACGCAGTTCCTCGCCGGGCTAAGCACGCTTGGAGTGAAAGTCACTGGGGGAGTGGCCGTCTGGGCGCACATCGGAGGATTTCTCTTGGGAATGCTGCTCACGGCGATGGCGCGCAAGAGGTAGGAAAATGCCCGCCTCTAGCAGTTAAACCATTACTTTAGCTTGGGTCAAAACTGTGATTGGAATCGAGCAAAGACTTGTTTATGGCTGTCTGGTTACAGCTTCCGCCGCCTTAACGGCAAGCCATTCCCCGACATCTACTGTGCGTTTGTCACCGCCGAGGTCCGGTGTCACATAGTTCTCGCGCAAAGCCGCTCGGACGGCGGTGCGCAGCGCGACTGCCTCTAGCTTCCACCCGAGAAATTCCAGCATCATCGCCGAGGCCAGTACGGAGCCAAACGGGTTGGCGATTCCCTTTCCCGCAATGTTTGGCGCGGAGCCATGCACCGGCTCGAATAGTGAGGTCTTCCCCGGGTGAATGTTTCCGGACGGGGCGAGCCCCAAGCCGCCCGCAAGTTGCGCCCCCAGATCGCTGATGATGTCCCCGAAAAGATTGCAGGTCACGATGACGTCAAACTGTCGAGGATCCCGCACAATCTCCATCGCTAGCGTGTCGATGTACAGATGGCAGGAATCGATGTCCGCGAATTCCTGGCGGACTTCCTTAAAAACCCGCTGCCAGAGGTCGTGGGCGAAGGTCATGGCGTTGGACTTGTCGCTCATGCACACGCGCTTCAGGCCATTCTGCCGCGCATATTCAAACGCATAGCGAATGATGCGCTCCACGCCTTTGCGGGAGTTCACGTCCTCTTGCACGGCGATTTCGTCTGGGGTGCCTTTTTTGAAGAAGCCACCCACCCCCACGTACAGACCTTCGGTATTCTCCCGGAAGACCATAAGGCGGATGTCTTTCTCGGTGCGGTCGCGCAGAGGGGTCAGCCGGTCGTGGAGCAGTTCCACGGGTCTGGCGTTGACGTAAAGGTCGAGCTTGAAGCGCAGCCCCAACAGGATATCCGCCGCGTGCTGATTGGAAGGCACGCGCGGGTCACCCAGCGCGCCGAAGAGTATGGCGTCAAATTCATCACGCAGCATTTCGACGCCACGCGCCGGCAGCGTTACACCTTCTCGCAGAAACTTATCCGCGCCCCAATCAAACTCGACAAATTCCATTGGCCGCTTGGCAGGCGCGGTGACCGCCTTCAGAGCTTTTACTGCCTGCGGCGTGACCTCTTTCCCGATCCCATCGCCGGGTATGACAGCAATGCGCGCCGCTGGACCTCCATTTCGCAAGGGAATTCCGGGCAAAGACTCGCCTCCCCAACGGCAGGTACTAAGCCGTCGGATGCATCCGCGTTAACTGAAAAGACCGGGCGCTATTCTTCCATCAAAGCGCTGTTCGCGCCACTATTACCAAATCCCGCTGGAATCGAACGCATTGTTACTTAAGCTTGGCGAATTCGGCGCGAGCGGATTTGAGGATGGGGATATCGGAGTCCGCGTCCTTCCAGAGCCCAAAGAATTCCTGGTAGGAGGCGCGAGCGGCACGCGCGGAGCCAGACAGAGCCTGTGCCCGTGCCTGGCCCAAATGGGCGAGTGCCCCAGACCAGCAGTTGCCAACAACCCCCCGGCTGTCGAGCAGTTTTTGGAATTCGGCAAAAGCTTGCGGTCCCCGCTTGGCGCCCAGGTAAGCCTCCGCGCGAAGGTAGACGGGGATCATGCAGGAATAGCTCAAGTTCCCGACAAGCTGTCCGCGCTCGTATGGCCTTACGACATCCAGCAATTCCAGAGCCTGCGCGGGTTTCTGGCCGAACATCTCGGCTTGCGCTCGAATCGTCGGCAGCCAGGCCGATTGTACGACGCTATTGGAAACGTTTGCCGCTGCCAAATCGTCCAGCATGGTTTTCGCCCGGCGCACCTCTCCCACGCGGGTCAGAACGAAGATGGCCAGGATCTGAGCATCGCGACTATTCGGAGAGATCTCCAGAACCTTCTCGGCGCCCTTACGAGCCTCTTCTACGTTCCCGTAAACCGCTTCCCGAAGCGCGCCAATTCCCTCCCATATGGCAGCGGGTTCGATGAGCTGGGAGTTCTGCGCGACCTCGACGGCGCGGCGCGAGAGTTCCCTGGCCTTTCTCACGTGGCCGGCATAGGCTTCCGTATCGGCCTGCAGTGCTAGCATGTTATCTTCGCCACCCGCTTTTCCGGAGGCCCATGCGACTTCACGTTCCATGCCTGCCGGCTCTCCTCGCAAAAAAGCCAGCGCGTATAGATCAGCGTGCATGGAGGGATCTTCGAGCTTGCGGGAGAAGGCCTGATTCAAAATATCTTGTGCCTCTTCGAGCCGCTGCAGCGCGATGTAGGCCGTCGCCAGATTCTCGTACCAGGCGGCGCTGCCGGGATCGAGGCGCAGCGCCTGTTGAGCGAAAGTAGCGGCTTGGTCGTAGTCTCCGATCAAGAAGTATTCCGAAGACAGATTGCCTTTGGCGATGTCGTCGCGAGGATAGAGGCGGACCCATTCCTTGTAGCTCGCAATGGCCTTTTGAACGTCACCCGTAGCCAAGTCGTAGTACAGCGTGGTGATGTGCAAGCGGTCGCGCACGGTCTGGCGATCCGCCAATTCGAATGCCTGCCGGATGTGATCGGCGGCCAGGGCGTTTTGATTGAGATTGTAGTAAGCGACTGCCAGGTTGGAGTGCGCCAGCGCAAATCTGGAGTCCGCTTCGATGGCCTTTTTGAGAGCTGGTACCGCGTCCATGGCTCCCTTCTCGCGCGCCAGGCGCCGGCCATCGCTGAATGCCTTAAGGGCATCCAGAGATGAGGATGCTGCCCGGTCAAGGGGCAAATCGAATTTTTGTAGCGAGGTGGGGTCTTCACCGAACTTGGCGCGAAGATCCGTGGCGGCGATTCCAAGAGCATGCAACACTTCGCCCTTACCCGCTGCGTCGCCGCTGGAATGCGCGACCGCGTCGTCTCCCGAACATCTCATAGCGTCCAGCCTCAGCGCGTAACCACCGCCGTCCTTGGAGATGCTCCCGGTGACGAAGACGGTCGCGCCCAAGCGCTGACAGAGTTGAGAAGCAAGTTCCCGCGTCACAGCGGTTTCCAGGGGGCGACCCAGGGAACGCAGCCCCTCAGCGACTTTTTCAGCGGATAGCAGATTCAGCGATGGCGACTGGGCCAAGCTGATCGCCAACGCCTCCTGGAGGGAACCGTCAAATACGGGATCACCAGTAGCGTTCGAAACATTGGCAATCAGGATGATGTCCGTGCCAGAAAGCCTCGTACTGCGTTGGGAATACCAAAAGAATCCGGCGGCAACAAATACAAGCAGTAGTCCGGCGATGGCGAGCTTGGCCCTCATGAATGGAGACCTCTCTTACCGAACGTCAGCGACAGCCTCTTGCGGTTACTCCACGAGCTAGTTCCCCGCACGAACGCTGCTGGAATGTCATCGGGAAATCACGGCTGACTTGTGTAGATGGTAGGCTCTGAAAAGAACAGTCGTCAACGATGGTTGAGTGCGGAGTTTACTGGGCGGCATTATCATTCACGACAGATGTTCGGCCCGATTCGATCCAATAGACGCCGCCAAGTGCCAGGGCTCCGCCGAGCACTTGGTTCCAGGAGCCCTTTTCCCCCAGCCATAGAATTCCCAGGATAGTCGCGCCGACCGGAAGGAGATACGTGAACGCGCTAAGTTGCGAGGCTTCGAGATAATGCAGCACCCAGAAATAGAAGACGTAGGCAACCGCCGAACTAAAGATCGCCATGTAGAACAAGGCGGCCCAGCCTGTCCAGGCGATGGCGCGCCACTGCTCCGCCGTGCCGAGCGCAACAGCCCTGCGGATGGCTACAGGCAAGACGATCAGCGCTCCCGCATAGTGGCTGAAAGCCGTCATGGTCAAGGGGTCGTAGCGCCCGCCGAGACGTTTCCCCAGCACAACGTATAGCGCGAAACCAATCGAGCCCGTCATGGTGATGGCGTCTCCCAGCACCGATGGCGAATGCGTGGAGAGGCCATTTTCAGATGCCATCGCGGCAATGCCCGCGAACGCAATGGCCATGCCCGTCGCCTTTCTCCAGGTGGCCGTTTCCAGTTTGAAGAGCACCGCGAAAATCAGTGTATAGATCGGCCCCAGCCCAACGATCACGGCCGCGTGACTGACGGAGGTGTAGCGAAGTCCCACCGTGAAGCAAATCTGATTCACGATTACACCGAAAAATCCCATGTACAGAAAGGTCCAAGCTTCGCGAAGGGTCAACCCGCGCCGGCTATTCCACGCCGCTTCCGAAAACCCGGGCAGCCGCGAACAAATTAGGTAGCAAGGAAGCATCACTACGCCGGCAAGCACAACGCGAAAGGAGGCCAGGGTCAGCGCCGGCAGGGAGCGCAACCCAATTTTCGCGGCGATGAAGTTGAGCGTCCAAATGACGATGACGAGACCAATCGACGCGCCGATGACGATGCGCCCAGGCGCTCGCCCACTGGAGGTCTCGATTCTCACACCGTCAAGCCAGTCGTTCTTTTCGCACGGTGAATTTGTCGATGAGGTCTAACCGCGGTTCGTAGCCGATTCCGGGAGCCGTGGGCACACGAATCGTGCCTTGTGGCGACACCGTCACTTCAGGAAGGATGATGTCTTCCTCCCAATACCGTTTGCTGCCGGCCACGTCACCGGGCAGTGTGAAATTGGGCAGCGTGGAAAGCGCGATGTTGTGCGCCCGGCCGATGCCCGATTCGAGCATTCCGCCGCACCAAACGGGAATGCCATGCCGTTCGCAGAGATCGTGGATGCGCCGCGACACGGTATAACCGCCAACACGGCCCAGCTTGATGTTGATAATCTTGCAAGCGCCCAGCTCGATAGCCGCGCGCGCCTGTTCTTCCGTATGAATGCACTCGTCCAGGCACATCGGCGTGTCCAGCTTTTTCTGCAACTCCACGTGGCTGTAGAGATCATCCCATCCGAGCGGTTGCTCGATCATCATCAGGTAGAATCCCTCGAGTTGCTTGAGGAGCGGCCAGTCCTTCAATGTATAAGCGGAGTTGGCGTCAACCATCAGCTTGATCCGCGGAAAATCCTGCCGCAGGCGGCGCACCTGTTCCAGGTCCTTCCCCGGCTTGATTTTGATTTTGATACGCTGATAGCCCGCGGCAAGTTCCTTCTGCACGGCGGAAGCGAGCTCGTCCAGCGATGCCTTAATCCCGATCGAGACGCCGCTGGCAATCTCCTCGCGATTGCCACCGAGGAGCTTTGAAAGCGGCACGCCTTTTTGTTTGGCTTCCGCATCCCACACGGCCGCCTCCAGGGAAGCCTTGGCCATGTTGTGGCCACGAACCTGTGCCAGCAATCCCCACACTTCGGAAGCCGCCGTGAACTCCTTTCCCTTGATCTTCGGCCAGAGAAAATCGCGCAGCATGTGCCATGCAGTTTCCGATGTTTCCGGACTGTAAAACGGCGACTCCCCTGCCACACATTCTCCCCAGCCGATAACTCCGTCCACATCTGCCTGAATCAGCAGAAAACGGCGCACGTCGGTGCGGTCCATGCTGGTTTCGAACGGCGTCACCAGCTTCATCCGTAATTCTCGCAGTGTGACTTCTCGTATTCGCATAGTCCTCGGTTAATCGCCTTCCTCAAACTGACTCGATTCTGTAGGGCCCGCCTTCCGAGGCGGGCCGCTCCTCTCCGTGTCTCGTAGTGGAGCGTCTTCCGCGTTGTTTGCGGTCCGGCTCCTGTCGGACAGACCCGTCCTTTTCCCCGGCTAGAAGTCGCTCCAGGGAGCAAGCAGATAAGCTCGGCTCCCCGGCCCAGTTCGCAAACCAACTGCCGCATAACCTTTCGCAAACCATCCTGTGAACTCTTCGCGCACGCGGGCCTGCACGGCAGCGACCTGCGGGGAATCTTCGCGCTGCCAACGCTCGAGTTCCGCGGGCAATTCGATCATTGCCGGCGCGTCGACGGGATCTTTCG
>WNGH01006269.1_pt1 | contig 11299 bp, 8 predicted proteins | sample 5400631 | NCBI WGS metagenome assembly WNGH01 (sample SAMN13153373, study PRJNA577476) | soil metagenome | isolation source: 115 cm soil or saprolite under Garry oak tree replicate 1 | place: USA:California | collected 2016-06-15 | reverse complement strand
CCATGATCGGGTCACGGTTCCAGCCTTCAATCTGGGGGGGTGGTACGACCTGTTCCTCGCAGGCCCGCCCCGCAACTTCGCCGGCCTGCGCGAGCGAGCAGCAACCGAAGCAGCCCGCACAGGGCAGCGCCTCATCATGGGACCGTGGACCCACAACCTACCCTCTATCGCTGTTGCCGGCGAGATGAACTTCGGGTGGGCAGCCACGCTCTGCGTCGAGGACCTGCAACTTCGCTGGTTCGACTACTGGCTGAAAGAGATCGACAACGGCATCATAGACGAGCCACCCGTCCGTCTGTACGTGATGGGAGACGGTTGGCGTGACGAGCAGGAGTGGCCGCTGGCGCGCACCCAGTATGTGCCGTTCTACCTGCACAGCGGCGGCCGGGCCAACAGCCTGGAAGGGGACGGCTGGCTGAGCAGGGATCCGTCGGGCTCTGAGCCTACGGATATCTTTCTCTACAACCCACAGAACCCCGTGCCGACGATAGGCGCCGGTGGCGTCTACGACCAACGCCCCGTCGAGCGTCGCTTAGATGTTTTGCTGTACTCTACACTACCCCTGCCAGAACCCATTGAGGTAACGGGGCCGGTGACCGTCATCCTGTACGCCTCCAGCGCTGCACTCGACACCGATTTTACGGCAAAGCTGGTGGATGTAGCTCCCAATGGCTATGCCCGGAATCTCTGTGAGGGCATCATGCGGGCGCGCTATCGGAACTCGCCAACGCGGCCAGAGCTCTTGGAACCGGAGCAGCCGTATAAGTTTACCATCGACCTACTAGTCACCAGCAATTTGTTCCGGGCTGGCCATCAGATCCGGCTGGAGATATCGAGCAGCAATTTCCCACGATTCGACCGTAACCCCAATACGGGCGAGCCCGCTGGCACGGCGCGCCGCACACAACCGGCCATGCAAACCGTCTACCACGATACTCAGCATCCGTCGCACATCCTGCTGCCGGTCATCCCTCGTGTTGGCTAGAACGCTGAGGGGATGCACACCAAGGAGGCTAATGCGGAGTGCGGAGTGATGAAACTACGGGTCTTTGCTCACCACTGTTTCTTCTCTCCCCAGACTCTCACGACAAGGTAGCTGACACCAGCGAAGACAATGGCGAAAAGTGCCACGACAACAAACTCCCATTCGTTCGGGCTCATATGTCAATCCTCCGGAATAATCGCAAGACCCACGATGGTCATAACGAATGAGAAACAACCGCGTAGGCAACACCCGCAAGCGTGCTGGTGCTTGCGCTCCACTTCCCAAGCGGAGTATAGAGCACGAGAAGGCTGCGCAACCATTTTTGTCTGGAGGAGGTCTGTATGGCGTTCAATCCCAAACACTGGAGTCACATCATTACCAATGGCCGTGACCGGGCGCCGGCCCGGTCCATGCTCAAGGCCATCGGTTTCACCGACGAAGATCTGGCTCGGCCGATTGTCGGTGTCGCCCACTCCTGGATCGAGACTATGCCCTGCAACTTCGGCCTGCGTAAGTTGGCGGCCAAGGTCAAAGAAGGCATACGCGCGGCCGGCGGTACGCCGATGGAGTTCAACACCATAGCGATCAGCGACGGAGTCACGATGGGGACCGAAGGCATGAAAGCCTCGCTGATCAGCCGCGAGGTGATTGCCGACTCGATCGAGCTAGTCGGACGGGGTCATATGTTCGACGCTATCGTTACCCTGGTGGGGTGTGACAAGACCATCCCCGCTGCAGCGATGGCGCTCATTCGCCTCAATGTGCCTGGTCTCATTATCTATGGTGGGTCGATCGCGCCCGGGCGCTTCCAGGGTCGTGACGTGACCATCGCGGACGTATTCGAGGCGGTAGGTGCCCACATGGCCGGGCGCATGACCGACGCCGAACTCAAACAAGTCGAAGATGTGGCCTGCCCGGGAGCCGGCGCCTGCGGCGGCCAATACACCGCCAACACCATGGCGACGGTGATGGAGTTCATCGGCCTGTCCCCTATGGGAACGGCCAGCATCCCGGCTACAGACTCGCGCAAAGATGAAGTGGGAGTACGCTGCGGGAAGTTAGTGATGGACCTGTTACGCAGCGGGGTGCGTCCCAAAGACATCCTGACACGCAAAGCGTTTGAGAACGCCATCGCCTGCGTGGCCGCGACCGGCGGTTCGACCAACGCCGTCCTGCACCTCCTGGCTATGGCACGCGAGGCCGGCGTGCCGCTGACGATCGACGATTTTGATACGGTGAGCGAGCGCACCCCGTTGATCGCGGACCTCAAGCCCGGCGGCAAATACGTCGCCGTGGACGTGGACCGGGCCGGGGGCATTCAACTGATTGCCCAGCGCCTGGTGCAAGCCGGGCTCGTCGACGGAGCGCAGATGACGACGAGCGGCCTCACTTTAGGTGCAGAAGCGGCGCGAGCGGTCGAGACGCCGGGCCAGGACGTGATCCGGCCCCTGGTCAACCCGCTCAAGTCCACCGGCGGCTTGGTAATCCTGAAAGGCAACCTGGCACCGGAAGGCTGCGTGGTGAAAATGGCGGGGCATGAGCGCCTGCACCATCGCGGTCCGGCACGAGTCTTCGATCGCGAAGAGGACGCGATGGCCGCAGTAACCCGACGCGAGATCAAGCCCGGAGACGTGGTGGTGATCCGTTACGAAGGGCCGAAGGGCGGGCCAGGTATGCGAGAGATGTTGGGAGTAACAGCGGCCCTAGTGGGCGAGGGCTTAGGCGAATCCGTCGCGCTCCTAACCGACGGGCGCTTTAGTGGGGCAACCAGAGGGTTGATGGCCGGGCATGTGGCTCCAGAGGCAGCGGTCGGTGGGCCGGTCGCCGCGCTGCGGGAGGGGGATACAGTCGTGTTCGACATCACCGCCCGGCGCCTGGACGTTGAATTGACTGACGCGCAAATCAAAGAGCGGCTGGCGAACTGGAAAGCGCCGGCTCCGCACTATACCTCGGGCGTGTTCGCTAAGTACGCGGCCTCGGTTTTGTCGGCGTCGGAAGGAGCTGTCACCATCGCTAAATGGTAGGTGCTGGGTGTTAGGGGCCAGGGGAAGAAAAACTTTACCAATCCCCAGCACCTAACACCCAACCCCCTGCTTTCTTGCCAAGCCCCAGGCAAGTGGACTATAAGGCAGGGAGATAAACTTTAACTGCGCGTTGCGTGACGAGCGGCGCGCAAAGGAGGTGTTCGATGAGTGCGGAAACGAACAAAAAAGTGGTTCTCAGCTTCTTCGAGAACTTCTCGGCTGGTAAAGCAGAAGCCGCGCTGGGACTGATGGCCGACAATGCCACCTGGACGGTGATGGGCAAGCCCGATAAGTTCGCGCTGGCTGGCACGAAGACCAAGGCGCAGTTTACCGAACTACTCAAAGGGATCGGGGCAGCAATGCCCAAAGGGCTGAAACTCACCCCTAAAGGCATCACTGCCGAGGGCGACCGGGTGGCGGTAGAAGCCGAGTCATATGGCCAACACGCCAACGGCAAGGTTTACAACAATCAGTACCACTTCCTCATCGAGGTCCGCAACGACAAGATTCAGGCGGTGCGCGAGTATCTCGACACCATGCACGCGAATGAGGTGCTGGTAGGGTAGCAATCTTCAGTGTCGGGTGGGCACTGCCCACCCGACCTCTCTGCAATCCCCAATCAGTATCACGCCTGCGTAATCGCCGACAGCTTCCACGGTCCGCTGCCCGCTGGGCGGGTAAACGTCCAGTACTCCTCGAACTTGGTCGGCTCCAGCTTGCTGCCACGCACGACCTCACCGCTCGATTCGTTCACGTCGTAGTCCAGACAGTTGGCGTAGAAGTACACCGTGGCAAAGTCTTGCCCAGCTTCCTGCCAGGCCTCGGTGAGTTCGGTGGTGCGCACAGCGATGTTCTCGACATGATTGACCTTGCCTTCGCGGTTGAGTCGGTCGACATCGGCCTGGAGCTGAGCGGCCAGCTCGTCGGTCACCAGCGACCGCAGCGGGCTCAGGTCACGCGCTGACCACGCCGCCTGCAACCGGAAGAAAAAGTCCATCGCCTGGTCGCAGAAGCGGGCCGGGTCAAATCCTGGATCGAGCACGCGCAGTTGCGCGATCCCCTGAGTCAGGTCCCGCTCTTGCGGAGAAGGGAAGCTCACTACTGGTTCTGGCGTGGCGTAGCGGTCAGAGCCGCGACCCGTATCATAGGATGGGGTCGGTTCGTACCCTTCAGAACGAGCCGCACGATTGAAGAAGAACCGGTAGGCGACGTAACCGAGGAGGCCAAGCAAGAGCAGGTCAAACAACCCTGGTCCTCCCCATCCCCCGCCACCATACCCCCCGTATCCGTAGCCACCAAACCCAAGGGAGCGGAACAGCAAGCTGCCGAGAAAACCGCCGAGCAGCCCACCACCGACGCTCCGCCAGAAGCCGCCGTACGGCGAGGACTGAGAACCCGGCGCCGGCCGGGAAAACGGCGCTTCTGTGCGGGGCGAGTAGGGCTGAGCGGACGAGGGGGCACGCTGGCCAAAGGCGTTGCCAGGGGAAGGGGTTGAAGGCCGCGCCGGCGCTGAGAAGCTCCGCGAGCCGCGGCTGCCCATTGAACCTCCTCCCCCGACGCGCGCGTCGACGAGCGTAGCCACCCCACACACCAGTACTGCAGCTACAATACCGACACCAAGTCGGAGTCCTCTTTGCTGATGTCCAAACATTCTCATAGGTTTTTTCTCTCCTATGCTCTCTCACGGTACTCAATCACTGCGGGAACAAGAATCCCCGCGTGTATTTGCCGCCGGGTCCCGCACCAGACCTCCGTTTTTTACGGAACAACTGGCCCGCCGTCTTATACTCAGCCTCCGACACCTTCTCTACCTTTTCAGCCTCTACTCCGCGCGCTAACACGTAAGCCCCGACAGTTTTTTCCAGGACAAAAGTACCAGTGACGTGACAGAGATCACCCTGCTTGCAAGGGGGCTTCTCCCAGGCAAACACAGACAATACCGTGTCGTCTGCATCCAGCAAGTCAAAGACCGTGTAGGGCGTGTCCCCGTAACGGGTGACCACGTTAGCCACCTTACCAACCACGCTGACTCCCTGCTGATCAAAGGCTGCAGGGGTTTGCACCACTTCAGCGATGGTGTGCGCTGAGACAACGGCCGGGAGGAGAACGAGGAATAAGACAGCACTGCCTGCCAGGCCTACGATTGGGTGTAAGACTAGAGCGCGTTGCATAGCTTGCTCCTCTGCGTCTTTGCCCTCTCCCGCACGCGGGAGAGGGAGAAAACAAGACGTGCCCCAAGGCAGAAAGCACTTGCCGTTTCCTTAGGTTGGGACCCATGCCTCCCAAGTCGCCCCTACGGCTTATTTGCCAACCACCTGCCACATGGCAGCTATCGCCGAGGACGTGGCCGCGGCCCGGGCTCGGGCCCACTGTAAGATTTTCCAGTCCGCGACCTTGGGAGCACGCAGGCCGCTGCTGAGATCGTCGAAGAACGAATAGACCACCGGCGTCACCAACAGAGTGATCAATAGGCAGAGCGCCTGCCCGCCAACGACGACGGTTGCGAGAGAGGCACGCGAGGACGCGCCGTCTCCCTTCCCCAGCGCGATCGGCAACATGCCGGCGATGATCGTCAGCGTGGTCATGAGAATCGGGCGCAGCCGCACCCGGTCAGCAGTCAACTGCGCTTGGTGGCGCGGCATTCCCTTCCCACGCAGGTAATTCGTGTAATCGACTTGTAGGATAGCGTTCTTCTTCACCACCCCCATGAGCAGGAAGACGCCAAGCACGCTGTAGATGCTCAAGGGATTCCCAGTCAGGATCAGGCTTAGGACGCCAAACGGTAGACTCAGAAACATCGAGACCATAATGGTCACCGGATGGACGAAGCTCTCAAACTGCGCAGCCAGCACGATGTAGATGAAGACGATACTGAGCACAAAGGCGATGGCGAAGTTCTGCAGCGCCTCGATCATGATCTTCCCGCGGCCTAGATAGGCCGTGGCGTACTCCGGCCCCAGGTTCAGTTCTTTGACCATGGCGTTGCCTTGGAGCATCGCTTGGCCGAGCGGTTTGTCATACAGATTGGCTATGACCGTCACTTGCCGCTCTTGCGCATAGCGGTCGATCTGGGCCGGACTCTTGCCCGGGAAAAGCGTGGTGACGTTGCTCAGGCGCACAAGTTGTCCGTCCCGAGCCGGCACCATCAGTTCGGCTACAGTGGAGACGTCCTTCCGTGCTCCAGGTTGCAGACGCAGGCGGACGTTGTACTGTTCTCCCCCTTCACGATAGAACGTGATCCGCTCTCCTCCCACCTGAGTGCGGAGGGCTGAGGCGATGTCCTCGACCCGCACGCCGAGATCAGACGCTTTCCTCCGGTCGATTTGTACCTGTACTTCGGGGTGGCGTAACGCTTGCCCGGTATCCACATCGACAAATCCAGGGACCGCGAGGAGCCGCTTGATCAACGCGTTGGCAGCCTGATCCAGCACATTCAGGTCCGGCCCACGGATCACCATGTTGAAGGGCGTCTGCCGGAACCCGCCGCCCTGGACCATACCGAAGTTCTGCACACTCAGGCGTAGGTCCGGGTACTTCTTCAGCAGGACACGCACAGCCTGCATGATCTCGTCCTGAGATCGTTGGCGGGTGGAGAGGTGCGTCAGGCCGACATAGATCGAAGCGTCGGTGACGTTGCTCAGGTACTGCCCCCGCACCCCTATGGTCGTGAAAAGGTGCTCCACTTCAGGAATCGCGCGCAGATCCGCTTCGACGGCCTGGAGTATGGCATCACTGCGCTCCAGAGACGAGCCGGGCGGAGTTTCGGCGATCACCTCGAACTCACTCATGTCGTCATCTTGGAAGACCTCGACCTTGGTCATGGGCAGGAGCCAGCGCAGCGAGCAGAACACCAAGGCCGCGACCACTAGCGTGATGGCGCGATGACGCAGACACCACTCCAGCACGTACTCATAGCTCTGCTCCAACGCCGCGTAGAACCGCGACTCGCGGGCGGTCTGGTGGTGAGAGGTCACTTTGAGGAACCGTGAACACAGCATCGGCACCAGAGTAAACGCGATCACCAGAGACACCATGATGGCGAAGGTGGCGGTCAAGCCAAAGCTGCGAAAGAACCGGCCAACGACAGCACCCATGAACGCGACCGGTAAGAAAATCACCACCAGCGATAAAGTCGTCGCCATGACCGCCAAGGCAATCTCTCTGGTTCCCTCTAGGGCGGCATCCCAGGGCGAACGCTTTTCCTCCTCCATGTGGCGGAAGATGTTCTCCAGCACGATGATAGCGTCGTCGATGACAATCCCGGTTGAGAGCGACAACGCCAGAATGGTCATGTTGTTAAGGGTGAACCCCATGTAGCGCAGGAAGGTGAAGGTGGCGATGATCGAGGCCGGGATGGAAATCGCGGCGATCAGGGCGCTGCGCCAGTTGCGCATGAAAAACAGCACAACGAGCGCTGCCAGGAACCCGCCCAGGATCAGGTGTTCCTGCACCTCTTTGATCGAGCGGCGGATAAAACGCGACTGGTCGCGGACGATCTCGAAGCGGATGTCCTGCGGCAGGGTCTTCTTGATCTCCTCAAGCCTGGCGCCGACGCGATCGACCACCTCGACGGTGTTGGTGCCCGACTGCTTGCGGATCAATAAAGAGACCGCGTTCTTGCCGTCCAGGCGTGAGAGCGTGCGTGCCTCTTCCTCACCATCAAGCGCGTAGCCGAGGTCCTTGATCCGCACCGGCGCGCCTTTGATATCAGCGACGATAATGTCGTTGAACGCCCCTGCCTCTTCGATCCGTCCCAGCGTGCGCAGCCCCTCCTCGCGCGCCTCCCAGGTCAGGCGACCGCCGGGGATCTCGGTGTTCTGCTGGCGAATCGCCCCCTTGATTTGCTGGATCGACAGGTTGTAGGCGGTCAGACGGTCGGGATCGACGTAAATCTGGATCTCGCGTTTGCGGTCGCCGACCAGGGTGACGGCGCCGATGTCCTTGATCGTTTCGAGCTGTCGCTTGACTTTCTTGTCGGCGATCTCGGTCACCTCGCGCGACAGCCGGGCGCCGGAGATGACGATAGCCATGATCGGCGAAGCATCGGGGTCGAAGCGTTCGATCACCGGCGGGTCGGTACCTGGCGGAAAGTCGCGCACCACGGTCGAGACCTTCTCACGCACCTCGTTGGCCGCGGTTTCGATGTCCTTCTCCAAGACGAAAGATACGAAGATCTGCGACTGGCCTTCGATGGTGGTCGAGCGCAGTTCGTCGAGGCCACTGATCGTGTTGACTGCCTCTTCGATCCGCTTGGTGATCTGCGACTCGATCTCCTCGGGGCTGGCGCCTTCCAGCCTAGTAGTCACAGTGACCGTGGGGATATCGACCTTGGGGAACAGATCAACCCCCAGGGTGCGCAGAGAGGCAAGGCCCAGAACGACCAGCGATACCACCAACATGGTGGCAAACACTGGGCGGCGGATGCAGATTTCAGGAAGGGACATAGCGCTCTCGCTAGCTTTTAGCTTTCTTTACCATTCACCACTCGCACCTTCGCCCCCTGATAGAGCTGGGCCAGGCCCGACGTCGCCACGGTCTCCCCGGGCTGCAGCCCCTCGGTGACCTCGACTAAGCTGTTGGTTCTGACTCCGGTCTTCACCTGGCGTTCCTGGGCGGTGCCGTCGCGCACGACGAAAGCTTTGGTGATGCCAACGAAGGAGTAGACCGCCTCCTCAGGGACAAACACCGCCTGGGGGTTCACGCCGATCAAGATCAACCCTTTAGCAAAGAAGCCAGCTTTGAGCAGCCCTGCAGAGTTAGGCACCTTGGCCTCCAGCGCCAACGAGCGGGTCTGCACGTCTACCGCCGGGCTCACTCGTTGTACCATGCCAGAAAAGACCTGTTCGGTAAACGCCTCAACCTGCACGTCGACCGGCTGCTCGATCTTGATCTCAGGTGCGAACCGCTCGGGCACCGTCCCTTGGAGTTTGAGAGGATCGGTGACCACCAGATGCAGTAGCGGGGTTTTTTCCTTTACTCCTTCCCCGATCGACACCAGGCGCTGCTGCACCTCGCTGGAGATCGGCGCGACGATTTCGGTGTCGCTCAGATGCTTATGCGCCAGATCGACCAAAGCCCGGAAGCGGTCGATGTCTGCCTCACGAGCATGGGCCTGCGCTTCAATAGAGTCAAAGCGAGTCTGGGCAACGTCGAGCTGGCTGGTCGCAATCACCCCTTCGCTGTGGAGTTGCCTAATACGTGTAAGGTTCAGGTCGGCATCGCGCCACTCGGCCTGGGCCTGAGCGAGAGCTTTCTTGGCTGCCTGGAGGTTGGCCTCGGCCTGGGCTAGCGCCAGCTTGGCCTCGCGCTGATCGAGGCGGATCAACAGTTGGCCTTTTTTGACCTTGTCCCCGAGGTCAACCAGGATCTTCTCGATCGTGCCGGCCGTCTCATTGCTGATCGTCACCTCTTCCCAGCCACTCAGGGTACCAACCATCTCAACCGTACGCTTGACCTCGTGGGTCTCGACCGGCCTGGTAGTAATGGTCACCGCCTGCTCGGTGTGCGCCTGGGACGCAGCCTCCTGCGGCTTGCCTCGGGAGCAGCCCCCCAAAAGGATAAAAGTGAAGCTGCAAGCCAGAATGAATCGCAGCACCGATGAGTAATGAGGATAGAGGGAAACCGGGCTCACAAACTTGGGGTATACTTCCCTTTCCGCGCTAGGCTAAAGATAGATCATCCCTATCACGCCCGTAGAGGAAGAAGAACCCCATTTTTCCGATAGGCTGACAGACGGGAGGAAAACCCTGGCCCCTACCCTCTCCCGCGCGCGGGAGAGGGTGCCAGAGCGTAGCGAGGGCGGGTGAGGGCTACGGCCAGAACAGTTTCTTGGTCTGCTTCGTCAGTTCCGGGCGAAAATCCGGGTGGGCGATGCTGATAAGCGCCTCGGCACGCTGGCGCTGGGTCTTGCCTTGCAAATTGACAATGCCGAACTCGGTGATGACGAAGTCCATGTACTGCCTGGGCGTGGTCAGCGTGCTGCCCGGTTCCAGCATCGGCACGATGCGCGAAAGTTGGCCTTTTTTCGCTGTCGAGGGCAGCACCATGATCGAGCGCCCACCCTTGGAGTACATCGCCCCGATCATGAACGTCATCTGCCCGCCAATGCCAGAGTACATCTGCGGCCCGAGCGACTCGGCCGCGGCCTGGCCAGTAAGGTCGATAGCCAGGGTGCTGTTGACCGCCACCTGGTGGTTTTGCGCAGCGATGGTCGGAATGGCATTGGTGTAGAGCACACTGTACAGCTCAAAGGCAGGGTTGTTATTGACATACTCGAGATCCGCTGATCCCACCACCATCGCAGCTACGGCCTTCCCCTTGTGCACCGTCTTATACTGACCAGTGGCTACACCGCGCTTGACCAGCTCCACATGGCTCGCCGTCATGAGTTCACTGTGAATGCCGAGATCGTTTCTGTCCATCAGGAAAAGACCGATGGCCTCGGAGATGGCGCCAATCCCCATCTGCACGGTATCCCCGTCGCGGATGAGGCTGGCAGCAAACTCCCCGATCACCTCAAGCGTCCCCCTCTCTTCTTCTGGAGGGGCAGCAGTCCCTACGGGGAAGGGTTTGGTTTCTTCCACCAGGTAGTCGATCTCCGAGACGTGGATCCAGTTATCACCGTGCGTGCGGATAAAAGTGGGATCGACCTCCGCCACAAACACCTTGGCATTCTTGGCCGCGTCTTTGTTGTACCAGAGGGCGTTGCCGAAGCTGCAATAGCCCTTCTCGTCCGGGGGCGACACCACACCGAAGAAGATGTCTGGCTCCCAGGTGTTGGTGCGACCGTCTTCTAGCTGCTTGGCGTACTGCGGGTAGTCGATGGGCAGAAAGTCCACGTAGTGTTTCTGCATGCCCTGCCGGCAGCCAACGCCGACATAGTCCACAACCAGGTTGAAGGACTGGTCGTACCCGGGCTCATTCCAGATGGGGTGGTTGTAAAGCGGATAACACTGGATCACCGTCACGTTCTCGACCTCTCCCTTGCGCTTGGCCAAGGCGTCGAGAATAGGAATCGGTGGCTTGCCGATGTGCAGGCGCACCAGGTCGCCAGACTTGACTAGCTTGGCCGCAGCCTCGGCGGAGATCAGTTTGTCCTTATATTTGTGTTGCCAGGGTTCCATATGTCCTCCTGATCTCGTCCTGTATTCTACCCAACCAGGCTATGCCCGCCATCCACGAACAGCGTCGTACCGGTCATAAAAGTGTTGGCGTCAGAGGCGAGAAAGATGATCGCCGGCTTAATCTCCGGCGGGTCGCCGACTCGCTGCATGGGGATTCGCTCTATGAG
>WNGH01011324.1_pt1 | contig 11302 bp, 10 predicted proteins | sample 5400631 | NCBI WGS metagenome assembly WNGH01 (sample SAMN13153373, study PRJNA577476) | soil metagenome | isolation source: 115 cm soil or saprolite under Garry oak tree replicate 1 | place: USA:California | collected 2016-06-15 | reverse complement strand
TCTGGTAGAACACGTTTCAGTTCTCGCCAGTGAGTGACGTCAGCATGGGGAGCCGGATGGCCGTGAGCGTTCCCGCCTCGCTTCCGACCGTGACCGGGCTGCTGCTGGCCCGGGCGGGCAGCCCGGAGCCGGGCCTGCGGTTCGAGGACCGGCGGTGGAGCTGGCAGGAGCACGTCAGCGAGAGCGCGACGGCCGGTCCCGCGGGTACGTCACGCTAGACCGGGACGAGGCGGCCGCGCTCGACGCCGGGATCCGGGCTGGCCGGTGACGGGTGCGATGTCGCCGGACCGTTCGGCAGAAATCAGCCGGCCAGCACCTTCCACGGCAAGATGGGCAGGTCGCGCACCCGGATCCCGACGGCGTCGTGCACCGCGGCGGCGACGGCCGCGTCCACCCCGGTAGCGCCGAGCTCGCCGATACCCCGCGCCCCGATCAGGCTCGCCGTCTCGTCGTATTCGTCGGTGAACGAGACGTCGATGTCGGCCGGGATGTCGGCGTTGACCGGTACCGCCACGTTGGACAGGTTCTTGGCCAGCCACCGTCCGTGCACCGGCTCCTGGTCGCTCTCCTCCATGGTGGCCTTGCCCCAGCCCCAGATGATGCCGCCGGTCATCTGCGCGCGCGCGGTGACCGGGTTGACGATCCGGCCGGCTGAGTAGACGCCGACCGCGCGGCGCAGCCGCAGCAGCCCGAAGTCGGGGTCGACGCCGACCTCGGTGAAGATCACGCCCCAGGTCCTGATCGCGTACGGCGTGCCCGCGCCGTCCGCGTTGAACCCGGCGCCCCCGGGCAGCTCGAAGGTCCCCTCGCCGACCAGCTCGTCGATCCCGGCGCGGTCGAGCGCGTCCAGGGGGTCGCGGCCGCCCAGGCCGAGCTCGGCGAGCTGCTTGGACACGTCGCGGGCGGCGGCCGCGACCGCGCTGCCGGTGCCCATCGTCGTCGAGGAGCCGTAGGTGGGCCCGGTCGCGGGCAGGTCGGTGTCCCCCCAGCGCGTCTCCACCCGGTCCGGGGAGATGCCGAGTTCCTCGGCGGCGATCTGGCTCAGCACGGTCTGCACGCCGGTCCCGATGTCGTGCACGTTGGCCTCGACCACGGCGCCGCCGCGGCGCAGCCGGACCCGGCCGGCGCCGGGAAACCGGAAGCTGCCCATCGAGCAGGTCGCCATGCCGTGACCGATCACCCACGGGCCGTCCCGGCGCGGCCGCTGGTGCCGGGTGCGCCACCCGTAACGGCGGGCCCCCTCCTCGTACGCCTCGCGCAGGCCATTGCTCGACCACGGCCGGCCGTCGGCGGGCGAGACCTCGGCGAAGTTGGCCAGCCGGACGTCGAGCGGGTCCAGGCCGGCCGCGTCGGCGAGCTCGTTCATGGCGCTCTCCAGGGCCCACAACCCGGGCCCCTCGACCGGCGCCCGCATCGCCGTGGGCATGTTCAGGCTGACCCGCTCGACCAGCTGCCGCAGCCGCAGGGCCGGCACGGCGTACAGTGACTTGCTGGCCTCGGTGGCCGGCTCGACGTGGGTGTCGGCCAGGGCCGTGTTGTTGACGACCTCGTGCTCGAGGCCGAGCAGCACGCCGCCGGCGGTCGCGCCGAGCCGGATCGTCTGCTCCATCCACGGCTGGTAGCCCACGTTGCTGAACTGGTCCGGGCGCCGCAGGTGCAGCTTGACCGGGCGGCCTGCCACCCGGGCCGCGGCGGCCGCGAGGATTTCGTGCGGCCAGATGTAGCCCTTGGCGCCGAACCCGCCGCCGGTGTGCGGCGCCACCACGTGCACGTCCGCGGCGTCGAGGCCGAACGCGGTGCTCACCACGCCGATGACGGTCGAGCTCGCCTGCACCGCGTCCCATAGGGTGAGCCGGCCGCCGTCCCAGCGCGCGACCGTCCCGGACGTCTCCATCGCGTGGTGATGCCGCGGGGCCTGCAGGTAGGTCTGCTCGATGGTGATCGCCGCGGCGGCCAGCGCCGCGCCGACGTCGCCCCGGACCTCATCCTCGCCCATCGCGGGCTCGCGGCGGCCATGCCCGATCAGCACCGGCGTCTCGCGCTCGCAGTCGACGATCACGGCGGCCCGGCCTGCCTCGGCCGCCTCGACCGACTCGGCCAGGACGATGGCGACCGGCTGGCCCTCGTAACGGATCCGGTTGTCGGCGAACGGCATCAGGCGGACCGCGGACGGCGACGGCAGTTCGGGGAAGGAGGGCAGGTCGGCGGCTGTCAGGACGGTGACGACGCCGGGCAGGACCCGCGCCGCCGCCGCGTCCACGCCGCGCAGCCGCCCGGCCGCCACGGGCGCGCCGACCAGGACAGCATGCAGCACCCCGTCGGGCCGGTGGTCGGCGGCGTAGCGGGCCGCCCCGGTCAGCTTCAGCGGCGCCTCGGGGCGCTGCCCCCCGGCGCCTGCGGCGCCCTGCTCCCTGGCGCCTCCGGCGTGGGCCCGGGTGGCGGTCATCGCGCACCGCCCGCCGCCAGCAGCGCCCGGACCGCGGCGTTCCTCGCCATGAGCACCTTGAACCCGTTCTGCGGGAGGGGAACGGCGTCGGCCATCGCCCGCTCGATGACCGGGATGAGCGCCTCGCGGGTGAGCGGTGTGCCAGGGAGTTCGGCCTCCGCGGCGGTCAGCCGCCACGGCCGCTGGGCGACCGAGCCGAGCGCGACCCGCGCCGCGGCGATGCGCGCTGCCTCCTGGCGCCTGCGGCGCGGGTCCCCTTCGAGCCGCACGGCGGCCGCGGCGGACACGATCGCGTACTCGTAGGACGCCCGCTCGCGGACCTTGACGTAGGCCTGGCCGTCGGCGCTGGCCGGCAGCCGGTAGCCGGTGATCAGCTCGCCGGGTTCGAGCCGGGTCTCGCGCATCGGCTGGCCGGCGTCGGCCGCCTCGCGCTGGGTCAGGTTCGGCCGCCTCGCGCTGGGTCAGGTGGAACTCCCGCATCGGGATCGTCCGCGGCCCGGCCGGGCCCAGCACGTCGGCCCGCGCGTCCAGCACGGCCAGGGCGACCGCCGGGTCGGACGGCTGCACCGCCACGCAGTCCCGCGTCCAGCCGAAGATGGCCTGGCGCTCGTGCCGGCCGGCCAGCGACGTGCAGCCGCTGCCCGGATCGCGCTTGTTGCAGGGCCAGGGCAGCGGCTCCTCGGCGCGGAAGTACGGGCAGCGGGTGCGCTGCAGCACGTTCCCGCCGATCGTGGCCCGGTTCCGTATCTGGGCCGAGGCCGCCTGCAGGCAGGCCGAGGCCAGCGCGCCGGCCGTCCGGATGACGAGCGGGTGCTCGCCGATCTCGTTCAGCGTCGCGAGCGCGCCGATGCGCAGGTCGTCCCCGTCAACCGCGATGCCGCGCAGCTCGCCCAGGCCGCCGATGTCGACCACGCGGTCCGCGTCGGCGATACCCAGCCGGAACCAGTTGAGCAGCTCGGTGCCGCCCGCGATCACCGACGTGCGCGGGTCGGCCAGCGCCCCCGCCGCCGATTCGGCCGTGCCCGCGCGGGCGTAGGCGAAGTCCCTCACCGGCCCTCCCTACTATCGGCGGCGCCCTCCCGCGCGGCGGCCAGCACGGCCGCCGTGATCTGCGGGTAGGCCGAACACCGGCAGATGTTTCCGCTCATCCACTCGCGGACGCTGGCGTCGTCCGTGGCGTGCCCCTCGGCGATGCAGGCCACCGCCGACATCAGCTGGCCCGGGGTGCAGTAGCCGCACTGGAACGCGTCGTGGCGGGCGAAGGCCTGCTGCACCGGGTGTAGCGGGCCGCCGGCCCCGGCCAGGCCCTCCACCGTGGTGACCGACCGGCCCTCGCACTGCACGACCAGGGTCAGGCACCCGTTCATCCGGCGCCCGTCCACGAGCACGGTGCAGGTGCCGCACGCGCCCTCGTTGCATCCCTTCTTGGCGCCGGTCAGCCCGATGTCGTCGCGTAGCCAGTCGAGCAGGGTGGTCCGCGGCGAGACGACGGTGGTCAGGTCACGGTGGTTGAGCCGCAGCGTGACGTGCACGCGGCGGGCGAAATCGATTGTCACGCCTATTAGCCTGCCAAGTAAGGCACGGGGAAAGAGGGTCCGATCTTGCGGTATACGGGGAGTTCGACGATCGAATGGCCCGGCATGGTGTCCGTGTACGCCGTGCTGGAGCCGGAATCCGGGGTCACGACGACGGGCGCGCACCAGGTCGGCATCGATTTCAGCGGCCATCTCGGGCTTGTCCGCGAGATCGAGGGCCGGGCCGCACGGCACGACGCGCCGCCGGGCGCGGTCTACGTAACCGGGCGCAGCCCGATCACCTGGCTCGAGGTCGGCGATCCGACCGAGGCGCTGGAGGTCTATCCGGACCTCGACCTGATGGACCGGCTAGCCGGCGGGACCGCCGAGGTACGGCCGTCGTTCGGGGCACCCGACGGGGTGGTGTTCGCCGTCGCCTCCCGGCTGCGCAGTGCTCATCTAGCCGGGGCGCACCTGGACGCCGGGGCCGGCGCGCTCACCGACGTCGAGGCCAGCACGCTCGCGCACCTGCTGGTCCGGCACCTGCTGCGCCGGTACGGCCGTGGCCCGGGGCCCGGGACCAGGACCGGCCGCGGGCCGGCCGGGGAACTGCGCCCGGGAGACGTCGACGTCGTGGCCGAGTACACCCGCGCGCACCTGGCCGACGTGATCACGCTGGACGGGCTGGCCGGCGCGGTCAGCCTGAGCCCGTATCACTTCGCCCGGTCGTTCCGCGCGACGACCGGCATGACGCCGCACGCCTTCGTCACCGAGCACCGGCTGATGGTCGCGCGGGACCGGCTGCTGCGCGGCGACGCCAGCGTGACCGGGATCGCCCTGTCCGTCGGGTTCTCGAACATCAGCCACTTCCGCAGGCTGTTCCGGCGGCGCTACGGCCTCACCCCCGCCGGCCTGCGCCAGGCATAGGCACCAGGGCGGGGCCGTGGCACGATATTTGCGTGCCGCCCAGCCCGCCTAGCTCCGGAAGCGCCGAGCCGCTGTGGCGGGCGATCGCGGTCTACCGGTTCGCCAGCCTGGGCTACGCCGCGCTCCTGCTCATCCTCCACCGCGCCGACTACGCACGGCTCGGCTGGGCGTGGGCGGTCATCGCCGTGATGACGGCGTGGACGGTCGCCACCACCATGGCCTACGCCCGCCCGGAACGCCGCACCCGGCTCCTGCTGAGCGCCGACCTGGCGGTCACGGCCGGCCTGCTGCTCAGCACCGCGGCCTTGCAGTACCCGTCGGCCATGCGGCACGGGGTCATGCCGGTGACCGGGATCTGGGTGGCTGGTCCCGTGCTCGCCTGGGCGGCCAGGTACGGCCGGCGGGCAGGCACGGTCACCGCCCTGGTCATGTCCGGCTGCGACCTCGTGCTGCGGCACGGGGCCATCACAGTGGTGCTCAACGGCGTGGTGCTCCTGCTCCTGGCCGGCGTGCTCACCGGCCACCTGGCCAGGCTCGCCGCCGAGGTGGAGACCGAACGCCAGCACGCCGCCGCGATCGAGGCGGTCAGCCGGGAACGGGAACGGCTGGCCCGCGACATCCACGACTCGGTCCTGCAGGTGCTGGCGCTGGTGCAGCGGCGCGGCGCCGAAGCGGGCGGCGAAGCCGCCGAACTCGGCCGCCTGGCCGGCCAGCAGGAAGCCGCTCTGCGTGCTTTGGTGGGGAGCGCTCCCCCGGTGACCGCTCCGGCCGCAGGCGATGACGTGGACCTATGTGCCCTCGTCCTGCGGGCTCAGGCGGAAGGGGTGACGGTATCGGTGCCAGCCCAGGCCGTTCGGCTGGAAAAAATGGCGGCCGAGGAGCTGGCCTCGGCGGTCCGTGCGGCGCTGGACAACGTACGGCGGCACTGCGGCGAGCAGGTCCGCGCCTGGGTATTGGTCGAGGACGAGCCGGGGCTGGTCACGGTGACGGTCCGGGATGACGGCCCCGGCATCCCGGCCGGCCGGCTAGCCGAGGCGGCGGCGACCGGAAGGCTCGGGGTGAGCTATTCCATCTGCGGTCGGCTGCGTGACCTGGGCGGCTCCGCCAGCATCAGGTCCTCCCCCGGCGAAGGCACCGAAGTGGAGCTCCGCCTGCCCCGGCCCGCATTGCCCCGGTCGGCGGCGGTGACGGCGGCCCCCGGCACGGGTTAGGGTGCGGGCGTGGGACAGGACACGCCGATTCGGGTCATGGTGGTGGACGACCACCCGATGTGGCGCGACGCGGTCGCGCGCGACCTGGCCGAGGCCGGATACGACGTGGTGGCGACGGCCGCCGACGGCGCGCAGGCGCTGCGGGTCGCCGGGGCGGCCCGGCCGGACGTGGTCGTGCTCGACCTGCAGCTGCCGGACATGTCCGGCGTCGAGGTGACGGCCGGCCTGCGCGCCGTCCATCCCGCGGCCCACGTGCTGGTCCTGTCGGCGAGCGGCGAGCAGCAGGACGTGCTGGACGCGGTGAAGGCCGGCGCGGTCGGCTACCTGCTGAAGTCCTCGGGCCGCGAGGAGTTCCTCGGCGCGGTGCGGCGCACGGCCGCCGGCGACGCGGTCTTCACCCCCGGGCTCGCCGCCCTCGTGCTCGGCGAGTTCCGGCGCCTGGCCGCGGCTCCGGCCGGAGATGACGGGGACGCCGCGGCGCCGCAGCTGACCGAGCGCGAGACCGAGATCCTCCGCATGGTCGCCACCGGCCTGTCCTACAAGCAGATCGCCACCCGGCTGGTGCTGTCGCACCGCACCGTGCAGAACCACGTGCAGAACACGCTCGGCAAGCTGCAGCTGCACAACCGGGTCGAGCTGGTCAGGTACGCCATCGAGCACGGCCTGACGGATAAGCCCGAGCCGTAGCCCGGCTGGCCCGCGGGGAGACGACCCCGCACCCCACAAAAGCTACTCATGAGTAGCTACGGTGTCTTAGTTGAGTATCAGCGCCGATGCCGCGCGGACGGCCGGCCGTAAGGCTGATGGCATCGGACTCTAGCTCGGGAGATGCCATGACTGGACTTCAAGCTGATACTGGATCGAGGCTGCCGCTAGTGGCCGAGGCGCTGGGCTACGCCGGCGGCGTGCTGGCCATCGCGGCCGGGATCTACCTGGCCGGGGACCTCTGGCCGGGTCTGTCGACCGGCGCGGTGCTCGCGTTCGCCGCCGTCGCGTGCGTGGTCCTCGGCGCGGCCGGCGCGGCGGTGCGCACCACGGGCGACCCCGCCTTCAGGCGGCTGCGCAGCGTCTTGTGGCTGCTGTCCACGGTGAGCCTGGCGGCGTTCACGGGCACGCTCGCGGACCAGATCGGAAGGTTCGGCCCGGAGAGCACCACCCTGGTCACGGCGGCGGCATCCGCCGCGTACGGAGCAGCGCTGTGGTGGCGAACGCGGGCCGTGCTCCAGCACCTGGCGGTATTCGCCAGCCTGGCCGTCCTCGTCGGCACCGCCGCGGACCGGCTGTGGCCGCACGTTGGCGCGTGGGCGCCAGGCCTGGGGATCTGGGCCCTGTCGGCGCTGTGGGGCGTGGCGGTGCGGCGCGGTTACCTCCCGCCCGTCGTGACCGGGTACATCGCGGCCGGGATCGGCCTGCTGGCCGGCGCCCAGCTCACCATGCCAGAAGCGGCCGGTCACGTGCTCGCCCTCGCCACGGTGGCGGCCCTGCTCACGGCCGGAGTGCTGCTGCGCCAGGCCTGGCTGGTCGCGCTGGGCGCCGTGGGCGTCTTGCTGGTGACACCGCAGACCGCGAGCCGGTACCTGCCTACGTCGGCCGCAGCGCCGCTGGCGATCCTCGTGGTGGGCGTGGTCCTGCTCGGTTCCGCGGTCTGGCTGGCGAGGCACCGGGCCGGTTCCCGTGAACGCCGGGGTTGAGTTCAGGCATCGGTTATCCGGGGGCCGGCAGGGTCGGCGTGGCCGCCTCCGGTGTCTCGGGCGCCTGCCGTGGCAGGCTGGGTACCTGGTGGGTCCCGATCCGGGCCAGCGTCTCCGCCTGGTTCGCCCCCATCGGCATCGCCAGCAGGTAGCCCTGCCCGAACTGGCAGCCCATGGAGACCAGCATGTCCCGCTGGATCTCGCTCTCGATCCCCTCGGCGATGACCTCGAGCCGGAGCGTCCGCGCGATCTGGACGATGCCCTCGGCGAGGGCCAGCCGCTGCTCGGAGACGGCGATCCCGTCCACGAACGACTTGTCCATCTTGAGGACGTCGATCGGCAGCTCCCGCAGGTAGCTGAGGGACGAGTAGCCGGTGCCGAAGTCGTCGATGGCCAGCTTCACGCCGATGGCCTTCAGTTCATTGAGGTCGGCGTGCATCCGTTCGTCCCGGCGCAGCAGCACGCTCTCGGTCAGCTCGAGCATGAGCGTGCCGGGCTCGAGCCCCGACGCCTCCAGGGTCCGGCGTACCCCGTCCACGAAGCCCGGCGCGCTGAACTGGCGGGCCGACACGTTGACGCTGACGTAGAGCCCGCGAGAATTCTGGCGCCACCGCGCGAGGTCGGCGGCCGCGCGGCCCAGCACCCAGGAGCCGAGCGGCACGATCTGGCCGGTTTCCTCGGCCAGCGCGATGAACTGGTCCGGCTGCATCATCCCCCACTGCGGGTGTGGCCACCGGACCAGGGCCTCGAACCCGGCCAGCTCCCCGCTGCTGAGAGCGACGATCGGCTGGTAGGACAGGGTGAACGCGGAGCGGCCCACCGCCTCCTCCAGGGCGGCCTGCAGCTCCCGCCGCCGGATCAGCCCGGCGCTGAGCACCGGCTGGTAGCGGCGCCACTGCCGTTTGCCCGCCGCCTTGGCGGCGTACAGGGCCAGGTCCGCGTGCCTGAGCAGTTCGTCGGTGTCGGCGCTGTCCTGGGTGGTGGCCACTCCGACGGTGACCGTGGTGAGCACGGCCCCGGAGGCGAGCGCGAACGGCTCGCTGAACGCCTGGACGACCCGGGCGGCCGCGGCCTCGACCGCCGCGGAGTCTGTGACGTTGCCGATGAGCAGCGCGAACTCGTCGCCGCCGAGGCGCGCGGCGGTATCGGACTCGCGGATCAGGCTGGCCAGCCGCACCGCGGTGGCGGCCAGCAGCTCGTCGCCGACGCCGTGGCCCATCGTGTCGTTCACGACCTTGAAGTCGTCCAGGTCGACGAACAGCACGCCGGCGGTCGCGCCGTCCCGCCTGACCGCCGCGAGCTGCTGCGAGATCCGGTCCTGGAACAGCAGCCGGTTGGGCAGCCCGGTCAGCGCGTCGTGAAAGGCCTGGTACTTCAGCTTCTCCTCGAGCTGGCGCTGCTCGGTCACGTCCCGCAGGGTGAGCACCAGTCCGGCCACGGTCGGGTCGCCGCGCAGATCACTGGACCTGACCTGGACCTGGACGCTCACGCCGTCGCGGCGGGTGATCCGCCGGTCCACGTAGCGGGTGCCCAGGCTCGGGTCGGCCTGCAGCCGCCTGAACAGGCGGGCGATCTCGTCGCGCTCGGCGTCCGCGACCAGGTCCCACAGCCACGTCCCAGTCGCGGGGAGCCCGCCGAACATGGTGGCCGCCGAGGGCGTCGCGTACCTGACCCGGCCGTCATCGTCCACGATCAGGATGACGTCCGAGGTGTCCTGGACCAGGGTGCGGAAGTACGCCTCGTTGCCCTGGCGGATCACCTCCTGGCGCAGCATGATTCGCTCGACCGCCAGGGCTACCTGGTGCGCGAGGATCTCCATCGTGGCCGACAGGTCGGCGAGGATGCGCTGCTCGCCGAATACGGCGAGTACCCCGATAAGCGGATCGCCCGACGGGCGGTTCTCGAGCGTGAGCGGGCAGAGCAGCATCCCGTCACAGCCGGGAACGCAGTCCCTGGCCGGCTCGGGCAGCCTGGTCACCGGCGCGAGGAGCGGCAGCGGGCCGGCCACGGACGGCAGCCAGGTCCCGGCGAGCTCCGCGAGCCGGCCCATCGGCACCGGATCGGCCGAGGCCGCGGTCACCGCGCGGAACGTGCCGTCGGTCCGCACCGCGAACAGCACCTCGCTCTGCGGGTGCGGGCCGAGCAGGGCGTCCGTCACGGACCTGACGGCCGCCGCGGCCTGGTCCACGGTGACCGCCGACACCAGGGAAACTCCGGCCCGCCGCACGGCCCGCTCCCGGCCGAGCGCACGCCGGTGCGAGGCCGCCGCTGACTGCCGGGCCGCGCTGCGGGCGGCCCCGGCGGCCCGGCTGCTGAACGCCTACGGGCTGACCGAAACGACCATCACCTCGGCCCTGTGCGACCTGCGCGCCCAGCTTGAGGACGGCGAGACCGCGAGTCTGGCGGCGGGCGGCGGTCCAGCAGGCCCGGTTCCAGTGGGAAGAGCCACCCGGCACGTTCGGATCAAGGTTCTGGACGAGAACCTGGACCCGGCGCCGGCCGGCGAGATCTACATCGGGGGCTGCGGGGTCGCCCGCGGCTACCTGGGCCAGCCCGCGCTCACCGCGGAACGCTTCCTGCCCGACCCCGGCGGCGCTGCTGGCCTGGCCGCCTGCGGCGGCGCTGCTGGCCTGGCCGCCTGCGGCGGCGGGCCGGGCAGCAGGATGTACCGGACCGGGGACCTCGGGCGCTGGCGGGCGGACGGCCAGCTGGAGGTCAGCGGGCGGGCCGACCGCCAGCTCAAGGTGCGCGGGTTCCGCATCGAGCCCGGTGAGATCGAGAGCGCGCTGGCCGCCCACCCGGACCTCGGCCGGGTGGCGGTCGTGGCCACCGGCCAGGGCCCGGGCGAGCAGCGCCTGACGGCGTACTACACGTTGCGCCGCCCGGAAGGATCCCCGCCCGGGACCGCGGACATGCGACGCTTCCTGCGCGCCCGGCTGCCCGGTTACATGTTCCCCGCCGCGTTCGTCGCGCTCGACCAGATGCCGCTGACCCCGGACGGGGAACCGGCCCGGGGCGCGCTGGGGCATCCCCCGGTCCCCGCACCCAGGGCCGACCCGGGCGAGCGGCGCACGCCGACGCAGGTCGGGTTGACCTACCTGTGGTCCAGGCTGCTGAAGAAGGACCAGGTCGGCCTGGATGACGACTTCTTCGCGCTGGGCGGGAACTCGCTGCTGGCCGCGGAGATGCTGGCCCGCGCGCGGGTCATGTTCGGAATCGGCGCGGACTACGTGCGCCCGCTCACCCGGTGCCTGCTGCGCGATCCGACCCTGCGCGGGTTCGCGCAGGCCACGCAGGACGCTCGCGCGGGCAGGCTCGCCGCGGACGGCGGCCAGAGCCGGGTCGACTTCGCCCGTGAGGCGGACCTCGGTCCTATCCGGGTGCGGGCGCACCCACGGCGCCCGCGGCCTGACTGGCAGCGGCCGCTGGAGATCCTGCTCACCGGGGCGACCGGGTTTCTCGGGGCGCACCTGCTCAGCGAGCTGCTGGCGGGCACGTCCGCACGGGTCTGGT
>WNGH01006267.1_pt1 | contig 11302 bp, 9 predicted proteins | sample 5400631 | NCBI WGS metagenome assembly WNGH01 (sample SAMN13153373, study PRJNA577476) | soil metagenome | isolation source: 115 cm soil or saprolite under Garry oak tree replicate 1 | place: USA:California | collected 2016-06-15 | reverse complement strand
AACGACTCGAGCAGCTTGTCATCTGTCGTGTTTTCAGGGTCCTGACTGAGAGGGTTCAGATCCCGATCACCCGTGGAGAGCCACGCGTGCCGGTAGGGCGGTATCAGGAAGAACTCCTTGACACCGGGGATAGCGCTCGCGGCTAATAGTCCACTTTCCTGAAGCATCTTGAGAATTGTACTTATTCCGACGATTGTGAGGCTCAGGACTCCGAGATAGAAGTCAAGGTTGAAGGTTGCGGTGAGAGAGGGGCTCTGATACGTGTTGAGATCGGTTCCAAGGATTCTCGCAGGATATAGTATTGTACCGCTCGTTGGAGGGTTTGAGCCATACGCCGTGAGTAGCGCTGTCTGACCGACGTGAACGAAGAGGAAGAGGCTGAAGAAGAGCTCAGTAAGACTTGCGAGACCAAGCCATGTGGCAAGAGGACGCCACCAGGCTGTTGGACGAAGGGACGATGCGACTAGAGCAAGAGAGCATAGGATCAGAAGAACGCGGGTGAGCGCGCCTAAGATGGACGCGAAAAGAGACGTTGCGGGTATTCCGGTCGCGGCGATCTGAAGATAGAACGGGGAGACTTGGATTGACAGCACGTGGCTGTTTGTCGGGCTGGTGAGGGTCCACCAGGGCTCGCTGCTGAGGGCGACGAAACCGGCGACTAGACCTGCGATGAAACTCGGTAGATCAAATCTCTGAAGAAGCTTCTGGTCAGAATTCCGAGCACTGGTCTCCGTTGTCTCTCACTAGTCTTGATTGTCCAGGACTATAGGACGTTCGGGGTCCTGTTGGCTTTATTCACAGCTCGGCCCGCATAGGTCTCGCGTTACTGTTTTGGTTTCGACGAGGTCCTTTGAACTGTAGACGTTCCACGCTAGTCTTGACACTGTCTAGCGTGGATGATTCACGAGAAGATTCATTCCAGTTGTTACGGAAAAGAAAAATGGTTGCCCGGTGTGAAAAACGGGCTACATTGGGAGTTTAGGCTTTTGGCTTGCGTCGTAGGTAGAAGAATCCGCCTATGCCGCCCAGGAGTCCACCGAAGCCAAACATTGCATATCCGGCTCCTTGAAGGATTGCCTGAACGATGCCTGCGTTTGCGCTGCCGCCTCCGAGGTTGACGAGGCTTTGCTCTGCTGCGTTGAGATCGTTGAGTGCGTTCTGGTAGTGTCCCTTGGCGCCGGCGTAGTCGCCGTTTTTCCAAGAATTATCGCCTAGAGCAGCTTCACTGTTTGCCTGGGCGACTTGGCCTGCAGCGGTTGGATTGCCTGAGGTGCTGAAGCCTGATGTTGTGGTGAACAGCTGGCGGGTTTGCAGGCCGTTGAACTGGTCGGCGGTGTAGAATACCAGGGCTGGACCGGGTGCTATGGTCACGCAGGCGGGTGTTTTCTCAGCATCGCCACTGGAGCCAATGGGGCATGAGACGCCGACGAGTGCGTTCGCAGGTCCATCCCAGACGGCAACTGTCCAGGTGTGGGCTGGGCTTCCGGGTCCCTGGCCCGCAGCGGGTATGCTCACTGAGATTGTTCCAGATCCGACCTGGTTAGATTGTACTGGTGTCGTAGCGCTGCCGCTGACGTTCTGGTAACTGTTCATCCAGTCGCCTTTGAAGCCAAAGGTTACGTTCCTTTGGTATGTTGGTGTGAAGTTGCTTCCTTGGATGACGACGTTGACTGTTATCGTTGAGCCTGCTTGGGCTGCGTTTACGGAGCCTGTTGCAGGGTCTTGGGCGTTTCGGAGGATGCCGCCGACGGTGACTGCTATTGTGCCGTTGTGGAACGCATTTGCTAGTGGGAGGCTAACTGCTGGTAGTGCGAGTCCTACTAGGAGTAGGCTGAGGCTTGCGACGAGTATTCTTTTTCTTTGCATGAGCCTCGGTTCCGGATAGCGCTGATAAAGAATACGCTGAAACCTAGAATATTGCGAGCAGGTTACAATGATGCGTCAAGTCTTGGGATATGGCAATTATCGATACGTCTGTTGGTTGCATGAAACGTGTTAATCCAGAGGTCGCAGGATTTAGGAGAAACTCTCTTCGTCAGCTTCGGTTCTTGTTAGGCTAGAGGGTTGTTCCCGCACTGTGGTTGGTGTTTGGCCCAAACTCTTACAAGAACCCTCGACAATGTTTCGAGGCTGGGAGTTGTCGAAAGAAAGTGCCGCGGAATAACAAAAAGTTCATGCAGACTCTTGAGACGGAGACGTATCATACGATTTCGAAGGAGGCTTCGCATCGTGGCGCGACTGTCCAGGAGCTGTTACGGGCTGTGATCATACCGGAGTGGTTGACTGAGAACCGGAAGAAATGGAGCAAGTAGCTCTTCGTAGCTCCATTGTTCTATCTTCGTATTTTTTTCCGGTAATGAGCGAGCAATAATCGACGGCTCGTTTTGCCCAGTTTTTCCTTTCGTGTAGATGCTCATCTTTTCGAAAATTATTGGGACACGGCAGTTGAGAAGTGGGTCAACAGGTTGTGAGCAAGCCCGAAGAAATTGGAGCGATGTTCCGGGCGGGTACGCTTTTCCTTTTCAACGCCGTGTTGCGCCAAACCTGAATTAGGCTGCCCGAACTATTTGGGCGGCACGTGTACAATGTGTTCATTCATAACACACACATGTTGCTATAGTGGGCTTGAAGCTGGAGAGACTCCCGGAGGAAGCGCTCTTGCGTCGCGGGACCATGATCAGAATCTGGATATTTTTTTTCCGGGACCCTGTTTTCTGTCCGAGGTTGATTATGGGCTTCATTCTGTGAGACGGGCGGATTATCGGCTCGTCCGAACGTTTTCGATCCCGGTGTTTTCCCCTTGGGATAAGCGTGGAGGATCATGTTTCTCGAAATCGTGGGCTTGGATTCGGAATCAGGGCTCATAATAAGCGATCTTTCTATTCCTCTACGGATATAGCTGGGAACAGGGTATGTTGTAGGGTATGGTGGATGAGGTTAGTATCGCTGGGCTTCGGGCGAAGAAGGCGGCGAAACAGGGGAGGATCCTGGCCAGGGTCCAGTCCGTGTTCATCTTTCTACTCCTGGTCTTCGTGGCGGAAGAGTACGATCACAACGAGTACTTGCAGGCCTGGGCGGGCATGCACCTTGGCGGTCTGGGGTTCTTGTTGAATGGGACGCTTGCTGCGTTCTATGCTGGCGTGTTGATAGCGGTCCATTTTAACCGGCCCGTGCCGAGCGTTTCAAGAAAAGTTTGGAGACGCGAAGAGATTCCCGTTGCGCCGGAAACCCCGTAAGGCGGGAATTTGCGGTTTCACGAAGGAAGGAGGCACTGGTCGGACCCGGTGAACGTGGATTCCGAGCGTTTTCACGAAGGGCGGGGCGCGGGAAAAAAGACCACCCGGGGGGTCGCATTTTAGTTAGCAGAAAAAAATAGTTATAGGAAAAAGAAAAGTTTACGGAAAGGAATAGTTGCAGAGAATCTTCCTTTTACAGAAGGAGGACGAAAATTGACGAAGGTCTGTTCGGGCTATCGCTTACGGCGCGGGTCCTGAATCTATCCCGCGCGAACTATGGAGCATTGGATCCCGGAAATCGTGCGCTGTACTCGCGTAGTGGTCGAGCCTTGGGTGGGCGAAAAAAGGAGAAGATTGGATGTTAAGCTATTGTTGCTCTATTTCTTGGCGTAGACTTTGGCGGTGAATGTCTGGTCAGCCTGGTTGGCTGCGCCCTCGATCCATGCCTTGGTGGTGTTAAGCCAGGATAGGTTCGGCGATTGTGTCATGTACTTCTGCTCGCCTTCGAACATGACGTTTCCGTCGGCGCCTCTGTGACCCTTGCCGTGGCCTGTGACCACGACCATGTCCTTGCCTACCATCTGGATGCCTCTGCTTTCCCACTCGCTCGTACCATCAGTCTTCATGTGGATACTGACTGTCTCCATGAAGTTACCCTGATACTTGCCAGTGATCTGGCCGACGTCGTTATTCTCCAACTTGACGCCGCTAGAGCTGATGTCTTTGATGCTGAAGCTGTCGTTCTTACCGCGCAACTCGGCGATTACCTCGCCTTTGGTTTGTTGTTGAGATTGCATGTTTTACCCGGGCCGAGGGACTCGAAGCCCACTATATGAATAGGCGTATCCAATCCGCCAGCAAGAGCTGGCGCTATCCCTAGACACGGGAAGGACCGTTGCGAGCCTTTTCGCGCGTTCCCTCACAACGAGCATGGGCGCCGCTTCCTAGTAAACCTCGTAGCCCTTGACAGAACTTCTCCACGCCTTGCGTGAGCTGGCGCGGGTCCACGCAGTTCTGCCTGGCGTGACAGTAGAACATGTTTGCAACTTGGTCGCCGAGCATGTCGACCGAGTCGTCGACGGATTCGTTAAAGTCGCGTGCAAGTCCTGTTGTATCGAGTTGAGAGATTATCAACATAGCCTCAGGACCTTCTATCTCATTCTTTGCTACCGGCCCTAAGCGAATCAATTCACTGTTACTAGAGGTCTTTCGATCAGAAATATGTAGGAAGCCGAACATTTCGAAAACTAATAGCTAGAGCCGGTTAACTGAGTCCGTTAAATGTGCCTTGCCGAATTGGGGGCTTTTTTGTGCTGAAACCGGATGTCGAACAGGGCAGGTTATCTCCACGGGCACCCTCCTGCGGTATTGCAATAGTTGGGAGATATATGAGCGACTGCTGTAATTGTCCCTATGTAGAAAGCAGTCGGAAGAAACACTATTGTCGCGATTGCCGTCATGACGAGGAGGTTCCGGATTCTCTTTCCAAACTTCGTTTTTCCACCTCCAAACAAAACACGGGCCCGCACCAGGTGCGATGGCCCACTGCTCTGGACCGGCGCTGTTCACGCATATTAGTTTAGGGGTGAACGGTGGATCTTAGGTTAGCATGGTAGTAGGTTCTACTGGAGAAGAGCGGCATTTGGTCCAGGTTTCAGCATTATAACTGGGGAAGGTGCCGGGTCTAAGGCTATGAGTGAAAGGCTGGACATTGATCGCCTGAAGCGGGAACGAGTGGAGAGGCGGACGCGCTGGCTAGTCTGGGCGGAATCGCTTGTCATTCTCGGTCTTCTCATCTGGGTCTCACTGGAATTCGAGAACAATCTCTTCCTCCAGTCCTGGGCCAAATCGAGCGTTGGACCGGTGAGCTTCCTCCTCAACGGAACGCTGGCGGGACTGTACGCGGGAGCACTGCTGGGATACACGGTGGCAAAGTATGCGGGAAGAAGGTCGGAGGAGGAAAGGATACTGGAGTCGCTCAAAAAGAACAGTTTGGCCTAGATACTCGGGCCGGGCGCGAGACTTGAGTCGACTCCCGGGGGCCCGGGAATTTCACTGTTACCGATTCAGTGTGATGGTTTTGGAAACTGGTTCAAAAAATTGATGCTTTAGGGTCTTTCTCGGGGAATTGTTCGTTTCCCCGATCTTCTGCGCAGAATTAGCCTACGCCTGTTTTGGTGCTTCTTCTGTCTTCTTCGATTTTCTCCGGAACGGGTTACGCAACTTCTCATTCACCTGTGAGTGAAACGTGGTCTCGCTGGTTATAGGTGTTTTGGGGCATTATCCCTCATGCCAAGCCTCTTCCGGGCATGAATTGCCGAAGAAAGCCCATTATGGGCACGTTTCCTATGGAACACCGCGTGGAATCATCAATCATATGAATTTAGGATAAGGTCGCTTCTAAACGGAGTCTAGGAATTTTCCCTAAGCGGGAGTATTACAAAATCATCTAGAACGGAGCTCCCTTCAAGCACGTGCCAAGACGGAAAAAGACTGGCGAAGCTTACAGAGTGGGAAGCTAACCCAGTCTGGGTCGGGTGGAAAAATCTGGGCTATTTCACCGTAAAGGTGTAGGATAGTGGTGTTGTTACAGAGGTTCCGATGTCGAAGATGCAGTTTATCGCTTGGCCGCTGGTGACTGTTCCTCCTGTGGCCACGTATACTGTGTAGGATGTGGGCGTGCCGTTTTGGTTGACTGTTAGGGCGACGGTGAAGGTGGTGCTTGTGGCTGTGCTGCCGGTGGTGGCGACTTGGAAGGTCCACTGCCAGTGGCCGGCTGTTACGCCGGGTGATGCTGTTCCCGTTGTGACGCCGAATGTGACTGGGGAACCGGATGAGGTTCCGGCGGCTGAGGTTGGAAGCACGGCTGTTGCGAGTCCGGAGTCGGTGGCGGTGAGGCCGCCTGTTGAGTTGATGTATCCTCCGAGGATCTGTTGGTAGGTTGTGGTGCTGACTGTGATGGTGGAGGCTATCGCGTAGGAGACGAATACTGAGAGGAGGATTGAGGCTACGACCCAGCTTATCCCGATTTTCTTTGCGAGAAGGGTTGAAACTCTCTTCTTTGTCAACTGTGGATCGAGGATTCTGTTAGGAGTTGAACCGGATATAAGCGCGTGTCAATACACGATCACATGTCTATCCTACCTGTTTGGAACGGTTGGAAATATAAGAAAAATCCTATCTTGGTTCGGGTTTTGGGACTTTCCGATTCCGGACAGGAGTATTATGGTAGTACTTGATGTTCTCTAGCTGTGGCTCGCAAAACCCTGTCGATATCAGAGGAAGCGTACAAGGCCTTGTATCGGTTCAAGGGAAAGAACGAATCCCTTAGCAAGGCGGTTCTCCGGCTTGCCGGACGGGGAGCCAAGGGAAGCTTGCTGGAATACGTACGATCGACGACACCCAGCAGACAGGTCGCGGATAGTATCGAGAAAGTCTTACAGGAAAGGAACAACATCCAGGTTCGCAGCCTACACGAAGAGAATGTTGGAAAGCGGCAGATGAGAAAAGCTGCTGAAGCAACGGACAGGCTGCGAAAGAGATCAATAGAATCAGGCTGAAGTGGAGCTCACGAGACCAGAAAAACGTCGAGATTCAAAAGGTCGTAGATGACTCTTCGAACGGCTGTTTCGAGAGAACCGCATAGAGAACTCCTGCAACTCGATGCAGCTTACTCTCGGTGCCATGTCCGGGAGTATCCACTCACGCGACGCGAGGGTCAGTCGCTAAGACCCCCTAATTTCTGAAACACCTGTTGATTGGCCGCGATAATGGGCGAGAAGGGGCGATCCAAGGTGCAATCTGGGCTTGGATGACTTAGCGAAAAACACGATTGGCCCAGCGAATCTAGCGGTGATCTTGAAGCGACACCTCAGATTCGAGATCAGGGCTGACAATAGGCGATTTCCCATTGGCGCAAGGGTTTGGAGTCTCCGGGACGGCTAAGTAGAAGATAACCCTGAAGAACGCAACCCAAGACTCTGCCGTAGGCCTGTGAACCACCTGTTTCCAAGCCTGGCGGAGCTCATGAGAAAACTCGAGTTTCATTGACGCTAGCTGCGACGCAGTCTTGTTAGTAGAATCATTTCTTTCTGATATTGGTCAACCGAACCAGTTAGACAGCTTGCCGCATTGGTCTAATAAGAAAAAAGGGGTGGTAGAGTGGTTGTTGTCGCGTGTTAGAGGCTTACTTTGTAGACTTTGCCGGGAGACGAGAAGACTCCGAAGTAAGCCGTTCCAGCTGCGATGTCAATGCTCGCGGTGAAGAGGATATCGCTAAAGCTAGACGTTGGGTCTGATCCGACTTCGGTTAAGGTTGACAGTTGCACCTTTACGATGAAGCCTTGGGCGCCGAGGTAGGCGAAGCCGTGTGTGAGGTCTATGACTATCGATCCGATGAAGCCTTCGTTCAATGTTAGAGATGCGTTCTCCGTGAAGTCTGAAAGTCTGATTCTGACTAGGTTTGCGGGAGTGTCAATTGTTCCAAAGTAAGCGAAGCCATTTGCGGGATCGATGCTGGCCGCGAACGGTGCATCTTCTCCACTGTTCAGCGTCAGCGAGCCTACCTCTGTGAGGTCAGCGAGTCTCACTTTGGCGATTATACCGGGGAAGTCGTTAGTGCCGAAGTAAGCGAATCCCGCATCGACGTCGATTGTTGCGCTGGTCAAGAGCGATTCGGCGAGGGTTACCGATCCGACGATTGTGAAGTCTGAGAGTCGGACCTTGACTACGCTGGCGGGAAAGTCCTGTGTGCCGAAGTAGGCGAAGCCGTTCGCGTTATCGATTACGGCGGTACAAGCGGCGTCTTCGCCCGTGCTTAGGGTGATCGCTGCCACGCGTGTGAAGTCTGAGAGTCGCACTTTGATGATCTGCGCTGGGAATGCTCCGGTTGAGAAGTAGGCGAAGCCGTTGTTGTCTTTAATGGAGGCGCAGAGTGGACCTTCGCCAGGGTTGAGCAGGAGTGTTCCAGCATCAGTGAAGTTTGACGTCCGTATGCGCGTGATGGCACCTGTTGCGGAGCCGGTTCCAGATCCTTGGGCATTGGTGCCAAAGTAGACGAAACCATTTGCGAGATCGATTACTGACGAAGTGAACCATTCTCGGCCTTGCTGGAGCGTCAGCGTACTAGCAACGCTCAGGTTGGAGAGTTTGACTTTTACAATGAACGCGGGTGATGTGTAGGTTCCGAAGTAGGCGAAGCTTCCGCCCGTCGTCTCGGTTTGTATTATTCCGGCGGCGGAAAGGAAGAGGAGTTGTTCGTAGGGTTGGAGCGTGAGTGTTGCGACGCGTTTGAAGTTTGACAGGTTTACCTTGATGATCTCGGGTGTTGATTGGAATGCCGAGAAGCCTCCTCCTGTGCCGAAGTATGCGACTCCTTCTGCTGTGTCGATAACTCCTGAGTTGAGGTCTGCTTCTCCAGGGTTCAGTGTTAGCGTATCGTTGAGGGTCAGGTCAGAGAGTCTGACTTTGAGGATTGATCCCGGGTCGGACAGCGTTGGGAAGTATCCGAAGAGACTGTTGGCGTCGATGATAGGTGTCGCTCCGAACTGAGTCTGTGCTCTGAGGGTGTTCACGATAGCGAAAGCGGAGAGTTGAACTTTGATGATCCGTCCTGGCGAGGAGAATGTTGAGAAGTAGCCGAAACCGTTACCGTCGATGGCGGACCCGAAGAGATCAGATCCTCCTAGAAGGAGTATCGTTCCGTCAAAGGTGAAGTCTGACAGTCGGATCCTAGTAAGTCCTCCTCCGCCTTGGAGGCCGTTCTTGAAGAAGAAAGATCCGAAGTAGGCAAATCCGTTTGTTGCGTCTATGATGGCAGTTGTGAGAAGCCCAGCTCGAGGATTTGTGAGCGAGATTGCGCCGACGCGAGTAAGGTCGGAGAGTCTGACTTTGATTATGTGGCCGGTGGGTGTGAATGTGCCGAAGTATGCGTAGCCGTTGACGGGGTCGATGACTCCCGCGGAGAGAAAGTCTTCTCCGGGGTTCAGGATCAGGGTTGCGACTCTTGCGAAGTCTGAGAGTCTGATTTTGATTATCATTCCTGGCTGGGTGTCTGTTGCGAAATAGGCGAAGCCGTGGATGTTGTCGATGAGGCCAGTGAACACGTTGTCTTCACCTCTAGGCGGAAAGCTCAGCGAGCCGGTGACTGTCTGTCCCGCGACTGGCGGGAGTGCCGAGAGGCTTGACAGGGCGATGATGGCGATGGCGAAGATAGCTTGTGGGATCAGAGTGCTTCTTGATTTCTTGAGTCGTATATGGACTAACCTAGATATCTTGATCATTTTCGGCATGTCCTCAGATAGTTCCGAAATAAGTTTATCGGACTAGCTAGGAAACTGTGGAAAGTTATGGTCAGCTCTCAGTTGATAGGGATAGCGATGGTGTATTCTCGGTAGCTTTGGATGCAAGGTTGTCCGCCGCCTGGTATCCATGGTAAGAGGATCTGAAAAGCCGAAACGTGTAGAGTTTGTTTTTTGGAGGGCTAGCGGGGTTTGATCCGTTGATCTTTGACGGGTCCCGGAACGCTTAAGTTCGACTTCCGCATGGTATGACTTGAACTGAGTTGTCCAATGTCAGGGTAAAACGAAAGGGCCAGGTTACTATTCCAGTCGAGATAAGGCAGCGGCTCAAGATAGACGAAGGCTCCCTCCTAGAGGTCCGTGAGCATGAGAACGGAATCCTGCTGACGCCGACAGGGCCCCTCGAAGGAGGACAAGTAGTGGGAGAAGAATCCTACAAGAAGATTCTCCAGGAGCTTGACAACGCAAGAAAGAAATGGCGTTGACAGCGATTGCTGACACGCGGCTACTGCTCACACTTGAATTCCCACCCAACAAAGAGGTAAGGAGAAAAGTCGAAGCCGCAATGACGCGTGAGCTAGGCAACAAACTTCTAGCACCCTCGATTGTCTTGACAGAGTTCCTGAAAATCGCAGGGGTAAGAATCGGCGAGGCAACAGCTCGACTGAGACTGACCCTCCTAAAGGAAAGAGGCCTACACACGCTTGACCTAACCGAAGAGATGGCGCTCTCCGCCGGAAACCTGCTCCTGAAACATCAAGAGATCCCGATTGCTGACGCGCTCATCGCATCCCCAGTCAAGCTGGGCAAGGCCGACTACGTCGTCACGGACGACCAGCACTACAAGATCCTTGGCATCCAAACCAAATGGCTGTGAACGTTACGAAGACCAAGGCCACGGGCCGCGTGGGGCAGAAGGGAGAGCTGTTCCCACCAAAAGAGGTTAGAGAAGAAGCGGGACTGAAGCCAGGCGACCATGTGGTGTACAAGGCAGACCACGGTCGTATCGAAGTGGTCAAAATACCTGGACTCCGCGAAGCCTTCTCCCGCAAGAAAATTGCGAAGATCACCTTTGAAGAGTTTGAAAACATGACGGGCGAAGTCCTAGGCGAGTAACTGTTCCATGATCAGGGCTTGCTTTTGAGTATCTTGTCATCTCTTTCGCTGGGCACATGTTGCCCTTATGACTGATTCTGCTCTAGATCAGGATGAGGGGCAAGACTCCTCGGGAATATGTAGGGATTACGAGCCGCGAAGAGAACGACGTGTCTGATGGGAAGAGTATTCCCGGGTTTGCAAAGATTCTCCTCCTGGTTCAAACCCTGATCATACTGTTCATGTCCTTCTGGATCTATCAGGAATACCAGAACAACACGTACTTCCAAGCGTATGTTAACGGGAACCTTCAAGCAGGCTCCTTCAACACCCTAGTCTTCATCTCTATAGGCCTGTTCACAATCGTCGCTATCGGGTTGTTTCTGAAACTGCGGAGTACTAGGAAAGAGCTTGAAGGTGTTCTTTCAACAGGAACGATCGGGCCTGGTGGAACCCGTCGTGGTCAGGCGGGGGATGCGCGGGCGGAAGAGCATCTCATCGAGATGATCCGGAAAACCACGCCGATCATGAACTCCGGAACAGGTGGCCCGATGCCTATGCTTAGACGAAGAGACCCTCAATACTCACAGGAAGAACAAGGCTCCAGCCAATAGAAAGGCTGGCATCGGAATAGTCGGACAAACCACTCTTGCGTCGCGAGGTCGAGTCGCT
>WNGH01023919.1_pt1 | contig 11304 bp, 11 predicted proteins | sample 5400631 | NCBI WGS metagenome assembly WNGH01 (sample SAMN13153373, study PRJNA577476) | soil metagenome | isolation source: 115 cm soil or saprolite under Garry oak tree replicate 1 | place: USA:California | collected 2016-06-15 | reverse complement strand
ATAATCACCGCCGTGACGCGTCGTGTAATTATGCCCAGCAAAACACGAAATTTCTCACGGTCTTGCTGCCTACAAAAAGCCTGGATAAGAAGTTATATGTGCAAGGTATTGCCTCAAAAAAATTAGAAAAACAAATAAATTGGTGATATGTCATAACAGTAACATTTGTTACTGGCTCGGTTTGGGCTTTGTGCGTTCCTCGGCATTGGCATTACTGCCCAACGTGTGTTGAGGCTTATCAATGGTGGCTATATCTGAGTCTCGTCATCCCAGGTACAACTCAATGATCTCTGATCCTATGGCAAGTTATTTTTTTACGGCTTCAGGTGTGGTTAGCTAACTTTCGAGATCTAATTCAATATGAGGTGCACAATGGTGAGCTCTCTTTTGAACGTCGATTGATGACCTTTATTTCAAGTCAGCAGTGTGGTTTTGACCGGTATTGGTGGGGACTTGCCAGTGAGGGTTCGTTTCAGGGAAATCTGTATGACATTCGGAGTATTTTAGAGGACATCTGATAATAGCAGAAATAGCCTGCAGCAATGAATTCATGGTAGAGCTAGAAGTCTTAGGATATGTGGGAATCATAATAAAAATTTTGAACAAAAGTTCCCGAAAACAATCTGGAGGGGCGACATTTTTTGCGGCCACTCCGACGACTGCCTTCCCGCTCTGCGGCTTCGAACAGATATTTCCAGATTCCTCCAGACGTGTGGGTGGCTTCACTATATAAGAGCCATTTATATGTATTTTCGAAATTAAATTAGATTTTAAATTGTCACTGCAACAATAAGATTCCCTTTTTTTTTTAAAAAATATACGGGGAAATTTTTTCCTTACTTGGCAACGTCTCCATAAGAGTTGATTCCCCGTGAAAACGCATTCTCCCGGGAATGGCCTCACGATATAAGGGTGGTTTATATATATTTCCGAAATCAAATTATAGAGGCCTGTATTGTTGAATGATGATGAGTCGCGGTGTAAATGCAGTTGGAATGCAGGCCTCTTCGTAAGCAATTATATATTTGATTGGTGATCTCCATGATGCCCAGGGGCAATACTCGCGTTTAAGGAGCTACTATCCTGACGTCCCCCCTATCTGTCGCCTCGGAAGCTCGAAGAGAAAATTACTTGACGCAGTGAGATCCAACGCCATGAACCCAGGCCACCTAAACGCAAGAGAGGTAGGTTCTATTTTTTATGCTACAATCCATCCAGAAGGTGTTACTCAAATGAAGCCCACATGGAGTCAAAGTATAAGGAGAAAACAAGCATGATGGGTGGGCATGCTAGGGTTTTAGTGGAAAGAAATTGAGGGATGGGGTCTTTATCTGCCTCATCAAAGGACCTGACTACCGTACTCATGCGCCACTTCCTTAGGATATTTTTTGGTATTTTGCATTCATTTGCTTAGGACTTCTTATACAAAAGCTTAACCATGACTCTGGACGATTATTGTTAACGTCACCACCGCCTTTTGCCTGGCGCACGCACGAAAGTGACAATTATTTTCGAGCGGGCATCTCGCGGGCACGCTACCGTGCGATCCTTGAATATCCGGCCCGGCATTGAACATACAATCACGTGATCCACACTGTGAAGCACTGTTTTACAAATTTCTTTCTCGTTTTTACTCTTTTTGTTTTCCTGGGCTCCATACAAAGTTTATATATCTCAACTCTATGACAGCCCGTGTGTCGACCAAGGTGAGTTGAGAAGCTTTGATTCTGCCGATGGAGACTCAACAACCCCCTTGTGCCAGGAAATTGAATCAAGAGCCAAACATGTATACCCGACATAGTAATTCTCGGGCTGATTAGAGTGACATGAGTTGATGTCTGGACAGGGAGAGGACGTGACTTTTCTTATCGAAAACATGGAAACGAGAGCGATGACGAGGTAATACGAATACTCAGGCCAAAACGAAAGAGGAGACGTACCAAGCTTGCGTTCAACCCCAATGATCCAAAGGATTCTGACTGTCTTCCGACCTCGGACGAATTGGACGATGAAGTCGAGTTGGGTGAAAAGCGAAGGTGGAGGCATCGGGAGTTGGTTGAGGAGCAGGCTGCGTCCGACGGATTGGCTAACGACTGCGATGGAAGAGGAGAAGAAGATGGAATGGAGGACTATGGCCACTTGAGCAAACCAGAAACGAAACCAAAGGACAAGCAGAGGGCGGTGTGTGATGACGACCGAATCATGGGGCCAGGCTGGTATCGGGGGTCGGGGCTGGAAGGTTTTATAGAGGACTGCGACCTCCCTCCGATGTACTGTAACCCCTTCATGAAAATTATGAGGGTTTTTGGTGGACAAGGTAAGTGCTGGCTGTCTCTCATTCGAAATTAACATGTCACTGACTGAATTTACAGAGAAGACCAACTGGGCCGAGGTTCACCCCTCTGTCGACGAATATCCCCCATCGTGGAGGGTTAGGAAGGATGAGCAGCTAGAAGTACAGCACCTATCCGCGTGTACGTCGTAGTTTTCCTTTATCCACAATGATTGACCTTTTTTTCCAGACTGGAGCTCCGATGAATACCATGGGCCGAGGGATGCATGGGGCTATATGGAGCTGTAAATGATGCCCATTGCTCTTTTTTTTAAAATCAACAAGCCTGCTACCGATGCTACATTTGTATTAAAAATTTATATTCGGAATTTATGTGTCGATTTTAAAACTGAAGACTAATCACAGCCGTCTCAACTTTTCTTGTGGGTGTGTGAGAGAATTGATTTAGACTCCGATTAAAATTGAAGCATCATGTGCCGTCCATTTGCTCGATCCGGTTCTGATGATGCTCGCTTCTGATTTGGCCGTGGGAAACCCCACGTGATTACGCGCAAGAATGTTGGGTTGCTGCAAACGGCTGTAACTTATTGCAATGCCCTGCGCTCTAGGCTTTCGAACTTGTGGCCACGCCTGCCACACTGCGCCACAAAGTAAATCTCGATTGGCTCCCGCTCTATCGAATGTGCACATCTATCATGTGTGGGTTTTAAAACCTCCTCCCATTTTTGGCTGACTTGAGGGTCTGTGCAGCGATGGAGGGGGCGCTGCTTCGCACAAGAAGTTGCATACGTGCGGTCAACAAGGTCAGCCCCCCTGTCACGGGCCAGACTTCTGGGCCACCACTGACCTCGAGTTTGTCGCCTTTGCCCATCGACTCTGGGTTGGCAAGGGAAAGCAAACCCGACTGTCCATCCATGATCGCTATAAGAAGGTCTGGTTGACGAAATTCAGCGGTGAGCCACCCATCTTTCCAGACGGCTCGCCCAAAGACTTCTCGACCAGCACCACATACCCCTGGGACACATGCCCGCCCTGGTACAACACTTTTCTTCAGTCTGCTTCACCAGTCACGCCTCCGACAGCCCCTCAAGGAAAGGATGAGGAGGCGCTGGCAGCTCAGTTGAAAGACGATCTGAAGCTCTCCTCAGAGATGCGCAAGAGGGTCGCCCAGCACCTTCTTTCTCATCAATACACTGGATTTGACAGTCGAGGCAGGCCACACATTCCTGGTGGACTGGTTCCAGGCTGTGCTGACCTCATCCGGTCGTTTGGCCGTGCCGACTCTGAACAGAAGAACAAGCTCAAGGTCCTCTTCATCATCGGCCAGGAACACCGAGCTCAGGAAGTTGGCTCGCCAGAGGCGTACTTTCGGTCACGGCCAACGGCCAAGGCGGACTTTGACCCCATCCTTGCTGCAGAGCCAAGGGCAATGTGTCTGGAGAATACGAGGAAGGTGCCATCATCGGACAAGCGTAGGCAATCGTCCTTGATGCTGGCCTACATCATGGGTGGAGTCGACTACACTGCCAACTTTGCGTACGAAATCCTCCAGTGATTTCCACCTTCTTTCTGGCTGATGACTGGCAGGGAAACGAGCGATATCGCGACCGAAGACCAGGGGGTTCTCTTCGAAGCACTGTTGGAGCTGATTGCACATACGCCCGTCTTCCCCAACCCAGTCCAGACGCTGGCTCAGGGGAAAAAGCTGGGCAATGTGGAGCTCCTGCGTCTGGCTGCCATCTCATTGGGTCATGACCAGCCAAATGTCGGGGTATTCAAGGGGGAACCCACCTGGGAGGATGTCTTGGAAGTCAAGTCTGGCAAGAGAGCAACTGTGTTTAAGCGGGAATTCAGTGACTGTGGTATGCACGTTGTCACAAGGGGGTCGAAAGTCACCAAACGTGAATGGAATGAGACATTGGAGCAGGCAAAGGTGTGGCACCGACTTCCATTTGGCGTTCCAACCTGGTTTGAGCAGCCATATGTGCCAGAGCTCCAGTGCGTGGGTGAGGTTCGGGCATTAATTGTCAATGGCATGGTCACCTATACATTCGTAACGTCCCGTAACAGTGATGGTACATGGGAGGTGGAACCCATCCAGAAAGTCAGACCCACGACATTCATCAAGTACCTGCTTTTATTTATTTTCTGTTCCATTTTCTAAAAAATTCAACCTTCTCAGTGTCGACCTGAATCCAAGTGGCTTGACCAAACGCCCTGGCATCAATGACCTCAAAGCACGTGGGATCCCCCACTGGCAGCATAATGACGAGTTTGAAAAGTATGTGCTCTCGATGCTAGGCCAATATATCCTCGCCTCCGAGTACTACTCTCAACAGTTCTCCTGTCTTCGAATATTCTGCCGAATGGATGTTGGGGTATACCGCAGGGGGGACCAAGTCTGCTACTTCATTAATGAATTCGACCATTCAACAAATACAGGCCTCTTCCCTTGCGATGACTCCCACAATCAACTCCAGACTGCATTTGTTGACCTTGCCTGGACATTGGAACATGCCGTCAAAAGTGGCTACTTGGAAAGGGGAGGGTTGGGAAAGACTCCCGTTCCTGACTGAATTGCTTGCTAGATAGAAGCACATCAAGTATTTTTTAAGACAAATTTATTAGATTTCTGCTTGGGTTGAACATTATCTTGCCAATGTCTCTATAAGAGTTGATTTACTGACAAGCCAACTTTTAAATGACCGCCGCAAGCGACAATGCCCACAACTGCGGGTCAAATTGTAGTAGGGTTGCCGCAAAGTGATTCGAAAAAATCATTGTAGATATTAGGGTAATTATTATGAATTAGAGCAAGACCTGAGTTGCTGGTGCGTGGGCGCTTATTTGTGCCGGCAGCTGATGGCTCCTTTCGCTTGCACTGGTGGCAGGAACTTCATTGCAGAACTCGAATCTGACATCTCTGTCAATAACAAAGGATAAAAATGTACTGACCGCCTTATTGAGGAAGGAGACAATAACAGGCAATTCTACAACTGATGCAGTTTTGTCGATGTCGTGAAAAAGCGCGCATTCTACTTAACAAGTTAACGGGAAGATCATGACTGACGGGGTGTATAAAGAGAACAAGAGATATTGTGAAAGCAATTGACAAGGCAGAAGAAGACAGTCGGCATGAGTAGGTGGGGTGGGACGGGATTTGCATTTCGTAGTACTACATATCTATACATTTGTACCCAGAACCTGCAATTAAATCACAACATTATTTATGGAATCAGGGTCTCACGACCCAAACCTGGTCCCATTTTGTCGACAACTTGGTTTTGCATAAATTGAACTTGGTCGGCGCTCAGCTTTGCGTGTGAGCCTGTCAACTAACATGGCGATTTTGCAAACTCCGAGAAGACCGAATACTACTTTTGGAAGGCGATTATCTGGTTTAAAGCTGTTCGTATTTGATTGGTATTAAGAGAACTTCTACAATTACCAAGCCAGTTGAAAATATTTATTTGCAGGACAAGTTGTAAATCAAGTAGTTGCGCTTTCTAACCAAGTTCACCCCAAGTTGTAGGCATTACAGTTGTGTTACAGCAATGACCAGGGGCGTACACAGACCTGGATGTACAAAAATAGGTACACCCTGGGAACATTGTGTACACGTCGAATTTTCGGCCAAATCTGACCTCATATGAGTGGGACAGTCGAGGGATAAGGAGAAAAGCGAGATTTCCGGATTCCCTGCCAACTGTGACGTCAGTTGTGCATCTAGAACCCTCAACCTTCGGTTGTGGGAATCCTGCATTCATTTTCTGGGTTTCGGGGAAATGGCCTACAGGTCACGAGGGGTGGACGAGGGGTCAGGACGCCCAGCACGAGGGGAACCTTGGTCCCGGAACTGGTTTTTAAACGACCAAGACATCCATGCTGTACTTTTTTCCCGTTGTCGCACTGACAAATAACTGCATCTGATTGATCCCTTCTAAAATATTATAAAAAAACACATGGACGTGAAGTGAAACAAAAAAAGACAGAAATTTCTATTGTCGATGTTCAGGAAGAATATAGTACTATAGTATTATCATGTCGTTCCTTGCAGAATATAATATAAACTTGGACTACCTCCACTTTGTTATGAACTTTCACTGCTTTCCCATGGTGCTCGAAGCTTTTGGCGACGGCTCTTTTTAACCTGGACTTTCTTGGCATGAAGCTTTTGGCGACGGCTCTTTTTAACTTGGACCTTCTTGGCATGAAGCTTTTGGCGACGGCTCTTTTTAACCTGGACTTTCTTGGCATGCTTAACATTTTGGTTTCTTCTCAATCTTCCACTTGTAACAAACTTAGAATAAACATAGAGAATGTGAAAATTTGACTCACAACCTGGGATTGAGTTTTTTTTCCAGCATAGCTCGGGTGAGTTGCGCCCGAGGACTTGGCTGGGAGCGACTTGACTTGGCTGTTATCCGCTTCGTGCGATATAGAGAAGAGTTAACGACAAATTGAAGGCCTTCATTTCCAGCCCTCCAAATAACAAGCCTCCCCCTCTCTCTACTGGATCCAGGAAGGCACTGCAATTGGGATAGGATTTCGTCCAAGTCTTCATTTAATTTCATCTGATCGCCATTCCCTCCAAATGCTAGTGCTCGGTGGTAAGTTGAAAGGTAGCTTGTTTGCGAAGCCAAAAACCCAGCACAAGGATGTGCTGTTATCTCGTTTTTATTGGGGAAGTAGTGAGATCTTCGACCAAGGAAGGAAGTTTGCGGTAACTTTCCCTCCACCTCAATTTCGTCAAAAGTTGGCTGTAAGGAGATGTAGTGACAGCGAGCTTTTAGGCTCTCCAACGTCCATACTTTCATTGCGGAGGTGAGATCGACTACATTCGTGCCATCAGGGATTCCATGAAAGGAGCTGCCCACGAGCTTCCAAATATCCGTAGAGAAGAGACGGAAAATGGTGGCAGAGTCAGGATGCCTCATGTCATCTTCCGTTAAGAATTGTGGAGGGCTGAAGAACCTGGGTTCCGCGTTTATCAGTTCTCGAAGTAGCTTGATTCCAAGAGAATCTCCCCAAGGATATCGTTGTGAGAGCTGACTTCTAACAAGTGCCAGCCGAGAAATCTTGGGTTTGGAAGCGGTTATTGGCCAAAGCGGACTCTTGAATTTCTGAACTAAAATTGGAGAATCCTTTGCCGGTATCTGCAGGCAGGAGAGGTCAATTGGGGAGATATCCATGTAAAAAATGCCAAATGTATTCATAATTTCTTGAAAGCGTAATTCCCGCATTGTCTCCAAGAGTTCAAGCTCTTTGGCTCTAGGAGTTACAATCACATGACGCATCAGGTGTCCTAGGACGAGGGACATGATTCTGTAATTCGGGACACGGGCATTAAAGCAGTGGTCATGGAGGCTTTTATAGTCGAGTAATCGGCGCTGGACTAGTCGAAAGAACGTTGACGACTTAATCCAAAGAATTGGGTCATCTTGAACAATAGACCTTGCCTAAATTTTTCTGCTCAGCCTCATGTCCCAAGAGTAAAAATAAAGGGTACCTTTTCAATGGAACCTGGCAAGAAGGCGATGACAGTTGAGGCCAAGCCTCTAACCTCATCTCGAACGCCATAAGATCGTGATTGCGCAGATAGAAAAAGCTCTGACCAGCTCTTAACAGAGTCCAAGAACTTCTGAGTGCGTCCAACTATGTCTTTATCGGAGCAAAGGTACTCCTCCTTTCCAGGTGATCTGATCGTTTCGAACGCTAGGCAATAGCTTATTCTACTGATGATATGTCGGTTTTTTTTCGATTTAGCCGACATTTCTGCTTTGATACCACCATAAAAAGCGAGGGTGCCCAATGGATGAATCGTTGGGGAAAGACTGTCCATTTTGGAAAAGGATGTTCGGAGTGAAGGAATTCTCCAGAGACCTGTTAAAGGCGTTCGAGTATTCGAGTGATAGGATATCCCAACGTCAAGATAGAGTTCACCATGGCTTCTATCGAGCATTCTATCCCAATCAAGGTCCGGAAAAGAGATTTTGATTTGTTCGAATGTAGGATGGGCCTCACCGGACGAAATCCCTTGTGAAACACATTGTTTTGTGACCACCTTCATCCCACGGCCGTCCGCAACCACGAAGAACGAACCAAAGCAAGAAAGCAGTTCGCCCCCTTCACGGATCCGCTTTTCGACTTCTTGTAGAACCTTATTGGGCTCATGAATAAAGATGGATTTAAGCTTATAACCCAGACGCCTCCTCACGTCCTGTAGCGATGGGGGAAGGTATTCGGAGAGTCCAGGATAAGTCGTCAGAATTTTATTGCAGGCTGGGATGATAACTCTGTCAAACCACAAGTCCTGCAAACAGTATGGAAGCAGGGTTGCATAACGCTTGGCTTTTTGAGGTTTGTGGACCATCCGCGGGAAAAATATGATGAAATTTATCCTTCTCTCTCCCGATCCAGAATATCCAAATTCTATGTGAGGTATTTGGCTCAGTGGGACATAGTTGGAACCACGAAGTTGGGGTTTGCGAAGTTCGTCCTCGTCCTGTGGTGCATCCATAAGTGCTACTTGGACGAAATTATTCGTGGAAATTGCAGCCCGAGTAGACATTAAGGGCGACAGATGCACATTAAGTGCAGCAGCCTGGAATCCTGAGGCTGACGTAACCCATATTAGACTATCGATATCGACGGATATGTTGATATCTTCTGCAGTGACCAAGACGCAATCTTTTTCGAGGTCGAGAATAAAAAGGTGTGCATCGTTCTGCTGCTCTTGGCCGACGATAAGCGCCCGTTTGCTTTGATTGCTTCCTGGGCTCCTGCCAGCCTGATCCAGGAGTTCAGCAGCAGAAAATCCACGAGAATCAGTAGAAAGCCCAAGCGGTCGCATTTGCCGTTTCGAGAATTTTGAAAAACGGAGGCTGCGGTTCAGGTTTTTTTTCGGTTGCTCGGTATGAATAGTCCGGAAAAATCTCTTGTGGGGTAGCCTCCGCCCTCTATCCCTCCAGTGGAACCAAGGATTTGGGACTAATGGAACACCATCAATGTCAAATACGTAGGTCGTGGAGTTGGCATTCCGGGTTTCTTGGGTTTGAAGGGGTGCAGAAGCATAGTCATCATATTTATCATCGAATGGCGTTTCAAGTTCGTTTGCTTCATGTTCCGCATCTGGAGCGCTACCTTTGGAACCTCCTTCGGCTTCCCGTATTCCTGGGCTTGGACTTCTGTCCAGATGTCTAGTGTTATCGACAAAATCCATTATATTTTCCCGGGCATCATTATGCTGGCTTCCACTGGAGTCTTCATCGTCATCAACTGCTCCATCTTCAAGCATATCGACTATCGTTCTGCTGCATGGACCTAAAGAGTGAGTTTTGCAGGACCTACATGACTGAAGCAACCTAAGCTGCCTGACGGCCTCGTGATGAACCCAGGAAATTTTCAATAAGCCTATCTCCACTTCTTCCTCAACTTCATTGTCTATTTGGCTCCAAGTGTTGTGGCCCTTGTGCAACTGTCTCCAGTAATCGCTGTATGTCTTGCATCGCTGCAATGTACCGAAAAAAAAGTTCTGGGAAACCTCAAGGCTACACTGGAATGATGGCGCTATTATTTTTCCAGTTCCATCTTTGGCCCATTCCCATTTTTGGAGGAGAGCGCCGTGGAAGAAAGAAATCATGCGATGGCCAAGGTCCTCGGGTTTCTACCATAATTTTTATCAATCACCTACTCTGATCGAGGAACGTGGGACATACTGCGATCCAATTTCCATACAAAATATTCGGATGACTGCTACGATGCGGCCATTTAAAAAGATCAGTGACAGATCTCCATAGTTTTTGAAACCACAGCTGTTCAACGACCTGTTGCTCTTGATTGCCACCAACAGTAATGAGAAGTGCTTCATGTCTGGCGATATTGAACATCATAAAGAACGGAGTTTCGTAGATTCTTGGGTGTTCAACAATGAGAAAGGTCAACGGTGGGTATGCAATTTTTTGAGCCTCCTCTGCAAATGTAGACGGACTTCGTCCTGATTCTAGAAGCGCAGCATTTTTACGATCCAGGTAATAAAAGTGGGATGTTGAGGTGATGTTGCTTTCCTTTGCTTGAAGGTATTCCGAAAGAAAGTAGAAGTCAAGAACTGGAAGCAGATGGGTGGCCGAGTAAGATATACTGGTTTTCTTTAGGCCAGTCCAGGCTGTGCCCCAGTGGCAAGGATCTCCAAGGGTGTCCACTAGTTGTTACATAAAGCGAGCGTATATCTTAGGCTATTAGCCACGTACCCGTATAAAAGACGCCGCGTCTGTTGGGTAGTTCATTTAAATTCGATCGGAGTCCTTCGGATTGAGCATCTAATTCCAGCTGGGGAGTAGTAATAGATGGTTTGTAGGACTCGGATAATTTTGACATATTTTCACTGGATGGATCCGACGTACTACGGGCCTTGTTTAGCCTCTTTGCATAGGGTACAAAGTTAGGAACTTAAAAAATGGAAAAGATAATCATGACCCACTCTGCGCTTCCATTTGGGAATTTGTCCGTCGCAAGGGCGAATCTACAGACGTTTAAAGAAGACTTAAAAACTTCCCTTTTAGTGTAAATTTCATTTTTTACCTTGCTTTTCTGAGACATGCCGGGATCGGTGCTCTAAAAAATCATAAGCCAGGGAAAAAGGGCGACATATTGCTCCAAACTAACTGCACTTACCAACTGGAAGGAGATATCACGAGTCCCGTCTCTTAACTCTGCCTGCACCTTGGTAATCAAAATGCTATCTCTGCTTAGCACTATTCACCAGGTCTTACCAAACATCCGACTATGTCTTCTTTTTCTGAGGGTAGATGTGGATAACTTTCACTCTTGAATAAATGTTCAGCCTTCATTTATAAACGTTGATGGATGGATCGTACCAGCAATCTGATGCTCTCAGCCCCTTCTATTTCTGATGGTAGTTTTGGATAGGAATCGTTCTTGAGAATACCATGAGCTTTCATTTATAAACGTTCACAGATTGTACCAGTGATCTGACGCTCTCATTCGCCGAC
>WNGH01019260.1_pt1 | contig 11305 bp, 10 predicted proteins | sample 5400631 | NCBI WGS metagenome assembly WNGH01 (sample SAMN13153373, study PRJNA577476) | soil metagenome | isolation source: 115 cm soil or saprolite under Garry oak tree replicate 1 | place: USA:California | collected 2016-06-15 | reverse complement strand
CAGGAGTCGGCTCCTTTCTTGTCCTTCCCGCCGTTCCAGATGAGGTCGGTCAGCTTTCCGGCGCGGATCGCCTTCGAGCTCTTCGGCCCGAGGACGAACAGGATCGCGTCCGCGATGTTGCTCTTGCCCGAGCCGTTCGGACCCGTGATCGCCGTGTACCCCTGGAGGAAGGGGACCGTGATCTTTCGCCCGAACGACTTGAAGTTCTCCATCTGGATCTCTTTCAGAAACACGGTGCTCACCTGTGTGGGGGAAGGTCAGCCCTGGGGGAACCTGCTACTACCCATCCCATCTACATCTCTCTGGCGTCCGACGAGGGTCAGACACTCACGCGGAAGACGATGATGGATATAAAAGAATAGCGGGGCCCGATCCATCGCGTTGACAAATTCGGCCTGCCAAAATGCCGTCCGTTTGTCCGCGGTTCATTCGGGTGCCCGATCAAATCGCCTTCGCGGCTTGCGAGTCACGGGGGCCGCGACGGGAGGGAAGGCCAGGAGGTCGGCTGGTCCGCCAGGGCGGATCGGATTCCTTCCCAATAGCCGCGGAACCATGATTGAAGACCCTCTCGATCGTGTCGTCCGAGCAGGCTCTTCAAGCTCCACACCGTCGCGGGCGTCCAGGTCGGCAAGACCCGGAACAAGAGATTCCGCAGCGTCGCATAGCGGCGAAGGAAGACGACCAGGTTCCGGTTGTGCCATCGATAGTAGAATGCACTTCCGGAAACCGCGGTAGCCGAGCCCTTGTGCGCGACTCGTACTGTCGGAACGTGCCGCAGGGACCAGCCCGCTTTGCGAACGCGGGCGAAGAGGTCGCGGTCCTCGTAATAGGCGAAGAAGGATTCATCGAATAGGCCCACTTCGAGTAAGGCGGCTCGTCTCAAGAGGAGCACGACTCCGGCGATCTCGAGGAATCCCACGGCGTCGCGCTGTCCGTCGAACAGGATCCGAGAGGGATCGTCGTAGTCCACGATTCGGGGGCCTGCGGCGGCGATCCTCGGGTCATCGGCGAGCGTTCGGGCGAGAACCCTGAGGAGGTCTCGATCCACGATCCACGTGTCATTGTTCAGGAGCAGGATGTACTCCCCGCGCGCCTCGCGCATGCCCCGGTTACAGCCGGCCGCGTAGCCGAGGTTCGTCTCGCTTCGGATGACGCGGACCCACGGGAACTCTTCGGCGAGCCGAGTCGATGTGCCGTCGCTCGATCCGTTGTCGACGACGACGGTTTCGACCTCCTTGTAATCGAGCCCTCGGACGGACTCGAGGCAGCGTCGGGTGTATCCATACTGGTTGTAAACCGGGATCACGATGGTGACCAAGGGCTGGGGCATGATCTCCGTCCCGAACCACGGACGATCGAGCGCGCGGATGCCTCCCCGATACAAGAACGCTGTGGCAAAGGCTATCTACGGTCGTCGCATCGGACGGTTTCAGTTCCGAGTTCATGGCGCGCACCCTCGTCGTAGGCGGTTGTGGCTTCCTCGGGAGCCACGTCGTGGACGCGTTGCTCGCGGAAGGCCACGAGGTCCGAGTCATCGACATTCGGCCGGTTCCCCTGGAGCTTGTGCCCTCTTGGGGTGAGGTCGCCTACCGGCGGGGCGACATGCTCGATGCGGGATTGCTCGCGGAGGTCACCAAAGGTTGCGACTATGCGTTTCAATACGCGACGACGACAATCCCGAAGACCTCGATTGCGGACCCGGAGCTCGATAACCAGAACCTCATCGCGACCCTCCGACTCATCCGGGCCTGCGTGGGGTCAAAGGTCGCGAAGATCGTCTTCCCGTCCTCCGGCGGTACCGTGTACGGGAAGCCTGATCGGCTGCCCATTTCCGAGGACGCCCCGCTCCGGCCCGGCAGCCCGTACGCCGCGACGAAGATTGCGATCGAACAGCACTTGGCCGCGGCCCATCGGGTCCACGGGCTGGACTACACCGTCCTCCGCTACGGGAACCCGTACGGCCCGCGCCAGAGCCCCTCGGGGAACATGGGCATCGTCTCGATATTCTTGGGCCTTCTACGCCGAGGCGAGAGGCCGACCCTGTTCGGGAATGGGGACACGGTGAAGGACTTCTTCTACGTGGACGACGCGGCTTCGGCGGCCGTTGCGGTCCTCCCGCCATCGGAGCACAAGGTCTTCAACGTCGCATCAGGACGCGGTACGACGGTCCGCGAGCTTATCGACGCAATGGCCGCGGTCGTCGGACGGCCGATCGAGCCGAAACGGGCGCCCGCGCTCGCTGGCGACGAGCCGGCATGCGTTCTGGACACCCGGAGGATTCGGGAGGCATATTCTTGGCGATCGAAGGTTGATCTGGTCGATGGCCTCCGACGGACATGGGCCTGGATTCAATCCTTGCCCGACTTCTGATTCACGAGCGTTTGGACGATTTCGATGAGCGCTCGTTTTCGGCGGTCGCGCGAGAATTGTTCCTCGATACGACGTCGGGCGGCGCCCCCGAGATCCGACTCGTACGCTTTGCGAATTCCCGCGGCGGTCGCGTCCGGATCGCGCGGGGGCACATAGACTCCGGTGTCGCCGATCAGATCGGGGATTCCCGCGACGCGGGTTCCGACGGGAACGCAGCCGCATGCCATTGCCTCCCCGAGCGCGCTCGGAAGGCCCTCGTACAGGGATGCCTGGACATAGACGCGGGCCCGGCGGTACTGCTCCCGGAGCGCCTGCGGCTCCAGGGGTGGGAGGAACTCGACGTTCGGAGGGGCAGCCGCCTTCAACCGGTCCGTCGCGGCGGAAGGCTTCGCGCCGACGAGGACGAAGGGAAGATTGGGCAAGCGCCTCGCCGCTTCCACGAACGTGTCCAACCCCTTTCGCCGGATATTCCCGTCCGTCACAAAGCCCACCGTGAGGACCGTGTCTCTCGGGCGTCCGTCGCCGGCGAAGAACTCCGTGTCGAATCCCAGCGGTACGGTCACGATTTCGCTCCGGCGGATGCCCGTGTTTTGGGCGATCTCTTCTCGGAGGGAATCGTGAACGACCAGGACGCGGTCCGAGTGTGCGAGCGCGTACCGGCTCCGGTACCCCATCCGTGGATCCAAATGGGCTCCATACCCGAGCTCGGGGACCCGCGCGACGTCGACCCCGCCGACGACGACGATGGTCTTGCGGCCGAAGAGCTCCGCAAGTCGACACGCGCCGTATGCATGGTCCAGGGCGAACCAGGCGAAGGTCACATCGGATCGCAGGATCGCCCAAGCGAGATGGGGGATGCTCCGTTTCCCGTTCCACTCGACATTTCGGACACGGAACGCGTCTTGCAACATGCTCCGGTCTCGCTGGACAAACGTCGAGTCCGCGCTTGCGACGAAGGCGACGCGGACTTGCTTCATGAGGCCGTCGCCTCCGCTCGGGCCGACGCGTGCTTCATTGCCGTCCATCCGCTCGAAAGATCGGATGCGACGCCTCGAGGACTTCCCGCTGGCGCTCCCAGGAGAACGTATGCTCGAAACACGCCATCGCGGCATTCCGCATCGATTCGCGTCGGGTTGGGTCTGAAGCGAGATTGGAGATGGCCTGTCCGATTGCGTGGGAATTCTTCGGCGGAACCGCGACGCCGAAGCGACATGTCTCCACGGCGATCCGGCGCATCTCCGGAAAGTCGCTCACGACGGCGGGGATCCCGAGCCCCATGTAGTCGAACAACTTCAGGGGCACGACGAACCGCTGATTCTTGGAGGTCGGATAGAAGATCGCCAATCCCACATCGAGGAGAGCCGTCTCTTCCAGATACGCCGGCGTCTGCAACGGTCCGGTGAACGACACACGGTCTTGGAGCCTGAACCGCGAGACCGTTTCGCGCGCCGATGCGATCCGCTCCGGCAGGCCGCCGGCCACGTGGAGCTTTGTGGAGGGAGACAGGCCTCGCAGGGCCTCGAGGATGACCGGGAGCGCTTCATCCCGCCCCAGGGAGCCCGCAATGCCGACGATGGAGTCGCCCGGTGCGAAGCCGCGCCTCGCTCGCTCCCATTGGATCGTTTCCCGCGTCATGCGCGGCATCTCCGCGAGCGCCTTCGATCCATACTGGATCGTCACGGGCTTGCCCCAGGCCCGATACCGGGACGCGAGCTCCTCTCCGACCGTGTATACGTGATCTACGTGACGCACGAGACGTCGCTCGAGAAGGGCGAACGCAAACCCTTCGAGAGCACTTCGTTCCGAGACCATGGCCGGCCAGTTTTCGTGGGCGTGGTACAGGAGGGGGACGCGGAGGGTCCGTTTTGCGATGACCGCGGCCCAGAGCATCTCGAGGTCGTGACAAAGGATCGCATCGGGCCGGACCGAGATAATTTCGCGAGCGAAACGCTCCATCACGGCGCGGTATCCGGAGCCTCTCTTCCACCGCCCCCGGGGTGGCGGTAGCTTGACACGATGGATTTCAACTCCGCCCTCCGCCTCGCGGTCCGGCCATGGTGCGGATGGATCCTTGATCCATGACACGACGTGGACCTCTCGCCCGGCGGCGCGGAGGACCTCGATTTCACGCATCGGTCGCAGCACGGGCCACGGGTGCAACAAGTCGGTGTGGAGGACGATGGCCACGCGCATCGGGCGGAAACCGACGTGGTCTCCTTAACGTTTGTCGCGGAGCCCGTGTCCGCCGCCGAAACTCTTTAGGAAGATGTCCCATTGAACGGGGTCAGGACAGCCGGTGGTCTCCAATCCGATTTCGAGTGCAGACCGTCGGCCTCACGGGGACCAGACCCTACATGGAGCCCGATGCGCAGACAATCGGTTCGCCCGCAGCCGAGGTCCCCCGTAACCGAGTGAGCCTCGGCGGGATTCGCCGGGCCATCGAGACGATGCGATGGGGACGGCGGCCGCACGATCGAGCGTTGATCGCGGCGTACTACGGTCTCCTCACGAGTTCCAAGGTGTTTCGCGGGAGACAAGGCATCGGCGTCGGCATGTTCCCCGAGTTCTGGCTCGGTGACGTCGCGATCGAGACGCCCATCGGTCGATTCGCGTGTCGCGCAAGGACGACCGACTTCGACATCGTCAATCCGAATCACGAAGCCGAATTGGTCCGGCGAATCGAGCGTCGCTTGGCTCGCGCGCCGAACGGAGACGCCGTGTTCGTCGATGTGGGGGCCCATATCGGAAAGTACACGATCCTCGCCGCCCGGCTCCTGGGAAGCGGCGGTCGGGTCGTCGCGATCGAGCCGGACCCGTCCAACTTCGCCGCGTTGACGACCAACGTGGCGTTGAACCGTCTCGACAACGTCCGGGCGTTCAACGTCGGTTGTTGGAGCTCCGATGGGGAAAAGGTCCTGCACCGTCAGCTCGGGAACCTCGGCGGCCATTCGTTCGTCGACTCCACCGAAGGCGGGGCGATCTCGGTTCCGGTCCGAACCCTCGACAGCTTGCTCGCCGAAGCCGGCGCGACGCAGGTCGATGCGATGAAGCTGGATGTCCAGCGCGCGGAGTCCGAGGTGCTGTTAGGTGCCAGTTCGACGCTTCAAGCGAATCGCCGCGTCACCGTCTTCTTCGAAGAGTCGGGCGATCCCCAGACCGCCTCCAGCATCCGTATGCTGCGCACCCTGGGTTTCGTCGTGAATCGGCTAGACGAGGTCAATCATGTCGCCGAGAGACCCGAGGGACTCTGAACCGCCTGAGGTCCAGGCCCGCCAGCCATCCGAGAAATCACTTCCGCACCACGGACGTGTAGAGTTCTTCGAATCGTTGCGCGATGCGGTCCCACGTGAACGACAAGTGCGCTTTGCGCAGCCCCGCGGTGCCCATCCGGGATGCGTACGGCCGGTCCATCACCATCTCCCGAAGGGCCGTGGTGAGGGCGGGAATGTCGCCGTAGGGGTACAGGAGCCCGTCCTGGCTGCTGTTCACGAGGTCCAAAACGCCGCCGACCTCCGAGGCGACGATCGGTCGCCCCTGCGCCCAGGCTTCGGCGATCGCGATTCCTTGGGCCTCGTAGAAGCTCGGCAGGACGAGACATTCGGCTCCGGCCAAGAGGTCTCGCTTCGTCGGCTCATCCACTTCACCCGCGAAGACGACGCGATTCCGCAAGTGCAAATCCCCCGCGAGCCGTTCCAGAGGTAGCCGCTCCCCGGCGTCCGGCCCGACGAAAACCACGGAGCCTGTCCAGTCGTCGCCCAGGGCCGCCACGGCTCGGAGTACGTGCTCCGGAGACTTCTCCCGGTGGAGCCGTCCCAAGAACACCACGTACCGATCGAGATGGAAGCGTTGCCGGGCGCGTTCCGGCGACCCGGGTTGGAACGCCTCCGGATCCAGGCCGGTGGGCAGGACGTGGATGCGGTCCGATGGGAAGCCACGGGCTTCGAGCCAACGCCGATCCGAGTCGGAGGCCGGGACGATAGCCTGGACGCGCCGGAGGGTCTTCCGTCCGGACATTCGGGCCGTCGGCGCCGGCTGGGCCACGCCGTGGTGGAGCGAGTAGATCATCGCGGTCGATCCGCGGATCTTTCGGGCCACCCGATCGTTCGTGATGAATCCGTAGCCGTGGAGATGGACCACATCGGCTCCTTCGACGCGCGGATGAAAGAGGGTGGCGTAGTATCCGAGCTGGACGCGGGGACGGTATCGCCGGATCTGGATTCCGTCCAGGGTGGATTCCGCGGGAAGCTCGTCGCCCGCGATCGTCCGCTGCGACGTGTGCACGACGACCTCGTGTCCTTTCCCGACCAGATACCGGGCGAGGCCGAGCACATGGGTCTCCACTCCGCCTCTTTCGGGAGCGAAGTGCGGCACGACATGATGGATTTTCATCGCCGCCCCCGATCCAGAGACGGCGCCGAGGTGAGTAGGTTCCGGTACGCTTCGAGGAGGCGTGGCTCCATTGCGTTCCAGTTGTACTTCGCCTCGAACGCCGTTCGCCCGCGGGCTCCCATTGCGTCGGACTCGGCCGGCGACAGCATCAGTGACTCGAGAGCGCGCTTCAACGCTTCGCGGTCTCCATACCGCACCACCAGGCCGCATCCGACTTCCCGCACGATAGCCGCGGCCGCGGTGCCCTCCGAGACCAGGACCGGCTTTGAGAACATCATCGCTTCGAAGAGTTTGTTCGGCGCCGCGAGCCGGTTGTTCGGCACGGATGGATCGTAGAGGGCCGCGACGACATCGCACGTGGCAGTTCGCTCGAGCACCTCGTCGTATGGAATCGTTCCCAGGTACGTGCTCGCGGGCGAGCTCTCGATTGTGTTCAAGAGGGCCGCTTCGTCCGGCCCATGTCCCGCGACGATGAGCCGTGCACCGGTCGCCTCACAGGCCACGACGAGGTCGATCAGACCTCGATCCTTCGCGATCATGCCGCCGTAGAACAGCACGAAGTGGCTCGAATTTCCGGCGTCCACCGCGACCCGGTGGACTTCTGGGACGTTCATGATTTCGAGCAGACGTTTCGGGCGAGCGTTTCCCAATTGGACCTTCCGCCGCAGGTCGGGAAGGATGACGAGGTCCGCCTGGTCGATCATCGTCCGCTCCTGCCTCGCGATGAGCTCTCGGAACCGCGGCGACAGATCCGCCGTCACCATCTCGGCATAGAAGTCGAAGATGTCGTACACGAGCTTCGCGCGGGCGAGGCGGGCGGCCGCATAACCGGAGAAGATCGTATCGAAATCGACTGCGTGCACGATGTGTGGCCGCAGGGCGGCAATGCGCCGGAACGCGTGCGCCCACCAGCGAGGAAGGAGCGTGACCAGGTCTGGCTGTCCTTCGGGGGCGCGGAGCTGGTACCGATGGATGTGGACTCCGTCGCGGGTCTCCTCCGCGGCGAATGCGCGTTCGCGGTCCCAGAGGACCGCATGGACCTCGTAGCCCGCCCGAACGAGGGTCCCGGCCTCTTTCGCGAGGCGCGGCTCCATGCCCGCGGGGCTCTTCGAGCGGACGAAGACGACCCGAGTTGCCATGTCATCCCAGATAGGCCGCCACGCGCTCCGCGATCTGCAAGCCCGTCGTGCCATCGCCGTACGGATTCGGCCAGTTTCGATCCGCGTCGAGCTGCTGGCGGACGGCATCGCGGACCCGCTCCGGATCCGTCCCCGCGAGCACGTTCGATCCGATCTCGAGGGTCTCCGGCCGCTCCGTGTTGTCTCGCAGCGTGACGCACGGGACGCGGAAGGAACAGCTCTCCTCCTGGAGGCCTCCGGAGTCCGTCATGACGAGAGCCGCGTTCTTCTCGAGGACGAGCATGTCGAGATACCCGGTCGGCTCGATGCGTCGCAAGGTCGGCTGGGCCGCCACCCGCGGCTCGAGGCCGAATTCCCGCAGTCGCCGCGCGGTTCGCGGGTGAATCGGGAAGAGGATGGGCAGTCCGGCCTCATGGGCCGCGCGCTCGAACGCCGCGAGCGCCCGCGCCAGGCGCTCCTTCGAATCGACGTTCTCCGATCGATGGAACGTCAGGAGCAGGTAGCCGCCCGGCGTCAGGCTGAGGCGCGACAACACGTCGGATCGCTTCTCCGCAATCGCGAGGTTCTGGAGGAGCGCATCGATGACGCTGTTGCCGACGATGTGAACCCCCTCGGTTACGTTCTCCCGCTGCAGATTCTCTCGCGAGGTGGCGGTCGGAGCGAAGAGCAGGTCCGACAGCTGGTCCGCGATGATCCGGTTGACCTCCTCGGGCATCGTCTTGTCGAACGACCGGATGCCCGCTTCGACATGGGCGAGCGGACGATCGAGTTTGCGCGCGAGGAGCGCGCCCGCGACGGTCGTGTTCGTATCGCCGTGGATGATCACGAGGTCCGCCTCCTTCGCGACCGTCGCCACTTGGCGCATCGTCGTCGCGACCTGCAGGTACGGCGGTTGCTCCTTCAGCTCGAACCGATGGTCCGGCTCCCGCAACTCCATGTCCCGGAAGAAGATCCGGTCCATCATCACGTCATAATGTTGTCCCGAGTGGACGAGGATGTGTTCATCGTCCAACGCATCGAGCGCCTTGACCACCGGCGCCATCTTGATGATCTCGGGCCGGGTGCCGATGACCGTGACGATGCGACCCATGGGAAGGACGCGGAAGTAAACGAAGGTCGATAATAAAGATAGTTCCGCCCGAATGAAAGTCGAAACCATCATTACTGCTGGTCCAATACGAGCCGCGTTGCTCGTCAGCGTCGTCACCACGGTCCGCAACGAAGCGAGGAACCTCGCAGCCCTGCTGGACAGCCTCGTGGTCCAAGAACCTCCGATCGAGGTGATCGTCGTCGATTCCCACAGCGAGGACGCGACCCGGGACATCGTCCGGAACTACGAGAAGCGGTACGACTTCGTCCACCTGTACGTGTTCGGCGGAACGCGCGGGACCGGGAGGAACTTCGGGATCGGGAAGGCGAAAGGAGAGGCGATCGCCTTCATCGACGGGGACGCGATTGCAAACCCCTTCTGGATCCGCGAGCTCCGCGCGGGCCTGCGGCACGACGACATCGTCGCCGGGAGGACGATCCAAATCGGCTATCGGCCGTTCGAGGAGCTCGAGCGGGTCGAACTGATCGTCGAAGGGACCGACGTCACGTATCCGTCGTCGAACCTCGCCTACCGCAAGGCCATCCTCGATGAAATCGGCGGCTTCGACGAGTGGTTCGTCACCGCCGAGGACATCGACCTGAACATCCGAGCGGTCCGGGCGGGCCACCGGATCGGCTTCCGAGCGGACGCGATCGTGTACCACCGGACCCGCGATTCGGTGTTCGACTTCCTGCGGCAGGCCCTCTGGAACGGCGCAGGCCGCAAGCAACTCACGCTGAAGCACGGCGTGCTGTGGAGCCGCTACCGTCCAGGACGGATGCTGCGACAGAAGACGACGTTCTGGTCCCTCCTGCGGCTCAGCGTTGCCCTCCTTGGATACGTCGGATACAAATTCTTCGGGGAGGCGTTGCCCGGCTCCGCGCGAAACCCTTATGCGACTTAGCCAGCATGGCGCGCGACAATGCCCGAGGTTTCCGTCGTCATCCCGACGATGAACGAGGAGGCCTCCATTGGCGCCGTGATCGACGAAGTCCAGACTGCACTCAATGGCTGGGACCTCGAAATCCTGATCGTCGACACGGACTCGCGAGACCGGACGAGGGACGTCGCGATCGGGAAAGCGGCCCGGGTCGTGCCCGAGCCGCGACGGGGCTACGGTCGCGCCTACAAGACCGGCTTCGCGGCGGCGACTGGCACGTTCATCGCGACCCTCGACGCCGATCTGACGTACCCCGCGGACCGATTCCCCGACTTCCTGGCGCCCCTCGCGGAAGACCGTGCAGACTTCGTCTCCGGAGATCGCCTCTCCGGCCTCTCAGACGGTTCGATGACGGGCATGCACCGCGTGGGCAACGAGATCCTCAACATCGCGTTTCGGAGCCTGTTCGACTCGGGGGTCCGCGACTCCCAGTCCGGCATGTGGTCGTTCCGGCGGTCGATCTTGCCCCGACTGCCTCTCGTCCACGACGGCATGGCCTTCTCCGAGGAACTCAAGCTGGAGGCGATCCGCGCCGGATTCCGGTTCCTCGAGATCCCGGTTGAATATCGCATTCGGGTCGGGGACAAAAAGATCCGCAGCGTGAGCGACGCGACGGGGAATCTGATCTGGCTCGCGCGGAAGCGGGTCGGCTGGGTGCCTCGGTTGGGCTGATCACTCCGCGAGGATCTCCGCGAGTTTCTGCCACTCCCGCACGAAGCGCCGCGGATCGAAGCTGCCGTCCACGTACCGGTTCAAGGCCTTGTGGATGCCCGGATCGAGGTCCGAGACCATGAGTTGCCACGCCTCCCAGTGTTCCATCGACTTCCAGGTCCAGGCGCCTTCGAGGTCGAGGTGATGCGGCCCGTGATCGTCCCACGTCACCCGTACAGTACCGAACTCGATCGCGAGCTCGTAGACGAGGCGCGCCAGGAGGACCGACTCCTCCTTCGGCATCGCGAGTTCTTCACCCTTCCGCAGCCGCCGCGGGTATTGGATGCGCAATGCCGTGAGACCCTCCGCGGCGGCGAGCGACGCGTTCGTCTTGTCCATCGTCAGGAAGAACACGCCCTTGCGGAAATCGATCCCTCGAAGGAACGCCTTGAACTGGTCGCGGATCATCGAGTCCGCGTTGACGATCGTCAGGCCGTCCGGGGACAGGTGGAGCTGCTCCGGGTTCGTCGGGCCCACGACGAGGACGCTGAGGCCCTGGTAGCCTTCCGTGCCCTTCAGGGTCGTGATCTCCTGGAGGGCCCGATAGCCGCGGCGCCCGGCGTGCGAGAGCCGGTTGCCCTTCTTCATGTTCGCGGCGTTCTCGAGCTCCTTCATCACGACGCCGGGGATGACCAGGAGGATCCAGTTCACGCTCTCCTTGTACGG
>WNGH01006264.1_pt1 | contig 11305 bp, 8 predicted proteins | sample 5400631 | NCBI WGS metagenome assembly WNGH01 (sample SAMN13153373, study PRJNA577476) | soil metagenome | isolation source: 115 cm soil or saprolite under Garry oak tree replicate 1 | place: USA:California | collected 2016-06-15 | reverse complement strand
CTTACGCCGTGCCGCCTCCGGGTCGCCGAGCCGCTGCCGTGCCGCGTCCAGCAGCGGCAGGTCGGACACCGTCCAGGCCTGGGCGTCCCCGCGCTGCAGCCGCCGAACCTCGTCGGGGCTGAGCCAGGGAGCGCACAACCGCAGGTAGGCGGGCACCGACCACAGGTCCCCGACGAGGTCAGCCGCTTCGATCAGCGGCCACGCGCGGTTGACGGCCTCCAGCAGCTCCCGGTTCCGCATCAGCGACCTGCGGAGCAGGTCAGCCGGGGCGTCGCCGTGGTGCTTGTCGATCAGGATCGCGAGCAGCTCCGCCAGGATCTGGTCGCGCGCCTCGTTGTGCGGCGTACCGGGTTCTGGCGCTTCGAACGCCTCGGCCCAGTCGTCGGCGCTGAGCCAGATGTCGGACCAGTTGGTCTCGACAGTCATCCCCTCGGCGGGCGGCTTCTCGTAGAACCTGACGGCCGGCTCGATCGCCGTCACCAGGTCCGCGGACGACTTCAGGCGGGCGACCTCCGGGTCGGCCTCGATCGCTGCCGCGGCTCCCTCGGCGACGAGGTCCCGCAGGGTGCAGATCTGCACGCCCCCCTCGCCGAGGCTGGGGAGAACGTCGGCGACGTAGGCCAGGTAGGGCTGGTGCGGCCCGACGAACAGCACGCCGCCCCGGCGGTGACCGAGGCGAGGGTCGGAGTAGAGGAGGTAGGCGGAGCGGTGCAGCGCGACGACGGTCTTCCCCGTGCCCGGGCCGCCGTCGACGACCAGAGCGCCGCGGGATCCCGCGCGGATGATGGCGTCCTGGTCGGCCTGGATGGTGCCGAGCACGTCCCGCATCCGGGCCGACCGGCTGCTGCCCAGGCTGGCGATGAAGGCGGACTGGTCGTCGAGCGCGGCGTGCCCGTCAAGCCCGTCCGGGGTGAACACCTCGTCCCAGTAGTCGCTGATCCGGCCGCGGGTCCAGCGATACCTGCGGCGGCTGGCCAGGCCCATCGGGTTGGCGTGGGTCGCGCCGAAGAACGGCTCGGCCGCGGGGGACCGCCAGTCGAGCAGCAGCCGGCGGCCCGCCCTGTCGGTGAGGCCGAGCCGCCCGATGTACACGGGCCCGGGATCGTCGGCGCCGACGATGCGCCCGAGGCACAGGTCCAGGCCGAAGCGGCGCAGGACGCGCAGGCGAGCGGCCAGCTTGTGGATCTCCATGTCCCGGTCCATCGCCTCCTGGCCGATGCCGCCGGGCACCCTGCGCTCGGCATCGATGCGGTCGGACAGGTCGGCGATCGACTGCTGGAGGCTCTCCGCGATGGCCGCGAAGTGCCGCTCGTCGCCGGCGATCAGCGCCGGGGCGGCCTTGGCGGTGAGGCGGCCGGGAAGGTCAAACGCGCTGATAGTCACGGGATTCACGCATCAGCTCCGATCCGCGGTCCGACGTCCCCGCGCGACCCATACGCCGGCGACAGCACACGCATTCACGACCCCCATCTCCGCAGGTTCCGGCCCCGGCCAGCGATTATGCGGCACGACCCGGGGCTTGCCGCAAGCCCCCCGGTGCGCTATACGTTGAAAGTGGAGGGGAGCGGGTGCTCCCCTGTTCGGTTGTGTGCGCCCGGAAGTCGCGGGAGGGCGCACACGGATGGCGGCGGGCGTGCGGGGCCCGGGCGCCACGGGCGTCGTTCAGAAGGAAAAAAGCAGCAACGTCACGGGGACGGCGACGAGCAGCGCCGCGGCGCAGCAGACCAGCGCCTGGACCGGCAGCGGCAGCCGCGCCTGCGGGATGAGCAGGCGGGCGACCCTGGCGGACACCTCGGCGTCCGCGGCGCCGGCCGCGGCCAGGGCACCCGACGGCGCGAGGCCGGCCCCGGACGCGCCGACCCGCAGCAGCGCGGTGGCGAGTTCCCTGGCCGGCCGCTGCCGCAGCGCCCGGTCGTCGGCGAGCATCTCGACCAGCAGCGCCACGGTGGCCTGCGCCTGGCGGACCAGCCGGGCTCGCGGGAAGGCGCGGCCCAGCGCGCTGAACGGCAGCAGCACCAGGTCGTGCCGCGCGCGCAGGTGCGCCCGCTCGTGGGCGAGCACCGCGGCCAGCTCGGCGGAGTCAAGCAGGTCCAGGGTGCCCGCGCTGATCACGATCCGGGACCGCAGCCCGGGCACGCAGTAGGCGGCCGCCGCCGGGTGGTCCACCACCAGGGCCCCGGGGACCTTGGGATCGCCGTGGGCGAGCAGGCTGAGCAGTGCCCGGTGCCGGCGCCGGGCCACGAGCACCGCGGCGGACGCGGCGAGCAGCACCCAGACCAGCAGCGCGAACAGGGCGGCGCTGGCGGCGAGCACGGCGAGCCGGGCGGCCGCGATCAGCGCCGGGGCGCCGAACCCGAGCGCGGCGGAACGGAACGCCCTGGCCGCCCCGGACAACGCGCCACCGGCCACCCCGTACCTGCCCGGCACCGCGCCGAGCGCGGCCAGCGCGCCGACCGCGGCCAGGCCCCAGCTCAGCCCGAGCGCCTGCCAGAGCAGGACGGCCGCGCCGGGTGAGCGGTACGGCCAGCGCGCGGACGCCAGGGCAGCCGCGCCCAGGGCCGTGCCCCCGGCGACGGTGGCGAGAACAAGTACGAGGAAAAACACGTGCGGTCAGTCCCGGGGGAGCTCTCCAATGGATTCGAGTGCCCGGCGCAGCACTTCCGCTTCCGAATCAGAAACCCGGCGGGCGAAGCTCGCGAGCGCGGCAGACCTGTCGCCGGTCTGGTCCAGGGCGTGCAGCATCAGCTCGGTGACGTAGGCTTCCCTGTTCGCCGCCGCCCGATACCGCCACGCCCGGCCGTCGCGCTGACGGCGGGCGAAGCCCTTCTTCGCGAGCCTGTCGAGAACCGTCATCACCGTCGTGTGCGCCAGGTCACGGTTGGTCAGGCGGAGGCCGACCTGGCGGACGGTCAGCGGCTCTGTGCTGTCCCAGAGCACGTCCATGATGGCACGCTCGAGTTCGCCCAGCCTGTTCACGGCGTCACTCTATCCTCCGCGCGGAAACCGGAGAAGACCGGGCCGGTCCGGGCAAACGGCCAGCCCGGTGCCGAGACCGGACGACCGGCCCCGGCGGTAGGGTGGCCAGCGCCATGAGGGTCACGCTGAAGCTCGGTGACATCAGCCGCGAGCGGGCCGACGCCATCGTCAACGCCGCGAACTCGTCCCTGCTCGGCGGTGGCGGCGTCGACGGGGCGATCCACCGCCGCGGTGGCCCCGCCATCCTGGCCGAATGCCGTGAGCTGCGGAAGACCCGCTACCCCGGCGGCCTGCCCGCCGGGCAGGCGGTCGCCACCACGGCCGGCGAACTCGACGCCCGCTGGGTGATCCATACCGCGGGGCCGGTGTACTCGCCCCGCGAGGACCGGTCGGCGGTGCTGGCGTCCTGTTACCAGGAGTCGCTGCGGGCCGCCGACGAAGTGGGCGCCCGGACGGTGGCGTTCCCCGCGGTGTCCGCGGGGATCTACGGCTGGCCCGCGGAAAGCGCCGCGCGGATCGCGCTGACCACGGTGAGCCGGACGCCGAGCGGGCTGGAAGAGGCCCGTTTCGTCCTGTACACCGAGGACATGCTGAGCGCCTTCGGCACCGTCCTGGACTCGCTGGGGCTCGGCTGACCGGCCCGCGGCCCGGGCACGGCCGGCCGGTGCGCGGGCGCAGGTGGCCGGCGCGCGGGAGCGCGGTGGCAGACTGCTAGTGACGCAGCCGACCGCCCAGCCGGAGGACAACGGTGTCCGACCGATCGCCCCGATTCCGTTCCGTTCTGAACCAGTTCGCCCCGTACAAGCCCGGCCGCCGGGTGGCCAACGCCCAGGGCCAGTCGTTCAAGCTCGCCTCCAACGAGAGCCCGTTCGGCCCGCTGCCCTCGGTGGCGAAGGCCATCACCGCGGCGGCGTCCGAGGTCAACTGGTACCCGGACAACACCGCCGAGGCGCTGACCGAGGCGATCGCCCGCCGGTATGACGTGCCGCCCGCGCACATCGCGCTGGGCTGCGGTTCGGTCGGCGTGGCACAGCAGCTTCTCGCGGCGGCCGCCGAGCCGGGCACCGAGGTGCTGTACGCGTGGCGGTCGTTCGAGGCCTACCCGATCCTGGTCCCGCTCACCGGCGCCGCCGACGTGCGGGTGCCGCTGAAGGACGAGACGCACGACCTGGCCGCGATGGCGGACGCGATCACGCCGCGGACCCGGGTGATCTTCGTGTGCAACCCGAACAACCCGACAGGCACGGTCATCCGCGGCGGCGAATTCGCCGAGTTCCTCGGCCGGGTGCCCGCCGACTGCCTGGTGGTGCTGGACGAGGCCTACGCGGACTACGTCAGGGACCCCGCCGTGCCCAACGGCATCGACCTGTACCGCGACCACCCGAACCTGGCGGTGCTGCGCACCTTCTCCAAGGCGCATGGCCTGGCCGGGCTGCGGGTCGGTTTCCTGATCGGGCCGGAGCCGGTGGCCAGCGCGGTGCGCACCACCATGCTCCCGTTCAGCGTCAACTCGCTCGCCCAGACCGCCGCGACCGCCTCGCTCGCGGCCGAGGCCGAACTGCACGAGCGGGTCGACCTGGCGGTGAAGGAGCGCGCCCGGGTCCGCGACGAACTGCTGGCCCAGGGCTGGACGGTGCCGCCGACCGAGGCCAACTTCGTCTGGCTCCGGCTGGGCGACGACACCCAGGACTTCGGCGCCGCGTGCGCCAGGGCCGGGATCAGCATCCGGCCGTTCGGGGACGAGGGCGCGCGCATCTCCGTGGGCACACCGGAAGCCAACGACGCCTTCCTCGCCGTGGCCAGGGCCTACCCCAGGCGGCATTAGGGCATGCCCCATAGATCATTCAGCCTGCTGCGCGTCCGCCGGACGGGCGCCTCGCTGCGTTGTCGTCGTCGCCCATAGAAACCACTATGGGCTCCTCCTCCGCCTTGCGATGCATCCCGCCGGCGGCCGCTCGCAACGGCATAGATCTACGGGACACGCCCTAGCCCGTACCGCGCGGCGGGCCGGATGACCCCTAACCCGTGCCGGTGCCCAGCTTCTCGGTCACCAGCCGGTAGAACTGGCGCGGCCGGCCCGGCTGCGGAATCCGGGTCGGCGGCAGCGGCCAGGCCAGGCCCTCCTCGGCGAGCGCGCGCAGCAGCCTGCGGGCCGTGCGCGAGGTCACGCCCAGCAGGCGGCCCGCGGTCTCGGCGTCGACCACGTGCGGCCCCGCGTCCTGGCGGAGCTGGTCGGTGAGGCGCGACAGCGTCGCCAGGCCACGGTGACTGCCCGCCCGGACGGCCACCGGCTCGCGGGGCCCGGGCAGCAGCGCGTGGCCCTCCCGGTCCAGGGCGAAGCCCCGGGTACCCGGGTCGGTGCGGGCACGGGTCAGCGCGGCGCGGGCGTGCGCCTCCGCCTCCTGCGCGGTCTGACCGAGCCCGACGCCCACCTCGAGCGCGATGCCGAGTTCGGTGCGGGCCCGCTCGGTGAACGGCGGGACCCGGAAGCCGTCGGTGGCGCCGGACAGCGAGCCGCGGGTCGCGACGACCAGGAAGCAGTCCTCGCCCGCCGGGCTGAGCGTGGCCTTGATCCGCTGCGCCTCCTGCAGCAGCAGGCGGTGCACGATGAGCCGCAGCTCCTCGCGGGGCTGCCGCGGGGACGACCGGCGCGGCGCCTCCCGCAGCGTGGGCACCTCGACCACCGCGACGGCTAGCTGGGCGTCCTCCAGGCGGCGCTGGGTCCCCAGCAACGTGGCGGTCCGCAGGGCCGCGGCGATCGCGCTGCGGGTCGGCCGTACCACCAGGGCCGGGATGTCCAGCGTGGCCAGCCGCTGGGCCACCGACTCCAGGCAGGTGACGGCCACCGTGGTCTGATGGCGCCGCCAGAGGCGCTCGTGGAACGCGGCGAGCGTCGCGGCGGTGGCGGGTTCCTCGCGCACGTGCAGGTTGCCGGTGTCCAGGCCCAGGTCGGCGAACGCGTCCTCGACCTCCGCTCGGCTCAGCACGTCCACGCTGATCCTGGACAGGTCGCAGTCACCCTGCCGGGACGCCCGCAGCAGCGCCGCGTACAGCGCGCTGCCGCCCAGCGGCACGCAGGTGGCGGGCTTGCCGAGCACGCCCGCCTGCCTGGCATAGGCGTACGGCACCCGGCTGGCGAAAAGCCACACGTCAATGCCGGTGCCGAGGCGCAGGACCTTGTCCCCGGCCTCCTGCTCGGTGCGGTAGGCCACGGCGACGAGCCGCCGGGCCACGACGGGCGCGGCGGCATACCCGCCGTTGCCGCCCGGGGCGGCCGCCGCCCCGGCAGGGCCGGACGCCGGGCCGGGCGCGGCCGCGCCGGGTACGGTCCCGGGCATGGCCGCGCCGGGCGCGCCCGGGCCGGACGTGGCCGCGCCGGACAGCATGATCCGCTCGACGAGATCGTGGGAGCCGACCACGCCGATGGTGAGCTCCAGCGCGGCCTGGCGCTGCCCGTTGCTCATGCGCCAGTCGTAACCCACCCCGGCCACTACTGAAAAGGGGATTGCGTTAATTGCGCGTGAAGTGTGGGCGGCCCGGCGCGGACGGGACAACAGGGCAGAGGTTGAACCGCCAACGGGAGCCACCGCTTGCGGGGGTTCCGGGGGTCTCGGACCCCCGGGCTAATACAGCGGACCACGGCGCGGCTGGCCGAAGGCCAGCAAGCATGGCTGACCGTCTCGGCCGGACCCGCGCTCAGCCGCTTTCTTCCACGTTCAGGTCGGCGCCCAGGGCGGACAGCCGCCTCGCCACGTCCGCGTGGCCGCGGTCGATCAGGTAGCCGGGGGCGACGACCGTCTCCCCCTCCGCACCGAGCCCGGCGAGGATCAGCGCCACCCCGGTGCGCAGGTCGTGCGCCTCGACCTTGGTGCCCCTCAGCGCGCACGGGCCGTGCACGATCACCTTGTCCCCGTCCACCTCGACGTTGGCGCCCATCTTCGCGAGCTCGCCGACGAGCGTGTACCGGCCGTCGTAGATCGTTTCCCTGATATAGCTCGGGCCCTCGGCCAGGCAGCTCAGCGCCATGATCGGCGACTGCAGGTCGGTCGCGAAACCTGGATACGGGCTGGTGATCACGTTGATCGGCCGCAGCGCGCGCTCACGCCGCACCTGGATCACCGCCCCGCTGGCCGCGAACTCCACGCCCATCTGCTCCAGCTTCCACCGGACCACCCCGAAGTGCTCCAGGTTCGCCCCGACCAGGCTGAGCTCGCCGCCGGTGATGGCGGCCGCCATCGCGAACACCCCGGCGTCGATCCGGTCGGCCATCACCGTGTGCTCGGTGGCGGTCAGCTCGCTGACCCCGCGGACGGTGATGAACCCGGTGCCGCCGCCGCTGATGTTCGCGCCCATCTTGGTCAGGAACGCGATGACATCGAGCACCTCGGGCTCGAGCGCGGTGTTGTCGATGACGGTCTTGCCCGGGGCCAGCGAGGCCGCCATGATCAGGTTCTCGGTCCCGGTGTGCGACGGCGTGTCCAGGTACAGGTGCGCGCCGCGCATCCTGCCCGCCTTGATGTGGATCTTGTCGCCGGTTTCGTCCACGGTGGCGCCCAGCCGGGCGAAGCCGCGGTAGTGGAAGTCGAGGTTACGGCTGCCGAGGTTGCAGCCGCCGATGCCCTCGATGACGGCTTCCCCAAGGCGGTGCAGCAGCGCGGGCACGAACAGCACCGAGCCGCGGAACCGGCGCGCGATCTCCGCGGGCAGCACCGAACTGGTCAGCCGGGACGCGTCCACCACGAGGGTGCGCTCCGCCTCGTGGAACTTGACCACGGCCCCGAGCGCGTGGGCCAGTTCGATGGCCCGGCGCACGTCCTCGATCGGCGGAACGTTCCGCAGCACCGTGCGGCCCTCGGCGGCGAGCAGCGAGGCGGCGATCATCTTGAGCGCGGCGTTCTTGGCGCCCTGCACGAACACGGTTCCGCGCAGCGGTACGCCGCCTCGTACGCGATAGCACGTCTCGGGTCCAACAGTCATGGACACGCTGCTCCTTGGCTGTAATTGGGCCGACCGGCGGCCGGATGAATCGTCGGGACACGCCCTGCGAGGCGGTCCGCTGGCTGCCTGGACAACGCGGCAGCATGCCGTGCGCGAGGTCCAGTATCCCACCGGCTTCGGGGTCTGCGGGTCATTGCGGGCATCCCGGGCTCGGCGTGATGAGCGGCCCTGGCTTGGTCCGCCTACTTGGTGGACGCTCGGCGCGGGCATTCGGTTGGCCTCATCGTTCCAAGTGAGACGGGTGTGCCCGGAATTGACCCAATGGTCAGGTGAGGCCGGCCAGCCGGGTGAAGACCGGCCCGAGCCGCTCCACGTAGTGTTCCGGCCGGAAAACCTCGTCCAGGCGGGCCTCGTCGAGCACCTGCCCGGCCGTCGCGGCCTGCTTGCGCAGCGCCTCCCGGAAATCGGCGCCGGTGTCCCAGGCCACTGCCGCGGCGGCCTGCACCAGCGCATACGCGTCCTCTCTGGACATACCGGCCTCGACCAGGTCGAGCAGGACACTGGAGGTGTAGATCAGGCCACCGGTGGACTCCAGGTTGGCCCGCATCCGGGCCGCGTCCACCATCAGGCCACCGATCAGGGCCGTGGTCTGGTGCAGCAGGTAGTCGGTCAGGACCGCCGCGTCGGGCAGCGCCACCCGCTCCACGCTGGAATGAGAAATATCACGTTCGTGCCACAGCGCCATACCCTCCGTGACCGGGGTCACGTAGCCGCGGACCAGGCGGGCCAGGCCGCAGATCCGCTCGGAGCGGGCCGGGTTCCTCTTGTGCGGCATGGCCGAGGACCCCTTCTGGCCCGCCGTGAACGCCTCCGCCAGCTCGCGGACCTCGGTCCGCTGCCCGTGCCGCACCTCGAGCGCGATGGCCTCACAGGCGGTGGCCAGCAGCGCGAGCGCGCTCACCCACTCGGCGATGCCGTCGCGGAACACCACCTGGGTGGACACGTCCGCCGCCCGCAGGCCGAGCCCGGGCAGCACCCGGGCCTCGATCGCCGGGTCGATGTTGGAGTAGGTGCCGACCGGCCCGGACAGCTTGCCCACCGCGACCGCGTCCCTGGCGCGCCGCAGCCGGTCCCGGCAGCGCGCCACGGCGAACGCGAAGTCGGCCACCCGGTGCCCCCAGACATCCGGCTCGGCGTGGATCCCGTGCGTCCGCCCGGCCCTGATCGTGCCCCGGTGCGCGAGACCGTGCTCGCGCAGCGCCGCGACCAGGGCCGTGGCGCGGGTGATCAGCAGGTCGGTGGCCTCGGTGAGGGTCATCGCGAGCGCGGTGTCCAGCAGGTCGGAGGAGGTCATGCCGAAATGCACGTACGCGGCCGCCGACCTGGGGACCGTGTTGTCCGCCCACGCGGTGAGGAACGCGATCACGTCGTGGTCGGTGACCGCCTCCGCGGCGGCCACCGCCTCCGGTGTCGGCGGCGGCGCGGCGCGCACCGGCGCCACGGCGTCCGCGGGCACCGTGCCCGCGTCGGCGTGCGCCTCCAGCACCAGGGTCTCCACCCGGCACCACAGCTCGTACTTGTGCTCCTGGCTCCAGATCCGCCCCATCTCGGGCAGTGTGTAACGCTCGATCACACGCCCATTGTCCCTTACCCGTGCGCCGCGGCCCGGGTCCGCGCGCTCGCGTAGCGTTCCGCCGCGAGCATCGCCACGATCCCCGCCAACAGTGCCGCGCCCTGGGCCTCGACCGAGACCAAGGTCCCCAGCACCGCCGTGGCCAGGGCGAACCCGGCCCCAGCCAGGCGCAGCGCGACCGGCCCGATCCGCAGCGCCCGGCGGAACCAGGCGCTGCCGGCCAGGAAAAGGGCGGCACCGCCGGCCACCGCGAGGGCCTGGCCGCCGGGTTGCGGCCGGGCCGGGTCGCCGATCGTCAAGGACGTCCCGGCGGCCAGCGTCACCACGCCCAGCAGGATCGGGATATGGGCGTAGTAGGTGGCCAGCGCCAGCCCGGCCCGCCGGTCCGGGTCCGTGGCGGCCATGGCCTGCTCGGCCCGCTCGTCGTCGCCGTCGCCGAAGTAGGCCCACCACAGCGCGGCGGACACGGCCAGGCCCAGGACGGCCGGCAGAAGCACGGCGAACGTCACACCCGCCGGGGCCGCCCCGATGCCGACCGCCGCGACCGACTCGCCGAGCGCCACGATGACCAGGGCCCCATGGCGCTCGGCGAAGTGCGCGGGCCGGATGTTGAACCGGCCGCCGGGGTGGATGATCAGCGGGGACAGCCACTGGACCGCCACCGCGGCCACCCAGAGCAGGTAACTGGCCGGGGAAGGGACGAACGCGGCACCGATCACCAGCAGCGCGGCGCTGGCGTTGAACGGCGCCACCCGCACGATATTCCGGTTGACCCGGTAGAACAGGGCCGAGTGGACAAGGACCACGATCAGGTACCCGGCACCGAGCGCGACTCTGGTTTCGGTGTCGCCAGGGCCGAAACCGCGCGGGATGGCCAGGCCGCAGATCAGGAAGCCGCCCATGCCCACGAGCAGCAGCAGCCGGTCCGGGGTCCGCACCGGGGCGCGGGTGTTGGTCAGCCAGGCGTAACCGCCGTACATCCACCACAGCACCCCGAACACCAGCAGCACCTCAACGGCGCCGCCGGGGGTGAAGTGGTGCACCAGCAGGGCGGCGAGCTGGGTGAGGGTGAACGCGAAGACCAGGTCGAAGAACAGCTCCAGGGTGGTCACCCGCAGCGGCTCATCGCCGGGATCCATGGTGCCGCCGGTGCCTGCGGGTTCTCCCGGACTGGAAGGGCCGGTGGGGTCCGCCTGGTCCGCGGCGCCGAGACCGGCCGCGCCGCCGGGGCCGGGAGCACGGTCCGGACCTGGGCCGGCGGTGCCGGGTCCCGGGCCGGTCATGCCGGGCTGGGCGCGGTCCGTACGGCCGCCGCGGCGATGTCGCCCCGGTACCAGCCGCCGCGCATCCGGATCCGCTCCGCCGCGTCGTAGGCCACGGCACGCGCGGCCGGCAGGCCCGGGCCGGTCCCGACGACGTTCAGCACCCGGCCACCGCTGCTGACCAGCGGCCCGCCCCGGCCGGTGCTCGTGCCCGCGTGCAGCACATAAGCCCCGGCAACTCGTTCGGCATCGTCAATACCCTCAATGACGTCGGCGGTCACCGGTGCGGCCGGGTAGCCCTCCGCCGCGATCACTACCGTGACCGCGGCGCCCGGCGCCCACTCCAGGGGGCCGGCGCCCGCCAGCGAGCCGGACGCGGCCGCGGCGAGCAGCCCGGCCAGCGGGCTGGCGAGCCGGTCGAGCACGACCTGGGTCTCCGGGTCGCCGAACCTGGCGTTGAACTCCACCACCCGCGGGCCGCGGCTGGTCAGCGCGA
>WNGH01010791.1_pt1 | contig 11311 bp, 15 predicted proteins | sample 5400631 | NCBI WGS metagenome assembly WNGH01 (sample SAMN13153373, study PRJNA577476) | soil metagenome | isolation source: 115 cm soil or saprolite under Garry oak tree replicate 1 | place: USA:California | collected 2016-06-15 | reverse complement strand
CGGCCCTTGAGGATGATCTCGTAGCCGCGGAACAACGTGGCCATTGAGTTTGTCTCCAGGACGCGGCGCTCCTTCAGATCAACCACACTGTGGAAGGCCAGCGCTCCCGCTACTCGCGTCACCGGGTCAAAATCGACCGATTTGATATGCCCGTTGCGGGCCAGTAAATCCTGAATCTTGTCAGCCTGTTCATCAATCGACCGCGTCTGGTACGTGTACGGGTCGCGCACACCTTCCTTCAGATGTGCCCGTCCCTCTTCATCGAACTCAATAGGCAGATTCTTGAAGCACATGACATTTTTCTCCTAACGTTATCCACGGACGAGTTGGATGATGCCACGCAAATGCTCGTCCACAGTTACGAGCCGATTCTTCAGTGTGCCAGCCGCGCCGTTAATGGTCGAGAGGTCCTGATCGAGAGGCGTTGTGTTGTCGCGGATAGCCTCAAGGCCTTCAACCAATTTGGCCAGATTGCGATTGGCCCGCAACAGAGAGGCGGCGATCAGAATCAGGTGGACGGCCAGGACAGCGACGACAGCCGCGACGACCACCAGCGTTAGCCGGGTCAAGAGCATTTTCATGACTCAACCCCCTTGTCTTTGCCCTGACCATTGTCTGAGGCGTTAGCCGCAAGGGCCTTCTCGATGGTGGCGATATGGCTTACGAGAGACTCGGCACCACCCAACAGTTGTGGCGCAACCGAAATAGTATCTTTGAGAGCAGCCACATTGGCCGTGTTGTTGGCGATGCCAACGCCGCTTTCCAGCATTTCTGCAGTGTAGCGCTCGATATTTTGGGCTGCGGTCAACGTGCGCCTCAGGAGCAGCACGGTAACCGGCACGACTCCCAGACAGGTGGCGATAAGCATGCTCCACCAGATGGTAGCGACACCCCGATTCATAGGGACACCTCCTTTTCCCCCGCTAGTGCTTCGCTGACCGACTTGAGGTGCTCGTCGCTGGCGCCCAGTTCACCGGCGAGCGCTTCCAAACCCTGGTTGAGCTGGGTGACCTGTGGTGCCAGATGGCTCGTCTCCTTCTCGATGGCGCGCAGCCCGAAGCTGAGCTTGGCCAGGTAGCTGTCGGGCGAGCCTCCGATACGCTCCAGCGTGGAGGCAATCCGATTGAGGAAGTAGACCAGTGCGCCTGCGAAGGTCAACACCTCTAAGGCCGAAAGGATGGTAAGCCGGACGGTCTTCATCATAGTTTCACACCCTCACTTCTTCGCATCGTCTACAACGGCCCGCTCAATGCGCCCCGTCGAGCGCTCTATGCCATCAGCTGCCTGACGAATTTGGGCGACAATCTGGTTAGTGCGAATGAGGAGCGGGATGTGAATAGTATTATTGGCAATCCGCTGGCCAACTTGCCAGATTTGCCCAACCCCCGCCTCGATTTGCTCCGCTGTACGCGCAAGAATAGTCAGCAAGAACGCGACGACGGCAATCACCACACCTCCGATCGATAAGCTGATCTGCCAGTACGTTTTAACGGTATCTTTCGGGACCCGTTGCTGTTGCTGCAAAATAGTTTTCATCAAAGGTTCTCCCATCGGACACTATTGCTGGCCGCCGGTTCAATACCGGGGCTCTCCAGACCTGATGGTCCTGCAAACACGGGAACGACCAATTGCCCCTATCATTGTGCAGTGCTCGGCTTCTCAAGAGTTTCGGCTACAAGGGTAGCATGTCGCTCGATTGCCTGGGCTTCTGTCAGAAGCTGATCCGCAGTTGAGTTGGTATGCTCCAGTTCCCAGATTGGTTGCGTAGTTGTGACGATCTCATCCGCAGTCTTCAGAGCATGTTTAGCGAGAGAGAGGATGCTCTGTGCGGTAGCAATGATTGTCAGCACGAGGGCAGCAACGACAGCAACCACCGCCGTTGCGATACCCATACCAGTGTACCAGTAGGTGAGAAAGCGCTTTTTGGTCATATCCCCTCCTTGAGGTTTCAAGCATACTCCCGGACCAGCCCATCATGACGATTAGCACCCCGATAAGGCGCTCTTCCTTATATACACCTGGCTACTGTGGCTAAGAAGACTGATTGTCTTCGTCCCGCACACCCGGCACCTCGTAGCCCCCGAGATACTTTTCTTCAGGCCTGGTGCGGCCAGGTCTTTCGCCGCCCAAGAACTGCAGCTTGTCGTAGAAAAAGTGTATGCCCTTCTTCAACAGTCCCGGCTCCGGAACATTGCCCCATCCACTCGGCACCTGCTGCCGCTTGTCCCAGAGCGTCTCGCGGTTCTGGAACTGCATGGTCATCCTACGGAGCGGCCGTATGAACGATCCGACGGTCCGGGAGGCGCCAGTAGAGATCAACGACCCCGGTGGGCGCTTGTAGAATGGTGAGAACTTGTCAGGGAAGCCCGGCATGGTGCAGCCAATACAGATACCGCCAGTATTCATGCAGCCGCCCATATGGTTGATGGCACCGCGCGAGGTGATGTTGCATTGCACGACGGGGCCCCAGCAACCGATCTCCACCAGACACTCCTTGTCGCCGTACTCGTGGGCGAAGACGCCCTCTTCATAGTAACCGGCACGCACGCAGCGGCGGTGGACCGTCTCGCTGAAGAGCCAGGCCGGTCGACCCAGTTCATCGAACTCCGGTAGTGGGCCGTAGCCATTTAAGAAGAGCAGGATAGCGGCGACCGTCTCGCTGAAGTTGTCACCGATGGGTGAGCAGCCGGGGATATTCACGACGGGGACACCGAGCGCGCTGAGGTAGTCTTTGCCAAGAAAGTCCATGATACTCATGGCTCCCGTGGGATTGCCGTATGCGGATGGGATGCCGCCCCAGGTGGCGCAGGTGCCAATTGCGATGACAGCCGCCGCGCCAGGAGCCAGTCGCTTGAGCCAGGTTGCCGTCGGGATCATTTTGTGATCGGCATCTGTACCCATAGCAGACCAGTAACCACCGGTTTCGGCGGCCAGATCCTCATTAGCAATTGACCCTTCATAAATTACCACGTAGGGAGCGTTGAGCTTCCCCTCGGCTGCAAGCTCGTAATTTTCCATGAAGGCATCACCCGCCTCGACCGAAAGAACCGGGTGGTGGAGGACGAGACGCGGTACTCCGGGCAAGCGACCGATCAGCAGGTCCTCGACGCTGGGGGAAGTAGCGCCAGTGACGGCAACGCTGCATCCGTCGCAACTCATGCCAGCCAGCCAGAGGGCATGTACCACCTTGATCGGCCCGAGCAAGGCGCCCTCGCGACCTACCAGGGGGTCTTTGTGCAACTCCCGTTCAGCGCTAGAAGACAGCCAATCGAGCGGCTCTAGACGCTTCGCTACGGTCTCCATCTCGAGGGGAGAAGGCGGGATAGTCAGTTCTTCTGCCATCAGATTGCTCCTTTCGTAGCATCTCGTCGCATGCACTAATAATCATATCAAGGTATCATCGAGCAGATCTTGTTTCATGAGCCCCCGTGCCAGGCTCGACCAACAACTTTTTTTGCAACTGCTCAACCTGTTTGACATAGGCTGAATCCGGATAACGATCCAGGATTGGCGTTCCGGACTGATCTGCATCGAGGACATCCTCATCGGGCTGAGATGCTCTATCGAAGCTTCCATGTCGAGCACCGTGACGTCATTTTCTTCCACATTGCCAAGCTCGCCTATCAGGCCACGAACTGTGGCGTGTTGCCCGCATAGTCAGCCACGACCTGCGCCAAGCAAGCCTGTCATCACCAGCACATCAACTCCATCGGGTCCGCTTGCCCCATACTGCCGCAATACCTCCACAAACGGGCGTTTCAAGTGCAAGGTCGCGGTGCCCTGATCATCCTTTACTTCTTCAAGGATCTCTTCACGTGGCACTCGGCTCAGAGCGGCTCTTTGCTCAGGAGTGAGGCCGATGGCCGTGCTCAGATTTGGGTTGGGATCGTCGTCAATTGCGGCGACCCTGTAGCCACGCCTGGCAAATAAACGTGCTAACGTCGCCGCTGTGGTGGTCTTACCTGATCCCCCTTTTCCGGCTACTGCAATACGCATCTTCATACCTCGTAGAGAAAATACACTAAGCTAATAACAATAGAGCTATTCCCTAGTGCATTTTCAACGAACCTTTTTGGGAAAAGGGGAAACCAAGGGGGCACCCCTTGAACCCCGGCAGGGGAGGACCCCTGCACCCCCTTCCCTAACATGTCCCTTGACTTTGCACTAGATCTCTACTCCTTTTGCATCGTGCAATTGACTCGTTGGCGCTTCCTCGCCCCGGGTCTGTTCTTCCACAGCGTTCCCAATTCTGGCTGCGTAGAGTGTGAGATAGCGATCGAGCACTCTGCGATTCTGACGGATACTTTGAGCCCAGGTGTGTAGGAGATCTTCACCTTCGGAACTCAACTCGTAGGTGCGCCGGGGCGGGCCGTGAGTACTCGGGTCCCAGCGGGAGATAACCAGGCCATCGCGCTCCATCTGGCGCAGCGTGCGATAGACGGCTGCAGGGTCGGGCGCGCCAATACTTAGTCCGGCCTGTGCCAGTCGATCCAGGAGATCATATCCATGCGACGGGTGCTGGAAGAGCAGCAACAAGAGGCAGGGTTGCAGGAAATTTTTAGGTTGCCCCCCATTGCACTGGCACGCGGCTGAATTGCCCTGGGCGAGCATTGATTCAACTGCATCGTTCAGGTCCAAAGGAGATACCTCCTGTCCTATTAGCACAACCTCTATATGTATTTTACACTTACTACTTCGTAGTATAGGGCATCGTCTCGCGGGGTGTCAAGGAAACCGCGGCCTACGCCTACTTTCACACACAAGCCGCGGTGAGACAAGTGAGTAGGGAACCGCAGTCTGCCAAAAATCGGCTTTAATACGGCCCTTGAACTTCGTCAGGATACGGTACTCAGTACACTCGGCAATCTTTCCAGCAACTGTTCGACCGTTTTGACGTAGGCCGATTCTGGATCGGCGTCCAGAATGGGGGTTCCGGCCTGCTCTGCCTCAAGCACCGCTTCATCGAAGGGAAGTACGACCATGGTCTCCAGTTCGTGCTCAGCGCAGTAGCGTCTAATCGCCTCTTCGTCGCGTGGTCCGCGCACTTTATTCGCCACGACATACAGCCGTTTGACTCCGATTTCTCGCGCCAGCGGTGCCAGTCGGCCGGTCGTCTCCAGAGAGCGGTAGTATGGCTCAGTGACGATAAGTAGAACATCGGCGTAGCGAGGCGTACCACGGCCCATGTGCTCGACCGAGGCCTCCATATCAAGGATCGTGATGTGCTCGGGCTGCTCAACCAGGTAACCCACCATATCACGCACGGTGATATGTTCACCACAGAGGCAGCCTCCTCCACCATGCTCGAGTTGGACGTTCATCAACAAGGTAACGCCATCGGGTGCAGGCACACCGTGTTCTGCAGTGATCGTCTCAATCGGTGCGGCGAGACCCACAATCTGGGTCTCACCCGATGCTTCGGTGCGCTCCTCAAGAATCGAGCGCGGCAGACTATGTAACGCGGTCAACTTTGGGGTTGCCACACCCAGGGCCATCCCCAGGTTCGGATTAGGATCGCCATCGATCGCCAGGACCGAGAAACCATGCCGGGCGAAAAGGCGAGCCAGCGTGGCGGCGAGAGTCGTCTTGCCTGAACCACCCTTGCCAACAATCGCAATTTTCATCAGCATACATCCTTTTCTACGCCTACAAAATAACAACACAAACCAATTCTATTATAAGGGATAAGCGCAATGGTTTCAGCAGAAAATACGCGGGAAGAAATCTTCTGCTGCTTCCGACCTCTTACGAATTGTGTTACTTGTTCTTACGCAAGACGGTTTTGATATCGGGAAGGTGCTCGAGGGCGTAGGCAATGCAGGCTTCTACGAAAGCGGACTTACGGAATTCTTGTGGATACAATTCGTGGCTGGTCGTTTTATATGCCTCGCCAAGCTGGTCATATACTCCCTGCTCCAAATAAATGCTGCGATGCACTCGTGTCCGCTTGGGTCGCGTCTTCTTATCAGGTGTGCGAGGTTGCTCATCTGCCTTCATCGGGTCCATCAGCAGCGCCTCCATCTCTATATGTGTTATCTCTATATGTATTTTACATCTACCCACACAATATTGTACTGACTACTTGGTGAGGTGTCAAGACACGGACACTCAGCTTGCGACAAGCGCGCTACCGAGGATCATGACAAGAGCCCCGAGCAGGCGTGAACGCAGATTTCCTTCGCCCAGGAAGAGCCACGCCCAGAGGACAGTGAAGACGGCGCTGAGCTTGAAGAGCGCCGTCACATAGCCCACCAGGCCCAGGGCAATGGCGGTGAACCCGAAGAGAGGTGCTATTCCGGCAATAATGGCAGCGGCAAGCAATGCGGGGCGATGCACGCCCAGTCCTCCAAAGAGCCCTGGTTGCTTCGAGGTATCAGCGCGGGTCGCAGAGTTGTCTGAGCGAAAAAGCGGTGCAAGTGCGTTCGGAGTGAGCAGAACAACAGTAATCGTAGTTCCCACTAACGCTACAAGGGGACCGCTTGGGGGCCTCACATGTTCAATAGCGAGTTTCTCCAGGACTGTGGTAGTTCCCCAAAGCATGCTAGCGACGATTGCAAGTGCAGCTCCGGGTCTTCGCACCAGAATGAGGAGGGGAGTCAGCAGTCCAGTTCGCGCTTCCCGCACTTCCAGCAAATATGCCCCGAACAGGATGATAGCGACACCGAGAACCTGTTGCAGACCAGGGATTTCGCCAAGCATAACTAAAGCTACGAGGAGAGTAAATGCCGGATTAAAGGTGAGCAACGGGGTAACGAGCGAGGCATCCGCTCTGGACAGTGCATGTGTAGAGAGTAACGTAGCTGCCCAGTTCAATACGGCCGATCCCAGGACACCAACGACAAAGATCACGTCTATCTGTGGTAAGCGCGCTGTGCAGGCGAAAGATACACCATCGAGTAGTCCTTCGATCTTACATTGCGTGAGGAGCAGTGTGCCCGCCGCCAGGAGTGGAAGCGAAGCTGCATTGATGGCCCATGCCACCAGCGCCGGGCGGGCATCGCGCAGCAGTTGTTTATTGAGGATGGGAAGGAACGATGTGAGGACGGTCGCCGAGAGTGCTAATACAGCCCACATGATCTGCTTTTCCCTTGCAGTCGCTAATAGACAATGCAACAATGTCAATCATGTTATATTATAATGGAGTTATGTCTTACTGCCTTGCATCGCTGATGTTCTTCTATCATACAAAAATCCCTGGGTGTGAGAAGGTCCTCATCCTCGTGAAGACCTCTTTTCTTGAGCGGCTCACTCACTCACGAGGCGAGGCGAGGATTCCAGGCTTCGGTCAGGGCATCGGCCACGAGGTTTACGCCGAGTACAGTAAGGGTAATCGCAAGGCCGGGAAAGACCGACATCCACCAGGCCACGAATACGAACTGCTGGGCATCATTGAGCATCGCGCCCCAGCTCACCACATTAGGATCACCTAGCCCGAGAAAGCTAAGCCCCGCCTCGACCAGGATCGCACTGCCAACTTGAAGAGATGCCTGGGTGATGACCGGCGGTAGCGCGCCTGGCAGGACGTGGCGCAGTAAAATGCGAATCTCGGGGGTCCCCACCGCCCGAGCGGCCAGCACGTAGTCCCGCGTTCGCATTGTAAGTATCTGTGCGCGCAGCACGCGAGCGGTAAACGGCCAGTAGGTCAGGCTCAGCACGAGCACGATTAACCAGATGTTGCTCCCCAGCAAAACTACGACGATCAACGCGAGAAAGAAGCGCGGCACAACCAGGAACACTTCCGTGAGTCGCATCAATCCGTCGTCGACCAATCCACCGAAATAGCCCGCCAGTCCACCGATCACTACGCCAATGAGGGTCGCGACGAAGGCGGAGACAAACCCTACAAGCAACGAGACACGTGCTCCATGCATAACACCGCTGAAAACATCACGGCCCAGATCGTCGGTGCCAAACAGGTGCGCAACTGAAGGCGGGCTCAGTACCATATTCGAGATAGCGAACGGATCATGGGGTGCAATAAGATCGGCCCCCAAGGCAATCAGCACGAGTGCCAGCATGAATGTCAAGCCGAGGAGTACGGTCGGTTGACGGCGGAAGCGCCACCAGAAGCCGGGCTGCCACTTGTGGTGCCCGACTAGCGACGTGGACGTGCTGGCATCAATAGACCACCGCTCGCTTCTTTCGTGCGTCTCCATCTCACTTGTACCTCACCCGTGGATCGAGCCACGTGTATAGTAAATCGGTGAACAGGTTCGCTATGATGACAGTGACGGCAACCAGAATGAAGATGGCCATCAACAGTGGGTAATCACGATTGAGTGTCGCGCTCAACAGTAGCCGCCCTAGCCCGGGCCAGGCGAAGACCGTCTCGGTCAGAGCCGCTCCGGTGAGCAGCGACAATGTGAGACTGATAGCCGGCAGCGCAAGGTGATGTAACACGTCGAGCCCACGGAGTATCCCCGTGTAGTCATCCCGCGCTGACACCATCCCCTCAATAGGGAACCAGTTGAGCCCTATTGCAAACACGATGATCAACAGTTGCCCTAACCAGAAGACGGGAATGCCATAGACCGTCAAGGTAAGGGCCGTAATCACACGGTCGAGTTTGGTATGCGGACGGGAACCGGTGAGCGTCCCCAGCAGGAGTCCTAGAATCGTCGAGAGCGCCAGCGCGGTCCCCATGAGCAACAACGTCGCCGGAATGCGGCCTAAGATCACCTGGAGGACGGGCTGTTGATAGGTGAACGAGTAGCCAAAGTCACCGTGTATGACCGCCAGGAGATAGCGCACCAATTGCTCGGGCAGCGGTCGGTCGAGGCCGTAATACGCCCGCATCTCGGTGTAATATGCCTTATCGCCGCCGTCACCGGCCAGGATGTAGATCGGATCGCCCGGCGCCAGGTGGATCAAGATGAAGGTGAGCACCAGCACTGCAAGTACCAGCGGCACCGCTTGAGCAAGGCGCCGGGCGGAATATCGTACAAGAGAAACGCCCTGGATGTCACTACCCCCCTGTCGACCACGCCTGTTCAAATAAGTTGTTCGAAAGGTGGAAGCCTTTGAACGTTGAGCGGTAGGCGTGATACCCTTGCGTATCAACGATCCAGAAGTAGGGCAGATCATCTGTCAGCGTCTTCTGGATGGCGGCGTAGACCTGGGCGCGCTGCGTTCGATCCGTCGAGGCGGCCGCCTGGTTAAAGAGTTGATCGATCTGTGGATTTACGTAGCCTGCACCGTTGGAAAACGGAATCGGGCCGATGTTGGTGGAGACGTAGAGGCGCCGAACCCCGATTTCAGGGTCGTTGCCGTTGCAGTAGGACGCAATGCCGAGGTCGAAGTTCTTCTGGACGAAAACCTTTTGCACCGCGGCGTTAAAGTCCAAACTCTCAAGGACGAGATTGATACCTACTTGCTTGAGTTGTTCGCGCATAGCCTGGCCTAATTGGGCAAAGGATGAAGCAGACGTAAAGGTCACCGTGAAGCGGTTGCCATCGGGACCGCGTGGATAGCCTGCCTGGTCGAGTAGCTGGTTGGCGGATGCCGTACTGTATGAATAGGATCTGACATCCGGCGAGTAGGCCCAGGTCATCTGCCGGCTAATTGGTCCGGTGGAGACCTGTCCCTGGTCGAAATACACGTGATCAAGGAGAAACTTTCGATCCAGGGCCTGGTAAAAAGCGCGGCGCACATCAAGCTTGTTGAATGGCGCTTTGGTCAAGTTGGGAATCAGGGTGTCCTGGCACAAGGATCCGCCGGAGCCACCAAAGCCCTGGACGAGCGTCACCTGGGAGTTGTTTCGCAGGCGCGAGATATCGGGGCCGGGTACGCTATCCACATAGTCCACCTCACCCCGTTCTAGTGCTTGCGTCGCCGTAGTGGCATTGGGGATGATGCGGAAGATGAGCTTGTCGAGGTAGGGCAAGCCGGCTTTGAAATAGTGCGGGTTACGCTGTAGAGTGATGTGGTCACCTTTGACATATTCCACGAATTTGAACGGCCCGGTGCCGATTGGCATGAGATTGGCCGGATCCTTTAGCAGATTTTTGCCTTCGTAGATGTGCATGGGGATGATGGAAGCCTCCACTACGTCGAGACGCTGCAGCAGCGGGCCATACGGTCGCTTAAAGCGGAAGATCACCGTAAGGGCATCCGGCGTGTCGATGCTGGACAACACCGGCGTCAGCCCCGCTTTGGTACGCGAGTGGTACTTGAGCAGCCCATGCTCGAACGTGAACTTGACATCCGCCGAAGAGAAAGGCTGGCCGTCCTGCCACTGTACGCCAGATCTCAAATGGAATGTGTAGGCTTTGCCGTCCCCGCTGATCGACCAGCTTGTGGCCAGATCCGGCACTGGGTTCAGATGATCGTCCAGCGCAACCAGTCCGTTAAAGACCTGGTCTGTGACGTAATGGGTGAAGAAGGCCGTCGTGATATCTGGATTGAGAGTACCGGGATCGTTAGCCATGGCGACGACCAGGGTGCCCCCAGACTTGGGGTTGTTGGTGCTATTCGGAGTTGTTGGCTGACCATTGCATGCGGTCAGGAGCAACATCAGGAACAGCGCGGTACCAAAGAGGAGCTTCTTGCGTGAGGCCATCGTCTTCTCCTTCTAAATACATCGGTGGGCCTCTTTTAGGTGGGCTTTCCAGTGGGCCGTCAATCGTCATTTGAAAAGTCGGTACATGTCATCTGTGAGCAATGACTTACGTTCATCTTTTCAAATGAGTTGTGACAGCCCACGCTCTCTCCGTTGGAGGCCAGCGACCAACTGGAAAATGCCCACGAGACCGATTATCGCCCCCGGCACGATGTGGTAGACGTATGTCGAAGCCGTGACAGCAGTCATCGAATTCATCATCATGGCGGTGCCCATGACGTATGGCCCGACAAAGGGAACAATTGCAACCCAAATTCCACCTAAAATGACAATAATGGATGTGGAGATCAGTACTCTTGAAAGACGCATTGTTGTTCTCCTCTTTGAGAACCTTTCTAAGCTACCTGAGCAACATTTCTATATGCACTCACACGTTTGCTTGACGCACTACACCATCTTCTAAGCCACAAAGATCTGGAGCACTATCTCTATGGCGCCCATCCTTCTGTACTTCTTCTAACTGGTTAAAGTGTAGCACATGTAGCACAAAAGTACAAGGAGATTGACATAACCATGAGCTTGAATTTTGATCCCTTCTTGCTGCTTTTGCATGTTCATGGAGTCTCGGCTGTAGGCTTTCACTGCTCGGGAGAACCCTGTTCTACTACCCGCTGTACTTGCGCCACGTTCACCGCATCATGAGCGGTGACAGTGCCCAGTCGATTGAGGGCTTCGAACTCCATTTCTGGTTCG
>WNGH01009971.1_pt1 | contig 11315 bp, 6 predicted proteins | sample 5400631 | NCBI WGS metagenome assembly WNGH01 (sample SAMN13153373, study PRJNA577476) | soil metagenome | isolation source: 115 cm soil or saprolite under Garry oak tree replicate 1 | place: USA:California | collected 2016-06-15 | reverse complement strand
ACCCTGGTCGCTCCGCGATCGCAAGATCGACTGCATCGCCGCTTCCCCGACGTTCTTGATCGCGGCCAGCCCGAAGCGCACCGTGTCGCCGGCGACGCTGAACTGCACGGCCGATACGTTGACGTCGGGCGGCTCGACCAGAATCCCCATCGCGCGGCACTCTTCGATGTACTTCACGATCTTGTCGGTGTCGCCCATCTCCGAGGTCAGCAGCGCGGCCATGAACTCGACCGGATAGTTGGCCTTGAAGTACGCCGTTTGGTAGGCGACGAGCCCGTACGCCGCGGCGTGGGAGTTGTGGACGGCGATGCCGTTCGCGATGAAGCTCCGAGCGCCCGGAACTTCGAAGTCGTACGTCGGCTCGACGCCTTCCAGGACGAACCGTTTCGGCCTCGACCAGCCCATCGACGGATCGACCAGGGCGTGCAGCGCCGGCGACTCGAGGCGTTCCGCCAGATATTCCAACGTGTCTCGACGCATCCCCCTCTTGCGGCGATCCCTCGCGACGAGCCGGTAGGCGAGCCCCAGCGCTCTGCAGCCTGCTTTCAAAGTGGAGAAGCGTTTGAGAATCGCTTCGCGCAAGGGCTCTCGGCAGAGATCAGCCGGGACGACATCGACGGTTCCGCGCGCGAGGAGGGTTCGGGTGCTCGCATATGAGGCTCTGAGCGCCGCGAGGGCCGCCCGCTTTGCCCCGACCAGATGGGGACCGACGAGCTCATCGAACCGCACATAAGCTCGTCGCCCACCGATGAGATTCACCGTGTAGCCGACGCGGCGACCGCCACGGTACGCAAAGATCTTCCGATGGATCGTGGAAGGAATGCCGAGCTTCAGGAGCAAGCGGCGAACGTCGTCCGCCAGTCCGCTCGAAGATGTCGCGTAGTAGACCGACAGAGTCTGGCGATGAACGCAGCCATCGCCCTGGAACAGCTTTCCGACGAGGATCGAGATGGCATCGCGATCCCAGCTGTCGACGATCACCGGGATCCGCTTATTGACAGCGATCTTTCCCTGGAGACCACAGTCTCCGAAGAGGAATTCGACGGCCTCCGAAGGAGTCGTCCGATCGATGCGGACCGGTCGTACCGACGAGGCCTTGGGGCTCGGGCGATGTTCGATCCGGGCAACCGTGTTGGCGAACGCCGAGACGGCCAGGCTCATGTCCTCGAGTTCGTCCGAGACCGTCGAGTGCAGATAAAAGTGGCTGTCGTATCCGAGGCTTCCTTCCGATATGGCGTAGCCGAGCAGGGCGGGCAGATGCCATGGCACCGTCGTCGCTCCGCAGGGGAGCTCACGAGCGACGGCGACAAAGTCGTGGGGAGTGACATCCTCTGCGTTTACCCACCCTCGTGGGGTGAAGATCGGATGATCGGGCGTGCACCGTAGGGTCATGCCGTTGGCGAGTGTCAGGCGGCCGACCTGGCGCCTGCCGCTCGGCCGGACTTCGAGTGCTCGGAATGCACCGTCCTTGGTGAGCACGAGATCGCCGGTCCGCACCTTGGTGATCGGCTTCAGGCTGCCGTCGGCCATCTCGATCGAGGCGTCCGAGCTGAGGCACTTGTTGAATCCGTAGCCCGCGAACTTCTCCATCAGCTCCCAGACGCGCTCGGCCTTGGCGGCGGTGGTGCCCCGCTCGCGGCAGCCGCCGAGGAACTTCTCGCGCTGCTTGGCCATCAGCTCGCGATCCTTCTTGCCCATGGCGCGGCGCAGGATATCGGCCTCGCCCATGGTGAAGCCCGCCATCTCGGAGGCGATCTGCATGATCTGTTCCTGGTACACCATGATCCCGTACGTCTCCCGCGTGAACTTCTCCATCGCCGGGTGCTCGTACGTGATCCTGGACCGGCCGTGCTTGCGCTGGATGAAGTCGGGGATGAGCTCCATCGGGCCGGGCCGGTAGAGCGAGACCATGGCGATGAGGTCTTCCAGCCGCTCGGGCCGAAGCCCGCGCAGGGCGTCGCGCATGCCCGACGACTCGAGCTGGAACACGCCGAACGTCTTCGCCTCGGAGAGCATCGTGTACGTCCTGGTGTCGTCGAGCGGCAGCGCGTCGAGGTCGATGTCGACTCCCCGGGATTCCTTGATCAGCGCCACCGTGTTGGCGAGGACGGTGAGCGTCCGCAGGCCCAGGAAATCCATCTTGAGCAGGCCGAGCTTCTCGATCGGCCCCATCGCGTAGCCGGTGATGAGCTCCGGCCGCTTGGGGTCCTTGTAGAGCGGGATGTGCTCCTCGAGCGGGTCGTCGGAGATGACCACCGCCGAGGCGTGCACCGACGCGTGCCGGGTGCAGCCCTCGAGCGTCCGCGCGATCTCCCACAGCTCGCGCACGGCCGGCTGGCTCCGCACCATCTCGGCGAGCGGCAGCGATTTCTGGTGGGCGTCGTCGAGCGTGATGTTCAGCGGGAAGTTCGGCACGAGCTTGGCGATCCGGTCCACGTCGCCGTACGCCATGCCGAGGACGCGCCCGACGTCACGGATGGCCGCCTTGGCGCCGAGCGTGCCGAAGGTGATGATGTGGGCGACCCGGTCGCGCCCGTAGCGCTCGGCCACGTAGCGGATGACCTCGTCGCGGCGGTCGTCGGCGAAGTCGATGTCCATATCCGGCATCGAGATGCGCTCGGGGTTCAAGAATCGCTCGAAGAGCAGCCCGTAACGCATTGGATCGATGTTCGTGATGCCCAGACTGTAGGCGGCCAGGGAGCCCGCGGACGAGCCGCGGCCGGGGCCCACCGCGATCCCCTGCTGGCGCGCGTAGCGGATGAAGTCCCAGACGACCAGGAAGTAGCCCGCGAACCCCATCTTCTCGATGACGGCCAGCTCCTGAGCCAGTCGCGTCTCGACGGCGTCGCCCGGTGTGGGGCCGTACCGGCGGCGGAGGCCCTCGTGCGCCAGCTCGTGCAGATAGCTGTCGAGCGTGTGCTCCGAGGGGACGAGGTAGCGCGGCAGGTGGAACGCGTCGAAGTCGAGCGTCAGGTTGCAGCGCTCGGCGACCGCGAGCGTGTTGCGGCACGCCTCGGGAAGGTCGGCGAAGACGCGCGCCATCTCCTCGGCGGACTTGACGTAGAACTCCGGCGTCGAGAAGCGGAACCGGTTCGTGTCTTGAAGGTTCGTGCCGGTCTGGATGCAGAGCAGCGCCTCGTGGGCGCGCCCGTGGCCGGCCTCGAGATAGTGCGAGTCGTTCGTGCCGACGACCGGCGCGCCGATGGCCGAGGCGATGCGGAGCGTCTCCGCCATCACCCGCGCTTGCTCGTCGATCCCGTGGGCCTGGACCTCCATGAAGTAGTGGTCCTTGCCGAAGACCTCCTGGTACCAGCCGGCGGTGTCCCGGGCCCGGAGCGCGTCGCCGGCGCTCAGGAATCTCGAGACCTCGGAGTTCAGGCACCCGGAGAGGACGAGCAGCCCATCGGCATACTGGGCCAGCAGCTCGCGATCGACGCGGGGCTTGTAGTAGAACCCCTCCAGATACGCCTTCGACACGAGCTTGACGAGGTTCTGATAGCCCGTGCGGTTCCGCACGAGGACCGTCAGGTGGTTGGCGCCCTCGTAGCCGCCGTCCTGCGAGCCCCGCTCCTTGCGGCCTCCCGGCGCCACGTAGAGCTCGCAGCCAAGGATCGGCTTGACGCCGGCCTTCTGGGCGGCGAGGTAGAAGTCGATCGCCCCGAAGAGGTTGCCGTGGTCGGTGAGCGCGATGGCCGGGAACTTGAGCTCCTTCGCCTTGTCGACCAGCTTGTCGAGCTGGGCGGCGCCGTCGAGCAGGCTGTACTCGGAGTGGACGTGGAGATGGACGAAGTCGGCGTGCTGCATCGAGAGCCCGGTTACTCCCACTCGATCGTGGACGGTGGCTTCGAGGAGATGTCGAACACCACGCGGTTGACCCCCTTCACCTCGTTGATGATCCGGTTGCTGATCGTCCCGAGCAGGTCGTACGGCAGCCGCGCCCAGTCCGCGGTCATCGCGTCCTGGCTTGTGACGGCGCGCAGCGCGATTACCTGCGCGTAGGTGCGAAAGTCGCCCATCACGCCCACGGTCTTGACCGGCAGCAGCACCGCGAACGCCTGCCACAGCTGGTGCTCGAGCCCCGCGGCGCGCACCTCCTCCTGCACGACGGCGTCGGCGTCTCGCAAGAGATCGAGCCGGTCAGTCGTCACCTCACCGAGCACCCTGATCGCGAGACCCGGCCCCGGGAAGGGCTGACGCCAGACGATCTCGGGCGGCAGCCCCAGGAGCTCGCCGAGCCGGCGGACCTCGTCCTTGAACAACTCGCGGAGCGGCTCGACCAGCTTGAACTGCATCTTCAGCGGGAGGCCGCCGACGTTGTGGTGGGTCTTGATCGTGGCCGACGGACCGCGGAACGAGACCGACTCGATCACGTCCGGGTAGAGAGTGCCCTGGGCGAGCCAGGGAATGTCTCCGAGCTTTCGCGCCTCGTCCTCGAACACGGAGATGAACTCGGCCCCGATCCGCTTGCGCTTGAGCTCGGGATCGGTGACGCCGTGAATTGCGTCGAGAAACCGGCGAGATGCGTCGACGTGGATCAGGTTCATCTTGAACGTGTCGCGGAACGTGTGGACGACCGCTTCGGCCTCGCCCTTGCGCAAGAGCCCGTTGTCCACGAAGACGCACGTGAGCTGGTCGCCGATGGCGCGGTGGACGAGCACCGCCACGACCGACGAGTCGACCCCGCCCGACAGGGCACACAGCACGCGCCCGCCGTTCACCTGCGTGCGGATTGCGTCGACCGTGGTGTCGATGAAGCCCGCCATCGACCACGTGCGGCTGACGCCGCACACCTCGAGAAAATTGTCGAGGATCGTCTTTCCCTGCGGAGTGTGGGCGACCTCCGGGTGGCACTGGACCGCGTAGAGTCGGCGCTCCTCATTCGCCATCGCGGCCACCGGGCAGTTCGGCGTCCGGGCGAGGGCCGTGAACCCCTTGGGCGGGCGAAGCACCGTGTCGCCGTGGCTCATCCAGACGGTGACGCGTCCGGTGTCTTCCGGGGTCACGCCCTTGAGCAAGGGGCTCGACCCCTGGAGCGTGATCTCCGCCTTGCCGTATTCGCGGCGCTCCGCCGGAATGACGTGGCCGCCCAGGAGATAGCCCATCGCCTGCATGCCGTAGCAGATCCCGAGAACGGGCACGCCCGATTCGAAGAGCTCCCGGGGGGGCAGCGGCGCGCCGTCTTCATAGACGCTCGACGGACCGCCCGAGAGGATGATGCCCTGGTAGCCCGCCGACAGGATCTGCTCGAGCGGATGGGCGCAGGAGAAGATCTCGGAGTACACGGACAGCTCGCGAACGCGCCGGGCGATCAGCTGCGTGTACTGACCGCCGAAATCGAGAACCGCGATCTTGCCGACGCCGACCGACATGAGCGCCCCGCTACCGCGGGCGCCCCAACTTCTGAGCCTGCTGGAACACTTTCCCCTCGGTCTTGATGGTCGGGGCGATGATCAGCTCCGTCTGCTGGAGCTCCCGGATCGTCCGCGCGCCGACCGAGCCCATGCACGTGCGGATCGCGCCCACCAGGTTGAGGGTGCCGTCCTCGGTGAACGCCGGCCCGAACAGGATCTGCTCGAGCGAGCCGGCGATGCCGACGCGGATCCGCGTCCCGCGCGGGAGGTTGGCGTGCGGCGTCGCCATGCCCCAGTGGTAGCCGCGCCCGGGCGCCTCGACGGCGCGCGCGAACGCCGAGCCGATCATGACGGCGTCGGCGCCGGAGGCGAACGCCTTGCACACGTCACCGCCCGTCGTCATGCCGCCGTCGGTGATGATCGGCACGTAGCGACCGGTCTGCTTCCAGTAGAAGTCGCGGGCCGCCGACGCGTCCGCGGTGGCCGTCACCTGCGGCACGCCGAGCCCCAGCACCTCGCGGCTCGTGCAGGCCGCGCCCGGGCCCACGCCGATCAGCAGGGCATCGGCGCCGACGTCCATCAGCTCGAGGCAGGCCTCGTAGGTCACGACGTTGCCGATGACCAGCGGGATCGCGAGTTGCTTCTTGAGCTTGCGGAGGTCAACGGGCATGTACTCGGTCGCAAGGTGGCGGGCGGTGGTGACGGTCGACTGGACCACGAAGATGTCCGCGCCGGCGTCCTGGGCGATCTGCGCGAAGCGCTCGGCGCGCTGGGGGATCGAGGAGACGACGGCGGGACCGCCGCCCTTCTTGATCTCCTGGATCCGCTGATGGATCAGCTCTTCCTTGATCGGCTCACCGTAGATCGACTGGATGATCTTGGTCGCCTCGTCCTGCCCGGCCGAGACGATCCGCTCGAGGACGTCGTGAGGATTCGCGTAGCGGGAGAAGATGCCCTCGAGGTTCAGCACCGCGAGCCCGCCGTGACGCCCCATCTCGACGGCCAGGCTCGGCCCGACGACACCGTCCATGGCCGCCGCGATGATCGGCAGCTCGAAGCGGTGGCCGCACAGCTCCCAGGAGATGTCGACCTCGTTGGGATTGACGGTCACGGTCCCAGGGACGAGCGCGATGTCGTCGAACCCGTAAGCGACCCTGGCCTTCCGGCCTCGCCCGACCCACATCCCCATCGGTCGTCCCTCCCGTCGGCCTGTTCACTGTTTTTCGGCCCGAGTCCCGTATATAGGGATAGCCCGCCGTTCGACCTACTAGATTTCGTGGATTATACCGACCACGCCGGGGGTTGTCAACGCTGCGGGTCGGGAGGGTGCGCCTCCTCGTAGAGCATGCGCAGCCCGTCGAGCCTCAGGTGCTCGTCGACCCGCTCGACGCAGCGCGCGACGTCGGCGATGAGCCCCGCGTTGCCGCCCGTGGCGATCACCCGGGTCGTTCCGCCCATCTCCGACCGCATACGATCGACGAGCCCGTCGACCAGGCCCGCATAGCCGTAGATCGCGCCGGATTGTAAGTTCGTGGTGGTGTTGCGGCCGATCGCCTCCTTGGGCCGCACGAGCTCCACCCGGGCGAGCCGGGCGGCGCGGTTGACGAGGGCATCGACCGAGGTGGCGATGCCGGGGGCGATGGCGCCGCCGATGAACTCGCCGCGCGCGCTCACGCAGTTGAACGTCGTAGCCGTGCCGAAGTCGATGACGATCAGCGGCGCCCCGTACTTCGCGGCCGCCGCGAACGCGTCGACGTAGCGATCGGCGCCGACCTCGCGCGGGGCGTCGACGAGGAGGGGCATCCGGGTGTTCACGCCGGGCTCGACGAAGAACGCGGCCCGGCCGAAGTACTGCTCGCACATCCACTCGAGCGTCTGCTGCACCGGCGGCACCACGTTCGAGATGGCGATGCCCTGGATCGCGGCGACCCGGATGCCGCGCGTCTGGAGAAACGTCTCGATGACGAGCCCGTACTCGTCGGCCGTTTGCTCCCGCCGGCTCGTCATGCGCCACGAGCTGACGAGACGGGGCCCGTCGTACACGCCGATCTTCGTGTTGGTGTTGCCGACGTCAGCGACGAGCAGCATGGGCTTCTCCGGTCGTCTCGTCCGTTGTGATCTCGCCGGCGATGACGCGCCGCACTCCGTCCCCGACGTCGATCAGAAGCGCGCCGTCGCCGTCGAGGTCCGTGGCGGTGCCCGAGACGCCGTCCACCGTCACGTGCCGGCCGATCGTGTCGCTGAGGCTCTTCCAGCGCTCGCGCACGGGGCCGAAGCCCTCCCCTTCCAGCCGCGCACGCCACGCGTCGAACTCCTCGAGCAACGCCGCCAGCATCGTCTCGCGGTCCACGGCGTGTCCGGTCTCGAGCGCGACGGAGGTCGCCCTGCCCGCCAGCTCGGGGGGGAATTCGCGCTGACCGAGGTTGATGCCGACGCCGATGACCAGGACCGGCTCCGAGGACGCAACCGCGCGCGACTCGAGGAGGATGCCGGCGATCTTGCGGCCGCCGACGAGGACGTCGTTCGGCCACTTCAGCCGAGGCTCGAGGGGCGCGACCCGCCGCAAGGCCTCCGCGGTGGCGACCGCGGTCGTCGGCGACAGGGCCGCCAGGAGCGCCTGCGGCAGCCGGGAGCGGACGAGGATGGACGCCAGGAGGCTGGTCCGGGCGGGCGCCTGCCAGACACGACCGCGGCGGCCACGACCCGACGCTTGCTGATCGGCGACCACGACCGTGCGATCCGTCGCGCCGCGCTCGGCGAGCGCGAAGGCGACCGTCTGGGTGGAATCGACCTGGTCGAGGCGGACGATCGCGGGCTCGGCCTTATCGCGAGCCATCGTCGACCCAGGCGAGGCTCGCCTGAAGCTTGGCCCGCAGCGCCTCCTGCTCGCCGAGCCGCTCGCGCTCCCGGGCCACGATCTCGGCGGGCGCGCGCTCGGCGAACTCGGGCCGCGCCAGCTTGCCCTTGAGGAACTCGACGCTCTCGGCGGCGCGCTTGATCTCCTTCTCGAGGCGCTGGCGCTCGCCGGCGAGGTCGACGACGCCGGTCAGATCGACGTAAAGCTCGGCGCCGTCGATGACCGCCATGGCCGAGTTTCGCGGCCGCGTCGCCTGCGGATCGACGACGAGCCGAGCCCGCGCCAGCGTGTCGATGAGGGTCTGGTTCGCGGCGAAGACCGCCCCGCCGTCGCGGCCCGGACGCAGCGTCGCGGCGAGCGTGGTCCCGGGCGGGATCCGCATCTCGCCGCGGATGTTGCGCACCGCGGTGACGAGGGCCATGACGGCGGCCATCTCGCGCTCCGCGTCGAGATTGCGCTGCGAACCGATAGCGGCGGAGCCCGGCGCGCACCTCGGCGATGGTGACCGCCAGTCGGCTCTCGATCCACACGTCGGCGGGCGCCGGCGGCGTTTTTCGGGCGAGCGCGGCGTCGAAGCCGTCCAGGTTCGACAGGACGAGCCGCGACGCGTTCCAGAGCTTGTTGGCGAAGTTCCGGTAGCCCTCGATGCGGTCCTCGGAGATGCGGATGTCGCGCCCCTGGCCCAGCGCCGCGAGCGTGAAGCGAAACGCGTCGGTCCCGTACTTCACCATCACGTCGAGCGGATCGGCGACGTTGCCCTTGGTCTTCGACATCTTCTGGCCCTCGGCATCGCGGACGATCGCGTGCAGGTAGACGTCGCGGAACGGCACGTCCTGCACGAAGTGGATGCCGAGCATCGCCATGCGCGCGACCCAGAAGAAGAGGATGTCCGGCCCCGTGACGAGCACGGAGGTCGGGTAGTACTTGCGAAGCTCGGGCGTGTCGTCGGGCCAGCCGAGCGTCGAGAAGGGCCAGAGGCCCGAGGAGAACCAGGTGTCGAGCGTGTCGGGGTCCTGCCGGAGCGGACCCTTGCACTGCGGGCAGGCCTGGAGGTCGTCGCGCGACACGTGCACCGAGCCGTCGGCGTCGCAGTGCCACGCCGGAATGCGATGGCCCCACCAGAGCTGTCGCGAGATGCACCAGGGCCGGATGTTCTCCATCCAGTGGTAGTACGTCTTCGTCCAGCTGCGCGGGAGGATCTTGATCCGGCCCTCGCGCACGGCCTTGATCGCCGCCGCGGCGAGCGGCTTCGTCTGCACGAACCACTGCTTGGAGACGAGGGGCTCGACCACGGTCTTGCAGCGGTGGCACACGCCGACCGCGTGGCGATAGGGCTCGATCTTCTCGATGAGGCCGAGCGCCTTCAGGTCCTCGACGATCCGCTTGCGGCACTCGAACCGGTCCAGTCCCGCGTAGCGTCCGGCCTCGGCGGTCATCTTGCCGTCGAAGCCGATGACGGTCTTGATCGGCAGGTTGTGACGCCGGCCGATCTCGAAGTCGACCGGGTCGTGCCCGGGCGTCACCTTGATCACGCCGGTGCCGAATTTCGGATCGACGGCCTCATCGGCGACGACCTTCACCGAGATCATGCCGTCGACCGACGGGACCTCGAGCGTTTTGCCGACCAGATGCCGGTAGCGCTTGTCCTTGGGGTGGACCGCCAGGCCGGTGTCGCCCAGCTTGGTCTCGGGCCGCACCGTTCCGAGGGTGACCGGACCGTACTTGATGTAGACGAACTCCCCGTCGCGCTCCTCTCGCTCGACCTCGAGGTCGGACAGGACGGTCTGGCAGCGCGGACACCAGTTGACGATGTAGTCGTCGCGGTAGATCAGCCCTTCTTCCCAGAGGCGGACGAACGACTCGCGGACCGCGCGCGACAGCCCGGGATCCATCGTGAAGCGCTCGCGCGACCAGTCGCACGAGGCGCCCAGGCGTCGCAGCTGGCGGACGATCGTGCCCCCGGTCTCTTCCTTCCATTTCCAGGCGCGCGCCAGGAACCCATCGCGGCCGAGGTCTTCCTTCGTCTTGCCCTCGGCGGCGAGCTGCCGCTCGAGGACGACGTGAACGGCGATCGCGGCGTGGTCGGTGCCCGGGAGCCAGAGCGTGTTGAAGCCGTCCATCCGCTTCATGCGCGTCAGCGTGTCCTGCAGCGTCATGGTCAACGCGTGACCCCAGTGCAGAGACCCGGTGACGTTGGGCGGCGGCATCGCGATCGCGAACGGTTTGCCCTCGGCGGCGGGGTCCGCGCGGAAGTAGCCCCGCTCCTCCCATCGCGGATACCAGTGCGTCTCGACGGCCGTGGGGTCGTACCGGTCGGGAATTTCCGGCGTCGGCTCGCTCATCGGCGGACCGTCATTCGAGCACCGGCGCGGCGGCGGCGAGGCGCCAGCGGGCCCCGCCGCGCTGGAAGGTCAGCGCCCACGGCGCGTGCTCGGCGGTGGCGGCGACCGACACGGTGCGCGGCTCGGCGCCGCCGTCGGCGGCATCGCAGGCGGTTTCGGGGCGCAGCGTGGACGGCAGCCGCCGACGGACCTGGGCGTCCGGCACCAGCCTGGCCAGGCTCGCTTCGTCCTTCGACGCGAGCGCCGCGAAGAGCTCGGCGACCGTCGCGCGCAGCTCGCGGTGCCAGCCGTTGAGCTGGCGGCCGGACTTTCGGACGAGCGCGCCGGTCTCCGGCGACGCGCGGAACAGATCCTCGGATTCCGTCTGTCCCTCGCACCCCGGTGTCCAGCCCGGATAGTGGAGCTCGTAGCGAACGCGGATCTCGTCGCCGCGCACCGCATAGGCGCGCGCCATCAATCCGTCCGGGAATACATCGGTCGTGGACCAGACGACGCGGACGGTGTCGCCCTGCTGGCGGATGAGGTCGAGGCGGAGCGGTCTGAATGCCTGCCCCGTGGCCGGACCTTCCCAGGCCGTGACGAACTGCGCGGCGCCTCCCGGTCCCGGCGCCCACGGGTACACCGTCGGGCGGCCCTCGCGCGAAAGCGTCGTCAAGAGGGCCGCCTCGCCCCCGAGCTTTCCGTACACGCGCACGGTGTTGGCGCCCGGCACGTCGCTCATCTGGAATGCGCCTACCATGAGCCGACCCACGCGCAGGACGTCGA
>WNGH01006247.1_pt1 | contig 11316 bp, 9 predicted proteins | sample 5400631 | NCBI WGS metagenome assembly WNGH01 (sample SAMN13153373, study PRJNA577476) | soil metagenome | isolation source: 115 cm soil or saprolite under Garry oak tree replicate 1 | place: USA:California | collected 2016-06-15 | reverse complement strand
CGCGGTCGTAACCACCTCGCTCGAGCGGCACCGCGCAGCCCAGGCACACGCCTGTGCCGCAGCCCATGTACGTCTCGACCGCGACCTGGGCGTCCGGCCATCGCTCCGCCACGGCTGCGAGCATGCGGTTGGGCCCGCACGCGAGGACGACGTCGGCGTCGGGCGCGGACGCGACCGCGGTGCCGTGAAAGCCACGCGAGCCGTCGTCCGTCGCCCAGATGACCTCGTCGCCGTCGGCCTCGGCGCACAGCTCGTCGGCGCTGCGCGCTCCGTGAACCCAGGTCACCCGCGCGCCCGCGGCGCGCGCGTCGCGAGCCGCGAGGGGCATGGGCGCGACGCCCAGGCCGCCGCTGATCAGCAGCGCGTGCGATGCCTTGATCTCGAAGCCCCGGCCCAACGGCCCGAGGCAGCTGATCCGGTCGCCGGTCTCCATCGCCAGCAGCTGCGCCGTCGCGACGCCGACCGCCTTCAAGACGACCTCGATGACGTCGCCATACGCGCGGTAGACCGAAAAGGGCCGCCGGAGCAGCGGACCGCCCGCCCAGCCGAGGTTGACGAACTGCCCCGCCCGGACCGACGCGGCGACCTCGGGCGCGCGCATGGCGATGACGAACATCCCCCGCGCGACCTGGCGGCGGCCCGTTATCGGCGCGTCAGCGAGAAACAACCGCGCCCCGCCACTCGTCGATCGTCCGGACCTCCATCTGCTCGCGCGCATAGACCGCCGACTCGAGAAGCGCGGCCGCGGTGTCGAGGGAGGTCAGGCACGGGATGCGGCGCTCGACCGCGGCGCGCCGGATCTCGAAGCCGTCCTTGACGACCGGGTTGCCATCACCGGGGTCCTCGTAGATGTTCGACATCGTGTTGATCACGAGCTGCACCTCGCCGCGGACGATGACGTCGATGACCGTCGGGCTCTCCTCGCCGATCTTCGCCACCACGCGCGGAGAGAATCCCGCCGCGCGCAGGGCGCGCGCCGTGCCCTCGGTGGCGACGAGCTTGCATCCGAGCTGGATCAGGCGCGACACGATCGGGAAGAGCTCCGGCTTGTCGGCGTCGGCGATGGTCAGCAGCGCGGAGCTGCCGCGCTCCACCTGCACGCCCGACGCTAGGAAGGCCTTGCGCAGCGCCTCGTTCAGCGTGCGCGCGACGCCGATCGCCTCTCCGGTCGACTTCATCTCAGGCCCGAGGTAGGAATCGACCTTCGCGAGCTTGTTCATCGAGAACACCGGCGCCTTCACCGCCACCAGGTCCTGGCGCGGCACGAGGCCGGTCGACCAGCCGAGGTCCGACAGCTTCTCGCCGAGCATGACTCGCGTCGCGAGCTTGACCATCGAGACGCCGGTGACCTTCGAGAGAAAGGGCACCGTGCGCGACGCGCGCGGGTTGACCTCGAGCACGTAGACGCGGCCGCGGTGGACGACGTACTGCACGTTCACCAGCCCGCGCAAGCGCAGGTGCCGGCTTATGCGGACGGTGTACTCGACGATCTGGTCGATCTCCCCCCGCTCGAGGCCGGGAGCCGGATAGACGGCGTAGGAGTCGCCGGAGTGCACGCCCGCGCGCTCGACGTGCTGCATGACGCCGGGGATGACGACTGTCTCGCCGTCGCTGATCGCGTCGACCTCGACCTCCGTGCCCTGGAGGTACTTGTCGACGAGGACCTGGCCGCGGGGCATCGCGCCGATGGCCCACACCATGTATCGGCGCAGCTCCTCGCGGTTGCGCACGATCTCCATCGCGCGGCCGCCGAGGACGTAGGAAGGACGCACCAGCACCGGGTAGCCGCACCGCTCTGCGATCTCCTCCGCCTCCTCGACCGTGGTCGTCGTGCCGCCCATCGGCTGCGGCACGCCGATCGCGTCGAGCGAGCGGGCGAAGGCGCGGCGGTCCTCGGCGAGGTCGATCGCCTCGACGCTCGAGCCGAGGATCGTGACCTGGTGCTCATCGAGCGGCTGGGCGAGGTTGATCGCGGTCTGGCCGCCGAACTGGACGAGCGCGCCGCTGGCCTCTTCGGTGCGCGCGACGTGCAGCGCGCCGTCGAGGTCGAGAGGTTCGAAGTACAGGCGGTCCGAGGTGTCGAAGTCGGTCGAGACAGTCTCGGGGTTGGAGTTGACCATCACCGCGCGCACGCCGGCCTCGCGCAGGGCCCAGGCGGCGTGGACAGAGCAGTAGTCGAACTCGATGCCCTGGCCGATCCGGATCGGCCCCGAGCCCACGACCTCCACGGTGCGGCCGTCGAGCTGACCAGCCGGGACCCTGGCCTCGTCCTCCTCTTCCCAGCACGAGTAGTAGTACGGCGTGGCTGCCTCGAACTCGCCGGCGCACGTGTCGACGAGCTTGTACGTCGGCGAGGCGGGATCGACCGCCTCTCCGCGCAGGGCCGCGATCATCGCGTCCGAGAAACCCGCGCGCCGCAGCTCGCGGAGGTCGCCTTCGACCTCGAGCCGGGTGATGGTGGCCATGCGGTCGATGAACCAGCGGTCGATGCCGCTGCGTTCGGCCAGCGACTCGGGGTCGGCGCCGTTGCGGAGGGCGTTCAGCAGTGAGAACAGCCGGCGGTCGTTGGGCTGATCGATGGTCTCCGGGCCAAGCTCCCAGGCGGCCGGCTGCTTCTGCTCCAGCGAGCGCATCGCCTTGACGAGCGCCGCCTCGAAGGTCCGCTCCAGCGCCATCACCTCACCGGTCGAGGCCATCTGGGTGCCAAGCCGCCGGTCGCCGGCGGGGAACTTGTCGAACGGCCATCGCGGGATCTTGACCACGCAGTAGTCGAGCGCCGGCTCGAAGGCCGCGAACGTGCGGCCGGTGATCTCGTTGCGGATCTCCTCCAACCTCCTGCCGACCGCGACCTTCGCGGCCACGCGGGCGATCGGATAGCCGGTCGCCTTGGAGGCGAGCGCCGAGGAGCGGCTCACACGCGGGTTGACCTCGATGACGTAGTACTGCGAGCTCTTGGGGTCCAGCGCGAACTGGACGTTGCACCCACCTTCGATGCCGAGCGCGCGGATGATGCGGGTCGCCGACGAACGCAGCATCTGATGGTCGCGGTCGCTGAGCGTCTGCGCCGGAGCGACCACGATCGAGTCACCGGTGTGTACGCCCATCGGGTCGAGGTTCTCCATGTTGCAGACCGTGATGCACGTGTCCGCACCGTCGCGCATCACCTCGTACTCGATCTCTTTCCAGCCCCAAAGCGAACGCTCGACGAGGACCTGGTGGATCGGCGAGGAGGCGAGGCCGCCGATCGCGACCTGCTCGAGGTCTTTTTCGGTGGTCACGAATCCGCCGCCGGTGCCGCCCAGCGTGTAGGCGGGGCGGATGACCAGCGGAAGTCCGGACGCGGCGGCGAACTCCCTTACCTCTTCGAGCGACTCGCACACGCGCGAGACGGGCACCGGCTCGCGAATGTCCTCGAGCATCTGCTTGAAGGCCTGCCGGTCCTCCGCCTTGCGGATCGTTTCGATGGTCGCGCCGAGCAGCCGCACGCCGTAGCGCTCGAGCACGCCCGCGTTGGCGAGGTCGGTGGCGAGGTTAAGTCCGGTCTGACCGCCCAGGGTTGGCAGGAGCGCGTCGGGTCTCTCACGCTCGATGACCTTCTCGACCGCCTCCACCGTGAGCGGCTCGAGGTACACGCGGTCGGCAATGTCCTCGTCGGTCATGATCGTCGCGGGGTTGGAGTTGACGAGCACGGTCTTGATGCCTTCCTCTCGCAGCGCCTTGCACGCCTGCGTGCCCGCGTAGTCGAACTCGGCCGCCTGGCCGATGACGATTGGACCGGAGCCCAGGATCAGGACCTTGCGCGGCCGCGGCAGCTCCTTCATCCCGGCCACAACGCGGACGGCCGGCGCGCGCTCGCGCACCATGTCGAGGAAGCGGTCGTAGAGGTGCTGGTTGTCCTGGGGCCCGGGGCAGCCCTCGGGGTGGTACTGGACGCTGAAGGCCGGCAGCTTGCGGTGGCCGAGGCCCTCGACCGAGCCGTCGTTCAGGTTGTGCTGCGAGACGTAGAAGTCTCCTGCGGGGATCGAGGCGGCGTCCACCTGGAACTCGTGGTTCTGGCTCGTGATGTGGACACGGCCGGTGTCCAGGTCCTTGACCGGGTGGTTCGCGCCGTGGTGGCCGTAGGGGAGCCGCGAGGTGGTCGCGCCGGCGGCGCGGCCGAGCACCTGGTGGCCGAGGCAGATGCCGAATATCGGAATCCGGCCCAGGGCCTGGCGCGCCAGCTCGACCGGTCCGTCGAGCACCGCGGGATCACCCGGGCCGTTCGACAGCACCAGACCGTCCGCGGCCGAGGCCCTGACGTCGGCCCAGGTCGCGGTGTGCGGCAGGACGACGACGCGGCTGCCGCGCTCGCGGAGCGAGCGGAGGATATTGGACTTGACTCCGTAGTCGACGACGGCGATGACCAGGCCCTCCCCATCGCTCCGCTTTCGCGTCCGCAGCTCGACCGGCAGCGGCTCGAGCCATTCCTCGGACCTGGTGCGCGAGGTCTCGGCGACGAGGTCTTGCTCGGCGAGCGGCGTCACGCGCTGCGCGGCGATCGCGAGCTCGGCAAGACGCGCCTGCGTGGGCGGGGTCTCCTCGTGGACGAGCATGGCGCGCTGCGTCCCGTGCATCCGGATGTGCCGGGTCAGCGCGCGCGTATCGATCTCCGCGATGCCCGGAATGTTCCAGCGCCGCAGGTAGTCGTCGAGCGACCCTTCGCTCGAGTGGTGGCTCGGCGACGGACATGCCCAGCGCACGATCAGCGCCCGCGCCCATGGCCGCGCCGACTCCGCGTCCGCGTCGCGGACTCCGTAGTTGCCCTGCAGCGGATAGGTCATGCAGACCATCTGGCCGGCGTACGAGGGGTCGGTGAGCACCTCCTGGTAGCCGGTCATCGCCGTGTTGAAGACGACCTCTCCTTCGCCGACGACGTCCGCGCCCAGCGGCACGCCCACAAAGGCGCGACCGTCCTCGAGGACGAGCGCCGCGTAGTTCTTCTTATCCGGCAACGATCACCGCCTGGTCGATGCCGTCCTGCTCCTCCACCAGCACCTCGATGCGCTCGGAGTCCGCAGTCGGCACGTTCTTGCCGACGTAGTCGGGGCGGATCGGAAGCTCGCGGTGGCCTCTGTCGACGAGCACGGCGAGCTGAATCGCGCGTGGCCGCCCGAAATCCATCACCGCGTCCATCGCCGCGCGGGCGGTGCGCCCATGGTGGATGACGTCGTCGACGAGGACGACGACCTTGCCCCTGACGTCGGGCATGTTGCTGGTCGGGGGGTGGTGCGAAGCGGGTCGGGTCTCGAGGTCATCGCGGTGCAGCGTCACGTCGAGCCGGCCTAAGGGAACCCTCGTGTGCTCGAGCTTCGTGAGCGTGCTCGCGAGCCGCTCCGCGAGCACGTCGCCCTTGCTGACGATGCCGACGAGCACGACGTCGCCGACTCCGCGGTTTCGCTCGATGATCTCGTGGGCGATGCGGGAGAGGGAACGGCGGATCTGGTCGGCGTCCATCACCGTCGCCTTGAGGGTGACGCTCATGTGATGGCCGACCTGCCGGCGGCGACGAGAGATTCGGTGCACAGGCGGCCCAGATGGGAGGAGACGACGAGCACCGGAGCGAGCGCATCCGTTGATGCGTGAGCGAGGAGCGGAGGAGTCGACGATGCAGATGGGCTGCATGGGCGCCGAAGATCCGGTGACGTCGGCGGGGCGGTCATCCTAGTAAGCGGTCGAGGAGCGCCATGCGGATGTGCAGTCCGTTGCGCGCCTGGCGGAAGTATGCCGCTCGCTCGTCGTCGTCGACCTCGGGCGCGATCTCGTCGACGCGTGGCAGTGGATGCATGAGGATCGCGTACTTGCGCATGCTCGCCATCGCCTGCTTGTCGATGCGGTAGACGCCCTTCACCGCGTTGTAGGCGTCGGGGTCGGTGAAGCGCTCCTTCTGGATCCGAGTCATGTAGACCACGTCGACCTCGGGCAGGACCGCCTCGAGGTCCTGGGTCTCGAGCCACGGCACGTGGTGCTCGTCGAGGTGGGCCTTAAGGTCGGCGCGCATGGCGACCTGGGGCGGAGCGACAAACCAGATCTTCATGTCCTTGAACTTGCTCAGCAGGTAGGTGAGCGAGCGCACGGTGCGCCCGTTGGCGAGGTCGCCCACCATCGCCACGCGTACGCCGTCGATGCGTCCGAGCTCGTCGCGGATCGTGTACAGGTCGAGCAGCGCCTGGGTCGGATGCTGGCCCGGCCCGTCGCCGGCGTTGATGATGGGGACGGCGCTCACCGCCGCCGCGCGCCTGGCGGCGCCTTCTTCGTTGTGGCGAAGCACGATCACATCGGCGTAGCCGCTGACGATGCGGATGGTGTCCTCGAGCGTCTCGCCTTTCGCGGCCGACGAGAACTCGCGCGCGTTGTCGGTGCCCATCGTGGCGCCGCCCAGGCGCAGCATCGCCGCCTCGAAGGACAGGCGTGTCCGCGTCGAGGGCTCATAGAAAAGCGCCGCCATCACCTGGCCCGCAAGGCGGCCGATGAAATGGTGCGGCTCGCGCTTGATCTCGTCTGCCCGCGCGATCAGGTCCTCGAGCAGGGGACGAGAGAACTGTTGCGACTCGATAACGTGTCGGAGCCGCGACGTGACGGCCATCAAAAAATCTCCTTCCCTGGCTCTCTGGCCAGGACTTAAAGGCGAGCTTTCGGCAGTTTACCGTAACTTAGGCAGCCGCATGAACAAGCGCCCTGGGCACGTCACCGTCACCACCGAGGTCGGCTACTGCAACTTCTGCCAGCGCACGCGCACCCTGCGCCGCGAGGATCACCAGCTTGGCCAGCTCGTGCGCACGATCGTCGCCTGCGAGACCTGCCACCGCACGCTTTCGAGCACGATCGGAGTGGCCGCGCCGCCGGAGCCGGTCAAGGAAGAGGTGCCGGTCGTCGAGGCGGCGGCCGCGGTCGAGGAGAAGCCGAAGCCGAAGCGGGCGCCCGCGAAACCGAAGCCGGCCGCGGCGACAAAACCCAAACCCAAGCCGAAAGCACCGGCCAAACCGAAGACACCGGCCAAACCGCGGTCGACGGCAACGAGGCACCCGACCAGAAAGAAGTGACCCATCCCGACGAAGTCAGAGGCTGACGCCGTGACTTCGCGAGGGCCCCTCGGCCCGGCGGTCAGGATCGACCGCCTCGAGAAATCCCTCGGCTCGAACCACGTCCTGCGCGGCGTCAGCCTGGAGGCGCGACCCGGCGAGATCTCCGGCCTGCTGGGACCCAACGGCGCCGGCAAGACGACCACCCTGCGCGTCATCTGCACGCTGCTGGCGCCCGACGCCGGCTCTGTCGAGGTGCTGGGCTTCGACACCCGCAAGGCGCCCGAGGAGGTGCGGCGGCGCGTGGGCGTCGTGACCGCCGAGTTCGGCGTCTACCCGCGTCTTTCCGCGCGCGAGAACATCGCCTACTTCGCCGAGCTGAGCGGCGTCCTCGACGGTGAGCTCGACCGCAAGGTCGACGCCGTGATCGAGCGGCTGGACATGGGCTCCTTCGCCAGGCAGCGCGCGGAGAGCCTGTCTTCGGGCCAGAAGCAAAAGGTCGCGATCGCGCGGGCGATCGTCCACGACCCGCCCGTGCTGATGTTCGATGAGCCAACCTCGAACCTCGACGTCCTCGCGTCGCGCGAGGTCCGCGAATTCATGGTCGAGTCGCGGGATCGCGGCAAGTGCGTGATCTTCTCGACCCACGTCCTGCACGACGCCGAGCGCCTGTGCGACAGGGTGACGATCATCCACCAGGGCCGGGTCGTGACCAGCGGCACGACGGCCGAGGTCCGCGGTGCGCACCAGGAGCTGGAAGACGCGTTTCTCGACCTTCTCCAGGCGGCGCCGTGAAAGCGACCGCGACGGTCTTTCGCAAGGAGATGCTCGAGATCCTTCGCGACCGGCGCACGCTGATCGCCATCGCGCTCGCGGCGCTGGCGAGCCCCGTTGTCCTCTACGTCATCTCCCAGGTCTCGACCCGCACCGCATCGGAGACGTACACCGTCGGCTACAGCGGCGACATTCCCGTCGGCCTCGACGTCCTCTTCAGCACGACGGGGCTCAAGCTCGAGCCGGTGGCCGACCCGGCCGCGGCCGCAAAGCAGCAGGTCGACCTGGGCATCGTGTTCACGCCGAAAGGGCTCGACGAGTACTACGACCCGACACGCCAGAGCGCGCAGATCGCCGATATACGGCTGCAGGAGATCCTCAGCAGGTACGACGCCGCCAAGGTCGCCGCCGCACTGCAGCAGAAGGGGGTCGACCCCTCGGTGCTGAATCCGCTCCCGGTGAGCGTGCATCCCCTCAGCTCTCCGGCCCAGGCTGCGGGCAACGGATTTCTCAGCTTCTTTCTCCCCTACATCCTCATCACGATGAGCCTGACCGGAGGCCTGTCAGCCGCGCTGGACACGTCAGCGGGCGAGCGTGAGCGCAAGACGCTGGAGAGCCTTCTCCTCACGCCCGCGCCGCGGGCCCAGGTGCTGATCGGCAAGACGCTGGCGGTGGCTACGATCAGCTTCGCCGCCGCGCTGGCGGCCATCGTCTCGATGCTCATCGCGCTGACCCAGATCCAGTTCGGGCCGAGGCAGGGATCTCTGCCCATCACGCTGAATCCCATCGCGGCCGTGGTGATGGTCTGGCTGGCGGTGCTGCTCGCCGTCTCGTTCTCGTCCCTGACGATCGCCCTTGGCACCCTCGCGCGGAACTTCCGCCAGGGCCAGGCGTACGCCACGCCGCTGTACTTCATCACCATCTTCCCCGCCTCGATCGTGCTCTTCATTCCCGACTTCAACCCCAACCTCGCGTACTACCTCATCCCGATCCTCAACGCCGTGCTGGTGCTGCGGGACGCGATCGTGCACGACACGGTCGCGCTGGGCGCGCTCGCGGTGACGTCGGCGAGCCTGCTCGTCACGGGCGCGCTGTGCTTCTACGCGGCGCTCCGGCTGTTCACAAGGGAGGCTCTCCTCATCCGCTCCTGAGTGGCAAACTGTTCTGGAGGAAAGCCATGCGCCGACGACTGGAGCTAAGGGACCTTCGCAGCCTCGAGCGAAGGAGCATGTACTCGATCTTCCACCCACTCGACCCGAACGAGCGGCTGCCGCGCGAGCTGATGCTTGAAGGCAGGCCGCACCGCCTCTTCGAGATCCAGTCCCTGCTCACCTGGGTCGGGGTCCTGTACCTCCCGGTGCTGCTCCTGACAGTGGTCGTCATGGGGTCGCTCAACATCAACGTGGTGGTCGCCTTTGGCGTCGCCGGGCTGGGGCTGCTGGGCGTCTACGTGTACGTCCTCTCGACCAGGTCGAGCTAGGCCATCTCCAGCAGCCAGCGCGCCGTGGGTTCGGACTTCCCAAAACGCGTATAACCGTCCCATGACTGAAGCAGTGATCGTGGCGTACGGCCGCTCGCCGATCGGCAGGGCGCGCAAGGGGTCCCTCGTCGACGTCAGGCCGGACGACCTCGCTGCGCACGTGGTGACCAAGGTGCTCGACAAGGTGCCCGAGCTCGACCCGACGCAGATCGAAGACCTGATCTGCGGATGCGGTCTCCCCGGCGGAGAGCAGGGACACAACATCGGCCGCGTGGTCTCGATTCTGGCGCGCCTGGACGTGCCCGGCGTCACTGTCAACCGTTACTGCTCGTCGTCGCTCATGACGACCCGCATGGCCGCGCACGCCATCGAGGCGGGCGAGGGCGACGCCTTTCTTTCGGTCGGCGTGGAGTGCGTCTCCCGCTACGGCAGCGGCTACCCGGACGTGCCTGACACCCACAACCCCAAGCTCGTGCGAGGCAACACCGAGGAGTACCCCGACATCTACATCGCGATGGGACAGACCGCGGAGAACGTGGCCGAACGGGAGAAGATCAGTCGCGAGGAGCAGGACCGCTTCGCGGTCAAGAGCCAGGCCGCGGCGGTCAAGGCGCGCGACAACGGATTCTTCGACCTCGAGATCATCCCCCTCCCGCTGCCCAACGGACAGAGGTTCACGAAGGACGACAGCCCGCGGCCGGGAACCACGATCGAGGTTCTGGCCACGCTGCAGCCGGCTTTCCGCGAGAACGGCACCGTGACCGCCGGCAACGCGTGCCCGCTGAACGACGGTGCGGCCGCGGTGGTCGTGATGTCGGACAGGCGCGCGAAGGAGCTCGGCATCCGGCCCATCGCGCGCATCGTGTCCACCGGCCTGTCGGCGCTGGAGCCGGAATTCATGGGCCTGGGTCCAATCGACGCCTCGAAGCAGGCGCTGAAGCGGGCGAAGATGACCATCGACGACATCGACCTGGTCGAGATCAACGAGGCGTTCGCGGCGCAGGTGATCCCCTCCGCGCGCGGGATCGGCGTCGACCCCTTCAGCGACAAGCTGAATCCACATGGCGGCGCGATCGCCCTCGGCCATCCCTTCGGTATGACCGGCGCCCGCATCCTCTGCACGCTGCTGAACGGCCTGCGCGAGCAGGACAAGACGTTCGGCCTGGAGACGATGTGCGTGGGCGGCGGCCAGGGGATGGCGATGATCCTGGAGCGCTTGAACTAGCCCGCCGCGACCTCCTTGACGATCCGCACCAGGCTCCAAGGCACCATCCGGCGGTGAATCGCCACGAGCACCCACGGCCACAGCAGGCCGAAGAAGACCAGCAGCCCGAGCAGCACCGGCCACCCGTATGCAGTCTGTGAAACCTGGTCGCGAGCTCCCGGCCAGGCCAGCACCACGGCGAGGATGGCGCCCGTCAGGGCCAGGCCGTGGATCGCCGCGTATGCGGCCCAGCGCCGGAACGAGCCGTGGTAGGCGATCCGGTGCAAGCCATCCCGGCGCAGCTCGACCTCGTTCAAGCCGACGTTGTACGCGGTCCAGAACCCTCGGGCAGCGAACGAGATGGCGTCCTGGGAACGGCTTCGCACGACGTAGTCGGCCCGCCGGCGTGAACCCGGGAAGAACAGGCCGTTTTCGACTCGCCGGGCCACGCGCTCGGTGAAGTCGTCGGGCACCGCGCCGAGCTCGATGACGCCTTCGTAGGCCGGCGAGAACATGCCCATCGCGCCCCGAGTGTAAGCACGCCTACGTCGCGTGGGACCCGGTTAGCTCAGGCTCAACCGCGCCGGTTTTTCCGGTCTTTCTGCCAGAGCCTGAACCGGCTGACGCGTTCCTTGTAATAGCCGCGGACGGCCTCGCTCTTCCAGTCCTCCCCATTGGCGGGCTTTGAATCGTCCGCCGGAGTCGCGAGCGCCTCGCTGGAGCGACCCGCGTCGCGTCGCCGGCTCAAGAAAAGCCCTAGCGACCACAGCAACAGCAGCGCGCCGATCGCCAGCACTCCG
>WNGH01017989.1_pt1 | contig 11320 bp, 14 predicted proteins | sample 5400631 | NCBI WGS metagenome assembly WNGH01 (sample SAMN13153373, study PRJNA577476) | soil metagenome | isolation source: 115 cm soil or saprolite under Garry oak tree replicate 1 | place: USA:California | collected 2016-06-15 | reverse complement strand
CGTCATCCCGGCCTCTCTTGCCTTTGCGGCCTACGCTGCGCCGAGGTTCACCGAGGCTGGCTACAACTGGCATCCGCCGCACGCGACAGTTTGTAAGGAATGCGCAGGGATTCCGACGAATTCGAAAACAACAATTTCATGAATTCACTCACGAAAACGCAGAAAATAGTTGGCTGGATCTGCCGGATCGCCGCCGCGGTTATCCTACTGCAAACGCTATTCTTCAAATTCACGGGCGCGCCTGAATCGGTTTACATTTTTACTAAAGTCGGTCTTGAGCCGTATGGTCGCATCGGTTCAGGCATCGCCGAATTGATCGCCGCGGTTCTGATCCTGATTCCGGCGACCACCTGGGTTGGTGCAGGTTTGGCCTTAGCCGTGATGTGCGGCGCCATTTTCACCCATCTCACCGTGCTCGGAATCGAGGTCATGGGCGACGGCGGTCTGCTTTTCGGCCTCGCTCTCGCGGTCGCGATTTGCAGTGCGGTGCTGCTGTTCCTGCAACGCCGACGGCTTCCACTCATCGGAGCTTATCTGTGAACCGGTCGTCCCTTCACGATGCCGTTGCTGAAGTTTTGCGACAGGGCGAAGCGCTGCTGTGCACGCTGGACGACGCGAATTACACGCGAAAACTGCGACCAGCCTTTAACTCGGCCATTGGTGGGCATTACCGCCATTGCATCGATCACTTCCAATGTTTGCTCCGCGGGCTAAAAGAGAATGAGATCAATTATGATCATCGCGAGCGCGATCGACGGATCGAAACCGACCGGGAATTCGCGCTGGCCGAAACCCAGCGAATCCTTAGCGCCTACCATTTCATTCCGACGCCTTTTCTCGATTATCCGATCAACGTCCGTAGCCAGATCGGGTATGGCTCGGGCGAGTCGCCGCTGATTGCCTCAACTGTGGGGCGTGAATTGATGTATGCCGTGGGGCACACAATCCATCATTATGCGCTCATCGCTGTGATGTGTGGATTGATCGACGTCCCGGTGCCGGACGGCTTCGGCGTCGCGCCATCGACGCTGAGATATCGCAGCGAGCAACAAAAAGCAGCCTGATGCGACACCATGATTGCCGCGACCCTTTTCGCTTCCGCCGCGATCATTTTGCTCAGTTTTGTTTCTGAGGATGCGGCTGCGGTCTCTTCTGCGTTGTCCATTTTCGGCGGGCCATTCAGCTGGCGAGTTGGCTTCGTAAGTTGTTTCGCCGGCATTTGGCTCGGCGACCTCGGCCTCTACTCTCTCGCACGATGCGCGGGAAAGAATTTGCTCGACACACGCTGGGTGAGGCGTTTCGCCGACCCGTGCGCGATCACCCGCTGCGAGAAAGTATTCTCACGTCATAGCAGCGTCGCCCTCATCACCAGCCGATTTGTTCCAGGCACCCGGCTGCCGACTTATCTGGCGGCTGGCTTGTTTGGAATGCCACTGCGCCGCTTCGCATTGATCACCGCCGTCGGTGGACTCGTGTGGGTCAGTGGAGTATTCGCGGTCACCAAAATTTTCGGAACTCACGTGCTCTTGTGGTTCACTTCAGGGCAAACCAAAATCGCCGCCGTCGTTCTGACCGGTCTCGTCGTATCAACGGCTATACTGCTTCTTAGGAAAGCTCGGTTCGTCAGAACCATTGCTCATCAATTAGGACAGTGGGAGTTCTGGCCGGCTTGGATTTTCTACATTCCAGTCGTGGTCTACTATCTTTTCCTGGCAATACGCTACCGCAGTTTCACGCTTCCCACCGCCGCCAATCCCGGAATGCAGAACGGTGGATTTATTGGGGAATCGAAGCAGGAAATACTCAAGCGATTGCAAGAGGCAGACGCTGAATTTGTCGCCGATGCTTACTTGCTCGAAGGATGTACGACGAGTGACCGATTGCTTGCGCTGCATAGGCTGTGCCGCAATCACAGGATCGCGCCGCCTTTCATCCTGAAGCCCGACGTTGGCCAGCGTGGCAACGGCGTTCGACTAGTTAGATCGCTGCGCGAGGCCCTTGATTACCTGCTCGAAGTGGACGCGCCGGTGATCCTCCAGCGCTATGCCCCAGGTCCATCTGAGGTTGGCGTATTTTATTTTCGGCGGCCAGGCGAAGCGCGCGGTCGAATTTTCTCTATTACGGAAAAGCTATTCCCTAAGATCGTTGGCGACGGCGTCAGCACGATCGAACAACTCATTCGCAGCGATGCGCGGGCATCTCGTCTGGCGAGCACATATCTCAAACGGTTCGCCGGTCGCGAGAATCAGGTCCTGGCGGCGGGCGAAGTATCGAAGCTGGTCGAAAGCGGCAATCACGCCCAAGGCTGCATCTTCCGCGATGGAAGCCATCTCTGGAGCGAAGAACTCGAACGCAAAATCGACGATCTCTCACGCCATCTCCCTGGATTTTACTTTGGCCGATTCGATATTCGCTACGACGACGAAGGAGATCTTCGCGCCGGCCGCGACTTCAAAATCGTGGAACTGAACGGCGCCTCCTCCGAAGCCACCAACATTTACGACGCGCGCAACTCTCTGAGATCGGCCTATCGCACATTGTTTCGCCAATGGCGGCTGGTTTTCGAGATCGGCGCGGCCAATCGCAAGCGCGGTTGGACACCATCACCTCTCCGAACACTGTGGCGCGCGTGGCGCGGGTACTGCGCAGCGGCGGCTACCTATCCGTGCGCGAGCTGATGTGCACGGTCTCCTTCATTCCCAAAGATCAAGGCTTTTACCTGGCGATGAATCGCGACGAAAAGCGATCCCGCTCAATTGCCCTCCCGCCACGCATTGTCACCGTCGCGGGCTGTCGCGCGATTTTCCCGCGGGAGCCGAACGGCGGCACTTGGATCGCGGTGAACGACGCAGGCGTATGCCTGGCGCTGATTAACTGGCATCGGATTCAGCGTAATCCCGCTGACGAAATCGCCAGTCGTGGGCAAGTAACAGCAAACTTGGCCGGCGCCGCTTCTTCAAACGACATCGCTGATGCAATGATGGGAATGACGCTGCATAACCTTCGGCCATTCCGGCTCATCGCGATTGTCCCTGGTGAACGAGTGATGACTGAATGGCGTTGGGACCTCGAACTCCTCACAGCTCGCAGACATGAATGGGAGCGGAAGCATTGGTTCGTCCTAATGCGATACAAAAACGGGGCTCCCTGTTCTTCTACTTCGGTTTCTGAATCATCCCTCGTCACGCCGGTTCGGTTGTAAGCTTTCGTCCGGCAGTTCGACCAATCGATAATGCAAGACGTTACCCGACCAATTTTCGCGCCCGTGATTCTCGGCACGTCGCGACAAGGCCGCGCCAGCGAACATGCCGCTCACTTCGTGGTAGATCGCGTTGCCAAGCGGCCCGACATGCGCACCGATTTGATCGATATCAGAAACATCCGGCTCTCGATTGACGATGCCGGCGAATCGATTAAGGACCCGAAGTTTTCAGCCACCGTAAATGACGCGGATGCTCTCATCTTTGTCGTGCCGGAATACAACCACAGCTTTCCCGGTCTGTTGAAGCATGTGCTCGATACCAACCTCAAAGAATACATTCACAAAGCCGCCGGCGTTTGCGGCGTCTCCGCTGGACCGTTCGGCGGCGCTCGCATGATCCAGAATTTTCTTCCCGTGCTGCGCGAACTCGGCATGGTGACGATTTTCTGGGATGTCTACTTCGGCAGCGCCGGCAAACTCTTCGATACATCGACGGGTCAGATTACGGATGCCGCATACGCTGGTCGGCTCGATAAATTCCTGAACGAACTCGTCTGGATGGCGCGCGCTCTGCGCTATGCTCGCGAAAATATCCCAGCGGTTTAATTTGTTTCTCAATCATCGTCGCCGTTTCGGATTCCAATTTATGATAGCGAAATTGTTTCTCGGGCTACCCGCGGCACTTTTTGTGTCGAGTACTCTTGTTGCCGAATCAACGAAGCCAAAAATGAAAGCGGTCGTCGTTCACGAGTACGGCGGCCCGGAGGTTTTGAAATACGAAGACGCGCCGCGGCCCGAGCCGAAGGAGGACGAAATTCTCGTGCGCGTCATCGCCGCGGGTGTCAATCCGGTGGACGGAATGATTCGCGCGGGAATGTTCGCGAAAAATTCCAAGAACGCGTTCCCGATGGTTCCCGGTTACGACATTGCCGGGATCGTCGAAGAAACCGGAGCGAAGATCGACAAGTACAAAACGGGCGATGCGGTTTATGCCTACATCGGATTGAATAAAGGCGGCGGTTACGCGGAATACGCGGTGGCGACGGACAAAGAAGTTTCGCCGAAACCGGAGTCGCTTAGCTTCGAAGAGGCAGCCGCCGTCCCGCTCGTGGCCGAGACCGCGTGGCAGGCACTCTTCGACGTGGCGAAATTGAGCGCGGGCCAAACGGTCCTGATTCATGGCGGCTCCGGCGGCGTGGGAACGTTTGCCATCCAAATCGCAAAAGCGCGCGGCGCAAAAGTAATCGCGACTGCGTCGACGGCGAACCAGGATTTGCTGAAACAACTCGGCGCCGACGTGACAATCGATTACACCAAGCAGAAATTCGAGGACATCGCCAAAGATGTCGATGTGGTGATGGACACCATCGGAGAAGACACGCTGGCCCGCTCTTATGGTGTGGTGAAGAAGGGCGGATTTATCGTCTCGTTAGTCGCCCGGCCCGATCGAGCGGAATTGGAAAAGCACGGGATTCGTGGCGCACCGATGCCCGCGGCAAGATCGTGCTCAAAGTCGCGGAAGCGCCGAAGTGATCAGGAGAATCGTTATCTTTGAATCAGCAACACGTCGTGACCATCGGGATCGCTGACCAGCACGCCCTTCGAAAAACCAGCTTTGTCTTTTGGCATCACGATCACGCCGGACGAAACGACGTGCGTGTCGGCTAATTTCTTCGCCAGAAGATCAACATCATCAGTAACGACCATTGTTTGCCAGTGCACAATGTCGTTTGCGTGAATGTCCGCCGGGCGTGGGCGACCATCGCGCGGCGAAAGGTATTCGAGAAACTCGATGCCGGGTCCAGCATTCGCGCGCATTCCCGTGATGCGAAGATGCGCGCCGAAAACCTGGTTCAAATGCTCCTGCTCCGTTCCGAGGTTTTCACTCTCACCCGCTTTGTGCAGGCCGAGAAGATCACGATAGAACTTCAGACTCGCATCTGTGTTCGAAATCCCGATGGCGGTGTGATCGATGCCGAGAAATAATTTGTCCTTTTTCTCCTGCCAGCGCGGATCGCCTTTGCCGAGCGGAAAATAGATGATTTCAAGATTGTGTTGATCCGGATCGCGAAAATAGAAGGCTTTGATGCCGGCGGCGGCAGGAATTGATGCTGGCAGCGTTTGCGGCGCGGTAGAAACAAATTGGACTTTTAGCTCACGCAATTTCGCAAATGCCTGGTCCATATCGCGTACAACAATGGCAATGTGTTGAAACCACAAATCGTTACTGCGCGAATCCACAGGAATCGGTCGCCCGCGTGGCGCCAGGTACTCGATGAGATCGATGTGTTCGTCTCCAAGTTGCATTCTGACGATCCGCATGCGCGCGCCGAACACGCCTTCCAGGTGTTCGAACTCTTCGCCGAGCACTTCCCTGTCGGAAACCTTCTGAAAAGTGAGCGCGGAGTAGAACGCCACGGCGCGATCCATATCGCTCACCGTCACTCCTACTCCGTCGACCGCTACCTGTGGCGATTGCGCAAAGGCCGCTGCGCTGACGACCGCAAACAGTGTCGCGACGACGACGAAACGATTCCGCATTTCAGGTTTCATTCAGAGTAATTGCAGGTGGAGAAATTTCGTTTCTAGCTCGTTCGCGCTGGAGAAGCTCAGCGAAGCGGCAGTTGAAGATGCAACGCTGCCGATTGTGATGATGGAACTTTGCGCAGTAAACTGGGCCTCGTCCGCGTAAATAGAGCGATGCGGCCAATTGCATCGCGAACACAGGGGCAATGAAGTAGATCCACAGCCCAGTCCAGAGATGACCGGCAAAGGCCGAACCAAAGGTGCGCGCCGGATTCATACTCATGCCAGATAGCGGCGCTTCGAATGTGATGTAGGTAGCCACCAGTGCACCGGCAAACAACCCGGTGAAGCGGGCCAAGTGCGGAGTGTTACTCACGCGCAGCACCACGCTCATTAGGATGAAAGCAATGACGAATTCGGCCAGGAACGCCACACTGACACCACGCGACCCGGGCAAGGTCGCCACATAATTCACTGCCGGGTGCGACAGTGCCATCCCCCCGAATAGAGACACAAGGAACACACCGGCAATGCCGCCGATAAATTGCGCGAGGATGTAGAAGAAAGCGTCCCAGTTTTTGATTTTACCCAGTCGCCAAAAGGTCAGCGTGACCGCTGGATTGAAGTGTGCGCCGGAACGTTTACCGAGTGGAGAGAAGACCAGCGCGATGGCAGTGCCGCCCATTGCGATTCCTACAAACATTCGCCGCATAAACGGGTCAGGAATGAAAGTGACGGCGGGCGATCCGGGATGGAAAAGCAGGATAGTGAAGAGCCCTGCCGAAATCATAAAGAGCCCGAGTTCGGCGCCTTCGCAAACGTACTCAGGCCAATGTTCTTTCAGCGCGCGCAACATTTCTGCCTAACGAGAATCATCACGGCCGCACGCCTTCGATGTTTAGCTTGATCCGATAGAGGCCGCTGCGGGCGCAGAGGTAGAGCGTCTTTCCGTCGGCATCGCCCCAGGCGAAATTATGCGGATGTTTGGGCGGAACGATCGTCCCGAGATGTTTGCCTTCCGGTGAAATAATCCACAAGCCGCCTGGACCAGAAACATAGAGATTGCCCGCCTTGTCGATCTTCATTCCGTCGAGCGCGTCCTCTCCGGGCGCGCTTGTCATGTCGAAAAAGATTTTGCCGTTACTTACCAAACCATCGGGCTGCACGTCATAACGCATCACTACCTTCTTCTTCTCGTCCCAGTCGCTGACGTAGAGATATTTCTCGTCGGGCGAAAAAGCGATGCCATTCGGCCCGGTGAAATCCTTAGTGACGAGCTTGAGATTCCCGTCTTTCACGGCGAAAACGCCGCTGAAGGGCAACTCCTTGCGCGGATCGTCGAAGAACTTCGGCAAACCGAATGGCGGATCGGTGAAGTAAAGCGTCCCGTCGCTGCGGTAAACAAGATCGTTCGGGCTATTCAGTCGTTTGCCTTCGAATTTATCCGCGAGAACGGTGAGCGTGCCGTCGCGTTCTAGTCGCACCACACGACGATTGCCGTGTTGATTAATCGTGAGGCGACCTTCTCGATCTAACGTCAAGCCATTCGAACCTGGCTGGCCATACTCTGCGATATCTGCACCTTCGTACCCGCTCTTCTCGCGGAATACTGTGAGCTGTCCATTCCCATCCGGTGAGTATTTGTAAATCGTGTTGTTGTTCGGATCGCTGAAAAGCAGGTAACCACCATTACGGTTCCAGACTGGTCCTTCGGTAAACTTGAAACCCTCTGCCAGTTTAAAAATCTTCGGGTTTGGCGACACGATTGCGTCAATCGCAGGATCATTACGAATTACCTCCACGTTCACTTCGCTCGGCGTAACCGCGACTGGCGCAATGCCGCCCTTGTAGAACTCAAGCTTCGCCTCCCGCATCCAGATGTAGTTGGTCGGCGGGTTGGAGAGCGGACCGTTGATCCCAAAAATCGCGAGTTGAATCTTTTGCCCAGGCTGAACGCTGCGATTGATGATCAGTCGATTGGCGGCGTTCCAGCCTTTGATGACCGACCCGCCGCTTTGGTCGAGGGCGCGAGACAATTCGCCATCAACCCAAATCTCCGCGTAATCGTCGAGCGATGTCTGAAAAACCGCCGTGCCCCCAGCAACATCAACGTCTCCAACGCGCGCCGGGATGGTTACATTGATTCGGTACCAATTGAAACAAAGCCGGCCGGTCGAACGCCGCACATCAAGAGTTGTCGGCTCGATTATCTCCCATTTCGAATCGTCGAAATCCACGCCGCCGGCATGTGGTGAGTAATCGTATGTCTTGTTAGGCGCGCCGGTTGGTTGTTTGTCGGGACCGGCCGATTTGAAATCAACTTCAATGATTTTGGTGTCGCTATACCGCCACTGACCTTTCACTAGAGCGACACCCTCCTTTTTAGCGAGATCAATGGATGCGTCTGGTTTTCCAGTTGGCGCGTCGGCGTTCGTTCCCGCGAAGGCGCGGCCCGCTAGAAAAACCAAGGTCCCGCACACCAACAGCGCGGTAAAGCGCAATCGCCGTAATGACGTTTCAACAGGCGCGAAGTGATGCTCGCGGTTGAACTCAATCGCCCATGCGCGCACCAACGCATTGTTGATCGACATCGGATTCATAGGTTGCTGGCGTTGTGGATCAAAAAATCAGCGCGCGGTGATGCGTCGCTCGGCTTGGTGTGATTTGATGCGCGGCGCTTTAATCGCGGTTTTGGTCACAGCGTTCTTGTTCACGGACGCCGAAGAAGTGAACGGCCAATTAGAAACGCCGATCTCATCTCGGAACAACGTGCCTGCGCCCGCAAAAGCAGCATTGCTAACAAGGAGCGCCGCGATAATGCAGAGGAACAATGTTTTCATAATGTCGATATTAGATTTGTTGCTCATCGCGCCGTTACTCGGCTGTCCGATGCAGCAGTTGGTTTGCAGACGAAATAATGCAGCTCGCCGGTTACAGCGCTGAACTGATGCGGTAAGCCGTTAGGAATAATTACCACATCGCCTTTACCGATGTGATGTTCCTGGCCCCCTTCAATCTTGCTTCCGCGAAGTTCGTTGGGCGCAATCGGCCCTGCGTCCGGCACTTTTCCACCAGTGACGAGCGTGGCCGCTCCCTCCACCACATAAATCACGTCAGTATCGAGTGTATGGATTTCCGCCTGGCCGGGCTCGACGCGACGACTCGCGTGCACTTTGTAACCGGCCGTCTCCAGCAGCGGCATCCCCTTCGCGAATGCGGCCGAAACATTTTTGCTGGCGATAAAGGTTGCGGTTGTAGCCGGGGCCGTTGACCCCGGCTGATCGCCGCCTTCACGCGTGCCGAGCTCACCGCGCCCGGCTACAGCATTAGCTCCGGCGAGCGCGAGTTCTTCATCTTGTGCCGCGCTGGCAGCGCCGCTCACTCCGATGCCGCCAACAACCTGATTGTCGACCATGATCGGAATCCCGCCGATCAACGGCGTGAATCCATCTACCGCAGTCATCGCCGTGCGGCCTTTGTTAATAAGCTCTTCGAAAAATCGCGTCGGCTTCTTGAACAAAACTGCGGTGCGCGCCTTGCCAACGGAGATCGTCGCGCCCATCGCAAATGTGCCATCGAGCCGCTCGAGTGCCATCAAATTGCCGCCTTCATCTACCACAGCGATCACACCGCCTGGTGCGTTACTCTTCTTCGCGTAATCGACGGCGGCCGCGATCGCTTTCTTCGCCCCGTCTAAGTTCAAAGATTTTTTCTCAACTATTTGTGCGTGAGTTATCGTGGCGAATGTCGTGAGCACTGCCAGGGTCGAAAGTCTTAGGAAAAATTTCATAGTATTTGGAGTGGCGATGCAGCCGGGGTCAGCGACCCCGGCTGCAACAGTTGCGTAGTTATTTCACTGGTTGATCGAACACGGCTTCGCCGAGATTTGTTTCCGCAAAGGCGCACCAGATCTGAACTTTCGCGATATCCGGCACGTACTTCGGCACTGTAATCTTGCGATTCATCTTGCCGCCTTTGATGGATAACTTCTGCAGCAGATAGGTATTCCCGTTCGAATCCACAATCTGCCAATGCGGATCGGGAGTATCGGGCGCCTTGAAGTCGTCGGAGAGAGTTAGAACGCTATTGCCGCCTTCGGTTGTGTGCGTGACGTAACCGGTGTTGGCTTTTGCGCCCTGGAATGATCCGCTCTTGTGACTGTCCTGTGCAAAGCCGCTGGTCGCGGCGATGACGAGAGCAGTCAAAGAAACGAGGATGGTTTTGTATATCATGGTGTTCTGTTGTTGTTTTCGTGCTGCTGGATTTCCCAGCTGCAGTTCACCCAATTCGTCGTAAGCCCTGACAAATCCTTACAAGCCAGCGATCGCGGTTTTTACGCGAAGCGGTAACGCCGCTTCCTGAGCTTCTGCGGCAACCTGCGGCGCTAACCGCGGAACTAGAATAGCTATGAGCGGCGCAACGCCGCTTTCCACCGCTCCTTGAGCTCGCTGGGGACGCTACCCGAGCTCTCCGGCACGCGATCGGGATATTTGGCTGCTGTTTTGCGAAGGTAGTGAAGTTGCTCTTCGTATCGCTGACACCAGCAGCAGATTAGGAAATGCAGTCGCTTTTTGATTCGCATCCACAGCGGCATCGGCTCGTCCATTGACTTCGAAAGAATCTGCACCATCTCGCGACATTTAGGCGTGTGCTTACCGATAAAGATGACGAGCTTCGTCTGCAGCCAATTTCTCCGGGCGAGGACAGATGGATTGCCAACAGGTGACGGATTGTAAGCTTCGGAGGCCATTCAAATAGTCCGTTGCGACGTGTGGTTCATCGCCGTCATATAAGTGTCGGAGGAAACCACGGTTGTGATTGTCTCTTTGGCGACATGCCTCACGTTTTGATTAGAGGCTGAAATGCGAGCCGGTTTTCGAAGCAGCGTCTTAGTGACACGCGCTACTTGAAGCGCAGCTAAAGGGAATAACAGCCAGCGTGCGATCTGCCAGTGGCCTTTGCCGGCAATCGCCTGATGATAAATCAGTAGAGCGGCGGCAATGTATGCGAGCCGATGAAGACCCTTCCAATTGCGTCCGCCAAGTTTCCGAATTGAAAACTGGTTACTCGTGGCCGTCAGGGCGACGAGTATCGACAAACCGGCAAGTCCGTACCAGATGAACGGCTTCGATAGACTGCGCAGCAGCCCATCCCAGCCACCTTCGTAAAGAACGTGCGCGGTAAAGTGGAGTAGCCCGTAAACACATGCTGAGACGCCAATCGCGCGACGATGCCGGTTCAAGGCGGCTACGATTTGTGCGCCCGGAAATAAAACGCGCAATGGCGTGAGGCTAAGCACGGCGCCCAAGGTCCAGATCGCAATCTCACCGCTGCGATGCAGAAGCGCTTCGAGCGGATTCGCGCCAAGTGTTCCGGCAAATGTCGGGATAACAAGCATGCATATTCCGACGCCAACGATGAGCGAAAGTGCAGCAAGTCTGCTTCCGGCGATCCGTGTAAGAATTTTCACGAAGCGTTAGAAATTCTTGCGCAGATCCATCCCAGCGTAGAGATGCGATACTTGTTTTTCATAACCGTTGAACATTAGCGTCGGCTGCTTGCCAGAGAAGAAGCCGCCACCGATCACGCGCT
>WNGH01017507.1_pt1 | contig 11320 bp, 11 predicted proteins | sample 5400631 | NCBI WGS metagenome assembly WNGH01 (sample SAMN13153373, study PRJNA577476) | soil metagenome | isolation source: 115 cm soil or saprolite under Garry oak tree replicate 1 | place: USA:California | collected 2016-06-15 | reverse complement strand
AACGCTGGATGAAATTAACTGGTACGCGGTCCAGGGGCGTTGACCTGGCTACTAGATCTCACGCGTTAGGCGTGAAGAGTGAGCCTCTCTGATGGATCGGGCTACCGCCGCGTGACACAATCGGATTCATACAATTCTCAAAAGCAGAAGGAGGAAAATGAAATGGCTAGAGGTTTACCGGGAGCAGACAGCTTTTCGCTGGTCACGCCTGGTTTGATTCAGGCCGCCACCAACATCATGGGAGCCCCGGTGTTTTGGGGTCGTTACTTCAAGAGCGCGAGCGCGAAGAGCCCGCCCGAATACAGTCACAAGAACGAAGACGCGGTGCTGGCGCAGGCCAACATCAAGGTTCTGCCGGTCGCGCAGCAAACTGCCAACGTAAACGGCAGCCAGGCACAGGGCACAGCGGACGCACAATCGAACGTCGCCGATCTCCTCGGCACATTTCCCGAGGCTCTTCTGGTTTCGCAAGGCGGACAATTCCTGATTTTTCTCGATGTCGAGGGTGTATCGGCACAAGCGCCGTCGTTGTCGCTTGCTTATTACACCGGTTGGGCGCAGACGCTGTCGAGTTTCAGCCAGGGCCAAACCAACGGCGCGGTGACCGTTCTCCCCTGCGTCTATGCGCGACAATTGGACAATGTCACCTGGAATACTTTGGTCCAGGCAAATGCCAACGGCATTGCGTGCCACGGCGCCTGGGTGGCACGCTATCCCGGCGGTTGCAACGCGCGAGATTTCAATAGCAGCTTCGCGATTCCAACGGTCCAATTGCCGTTTGACGTTCTGGTTTGGCAGTATGGCGAGAACTGCGCCAATGGGAAGATTGACCTGAATCAAACGAACCCGAACGTCGCCAACATTCAGGCCCAGTTCTTGGACAAGTTGATTCTTCCCCCCAGTGGGAGTTAAGCAAGGATGACGACTGATAGGTTTTGCACAAAAAGTTGTTTGCACCACCGCAGGCTATCGGATTCTCTCGGACACTTAATCTCATTCACACCTGGCTTTAGCCAGGTCAACTGCGCCAGGCTAAGACTGGAAACCGTTTTAAAACGGTTTCCTATTCTCTTGACGTTCCCGGTCACCCGGCTGAAGCCGGGTGTGAATGAGAACCAACCTTCTTTTGTGCAAAGCCCACTGATAGGTCGGCGAAGCTTTGATTTAACTTCAGCACGGCCAAAGGCACGGCGGTCCCGCCGGGAGTGATTAGCTTGCGATTGGTCGTCTACGCAAGTCGGCCACTTCACTCCATCGCCGTGTGCTACACTGGATTTGATGAAGGGCCGCGTTCTCATCATCGACAAGGACCGCGAGTATTCCGAGAGACTGCGTGATGAGTTGAGGGTCCTCGGCTACGAAGTTCTGGCCGCCTCCAATTCCAAATCGGGAATCGAAGTCGCCCACACGTTTTCGCCTTCAGTGATCATCACAGATACGTTTTCGGTTGGTCCCGACTCGCTCTCCGCGCTCAAAGAGTTGCGCACGAGCCAACCGCAGACACCCGTCATCATCGCCGGAGATCAGAGTTCAATCGAGACCGCCGTGCGCGCAATTCAGGAAGAAGGCGCGTATCACTATTTCCAGAAACCTGTCGATGCGGAGAAGCTTCGCGTGGTTCTGGAGCGCGCCGTCGAGTTGGCTGAGGCTCGTCGCGAAAATGAAATTCTGCGGAAGCAATTGCGCGATCGCGGCGCCTTCGGTGAATTGGTGGGAAACTCCGAGCCGATGCAAAAAGTCTATGTGCTCATCGAACAGGTCGCTTCCTCTTCCGCTTCGGTTTTGATTACGGGAGAATCGGGCACCGGAAAAGAATTGGTCGCCCGCACGATTCACAATCTGAGTCCGAGACGCAACGCGCCGTTTCTGGCGATTAATTGCTCGGCGATCCCAGACACGCTGATGGAGTCGGAGCTCTTCGGCCACGAGAAAGGGGCATTTACGGGCGCTGTCTCTCGAAGGCATGGCTGTTTCGAGCTGGCGAACACGGGAACTTTGCTGCTGGATGAGATTGGTGAAATGCCTTCGCTCTTGCAGGCAAAACTCCTGCGGGTGATCGAAGAGCGCGTCGTCCATCGTTTGGGTAGTCGCAAAGATATGCCGATCGATGTGCGCATTCTGGCGGCCACGAATAAGGATCCGCAAACGGCAGTCGGCGACGGCAGCCTGCGCGAAGACCTTCTGTACCGCCTGAATGTAATCACGATTCACATGCCGCCGCTGACTGAGCGCATGGATGACTTACCGCTCCTAACTCAACATCTGGTCACCCGTCTGGCGGCGAAACATAGTCGGCCAGCGCGCTTTATCAGTCCCGCGGCCTTGGATGCGCTGCGCTTTCATTCATGGCCCGGAAACGTCCGCGAGCTACGCAATGTAGTCGAGCGTGCGGTCGTGATCTGTTCAGGCGAGCAGATCGAGCGACATCACTTCGCGCCTTATCCTTTCGATCAGCGACAGAGACAGCGCGCCGAGGATACCGTCACGTTTCCCGTCGGCACGCCCCTGGAGGAGATCGAGCGACAGATGATTCTGCGCACGCTGGACAAGACAGGAAACAACAAGACGAAGGCGGCCGATTTACTGGAGATTAGTCTGAAGACGCTGCATAACAAGTTGAATTCGTATCGCGCGCGGGGATTACTTCACGACAAGTGATAAGCGATTAGGTCTTTTCATTTCCATTTGTCATTTTTCATCTGACAGGCGAATTCACGTTGGAAGCGCAACAGAAACTTGTTTGTCGCTTCACCCCAGAGGGGTGAGATGTTTATACGCCTGACGGTCGTTTCTTTACTCCGAAGCTCCGTAGGAGCGCAATCGCTTTTGGGTGCTTCGGCGAAGGTTCTGCCGCCGGGTTTCGCTCCTAACGGAGCGATGTCTTTGGGCCCGCGCACGTATCTATAAACATCTCGCTCCTCTGGAGCGAAAGCGAATTCCACTGTTGTACTTGCAGTTGAATTCACCAGTTATCATTTCGCCATCTTGATGCCCTCTTTCTTTGCGAGAGGGTTGGGTGAGGGCGTATCTAGAACAAGACATATGCCCCTGTTTTTTCTTTTGCTATTCTTCGCACCCCTAGCCCCTCTCCCAAAGGGAGATGGGAATAGGAATGACAACTGGCAAATGACAAATGGAAAATGTGCTGCTCTTCTTCATCGATGGTTTGGGGATCGGGACGCACGGGTTACACAACCCATTTGATGGTTTGGAAGACGTCGCGCCCTTAGCGGTCTTTCAAGACGAATCCACGTTGCTGCCGTTTGACGGTGTGCTGGCGCCGACCGATGCGTGCATGGGAGTTACCGGCCGGCCGCAAAGCGCCTCCGGCCAAACAACGATTCTAACCGGAATCAACGCGCCCGCTGCGATCGGCTATCACAAACAGGGCTTTCCAAATCAAGCGCTGCTGGATATCATTCGCGAGCATTCAATCTTTATTCAGCTTAAGAAAGCGGGCATTCAGCCGATCGCTTTTGCTAATACTTACACTCGAGCGTTCTTTGACAGCCGGCCGCGCTGGGTTTCAGCCACGACTGCCGCCGTCGAAGCTGCCGGCTTGTCCTTTAACACGGTACCGGATTTAATCGCTGGTCGCGCCGTGTATCAGGATTTTACGAATGCCATCTTGATTGAGCGCGGCGAGACGGTTAACTTGCGGACTCCCGAGGAAGCTGGCGAAGTATTAGCAAGCATCGTCGCCGAGAACAAATTCACGCTTTATGAATACTTCATCACCGACAAGATCGGCCATGCGCAGGACCGAGAAGCGGCAAATCGAGCGCTGCCGATGCTGGCGCGCTTCATTCGCACACTGCTGGCGAAACTGGACCTCGAGCGCTCAACGGTCATGGTGACCAGTGACCATGGCAATATCGAAGACCTTTCGGTGCGCAATCATACTTTGAACCTGGTACCGACGATTGTGTGGGGCAGAAATCGTGAACGGATTGCGGCGCGCATTCGCAGTCTTACCGATATCACGCCAACGATCGTCGATTTATTGACGGGTGGATCAATCGATGGACAGCGAGGCTAACCCCACTTCGCCCGAGCATCCGTCTAAGCCGCGTGAAGTCTCGCCGGCTGTTCCGCGTTACTCCTATTACGCGCTCTCCGTTCTCACCCTGGTTAATTTTCTTAACTATATCGATCGCCAGGTGCTGCCGGCGGTAGCGCCCAGCATGCGTCAGGAACTTGGCCTTTCCCAAACCGAGATAGGCTTCATGGAAGATGCGCTGCTTCTCTCGTTCACCGTATTCGCATTACTCTTTGGAACCTTGGGCGATCGATACTCGCGCACAAAACTGATGGCGGGCGCCGCGGCAGTCTGGAGCGTTGCCACTGCCTTGACCGCGCTCACCGATCATTCGCCTTGGCTTCCGCCGGCCTTACATTTTCAGTTGCCCATTTTCCATCTCACGGTGGCACTGTCCGGAATGGCGCTCGGACTTTGCGCGGTTCGAGCGCTGGTTGGCATTGGCGAATCATCCTATTCGACTATTACACCTACGCTGATCGCCGATTACTTCCCACCTTCGCGACGCGCGACCGCGCTCGGCACGTTTCAGGCCGCAATTCCGATGGGTTTCTTTGGCGTTTGAACGAGCCGGAACGCGGCGGGAGCGAGACCAGGGAATCTGTTGCGGATCTGTTTTCAGCCGGGGCATTCCCAACGACTGCAGATGTCAGAAATGAATCCTGGCTGCGAACCTGTTGGCGCATCATAACCACGCGCAACTGGTTGCTCTCGACCGCGGGCTACACGGCGCTGACTTTCGTGCTCGGTGCGTTCGCCACGTGGGCCAGCTCACTTTTGCAGGAAGAAAAACACATGAGCGAAGTCACAGCGAATATCGTCCTGGGTCTGACGACGTTGGCAGCCGGAGCCTTAGGAACGTTCGGAGGCGGATGGATCGCCGACCGTGCAGCCGCGAGGAAACGCAATGGTTATTTTCTGGTATGCGCTGCCGGCAGCCTGCTCGGAATTATTCCGAGCGTTATCGCCTTGATATCTCATCAACCTTTATTGTTCATCCCGGCGATTTTCTTAACGGTGTTTTTTCTCTTCATCAACAACGCGCCGTTTCACGCCATTCTCGTCGGAAGCGTGCCGCCGTCGATTCGCGCCTCGGCGATGGCTTTAAATATTGTGGCAATCCATATGTTCGGCGACGTGATTTCGCGCGGAGGCGTAGGCGTGCTCTCGACTAATCTAGAACACGGTAAGGTTTCGCTGCTGGCCGGCGTCGCGAGAGTAATCGGTGTCGATCCTGTGCGCGAGCACCTTACGACGGCCTTGCTCCTGGTGCCACCGGCGCTCTTAGTTTCCGCGTTCTTTTTTTATTGGGGCGGACGAAAATATGCGAACTGATCGCCTCACGTTCCACTCTTCCGTTGTCTGTGGTTCTTAGTTTGGGGTTTCTTCCGGCACTCTTGTGAACAGAAGAAAGCATCTCCTGAACCAATAGCACGCCCAGCAGGTACCCATGTCCCGCAGGTTTCGCAGCAAACTAATTTTTCGGATTTTTGCTTCGGAGCCGAGGCTGCCTGTTGGAAATGGCGAACGGTCCTGAAAAATTCATTGATGAGTTCGCGATACGGACGCAACCGTCGATAAAGCAAAACGAGCAGCAGGATGATGAGGCCGATAACGACTAGGGCTTTCAAATCTCCGACCTTAGATTTCGTTTCATGGGGCTAACGATCTTCGTTGCGGCGGCCTCCTTCGGGAGCGTAAGGCAGGTCGTCCTTGCGTCGGCGCGGAAATGGATCGGCGCCGCGTCGTCGCGAAGGCGAGTTCGGCACCCGGCGGTCGATAGAGCCAGGCGGAAGGTTGCGCCCGTGAATCGCCTCGGTAAGAATTCGGGTTATCTCCTGTGAAAGTGTGCGATGCTCGCCCGCCGCACGACGGCGGAGGGATTCCTTCAGTTCATTCGGAACGTAGGCGCCGATGAATACTCCTTTGCGATTGGCCATCTCTGTCGGATCTCCTTGTGAAAGCGATTCAACTACTAACCAGAACTGCTCAGCGCTATGGATGAGAACTCGTTATGAAATGCGCGGTTTCACAACGCGACTATCCTTAGGAAGTGCGCATGGCAAATAGAGCAAGTCTGTAAGCCGAATTCTGTTCTCCGGTCGATCTCAGAACTGAAATCTCAAATGCGAGATCTGAAATGATCATATTCGACATCTGAGATCCAAATCTGAGATCAACCAAAGCGGCGATCATTCCTCTAGCCCGACCGTTGCCGATCGGATCAAGCGATCTACCCGGAGGTCGTAGCAGTTCGTGAAATCTCAAAATTTGAGATTTCAAATTTGAGATCTGAGATCTCAAAAGCGAAACTGCTTCGGGCGGGCAGCCCTGTTGACGCCTCCCTATTTGATCTTGCACCGCGAGGAGTTTGCCTGGCCGCGCATGTCACCACCCGCGCCGGTGCGCTCTTACTCGTTTCAAATCTGAGATCTCAAATTTGAAATTAGCCTGTCGGCCGCACCATTTCACCCATCACCTCGACTTGAGAGTTTGAGATTTCAGATCTGAAATCCCAAAACCCCAAGCCGGTCGGCTGGTTTGTTTTCTGTTGCACTTGTCGTCGTTCGAGAAAATCACGCCTCAGATCTCAAATCTGAGATCTGAAATTAAGGAATTCACTCGAACGCCCCGCCGTTAGCGGGCTCGCTGCCCTACGGTGTTCGGACTTTCCTCTCCTTCGAGGCTCTCAGAGTCCCAAATTTGAAACCTGAAAACTACGAAGCAGCGATCACCCGACTTACTCATTTGCCAAGGCAAACTGATTATACCACGGGTGTTCAACAGGTACAGCCGGTAACTCTCAGTCCTTAAAAAGGACTAAAACCGCCCAAATTCTAAAGGAATCGCCTGTTTGCCTAATTTGAACCGAAGTACTTGAAGCCTATCCGCAAATGATGGAGAGTTGACGCCGGAAGGGTTGAGACCACAAGCCAGGTCATGAGCGAGTGCGAGATAGCGAGTGCAAAGATGTTTGGCGCACGTTGATAGACAGCCGCCCAAATCACTCCGCCTACGAACGTCGCCACGATGAGCGCGGGATTTGGCAGGTGAAGTCCGGCGAAAATTGCCGCGACCGTCAGCACGCTAAGCCAACCTTTTCCCAAAATAATCTGCGCGCGCCGGTTCACCAGACTCTGCAACATATACTGCTGAACAAATCCCCAGGCGAAACCGAGAATTAGCTGCGCAGCCAACGGTCGGCTAACGTGCCATCGCAAAAAATCGATACCCTCTCCGGTCCACCACGCGATTGTCAGGCATACGGTTGCCATCAAAATCATTGGCAACGTCAAGAGCCCTGCAGCTCGAAAGAAGTTGTCAAAACGAAAGCCAAGGTCGCGAGCTGTTTCACCTCGCAAGCGATGCGAACTGATTGAAAGGACGAACGCCAAGCCAATCGGAACAGCCAGGGAGATCCTAGTCCAATCCACCGCTACCGAAGCAAGCCATTCGGCGATGAAAATCGACGAAACAACCGATGCAATTTCCCATCCTGCCAGAGCGCGATCGCCAATCACGTCACCGACGGCTTCACTATGCTCCAGCTTAGGATATTCCATTGAACTCATTAGCGAGCACCGCCTTTCGCTGAAGGAAAGCCAAGTCTAGTTTGGCTCGGCTCGATGTGAAATCGAAAAGGCTTCCCAATCAATTGGAGAGTGCGGCGCGTTCCGGCTGCGTTTGGCAGGAGCGCATAGACTCGCGCTTCGTGCTCGCCTGCCGGGAGCGGCGGCGTGTCGAAGACAAAACCGTGCCAATCGTCCTCTGCGCGTTTCGCACTGTGCACGTCCGGGCGAAATTCTATGGCGGTTTTGTCGGCGACGAATTCATTGTCGATGAAGAGTTGGACTTCGACGCGGGTCCATGGCCGCTCCCCATCGACTGCCCAGCCGTTTATCGTTTCGGCGTTGGCCAGATCAAGCACCCCGCGCAAGTTCGGATTGCTGGTAGCAAAATAGAAACCGACTGCAACGCCGGCGACCAGCAAGGCCTCGGCAATTGACTTCGATATTAGCAGATGGATCAGCTTCGATCGCGGTCTATTACTCATCAACGGTTGGGAAGTGTACTCACTGAAATCGATCTGTCAACACACAATAAAAGAGGCGGCGCACCGTCGCCGCCCTCAAAGGTCGATTGGAATGAAAACCTTGTTACATACTTTGGATTACCTCGATGCGATCGCCGGCTTGCAAAAGCGGATCTTGCGATTTTCCTTCCGAGATTGAGCGAAGACTGTACTCGCTTGCAGTCAGGAAGCCATCCGGGTTGCGGCGCGAGATCCTTACGCTTGTTTTGCCGGAGCGCGAAATACCGCCGGCAGATATTACTGCTTGTGTCAAGGTCATGCCGTCTCGAAACTCCTTCTCACCCGGAGAAGTAACGTCGCCGCCAACGTAGATAAAGTGCTTCGCTATCCCGGCGCTCCCCGAAACGCGCACCGTATCCCCCGGCAAGATGAGCATCGAGAGGCCCTGGCTGTCGTTCAGCGACACATTCTTCTCTTTGTCACCATGAACGATCGTAGCGAGTACCGCTTCCGGGCGCGGCAACGCGTCGGCTAATACCGCATACAATGGCATAGCTTCGCGCCTCAGAATTTTTCTTCCGGGATTATCAACGAGACCTGTAACCACAACCGCATGACTGGCGAAATCGCGGACGGTCACGCTGACACGAGCTGACTGAATAACTTTGATTTCACTGCTTAACCGTCTCGCAATCTCATCCGTGGTCAAGCCTTTCACAGCGATAGGGCCGCTAAGCAGCGGATATTCGAGACCTCCGTCTTTCAAAACCGTGAAGAGCGTCGATTCACGCGTTGGTAGATTCGCAAGTCGGATGTCAAGCACGTCTCCGATTCCTACGCGGTAGAGGCTCGTTGGCGAAGGCACGCGGGACGACGATGAAGGCGGATAATCGGCGTTGCTGCGAGGCGGCTGCAAACTCGCCTGCGCTTCGGTAACCATCGCTGTTTTCTGAACCAGCTTCTTCGCGACGGTATTATCCTGCACGTTATTCGTCAGCGTGCTGTCGATGGGCTTTTGTGACGCAGAAGGACGCTCGATCACGGACGGACGAATTTCGACCGAGGCGTTTCCCCACCTCGGCCTTTCTTGTTTACTCGATTGGGGCGCGCCATCGGAAATCGGAGCAGGCTTGGCCTCCGACTCGGCGGCTGATGCTCTGTCGCTTTCGACGTGATTGGATTTTGGTACGTTTACGGTGCGATTTCGACTCGATGCCGAGTCGCCGGTTGACGATTCCCGATCAGCGGATCTTCGTTCTCGGATCTGGCCCTGCGCAGCCACAAGATGGGAGACCACCAAGAGGAGAACAATCATAAACGGGATTCTTTTCATTATGACACTCAACTCCATGACGAATCTCGATTCGCTTACCGGGCACAGGTTCGCGAATCGCAAACGTGTTGCCCGCTCAAACTACGGGCCGCTCGATGGTCATAAACAACGAAAGGTGTGCGGTTTCAGAAAAACCAGCATGTTTTGGGGTTATTTGGCGGGATCTAGACCCTCTCAGGCTGCGCGGAACCCCTCCGAGCCAAGGGACACGTTTTAGTCTGCCTTTGTTGGCGGGGCGAGCAACTCACCGGCGAGATGAATGCCTTCTTTGCCAGAGTCACGAACCCGTTTGGCGATTTCCGCCAACGACTCTTCAGGAACTTGCTCACTAAGTTTGAGTATCATCGGCAGGTTAACTCCGGTAACAATTTCAATGCCGCTCTCGCCCAGAAACATCGACGCAATGTCCGTCGGCGCGCCGCCAAACATATCAGTGAGCAACAATACTCCTCGGCCCTGTGACACGCGTGCGATTGCTCGCTCCAATTCCTGACGTGCGACGTCCGCGTCATCGTGCCAGTCTATTGAGACCGGTGTCACGTGTGGGATCGGTCCGACGATCATCTCGGCCGCAGCGATGAACTCGGTCGCCAGGTGGCCATGCGTCACAATCACGCCGCCTATGCGCCGGCTTGGTTCAGAACTCGAAGGGTTAGCATCGATTACTTTCATGCAGAGACCTTTCCAAAGAATCACTTTCGCGCCGTTGTGCTCTTGCGCAGATCGCGATGTAGGGCGTGCGCATCAAAGCCGGCGCGCCGCAGACGCGCCGCCAGTTCACTAGCAATCATCACCGATCGATGACGCCCGCCGGTGCAGCCAATTCCGACCGTGAGATACGACTTACCTTCACGTTGATACTGCGGCAAAAGATATTGGAGCAGGTCGTCGAATCGCTTCAGAGTTTCTTCGACTTCGGGTTGATCCTTCAAGTATCTGACCACGCGGCGATCGCTGCCCGGCAGTTCGCGCAGGCCATTTACGAAAAATGGATTAGGAAGATGGCGCACATCGAACAACAGCTCCATATCGCGCGGCGTCCCGAATTTGTGGCCGAAGCTCAGTACCTGAATGCGCAGGGGAGCAGCTTCTCCTCTGGGGCTGTGTCTTTCAAGCAGGACTTTGCGCAGCGAATGCACCGTGTGATCCGAAGTGTCTACCACCTCATCGGCCAGCGCGCGCACTCGCTTCATCGCCTCGCGTTCGGCGCGGATCGCATCGAACAGACCTTTGCCGCGTTCAGCGGGGTGCGGCCGCCGCGTCTCGCTGAATCGCCGTGCGAGAATCTCGTCTGAAGCCTCAAAGAAGATTACCGACACGACCAATCCACGCTTGCGCAAGACGCGTAACTGCTTCGCAAAGTCCGAAAGAAAGCGGCCTTCGCGAAAGCTGATCACCAATGCAACTCGCTCGATGCGGCCGTGCTCGTCCTCCTGCGCTTTGACCAGACGCGAAAACGTCGGCAATAACGTCAACGGCATGTTGTCCACGCAAAAGTAGCCGAGGTCTTCAAACGCGTTAGTCGCCGACGTCATCCCAGATCCGCTCAAACCGGTAATGATCAAAATGTCGGGTGCGCTCGGCTTGGTGACCTTTGACTTTGGCATCGCAAGAATTCGAAGCGAACTGCTTGAATTTAGTGCCAAGGCCCGGTTTGAGGCAAGTCAACGCTGCCAGAATACGCGACCAAGGAGATGCGCGGAGTGAGAAATATTTTCCATTTGTCATTTGACATTTTTCATTTATTCATTTGAACCCTCTCCTGGACAGCCCCTCGAATTGCGTTGCCGGAGTCGATGCTCTGGGCCCCTCGCGCGCAAATAGCAAATGAAAAATGTCAAATGACAAATGGAAAATAGTTCCTCTTCGGCTAGGCCCTCACCCCAACTCTCTCCCAGAGGTAAAGGGTGTCTCA
>WNGH01006243.1_pt1 | contig 11322 bp, 9 predicted proteins | sample 5400631 | NCBI WGS metagenome assembly WNGH01 (sample SAMN13153373, study PRJNA577476) | soil metagenome | isolation source: 115 cm soil or saprolite under Garry oak tree replicate 1 | place: USA:California | collected 2016-06-15 | reverse complement strand
GCATTCCTTTTACATCAAACTGATCCTTGACGATGACCGGAATGCCATGAAGAGGGCCGGTAAGACCCGATCGCTTGAATGCCGCATCCAAGCGGTCCGCCTCTTCAGGCGCCTTTGGATTGATTGTGATGATCGAATTGATAGCCGGCCCCTTCTTGTCGTACGCGTCGATCCGCTTCAGATAAAGCTCGACAAGTTGATGCGCGGTCAGCCGTCCGGTCTTGTAAGCGTTCTGGACCGCCTCGATTGTGGTTTCCTGGAGCTTGAACGTTTGAGCCTGGCTCGGGGCTTTGCCGGGCCACAGAAGGACGACAAGGATCAATATTCCAGCCCAAACTAATTTCTTCCGAATCATCGAGAGCCTCCCTTGTAGCATTCGTTCATTCCGGCTTCGCCGGCGCTCTAGCAGCGAACTTGGAGTCGCGCACGCATGCGCGGCCGCGGGCATCCTGCCACAATTTTTCTTCGTTGTGAAGTTTGCCAAGTGCCCGCGCCACTGCCTGGAAATTGTACTCGTTAAAGTACTCGGCGATTTCCTGGTAATACTTCGGTTCGGCTTCGATCAACTTGTGGATTTTCCCGGCGAGATCCGCAATTGTCTTTTCGTCGTTTGCACGGACGGAAGACAGATCAGTCTTCCCGCGGAGATAATCATCGATTTTCGCGCGCTCGGCGTAGGCATATGCGATGCGCTCAAAGCGCTCGCGCGGCACTCCCTCGGGTATCGTCGCGTCGACACCCACTTTTGCGCCCGTCGGCACGACGCCGGGAGGAGTGACCGGCAGACTCGGGTCGAGCGGCTTGGCTCGCGCTCCGGGTATGATGACGATGTCTTTGTCTCCCTGCACGCGGGTGGCAATCGCCCACTCGACATCGGTGGCATCGAAGACATCGATGTCGTCATCCACGATGACGACGTGCTTCATATCCATCGCTGTCAGCGCGGCAAGCAGTGCGTTCTTGCCTTCGCCGGCCTGCTTCTTGATCGAAATAACCGCGTGCCAGAAGCCGCAGCCTCCGAGCGTCACGTTGATGTCCTTCACCTGCACTCCGGCGGCCTTCAATGCGCGGCGCAATGCGGTATAGCGTGTGGGAGCGGCTAGCCAGGTGTTCTCCCACGGCATATGCAGCGCGTAATAGATCGCGTCCTTTCGCATGGTAACGGCCTTGATCCTTACCAGCGGATTCCAGTGGAGTCCGCCCATCAGGCGCGTGAATTCACCGAAGCGGCCTTCGGGATGGCTCCAGCCGGTCGGCAGGATTTCGGCCTCGAGCACGATTTCGGCATCCGCAATGCAGGGCATATCGATCGTTTCACACATTGCAAGCTCGACGGCTGCTCCGCGAATACCGCCGGCGATTGCCATCTCATCGACACCGAGCGGAGCGCGGAAACCTGAGCCCATGATTTCGAACGGATGAGTGCCGATCGAAATCGAAATCGGACACGGCCGCCCAGCCTCATAGGCACGTTGGGCATACAACCGCATGTTGTTTGGGGTAACGATGTCGATGCCCGTGAGGTTCTTCTCCTTGACCATGAACCGATACATTCCGGAGTTGAAGCCGAACTCCGCGTCTTTTGCGATCACGACGCCGGCCGTGATCATCGGACCACCGTCGTAGATAGACGACATTGGTATCGGTAGCCGGAAGAGATCGACCGCGTCGCCGATTTGGACGACTTCTTTGTTGGGAGCGGTCTCCGCGTATCCCGGTTCGATTGGATGCTCAATGCCGTGCTGCAGCTTCGCTTCGATTTGCCCGTAGGTCTCACAGCCCATCGACATGATGGCGCGTGTGCGGGTCCGGAGGATGCCGGAAACGACGGGAATGTCATAGCCGATCACGGTGTGGAACATCAGAGCTGTCTTTGCTTGATCCACCAAGGTTGCGATATGACGGATGTCTACCGGCTGCCGGATGTCGGTAAGCTCGTTTTCCTGCCGGAATCGTTCGAGCAAATCGCGGAAGGTTTCCTTCGCGTACTGTTGCGTGCTCATACCATGCACCTAGATGCTAGAGGTCTATTACACTATACGGATCGTGAATCGATATTCTTTTCTCATCGAGACCTATTCCACGGAGCGCCAGAAAATTCTTGGTGTCTGGGCGATGTTCAAGGACGAAGAGTTGCCGTGGAGGCCACACCCCCGAGCACGCAGCGTGCACGAGCAGATGGTCCATCAATGCGTGAGTGAAGATCATTGGATGAAAAACTTTCTGGGCATTGATCTGGGTGAGCCGCCCTTGCCTACGCTCGAAACGAAACTTGAGTTCATCAAGAAATACGCCGGATCGTCCTCAACCCGAATGGGCAGACTGGAGGCGAAGCCCGAATCCTGGTTCGAAGACACCGCGCAATTTTTCGATGTTCACCGGAGCCGAGCCTGGATTCTGGTGCGCCGCATCGCCCATTCCGCCCATCACCGCGGCCAACTCACGACCTATCTGCGTGCGCTTGGCCACGAACTCTACAGCACCTATGGCCCTACTGCCGATACCGGCGGTCTTTTTCAAGACGGCGCACGCGTAATTTATCAATATCCGGATATTGAGACTCTGCTCGTATCCGAAGCGCGCGGAGGTGTTCGGCCTCCGCTGCCGGGTCCGGGTTCTAAACCGCCGACCGAGCGTCCGTAGCCAACTCCGCACGCTAAAACGCGTACTTCAACGCAAATTGCAGTTTCCGGGTGGGCTGAGCGGCCAGGATCTGGCCGAACATGTTGTTGCTCACATTCACGAATGCAGGGACCGCGTTGGATATGGGGTTGGCAGTACTGGGCACGGACGGGACAAAGCTGTTTGTCACATTGAACGCATCGACGCGAATCTGCAGGCTCTGTTTTTCGCGATCGGTTCCGTCCTGGATTGCAAGTGGGGTGCCCGACGCGAACCTGTAGATTCCCGCGAGCTGCCAGCCAGTGATGATCAGTCGCAGAGTGTTGTTGTTGAACCGGGGAACCTGCGCTACACCTGAAACATTGACGACATGCCGGCGGTCGGTATCGCAGTCTCCGCGATCGAACAGCGGATTGTTCACTACCGTAACCGTCTGGTCGGTTTTCGTGTTGTATCCCTGAAAATATCCCGTGCAGTGCGACCATGTCCAATTGGCATTCATGCTCATTCCGCGGCTCGCCTTGCGTTCAACATTCAACGTCATGCCGGCATAACGCTGCGTACCCGAAGGATCCCACTTGTCCATATTTCCGACGTACTGCCCTTCAGCGGGATTCACCAGGCTAAGAACACGGCGCGCATCGGTATTCGCAATCGCGTTGCAATTGATGGCGGTGGCCGCGCAACCCGTCGTCACGATCGGGCCGTTCACGAGCACGGCATAGTTGATTGGAACGTTCATATACAGATGCATCACACGGCTTCCGAGATAGCTTGCTGTGGCAATCCAATTCGGTCCGAACTGGCGCTGCACCGAGACGTTCCACGTATACGTGTTCGGAGTAGGGAGATCATAGGGCGTTGTGATGAATTGCCCCCTCGGCGTGAAAGTCATGTTCTTCTGAACCGTGTATGGAAAGGGATTGCCACCGGGATAGCCAAGCCACGGGTCGGCAAGACCGCCCGGAGGACTTGTGATGGTCGTGCGTCCTCCCCACGGATTCGAACCCGCCTGATCTTCCCGCGTGATGCCCGGGACGTAGGCGTAACCGAACGAGTACGCCGCGCGAATCGATGTTTTGCCGGCACCCGTCGGATCCCACGCGAATCCGACTCGCGGATCAAACTGCTTCCAGCGACTGTAGGTCGCGGATTTCCCGGGGAAGCCGGGGTCGCCCGGGAAGTAAAATCCCGCAGGAGCGTTCACGAATATCGTGCTTTTGACGCCTTTGAGAAAACGATCCATGTCGAAGACGGAAATCTGACCGTTCGTGACGGTCTGCGGCAGGAAGGGTTCCCATCGCAGCCCGTAATTGAACGTCAGACGCGGCGTCGCTTTCCATGCGTCGGTGAAATACAGGTTCACAGAATTCTGGCGCGTCGCATTCGAGTTCGGAAGCCCCTGAAAAAGAGTGTTCAGATTTCCGAGGAAGAAATCGGCCATTCCGAGACCGGTCACGGAACCGTTGAAGTTCAACTGTCCGGTGCTCGCAAAGTGAGTGAACTCGGCTACTCTACCCTGCCATGCGCCGCCGCCTAATGCGATCAGGTGCGTGCCGTGAACCCAATTCAAATCGTCGTTGACGGCATACGAAGTTCCCGTCCAATGTTCACCCCTTGCAGACGTGCTTCCCATTGTGAATCCGCCGCTGATGCTCATTGTCCCGATCGTCCGGGGGTTCTCGTCGCACCACATCTTTACCCCAGCAGTGCAGTAGGAGAAAGCGAGGTTCGGCACGTACCTGTGCGCTGTGCGGTTGAAGGCCAACCGGAAGGAATGGACCAGGTTCGCGCTGACGAGGTACGTATCTCCAATCGCAATCGAATTTGCGAGTTGATCCAAGCCCGTGTTCGTCCAGTTCAGGAGATTCCGATCGAGGTCAAACGATCTCGGAACTTTTTGTTGAGTCGCGAGCAGGCGGACAAAGGCAGATTGTTTCGTACTTATCTGGTAATCGACTTTCCCGACGTACTGCCGATCATCCTCGTCGCTGGGCGTGTTATAGGTGATGCGGCCGCAAGGATCCGGCGTAATGCCGTCTTGCTTCAGCGCATCGAGAAGCTTGTTTGTAATGTACACGGAGGGCGCCGCATACAACGACGGCGAGATCTGGTTATTCATAAATGGTGCGCGCAAGACGCGAGCCGTGCCCAAATTGCAAGGGGCCGAGGCGAAGCTTGTCCAGTCGCCTGCCATCATTGCGGGTGTCGGAACAGTTGAGATGCTGTTGCCGGGATTCTCGCGGCGGATCGAATCCTGGAATCCGGCGAAATAGAATAAACGGTTGCTGATAATCGGACCGCCGACGGTTCCGCCGAATTGATTCCGTTTATAGGTGCTGGCTTTTGTCGCGAAATATTCGCGAGCGCTGCCTAATCCATCGTTGCGCAGGAAGTAAAAAAGATCCCCGTGAACATCGTTGGTGCCGGACTTCGTCACGACGCTGACGGAGGATCCGCTCCCCCGCTCGGCGCTCTGGCCGCTCGACTCGACCTTGAATTCCTGTACCGCGTCCGGGAACGCGATCGGCATGTACGTACCCGTAAGGTAGTTGCGATGATAAGCGCCGTCTAGAGTGTAATCAGTTCCGTAGAACGCCTGGCCGCCGACGCTTATCGGATACAGGTTCAGGAACAACGCCTGCCGGACAGCAGGAAGGCTGACTGCCGAACCGGCAAGTGTGATCAGGTCCGTCACGTTACGCCCGTTCAGAGGCAATTCTACAATCCTCTGGTTCTCGATAATCGAACCGACTGCAGATCGCCGCGTTTCGACCAGCGTGGCGTTGGCTTCGACCTCGACCTGTTCGGTAATCTGGCCCACCTCGAGAACAGGATTAACGACAGGACTACTATCGACCTGCAGAAATATTCCGGTCTGCACGAACGTGCGGAATCCAGCCAGTGCTGCTTCAAGTTTATATGGTCCAAGCGGCAGGTTCGGCAGGACGTAATTTCCGGTTTCATTCGAGACAGTAGTGCGCACCAAGCCCGTGTCGGTCCGAGTCGCTGTTATTTCCACCCCGGGTAATACAGCTCCTGCCTGGTCTTTCACATTGCCGCTGATTTGGGAAACCGCCTGGCCGAATGCTGCCGGCGCCGTCGCTAGAATGCCGGCGAGCAGGCATGAAACTCCACTCACGCTCCATCTCTTCATATAAAGCTCCCTTGATGTCGCGCGATTCTTCCTTTCTTCCGCAATCAAGTCAAGGAAGTTTCAAGAGCTCAAGAAAAATTCAAACGTCGTGAGGTTGTGGAATTCAGGATGATCCAACTGTGGGGCGGTCTGTGAGGCTCGTTGCGAAACGATGGAACCGCTGATTCCAGCAAATTCCAGCTCGTAAAGGAGCTTTCCGAATCGGGCGCGCCATGCCCCGGACCGGTGACGCAAATGGCATCAAGGTCATGCTGCTTGATCAAGCGGTTGATCTGAACGTAAATGAAATTGAGCCCCGGCGTCGTGCCCCAATGGCCCAGGAGACGAGGCTTGATGTGTTCCGGTTTCAGGGGTTCCCGCAGAAGCGGATTGTCGTGAAGATAGATTTGACCAGCGGCAAGGTAATTTGCGGCACGCCAGTAGCGATCGACGGCTTGGAGTTCGGTGTCTCAATAGAGGGGTCATGTCGCACTCCTGTGACGATTGGAGTAATTCGGGGACACGCTTGTTTCAGAATATAGAGAGACGGAGGATGTCAAAAGATGACTGTCGCGCATTCTGACGCGCTTGCCGGGTACGGAGTCTGGCAGAACCCGGCAGAAGAGCGGGGGTCGAAATGAGCGCGCCTCAAAATATCGTATTTCTGCTGGATGTGGATAACACACTGATCGATAACGACCATATCCAGGCCGATCTCCAAAAGTATCTCGACCGGGAAGTTGGTCGCGAAAGCGCGAAGCGGTATTGGAGCATCTTCGAAGAATTGCGCGCAGATCTCGGCTATGCCGATTACCTCGGGGCTCTGCAGCGGTACCGCGTCGAACATCTGCACGATGTACGCCTGCTCGTGGTCTCATCGTACTTGGTGGATTATCCGTTCGCAAACCGGTTGTATCCGGGATCATTGGACGTGATCGAACATCTTCGACAATGGGGCCCCACGGTAATCCTGTCCGACGGCGACGTGGTTTTTCAGCCGCGCAAAGTGCAGCGCGCGGGGCTGTGGGAAGCCGTCGAAGGACGTGTATTGATCTACATCCACAAGGAGCAGATGCTCGATGATGTGAAGCAGCGCTATCCTGCACGTCATTACCTCATGGTCGATGACAAGCTGCACATTCTGGCTGCGATGAAAAAAACATTGGGGGAACGATTGACGACGATTTTTCCGCGCCAGGGACATTACGCGTTGGATCCAAAGATCATCACAACCAATCCACCGGCAGACCTGACCATCGAGCGTATCGGCGAACTCGTGAATTACGATCTGAATGCCCTGCTTAAGGAGAGGATCGAAAAATGATCAAACTCAAACGCGTGTATGACCCTGCTGCTTCCGCCGATGGCCCACGTTTTCTCGTCGAGCGGCTCTGGCCGCGCGGTGTAAAGAAAAACGCCCTCCAGCTCGAAGCGTGGCTCAAAGACGTCGCGCCGAGCGCTGGCTTGCGCCGATGGTTTGGACATGATCCCGGGAAATGGCGCGAATTCCGGCAGGGGTATTTTCGGGAACTGGGTGAAAAACCGGAAGCGATCGAACCCATCGTCGAGGCCGCGAAACATGGCAGTGTTACGCTCCTGTACAGCTCGCACGACACGGAACACAACAATGCGGTCGCATTGAAGGAATACGTCGAACGGAAACTCGGCAAAAAACGAGTTTTCCCCAAGCCGGCGGCCTAACCGTATGCGGAATGAAAGCTCGATCATCCAGGAACAGAAGAAAAGTCTTCGTGATCGATATCGGAGGAACTCACATCAAAGCCCTCATAACCCAAAGTTCGGAAGACGGGCCAGAGCTGATGCCCTTTAGCACGAAATTCGTCTCGTAGTTCCCTGCAAGTCGGCTTGCGTTTACCCATCACGTCAACCGGATTGGTCGACAGTGCGGCGTTACGTGCGAGGTGTCGTCGTCCAAACGCATTCACCAGCGGGCACAAGAAAGCACATCTGCGGTTTGGCGGTTATACGACCAAGTGACGCTCTAGGCAGCGAACGATTCGTAAACACTTGGCGACTTTCGGCGACTAGTCTCCGTGTATTCGCCTGGGCTCGGCACTTCTAGGTGCGGCCGACTACACGTTCTGTGAGCTGCACCATTTCCCGTTCCCGCCAGTGCGTTTAGGCACGCTTTCCACAGTCCAGGAGGATGCGGCGGCTGATTTTGCGTCGAGTCGAGGCCGGGAATAGGAAGTTCATAGTCCAGCCGCACGCATAATGCACTAGGATTTTTTCTGCCATTGCTCGATTCCGTCTAGCAATCACATCAGACGAAGGACGATACATCCAAGTGGATTACATTCGAATCGCCGGGCTGTTTTCATTCAAAGGTGATATTCTCCGTTTCATGCGCAAGCTGGCAATTCTCAGCCTCGTGTTTATTGGAGCGTTCCTGGCCAGCGCGCAAGGCCAGAAGAAGATGCCGAAGCGCAACTTGGCGGAACCGAGCAAGCCGGAATGCGCTGAGAGCGCGATCTGCTTTTCTGGAGAGGTTCGAGAAGGTGAGCAGTTTCGCAAGGACATTAACGCCGATTTAGAGTTCGTGCTTCGCCTGCCAGGAGACTTTCAGGTCGAACTAACGCATGCTGAAGGCAGTTGCAAGAACCTCTTCTGGGTAGCCGACCCGCCATTCCATGGTCACCGTCAGACCGAAATCGACGCTGAGTATGATTGGACGGCCGAGCAGGAAGTCGAAACGTCACCCCGCGAATTCCGGTTTGCAACCAACTGCGCGGCGTACCAGACTTTATATAATCTCAAGGAAACTGACATTGACAAATACATCGCGAACTTTAAATCGCTAGCCAATGGAGAAGGCCGCCTCTGGATCACCGATTCGAGAGTTACGCATTCGCATGGCAATATTAGCAAGGAACAGGGTGCGATTGAATGGATCAAGTTCAGCGTCGAGATCAAGCTCCCGAAGCCAAGTTAGTAGGTTCTCTTTCGCCTCACCATAGCTTCCGGTATCGACACATGAGGGTAAAACGCGGATCTGGAGGGCCAACGCGGGCGAAGCGTTAGTGGATACCTAACAACTAACGCCGAAGGGTAGAGCCATCGGTTGCTGCAGGGTTCGTAAATGCTGCGCGACTTATGGCGAGTGATCACTTCTTCTGGATTACTTCGATCGCCAGGGCCGCAAATCGGCGCACATCCGGACTGGAATCATTCAATGCTCGTTGAAGCGCCGGCAGCGCAGGGAAGGCGGCAGGTCCGATTTGACGGAGCGCTATACAACTGCTGTTGCGCGAGCCTTCGTCGGCATTCGACAGTAGTGCAATCAGGGCTGGAAGGGCGGCGACCGCATCACGACCGATCTGGCCGATCGCTTGAGCGGACCAAGCTCGAACCAGTCCGTCGGAATCGTCTAGCGCAGCAATCAGGGCCGGAAGAGTTTCTCGAATGTCTATTTTGGGCTGGTTCACTGCAGAGAGGCCACCGCCCAGATTCAAGAGAATAAGAGCGGCGTTCTGTCTCAGTTGGACAACACGATCCTGCAGACCGAGAACCAATGCAGGCAACGCATCTCGGCCGAGATCATGAAGCTCTTTCATGATCGCCCTTGTTCGTAGCTCGTCAGCCGACAATTGTCCGTCTCCCGGTGCAATCCCAGAACGGCGCATCGAGAAATTCCAGACGCTGCCGACGATACGTTCGGCGACATCGGTCTTTGAAATAGCTGACGATGGAGACTGCTGCGTGCGTGCTTCCGTGGTGATCCCGCAATGGACTCCTGGGCATTCACCAATCTGGCGCACTTTCAGATGGAAATCGACACTTGCCGGAACGTCAGAAATGAGCACCACCTCTCGACGTTCAACCTCAAATCCCGACAGCTCCGCAATTAGAATATAGGTGCCAGGCCGTAGCGACGGCACTTGGTACTTGCCCGCTTCTTGTGTAACGACCGGCCGCGGCAGCCCACCTGCAATACTTCTCGCGGTGATACTCGCGCCTGGCATTGCTGCCCCCGTCGAATCGGTGACCATGCCCTGGATAGTTTGTGCAAGGCCTGTCCCCATGAATAGGTGGACCAAGAAGAACGTTGCAATGAATCGAAGCATCGCTGTATTTTACCTCGTTAACACAGGATCCTGTGCAGTTCCATCCCAGCCGGACGAGTCCAAAGCCAAACCCTGCGATTCCGTTAAATCGTCTCAACGGGCTCCACGTTCGTTGCAGAACGAAGAGTAGAGTCCGTCAGCTAAGAGGGAGGCGCCTACTCTAAGTGGACGTAACCGGCATCCCGGAAAGGTGACGGGACAGCAAATCCGAACGATTAGTCCCCGAAAACGCCATAGTGTTTATGAATTGTTTAGGTTGGCGATAGGTCGTTGCATAAAGTGCCGCCCGACGAATGCGAGGTCCAGCTTTTGGATAAAACTGATTCGAAGTTAGTGACTGTGGACCGTTAATCGCTTGAAATTTATGCGCAAAATTGCAGAAAAAGACATTCAAAGTAGCTCTGGAGTAGCGACAAGACTGCTTCTAAATGATCGTTTTGGCGCCGAAATCATCACGTAGGATTTACACACGGGACTTCTGTAGTTTTTGACACCACTTCTACGGTTTCGCCGGTTTCGCGGTTCTACGACAATTGAGAGCGTGTCAATACCGGACACCGGGACAGTTGACAACAGCAGGATAGACGTTTCAAAAGGAAGTCCAGAGCCAGTATCACGATAACATGCCGGGGCTGTTTTCAAGCCGCGGAATGCCGCGTAAGGGGTGTAACGCCCGTCTTTCCCGGCGCACAACAACACGCTGCTCCACCTTGACCCTGCGAGCGGCAAAGTCCATGCTCTGGTCGCCCGCCAGCCTGACCGTGGCGGACGACACCATCTACGCCTTCACCTCCGCCTCCGCCGCCTTTGCCATCCACCTCCTCCGGCCTTGAGAACGTTCAGAACCCGGAGCCGACGGATACCATGTCCGATCATTCTGTGGTACCGCGCCTTTACGCCCCAGACACTCAGCCTGTGCACAACACCGCACCCGAACGTAGCGTGTGGGCACCTTGAAACGTGCCCACTTGCTTCGCTCGGGTACCGTGGTGTCCACGGACCGAGTACCTTTGCCAGCATCGGCGAGGCATGAGTGCAGCACTACGCATGGCTCGAACGGTCGGATGAAGTTTCAGCGCGTGAAGAACTCTCTGAGGAAGACTTCATGGAGCGCTTCATCGGTCCGCCTCATGGTCGGACAGCGTAAGATTGGCGGGGCAGCCGGACCTCATCGCGGCGAAGTTCTGCGATAATTAACCGGCGGGAGGAAAATTACCTGGTGAAGACTGTTCTCTGTACCGAAGTTGACGACGAAAGGAACATCTGGCTCGATGCCGTAGCACCGATTCAGCTGACGCGCGAAAATGCGCCGCCCCATAGGATTGCCGTTAGAGGGCAGCTTATCAACGAAGAGAATGCCAAATCAGGATTCTACCTTCGCCTAACTCGACCCGATGCCTACCGCCTGATTGACCAGCTCCAGTCAGCGCTTGCCGCAGACACGCAGAGCGGCGCCGAGCCGATAACCAAACGCACAAG
>WNGH01022744.1_pt1 | contig 11325 bp, 8 predicted proteins | sample 5400631 | NCBI WGS metagenome assembly WNGH01 (sample SAMN13153373, study PRJNA577476) | soil metagenome | isolation source: 115 cm soil or saprolite under Garry oak tree replicate 1 | place: USA:California | collected 2016-06-15 | reverse complement strand
CCCGCGGCCGTCAGCGCCCCGGTGAAGGCCCTGTTCGACAAGCTGAACTGCGCCAATCCCGACTGGCAGAAGCAGATCTACAACAACGACCCGACGAAGTGGGACAATCCAAAAACCCAGGTCGTCAGCTGTATGTCAGACCTCAAGTACGTGCTGGACAAGTCCACGGTGTTCGGCACCATGGTCCACAACGCCTCCGCGACGCTCAGCACCACCTCGACCGACTGGCAGGTCAACCTCAACTTCAACGGCGACGGAGCGAAGGCTTTTGGCGACCTGACCACGACGATGTTCGACAAATACGGCAACGGCGGTAACCCGACCTCGCCGTTGGCCCAGCTCGCCGTCGTGCTGGACGGCAAGATCATTTCCTCGCCGAACATCATCACCGCCATCACCGGCGGCCAGGCTCAGATCACCGGCAACTTCACCCAGCAGCAGGCCACGCTGCTGGCCAACGAGCTGAGCTACGGCGCGCTGCCGCTGACCTTCGACAAGCAGTCGGTCGAGTCGGTCTCCCCGCAGCTCGGCTCGTCCCAGCTGCACGCGGGCCTGATCGCGGCCGGGATCGGCCTGCTGCTGGTCGTGCTCTACTCGTTCCTCTACTACCGGGGACTCGGCATAGTGTCGGTGTCCAGCCTGATCACCGCAGCACTGCTGTCGTACCTGGCCGTGGTCCTGCTCAGCAAGTACCAGGGCTTCTCGCTGTCGCTGGCAGGCGTGGCCGGCCTGATCGTGGCGATCGGCATCACCGCCGACTCGTTCGTGGTCTTTTTCGAGCGGCTGCGTGACGAGGTCAGGGACGGCCGTTCCCTGCGGGCTGCGGTAGAGCGCGGCTGGCAGCGAGCCAGGCGCACGATCCTGGTCTCGGACACGGTGTCCTTCCTCGCCGCCGCGATGCTGTGGTATTTCTCGATCGGCGACGTCAAGGGCTTCGCCTTCACCCTCGGCCTCACCACCGTGATCGACGTCATCGTGGTTTTCCTGTTCACCAAGCCGATCGTCACCGTGCTCGCCAGGACCAGGTTCTTCGGCAACGGACACCGGCTCTCCGGCCTTGACCCGGCCAGGCTCGGCGCCAGGACGCCGTGGCGGGGCGCCAGGCGCGTCCCCGCCAGGCCCGCGGCAAGCGGCAGCGCGAGCGCCACGGCGCGCCCGCAGGCCCGGACCACCCCTGAGGAGGCGTGATGTCCCGGCTCGGCAACATCGGCGGCCGGCTTTACCGCGGTGAGGTGTCGGTCGAGTTCGTCGCCAGGAAGCGGCTCTGGTACGCGATCTCCGGGCTGATCCTGGTCATCAGCATCGGCGCGCTGGTATTCCGCGGGCTTAACTACAGCGTCGAGTTCAAGGGCGGCTCCGTCTTCAAGTTCACGGCGCCCGCGGCTGCGCCCGCCCAGGTCAGCCAGGCCGTGAGCGCAGCCGGTGGCGGCACCGACGCGATCGTGCAGAAGGTCGGCGTCGGCGGCAGCTCCAGCTGGGTGGTGCAGACCCAGAAGCTGACGTTCGCCGCGCAGACCAAGGTCCAGGACGCGATCGCCAGCACCTTCCACCTGTCCGCCAACGCGGTCAGCACGAACTTCGTCGGCCCGAGCTGGGGATCCCAGATCTCGCAGAAGGCGCTGGAGGCGCTGATCGCCTTCCTGATCGCGATCGTGATCTACCTGTCGATCGCCTTCGAATGGAAGATGGCCAGCGCCGCCCTGATCGCGCTCGCGCACGACATCGTGATCACGATCGGCGTCTACGCGCTCACCGGCTTCGATGTAAGCCCCGCCACGGTGATCGGCCTGCTGACCATCCTCGGTTACTCGCTCTACGACACCGTGGTCGTGTTCGACAAGGTCAGGGAGAATACCGCCGGGCTGCTCGGCACCGGGCGGAGCACCTACAGCCAGGCTGCCAACCTGGCGCTCAACCAGACCCTGGTGCGGTCCATTAACACCTCGCTGATCGCGCTGCTGCCGGTGGCCGCGATTCTCGTCGTCGGCGTCGGGCTGCTCGGGGCCGGCGAGCTCAAGGACCTGGCCCTGGTGCTGTTCGTCGGCATGCTGTCCGGCACCTACTCCTCGATCTTCATCGCTACCCCGGCGCTGGCCGACCTGAAGGAACGCGAGCCGCAGTACAAGGCGCTGGCGAAGCGGGTCGCGCTGCGCGCGGCCGGCGGCCGCGCCGCCCAGCGGGCCAAGGCCAAGGCGGCCAAGTCCGCGCCCCGCGGCGCCGCTGCGGCCCTGGCGGCAGACGACGAGGCCGACCAGGGCGCTGCCGCGGAAGACGTGGCCGACCAGGCACCGCCGCCGGCCAGCGAGCGGGTGCCGGCCGGCCGCCCGGCGGGCGGCAGTGCTGCCCAGCGCGGCCCCGGTGCAAGGCCAGGGCCGCGCCAGCAGCCGCGCCGCACCAGCGCGGCCAAGCGGCGGCCGGGCGGCAAGAAGAAACGGCGCTAGCTCCATGTCCGCCGGCCACGAGGCGCTCGCGGGCGCCCGGATCGCCGACCTGATCTCCTCGATGATCCGCGACGTCCCTGACTACCCGACGCCCGGCATCGTCTTCAAGGACATCACCCCGCTGCTCGCGGACGGCGCCGCCCTCGCCACGGTGATCGGCGCGCTCGCCGCCGGGCATGACCAGGTCGACAAGGTTGCCGGGATCGAGGCACGCGGATTCATCCTGGCGGCACCGGTCGCGCTGCGGCTCGGGGCCGGCTTCGTGCCGGTGCGCAAGGAAGGCAAGCTGCCGGCCGCCAGCCATGCACAGACCTACCAGCTTGAGTACGGCACGGCGACGCTGGAGGTGCACGAGGATGCGTTCGGGCCGGGCGATCAGGTCCTCATCGTCGACGACGTGCTCGCCACCGGCGGCACCGCCGCCGCGGCCGCCAGCCTGATCAGGCGCAGCGGCGCCGAGGTCAGCGCGGTGGCGGTCATGCTGGAACTCGGCTTCCTGAGCGGCCGGGCCCAGCTGCCTGGCCTGGAGGTGCGATCGCTGCTCGTGGTGTGACGCGGTGCGCGGAGCCGGGCACTTTCCGAATCGTCCGCCGATAGACTGTGTGCCTTGACGGACGTGAGGAGCATATGTGGCCGGTGACGTGGTAACGGCCGACCAGGCCGGAACCGGCGTCACCCAGGCCGCCGACGGGCAGCCCGAACAGGACGAGGACAAGCCGGTACTGCCCGCGGAGCGGGGCGGGGTGACGCCGAAGGACGCCGCGGACGGCGCTGGTGATGCTGCGCCGGGCAGCCCCGTGCCGGACAGCACCGCGCCGCGCCGCCCGGCCGCCCGCCGCCCGGCAAAATCAGGCCAGCCAAGGCCACCTGCGGCCGCGGTACCGCCCGCGGCGGCCGGGCAGCCATCCAGCGGCGCCGCCGGGACCGTCGGCGTCCGCCGCCGGCTGGCCAGGCTAGGTGCTCCACGCGGCGGCATCAACCCGGTGCTTGAGCCGCTGATCAAGACCGTCCGGGCCACGCACCCCAAGGCCGACGTGCGGCTTATCGAGCACGCCTACGACATCGCGGCAGGGCAGCATTCCGGCCAGCTGCGCAAGAGCGGCGACCCGTACATCACCCACCCGCTCGCCGTGGCCACGATCCTGGCCGAGCTCGGCATGAACCACGAGACGCTCTGCGCCGCGCTGCTGCACGACACCATCGAGGACACCCCGTACTCCCTTACCGAGCTGCGCACCGAGTTCGGCGACGAGATCGCCGAGCTTGTCGACGGCGTGACCAAGCTGGACAAGGTCAAGTACGGCGATGCGGCACAGGCCGAGACCGTGCGCAAGATGGTGGTCGCGATGTCCCGCGACATCAGGGTCCTGGTCATCAAGCTTGCAGACCGGCTGCACAACATGCGGACTCTCCGCTACCTGCCCAGGCCCAAGCAGGAGCAGAAGTCACGCGAGGTACTGGAGATCTTCGCGCCGCTCGCGCACCGGCTGGGCATGAACACCGTCAAGTGGGAGCTTGAGGACCTGGCCTTCGCCACGATGTTCCCGAAGCGCTACGACGAGATCGCCCGGCTGGTCTCCGAGCGCGCCCCGCGGCGCGACGTGTTCCTGCAGGAGGTCGTCGAGGACGTATCGGCGGACCTGCGCGAGGCCAAGATCAAGGCGCGGGTAACCGGGCGGCCCAAGCACTACTACTCCGTGTACCAGAAGATGATTGCCAGGAATGTCGGCTTCGACGATATTTACGACCTGGTCGGCATCCGCGTCCTCGTCGACTCGCTGCGGGACTGCTACGCGGTGCTCGGCACCGTGCACGCCCGGTGGAATCCGGTCCCGGGGCGGTTCAAGGACTACATCGCGATGCCCAAGTTCAACATGTACCAGTCGCTGCACACGACGGTGATCGGCCCGGAGGGCAAGCCGGTCGAGCTGCAGATCAGGACCTGGGGCATGCACCGGCGAGCTGAGTACGGAGTCGCCGCGCACTGGAAGTACAAGGAAGAGACCGTGCTCGGCACCCGCAACTCGGACCTGGCCTGGCTCCGGCAGCTGGTCGACTGGCAGCGGGAGACTGCCGACCCCGCCGAGTTCCTTGAGTCGCTCCGGTTCGACCTCGGTGCCGCCGAGGTGTACGTCTTCACCCCGCGCGGCCAGGTCGTCGCGCTTCCGCAGGGCGCCACCCCGGTGGACTTCGCCTACGCGATTCACACCGAGGTGGGCCACCGCACCATCGGGGCCAGGGTCAACGGCCGCCTGGTGGCGCTGGAGAGCGCGCTCAACAACGGCGACACGGTCGAGATCTTCACCTCCAAGGCGATGGACGCCGGGCCGAGCCGCGACTGGCTTGGCTTCGTCAAGAGCGCCCGGGCGCGGAACAAGATCCGGCACTGGTTCTCCAAGGAGCGCAGGGAAGCAGCCGCCGAGACGGGCAAGGCCGCCATCGCCCGGACCATGCGCAAGCAGGGACTGCCGCTACAGCGGCTGGCGACTGGCGACGCGCTGCTCGCGATCGCCCGCGAGCTGCGCTACACGGACTTGTCGGCGCTCTACGCGGCGATCGGCGAAGGCCATGTCAGCGCCCAGTCGGTGGTGGGCAAGCTGGTCAGGTCGGCCGGCGGGATCGCGGGCGCCCAGGAGGACCTGGCCGAGACTGCGCTGCCCACCAGGCCGCCCAAGCCTCCGCCGGCCGGCGACTCCGGCGTGGTCGTCGAGGGCGCCGCCGACGTGTGGGCGCGCCTCTCCAAATGTTGCACGCCGGTGCCCGGAGACGAGATCACCGGATTCGTCACCCGCGGTCATGGTGTCTCGGTGCACCGGGCCGACTGCGTCAACCTCGAGCACCTGCTCGGCTCCCAGGCCGAGCGGGTCGTCACGGTTCGCTGGTCACCGCGGGAAGGATCGCTCTTCCTGGTCGCGATCCAGGTCGAGGCGCTGGACCGCACTGGCCTGCTCTCGGACGTGACCAGGGCGATTTCCGATCAGCACGTGAACATCCTGTCCGCGTCGGTGACCACTACCAGGGAACTACCAGGGACCGGGTCGCCTTCAGCAAGTTCACGTTCGAGATGGGCGACCCGAAGCACTTGCGTCATGTGCTCCGCGCAGTCCGCGCGATCGACGGCGTCTACGACGTCTACCGCGTCACGAGCTAGCCTGCCAGCTCCGCTAGGGTCCGCTCGGCCTCACGGAGCCACTCGCGCCGAGCCGCCAGGGCCTCCTCGGCCTGCTGCCGGGCGCGCTCGTCTCCCTGTGCCTGCGCTCGCTCCAGCTGCCGCTCCAGCTGGCCGATCGCAGCGCGGATCTGCTCGACGGTGCCCTTCGCCCTGGACAGCGCCTCGGGATTGGAACGCCGCCAGTGCGTGTCCTCGGCCTTCCGCACCGCTTCCTCGATCCGGCGCAGGCCGCCTTCGAGTTTCTCCTGTGAGTCGCGGGGCACGCCGCCGATCCGCTCCCAGCGCTCTTGGAGGCCGCGCAGCGCCGAGCGGGCGGCCCGGGCATTTGTCACCGGGAGCAGCTTCTCGGCCTCCGCTAGCAGCTGCGCCTTCGCGGTGGCGTGCTCGCGAAGCTCGGCATCCTTGGCGGAGAAGATCTTCGCGCGCTCGGCGAAGAAGCCGTCCTGGGCGGCCTTGAACCGGCTCCACAGCTCTTCCTCAGCGGCCCGGTCGGCCCGGCCTGCCTCCTTCCAGGAGCGCATCAGCTCACGGTAGGCCGACGCGGTGGGCGCCCATTCGGTAGAGGTCGCGAGCGCCTCCGCCTCAGTGACCAGCTTCTCCTTGCGGGCTCTGGCCCCTTCCCGCTCGTCTTCCAGTCCGGCGAAGTATGCCTTGCGGCGCTTGGTGAACGCATTGCGCGCGGCCGAGAGCCGCTTCCACAGCGCGGTCTCGACGGCGCGGTCTGCGCGCGGCGCCGCCTTCCACTCCTCGAGTAGCTGCCGCATCCGCTCGCCGCTGACCTTCCAGTGGGTCGCCTCCGCAGCGATGCGCTCGGCCTCGGCGACGATCCGCTCCTTGCGGTCCTGCGCCTCGGTACGGGCCTGCTCGCGGGCGGCCTTGTTCTCCTCCCGCCGATGGTCGACCAGGCCGGTCATGGCATCCAGCTTGCGCCGCAGCCCGTCCAGGTCTCCTACGCAGTGCGCGTCAGCGACGGCCGCGAGCAGCCTCGTGATGGTCGCCCTGGCCTGGCCGGGGGACAGGTCCGTGGTGGAGATCCGCTGCTCGAGCAGGCTGACCTCGGTTTCAAGTGCCAGGAACTTGCGCTTGAAGAAGGCCAGCGCCTCCGCCGGGGGACCCGCCTGCCATGAGCCCACCACGCGCTCGCCATCGGCGGTACGCACGTAGACGGTGCCGTCGTCCTCTACCCGGCCCCACGGATCGTTGGCGGTGCTCACCGCGAACCTCCTGCTCAGTACCTGGCCGGCCCAGGCGCGTGCCGGTCAGGTCTTCTTTATTGTCACGCTCTCGATGACGACCTTCTGCTTCGGATGGCCGTCACCGGGACCGTTGGCGTTGTCGCTGCCCGCCTTGGCCACATTCTGGATGATTTTAAGCCCGCTGACGATGGTGCCGAACGGCGTGTATTTGGGCTGCAGCGCAGTGCTGTCCTTGTACACCAGGAAAAACTCGCTGCCGTTGGTGTTCGGCCCCGAGTTGGCCATCGCCAGGGTGCCCGCCGGGTACGTCGCCCCGGCCAGGTTCTCGTCGCCGAACTTATAGCCGGGCCCGCCGCTGCCGGTGCCCGTCGGGTCCCCGCACTGCAGCACGAAGATGCCGGACGTGGTCAGCCGATGACAATGGGTGCCGTTGAAGTACTTCTTGGCGGCGAGGTAGGCAAAGGAGTTCACCGTGCATGTCGCCTTGCTGTTAAGCATCTTGACGACGATGTTGCCGCGGTTGGTGTGAATCGTTGCCTGGTACGTGGCCTTGTAGCGCGGCCTGGCAGGCGGGCTGCCCACCTTGCGGGCGGCCGGCGGGGCGGGCTGGTACGTGCAGTGCTTCGCTGGCTCGGCCTGGGTCGGCGTCGGCGTCGGCGTCGCGCCGGACGGCGTGGCGGACGCCTGCGCGCCGGACGGCGTGGCGGACGCCTGCGCGTGTTGACCGCCGCCGCGGAACAGGAAGTACCCGCCGCCCGCGAGCGCGACGACCACGAAGCAGACGGCGCCGATGGCCGTCCACCGGCGCGTCCGGTAGTAACGCTCCGCTCGCCGGGCTGCCTGGCGCTGGTAGCGCTCGCGGGCAAGCCTGCGCTGGCGTTCCTTCTTACCCGCCACCCGTCCAGCCCTCCCTGTCCTTGCCGTCCTGGCTGATCAGCGAAACTTCGCGAATCGTACCGGCCGCCGGACCCCAGTGAACCAGCCGTTACCGGTTCGAGCCAAGGCCGTGGTTAGGCCGCCACCCCCCGCCGCCCGGCCGCGGGGCTGGCGAAGCCCGTGAATGTGCACATTGCTAGTGCTCTGGGCCTATCGATGTGCGCATCGACAGGCCTGAAGGCGCCCATTTGGCCGGCCAACTCGCGGGGTCGGCCAGTGCGGAGCCGGACATGCCGGCGCTGCATCGCTTCGTGACCTCGGTAGCCTGTAGCCACGCTGCGCAGCAGGCCGGCGGCAGCCGGGAAGGAGACGGCCTTGCTCATTGCCGGGTTTCCCGCGGGCACGTTCGCCGCGAACTGCTACGTCGTGGCCGCCGGGCCGGGCGAGCAGTGCCTGATCGTCGATCCGGGCCAGGACGCCGAGCCGGGGATCGAGGAGATCCTCCGGCAGCACCGGCTGCAGCCCGCCGCCGTCCTGCTCACCCACGGTCATCTCGATCACATCTGGTCGGTGGCCCCGGTCTGCGGCGCCAAGGACATCCCGGCCTACATCCATTCCGCGGACCGGCCCCTGCTCAGCGACCCGGCGCGGGGGCTCTGGCCGCAGGCAGGCCCGGCCATGCTGGGCGGCCTGACCTTCACCGAGCCGGACGACGTGGCCGAGCTGGCCGACGGCGCCACCCTGGAGCTGGTCGGCCTGCGGATCGTGGTCGATCACGCCCCCGGCCATACGCCGGGCTCGGTGACGTTCCGGCTGCCCGGCACCGCCGAGCCGCGCAATGCCGATCCGGCCGTGCTGTTCACCGGCGACCTGCTCTTCGCCGGGTCGATCGGCCGCACCGACCTGCCCGGCGGCGACTATGCGACCATCATGGACAGCCTCGCCCGGGTGTGCCTGCCGCTCCCGGATGAGACGGTAGTGCTCGCCGGGCACGGCCCGCAGACGACGATCGGCGCCGAGCGGACGTCCAATCAGTTCCTGGCCGGCCTCGCTCCCGCTTCCGGGCCTGCCAGGGGTCTCTGACCGGCCGGGAAACGTCGGCCGCCGGACCGGGCGAGCAGCAGCGGCGCCAGGCCGGCCGCCGGCCGGCGGAGCACCACACCACGAGCCGGACCGCGGCAGCGCCCCAGGCCGGGCAGGACACATGCGAAGGAGAGGTGAGCGAGGCGATGATCCGCACCCATGAGGCCGGCACGCTGCGCGCGTCGCTGGCGGGGCAGCAGGTAACGCTGGCCGGCTGGGTGGCACGGCGCAGGGACCATGGCGCCGTGGTGTTCATCGACCTGCGGGACGCCAGCGGGGTTGCCCAGATCGTGTTCCGCCAGGAGGACCTGGCGCACGATCTGCGCGCCGAGTTCTGCGTGCGGGTGACCGGCGAGGTGCGGCGCAGGCCCGCGGGCAACGAGAACCCGGAGCTGCCCACCGGGGAGATAGAAGTGGCAGTTGCCGACATCGAGGTGCTTGCCGAGTCCGACCCGCTGCCCTTCGGTGTCGAGGGCGCCGGCGAGCTGAGCGAGGATGTCCGGCTGCGCTACCGATACCTGGACATCAGGCGGCCCGAGATGGCCGCCGCGCTGCGCGCCCGCTCGCGGGCGGCCTACCTGGTCAGCGACGTGATGCAGGAGCACGGCTTCGTGAACGTGGAGACGCCGTATCTGACCAGGTCCACGCCGGAGGGCGCACGGGACTTCCTGGTGCCGGTTCGGCTGCGCCCCGGCAGCTGGTACGCGCTGCCGCAATCGCCGCAGCTGTTCAAGCAGCTGCTGATGGTCTCCGGCCTGGAGCGCTATTACCAGCTAGCCCGCTGCTTCAGGGACGAGGACTTCCGGGCCGACCGGCAGCCCGAGTTCACCCAGATCGACATCGAGATGTCCTTCGTCACCAGGGCGGACGTGGTCAGGGTCGCCGAGGACCTGGTCGAGCGGCTGTGGTCCGACCTGGCCGGATACCGGATCCAGCGGCCGATCCCGGAGCTGACCTACGCCGACGCGATGGCACGGTTCGGCTCCGACAAGCCGGACCTGCGCTTCGGCTGCGAGCTCACCGACCTGACCGGCTACTTCGCGCACACCTCGTTCCGGGTATTCCAGGCCGAGCACGTGGCCGCCGTCGTCATGCCGGGCGGCGCGAGCCAGACCCGGCGGGAACTCGACGGCTGGCAGGACTGGGCACGCTCGCGCGGCGCCCGCGGCCTGGCCTATGTGACGATCAGCCCGGACGGCTCGGTGGCCGACGCCGGGCCGGTGGCCAGGCATTTGTCCGCGGCGGAGCGGTCCGGGCTGGCCGCGGCGGCCGGCGGCGGGCCCGGGGACTGCGTCTTCTTCGCCGCCGGGCCGGCGGCTAGCGCCCGCACGCTGCTCGGCGCGGCCAGGCTGGAGATCGGCCAGCGGTGCGGCCTGATCGACCCGGCGGCGTGGGCGTTCACCTGGGTAGTGGATGCGCCCATGTTCGAAGAAGACGGCGAAGGCGGCTGGACGGCCGTGCACCACCCCTTTACCTCGCCGCTGCCCGACTGGGCGGACAAATTCTCCGCCGAGCCGGCCGGGGCGCTCGCCGACGCCTACGACATCGTGTGCAACGGCACCGAGATCGGCGGCGGCTCTATCCGGATTCACCGCCCGGACATGCAACAGCAGGTCTTTGACGTGATCGGGCTGACCCGGGAGCAGGCCACGTCGCAGTTCGGCTTCCTGCTCGACGCGCTCAGGTTCGGGCCGCCGCCGCACGGCGGCATCGCGTTCGGCTGGGACCGGGTGATGATGCTGCTGACCGGGCGCGACTCTATCCGGGATGTGATCGCATTCCCGAAGGCAGCGTCCGGCCTTGACCCGCTCACCGGCGCCCCCACCCCGATCACGGCGGCCCAGCGCAGGGAGGCCGGAATCGACGCGGTCCCGCCGGAGCGGCAGCCGCAGCCGCCAGCGCGGCAATAGCCGGGCCCGGCCGCGGCGCACGGGCCCTGGCCGCGCCGGATACTGTCAGGCTGTGGCCAGAACCGAGCCAGGCCAGCGGATGAGCCTGTTCGACGCAGCCGGGGAAGAGGCAGCCCGCGCCGCTGCGCCGCTTGCCGTCCGGATGCGGCCGCAAACGCTCAGCGAGGTGATCGGGCAGCGCCACCTGACCGGCGAGGGCACGCCGTTCCGCAAGCTGGTCGATCACGACGCGGCCATGTCGCTGCTGCTCTGGGGCCCGCCGGGCACCGGCAAGACCACGCTGGCGCAGGTGGTGAGCAACGTCACCAAGCGGCGTTTCACCGAGCTGTCCGCGGTCACGGCAGGCGTCAAGGACGTCCGCGCCGCGATCGACGCCGCGCGGCGCGAGCTCGGCCTGACCGGGACGCAGACCGTGCTGTTCATCGACGAGGTGCACCGGTTCAACAAGGCACAGCAGGACGCGCTGCTGCCGGCGGTGGAGAACCGGTGGGTGTCCTTCATCGGCGCGACCACGGAGAACCCGTTCTTTTCCGTCGTCGGGCCGTTGCTGTCCCGGTCGCTGCTGCTCACCCTGGAGCCGATCGGCGACGACGACATGCGCGCGGTGATCGAGCGGGCGGTGGCTGACGAGCGCGGCCTCGGCGGCG
>WNGH01016109.1_pt1 | contig 11326 bp, 10 predicted proteins | sample 5400631 | NCBI WGS metagenome assembly WNGH01 (sample SAMN13153373, study PRJNA577476) | soil metagenome | isolation source: 115 cm soil or saprolite under Garry oak tree replicate 1 | place: USA:California | collected 2016-06-15 | reverse complement strand
GGACCCGGACCCTCGCAAACCCAAGTACTATGCGACAGCCGCCTATCCCTACCCTAACTCTCCCCAGCACATAGGTCACGCGAGAACCTACACCATCGCTGACGTTAACGCCCGATATCACCGGATGAAAGGCTACAACAGCCTCTTCCCAATGGGCTTCCACTACACAGGCACACCACTGTTCGCCATGAGCAAACGCTTGCGCGAAGGTGACCCCGAGATTATTGAGACTTTCACAAAGATCTACGGCATCCCATCGGCAACGTTGGAGAAGCTGAAGGACCCGAAGTCGATGGCCTCCTACTTCCGCGAAGATATCAAGAAAGGAATGATGGAGATCGGGTTCTCGATCGACTGGCGCAGAGAATTCACGACCATCGATCCTCTGTACAATCGCTACATCGAATGGCATTTCCAGACCCTGAACCGCAAAGGGCTAATCACTAAGGGTACGCATCCGGTCGCCTGGTGCCCCAACGACAAGAGCCCGGTAGGGGTCGTAGACACCCAGGGAGATGTAGAGCCTGACATCGGGGAATCCTATCTTGTCAAGTTCCAGAAAGGCGACATAATCTACCCTACATTGACTCTGAGGCCGGAAACCGTCTTCGGAGTTACCAATCTCTGGATAAACCCTGACGCTGCATACGTTAGGGCGAAAGTTGACAGTGAACAATGGATCGTCAGCAAGGAAGCGATTGAGAAGCTCCAACATCAGAATCACAAGGTCACCGTGGAAGGTGAAATGCCCGCAAGCGAGCTGCTGTGGAAGAGCGTCCAGAACCCAGTCACTGGCAACGAAATTCCAATTCTACCCGGAAGTTTTGTGGAACCAGACAACGGTACCGGCGTTGTCATGTCTGTCCCAGGACACGCTCCCTATGATTATCAAGCTCTAACTGATCTCAAGCAGAGGTATGCCAATTCAACGGAGTCACAACAGATCTTGCAGGACACCAAGCCGATATCCATCATACGGTTAGAAGGCTTCTCTGATCTTCCGGCCGCAGATTTGATCGAGAAATTCAAAGTCAAAAACCAGAACGACCCACATCTAGAACACGCAACACAGGAACTGTATTCGAAAGAATTCCACGATGGCATAATGAAAGAAAACACCGGCAGTTACTCAGGAATGCCCGTTGCTGAAGCAAGGGAGGTCATCGTCCGAGAACTGACGAGTCAGGAAAAAATTGCGACCCTACTGGAACTGAGAAACGCTCCCGTAGTCTGCCGCTGCGGAACCAAGTGCTTGGTCCACATCTTGGAGAACCAGTGGTTCATCAATTACGGCGACCCGGAATGGAAGAAGCTCGCTCACAGATGCCTAGATCAGATGACTATCCTGCCGGAAGAATTACGAGGAGAATTCAATTACACGATAGACTGGCTGAGAGAAAGAGCTTGCGCACGGGCTGTGGGTCTAGGGACGAAGCTTCCATGGGACCAGAACTGGATTATCGAGGCTCTATCCGACTCAGTCGTCTACATGGCCTACTACATCCTATCCAAGTACTTCACCAAAGACTGGGTGGTCTTCAAGAAATTCGAAAAGAACACGTCGAGATTGCCGGATGGTTTCTTCAATTTCACACTACTTGGAGAGGGAACCGTTGACACGGTTGTGGAGCAGACCGGGATTCCCAAGACAATCCTGAACGCCATCCGAGCAGAGTTTCAATACTTCTACCCTGTTGATATGCGCCATTCCGCTCGAGACCTCGTCTCCAACCACCTATCCTTCTACATCTTCCACCACTCAAGCCTATTCCCTGAGAAAAAGTGGCCAAAGGGAATCGTGGCCAACGGGTTCGTGCTGATGGAAGGTGCGAAGATGTCAAAATCGCTTGAGAATATCATCCCGCTACGCCAGGGAATCGCCAAGTTCGGAGCCGATCCCGTCCGGGTAGGAGTCATGGCGACAGCTGAACTGGGTCAGGACACGGATTTCAGCGAAGTTCTTGCCCTCTCAATTCAGGAAAGACTCTCCGCACTGATAGGACAGGCCAGAAAACTAGGCACGAAGAAAACAGCGGGGAAACCGAGACTCTCCACGCTGGACCGCTGGATGGTCAGCCGTTTGAGTAACGCGGTCCAGAGTGCAACAAATGCGCTGGACAGGTTGAGAGTCAGGGAAGCCATCAACATCATACTCTATCAACTCGACAACGACATTGCCTGGTACAAGCGAAGACTGGGGCCGAAAAGACCGAGGTCCGACAATCGCGACCGAATCCTACGAAAGGTACTGGAAACCCGGACAAGAATGATAGCCCCGCTAGCACCTCATACGGCAGAAGAGATCTGGAGCCGCATCGGGAACAAAGGATTCGTAGTTCAGGCCGACTGGCCTGAAGAAAGAGAGAATGAGAAAGACGCCGTAGCAGAACGAGCAGAGGCACTCGTTCGACGTGGGTTAGAGGATACCGGCGAGATCTTGAAAGCCACAGGCATCACCCCGAAGCGTATCGCCTACTACACTGCGGCCGATTGGAAATGGCAAGTCTATCTTAAAGCATTGAAGGCGGCCGAGGAAAAGATGAGACAGGGGGATTTCATCAAGGACGTCATGGGAGATCCTCAGCTCCGATCTTTAGGAAAGTCTGCAGCTGATTATGCTGCTAAGGCGATTCAACAGGCAATCCAGATGCCGGACGAGATGAGACAGTCACGTTTGCGAGACGGGGTCACAGCCGAGAACACTATTTTCGCTGACTCAGTAGACTTCTATCAACGAGAATTCAAATGCACGGTCGATGTTTGGAAGGAAGGAGATCCAAGCATAAACGACCCACATGGCAGGATGGGCAGAACTGGTAGATGGTGAAAATGTCAGAGGCGGCTTCTTTTCCCTCCTCGATGTTATGGACCATTATTGCCACCATCTCTTGCATGCAAGGAGAGTGGTGTGAGTCTTCCATCGGTGTAACTTCCACCTTCGCACCCTCAGGCATGTTCTTCTCCAAAACCACCACCAAGTCTTCCGACCTCTTCAATGGAAACTCGTCGAATGGCATGTGGGGAAAACCGTTGAGTAGCTGAGGGCTCTTCTTAGCCGTCTTTTTCAATCCATATCCCGGAATTCTGTGTCTTCTATAGGGTATCGAATTGTAGCGTGCGAAAGACCCGGTTTAAGCCTTGAGTTACTCTCACGGAAGAGAACCGGTCTAATCGGGCTCGAGATACGAGAAAATGAGCTTACGAACAGTATTCCGGTCAAAATCGACGCTTGAACTTGCGAATTGGGTGTGATCTCTCGATGGAAAACCAGTCTCCGCCGCAATGGTTGGGGCAAGCCTTCTCGTCAAGCTGTAGCATCTCTCCCTCAGAATAGTTGAGCTGTCTTCTCCTCTCCTCGAACGTCCGCTCAAACTTAACCGCGCATTTCACGCAGCGAAGTTCCAAGACCACTCTAACCATCCCGGGGACCCTTTGCTTCTCCCCGAGCGAAAGTCAAGGGTAATTAAACCAGAAAGTCCCCTAACAGTAAAGCGACGACACATTGCTTCTCGAACTTCCCGAGAGACGGTTTCAACTTGATCCGGAACTGGATCACCGTCTGCAGGAAATCTACGGCCCACGAGTCAACATTGTTCTATCTGCAATGCAGGCGATGCCTTCACGATACTATTTCCGGATAAACACGCTGAAAACTGAACGAGACGTCGTCATCCAATCGATGATTGCCGACGGTCTGCGCGCCGAGCCGCACAAGCAACTCAAGGATGCCGGGTTCCTCCATCCTCGTCCATCCAAGATAGAAACTGATGGCAACATTGTGGAAGCGGACAGAATCGCTGCAGAAGCAGTTCAACTCGGGGCACACCTCTACGCTCCTGGCGTGAAGCGATGCCATGGGTTGCGGCCTGGCATGAAAGTAACGGTGGTAGATGAGACCGGAACGCCGGTCGGCTCTGGCGTTTCCCACCAAAGCGAGACAAGTGTCTTGACCTACCGACAGGGAGTAGCGGTGGAAATCAAAATCAGCAGAACAGGCCTACCCAGCATAATGGAAACCCCGTGGTACGCGAATGGACAAATCCATCTCCAGTCGCTGCCAGCAATCCTGACGAGCCATGTTCTAGGTCCCAAGCCAGGAGAGACGATTGTCGACCTCAACTGTGCACCCGGCGGCAAGACAAGTCACATCTGTCAGATAACCCGGAATCAGGCTCGGATAATCGGCTTCGACCGCAACAAACAGAAGATTCGGAACGCAGAGGAACTGATGAATAGAATGGGCTGCGCTAACTACCAGTTGATATCGCACGACTCGAGATACGTCCACCTTGATTAAGCCGACAGGGTACTGGTGGACCCTCCATGCACCGCTCTGGGGGTAATCCCGAAACTTGCAATCGAGACAACGATGCGGAATGTCGAGAACTCAGCAGACTATCAAAAGCAGTTTCTGACTGCGGCTTCACGTATCACTAAAAACGGGGGAACAGTTGTGTACAGTGTCTGCACGATTAGCAAGGAAGAGTGCGAAGACGTTGTCGGTTTTGCTGAGAAGGAATTGGGGCTGGAGCTCCAAGAACAAACTCCGTTCCTAGCTGAAGCCGGGTTTGATCCAGATCATCTCACACAGAGGTTCAATCCCGACTTTCATGAGACAGGCTATTTCATAGCCCGGTTCATCAAGAACTGAGATCAGGACCTATGGAAGGTCTTCAGGGCTTCCTCGACAGATTACAGGCTACAGCTTCTGCTGTTCGGGAGTCCGGCATTCGAGAAGCTGCTGTTCTCCACCACGACGAAGCAGATGGGCTCACATCGGCTGCACTGACCAAACTGGCCCTGTCAAGTCTTGGGCTTGAGACGAGGCTGATCTGTCTCGACAAGTTGTACCCGGAAGTTGTCGAGGACATCGAAACAGGGCGTCCTCGCGTCGTAGCCTACGTCGATTTGGGGTCTGGACATATTGATTGGTTGGTCAAAGCAAATAGCGCTAGAAATCTAATCCTCGTTCTGGACCATCACGACACATCTTCAATCCGGGATCCAATGCTCCACAACCTCAACCCTGAACTCTACGGTTTTTCAGGCGAGAAAGACGCCTCTTCTGCAACAGTAGCCTATCTCTTCTGCAAGGCAGTTGACACAGGACTGTCGAGCTACGCTCACTTGGCAACGATAGGATCGCTGGAACTACCCGGCGAGACACGAGCACTCAACTTGATCGCGATCAAGGACGCAAAGGATCAAGGACTTGTCCGGGACTCTGGCAAGGGGGACCTGAAGATTGAGGCTAAAGGAATGAATCTCACAAGAACGCGAGCTTCCAGCCTCCTCAACGTCCTGGGCTCAGTTGGATACTACAGAAATGGTCCTGAGATGGGCATCGAAGCGTGTACAACAGGTTTCAACAGACAAACTATGGAGACGGCCAAGGGCCTCGAGGAGGAACGAAAACAAGCCAACCGGAAGATGCTCTCAACAATAGCTAAAGACGGCCTATCACCGAGGAAGAACCTCCAATGGTTCCACGCCCACGACAACTACAAAGGCATGGGAGGAAAAGTAGTGGGAAGCTTCTGTTCGTACCTACGCTACCAGCGAGTCGTAAACCCGGTCAAGTATTTGATCGGAATGATGGATATCCCACCGGACATTCCCGGGTGGGGAAGATTACCGTCCTCAATGGTGAAAGTCTCAGGAAGAGCACCACAGATCCTCACGAACTTGATCGAGAGAGGAACGAAACCACCGCTCTCGAAGATTCTTCCTGAATCATGCTCGAAGATCGGCGGCTTCGGCGATGGACACTCTGTCGCAGCCTCGGGCGTCTTTCCAGTAGGAAAAGAAGAGATATTCCTTGGCGAGATGGATCTTTTGGCCGCCTAGGCGTCTTTGACTACAGTCTGGGCTTGTTCGTGCATGAACTCTAGCAGATAGTATGGTCCGCCGACTCCTTTGCCAGTCGCTCCACTTCCTTTCCAGCCGCCGAAAGATTGTGAACCTGGCCAGGCGCCGGTTGTTGCGCCTCCTTTTCGGTTTGCATACGTGACCCCAAAGTCGATGTTCTTGAAGAAGTTATCAACCTCGTTCTGGTCGTTGCTGAATATTCCCGCCGTCAAGCCGAAGTCCGTGTCGTTTGCTTTCCTCAAAGCCTCGTCCAAGGTTTTGACTTCGTCGACGACGACGAAAGGCAAGAAGAGTTCCTCCTTCAAGAGACGGTCGTTGGATGGAAGCCCCGTGACCACGGTTGGTTTGACATAGTAGCCCTTGGATAGTTTCTTGTCTACAGGCAGGCTGCCTCCAGCCAGTATCTTACCGCCGTCCTTTTTCGCGAGCTCGAGATAACGCTGGTATTTCTTCACCGCCTTTTCGTTAATCACGGGTCCGACGAAAACGTCCTTGTCTCTCGGATCCCCGACTGCGAGACGGTCTACTTTGTCCTTGAGAATCTTGAGAAAATCGTTCTTGATCCCTCTCTCGACGTAGACTCGTGAGGTGGCACTGCATTTTTGGCCGCTATACCCGAACGCTCCTCGAACGACACCTTCAGCCGCTTTTTCAAGATCGGCGCTTGAGGTGATGAGCGCGGGGTTCTTGCTGCCCATCTCAGCGATGAACGGTTTCGGATAGGGCTGCTTGTTCACGAAGTCGCGATAGAGCTTCATGCCAACGTCCTTTGAGCCAGTGAAGGCGATCCCGGCAACGTCCAAGTTCCCAGTGATCTCGTCGCCGAAGGACTCGCCCGGACCCGTGAGATAGCTTAGTGCTCCAGGTGGCACTCGAGCCTTGATAAGTGTCTCGTAGAGCTTTAGCCCTGATAGGGGTGCGGCGCTGGTGGGGTGAAACACAACTGTGTTGCCGGTGAGTAGGGCGGATGCGACCATGCCGGCTGCCAGGGCGAGCGGAAAGTTGAACGGTGAAATGACTGCCCAAACTCCGTAGGGACGGAGAACGCTCTTCGAGACTTCCCCGGGCGCGCCTGGCTGCATGGGTTTTACGTATCCATCATTTTGTTCCATCAGATCAGCGTAGTAGTCGAGCATGTCGATGGCTTCGCTCGCTTCGGCCACGGCCTCGTACCGGTTCTTCCCTACCTCATAGGTGATCAATGCCGCGAGCTGGAACCGATCATCTTCCATCAGATCCGCTGCTTTCCGGATGATTGCAACGCGCTCTCTCCACGGCTTCATGCTCCATTCTTGAAACGCGTCCCTGGCCGCTTCGATTGCTTTCCTGGCGTATTGGGATGTTCCTTTCTGGAAATAGCCAAGGAGTATCTTGGTGTCTAGAGGGCTTCTAACATCGAATTCTCCGTCTCCAGCGGGAACTTTTCGGCCGTTGATGAACATCGGATGGTGTTTCCCAAAATCGGCTTCAACCTGCTTCAGAGCCGATTCGTATTTCGGATGAATGCTCGGGTCAGCGAGCAGCGTGACATAGGTCAACTTTGTTTCAGGACTCAAAGCGGAATTCCTTCCAGCTAGCAGATTACAGCTCAAAGATAAGACTACGGCTCTGCAGAAAGCTTGCGCTTAGGGAGTTCGCTGAAACCGCGAGATCGGCGAAATCACACAGGCACGGAACGCGAATTTGTCCTATATGTAATTGCCAAGAGTCCGCCTAATATCCCAAGGACTGATCCGACTCCCGTGAGGAAGTTTCCGCCTGCGAAAAGTCCGACGACGGAGAATACTAGGATGATCGTTCCCCATGCGGAGTATTGGTGGGATCTGAAGCTCATCACAACTGCGCTGACCAAGACAAGTATTCCAGATAGGATAAGGATGACTGCGGAGATCTTCGCGCTAGATACGACAAGGCCGAAATTGGTTGACCGGACGCTATTTCCCACGAAGTTGTTGAAAGTGGCTCCTGAAGCTGTGTATTTGATAATCCCACTCGTTGAGGCCTTTGCTAATCCGCCGATGAACGTCAGTATTCCTGCGAGCAGCGAGATCGCATAGGCGGGAGCTCGGTCCTGAGCGGACAATGTTGGATCCTTCAATCTGGGATGTTTGGTTAGCTGAGAAATAAGCGTTGCCTGGGCATAGCGCGCTAAGCAGTAATTCTAGCTCTAGCTCTCTTGGATGCGTTGCGTGCCGTTCGAGGTCTTCTTGGAGATCCACCCGAACGCGCGCTCTCATCCTTTCTCATCCAGTCCGGGACGATAACGGCTCTGATAAGTTCCTGCATAGTTATGCCTCTCTCCTTTGCGATTTTCCGGAGTTCCGTGTAGACCGTCGGGTTGAGTGACTGCATGAACTTGGTCGGCATCTATCTATGCTCCTCGTATACCGGACGCATCCGTAGGATATAATTGCAGGCTTTTGACCCCAGAAGAGATCTCCCTGCATCTTGCTATTCTGTTTGGTTGAGGTGTAGCTCACTGTTTTGCCACGGGCAATAACTCTACTAGAGAGCGCAGAGGGACGCCTTCGATGCTCTCTTTGCCACTCTTGTTGGCGAGGACGACTACTCCGACCGGTTTTGCTTTTACTCCTGTAAGAGTCTCGATCGCCGCCCTGATTGTTTCTCCCATGCGGAGGATTGTGTCGACGATCAGTACTTTCTTGCCTTCGACTCTTGAGAAGCTCGGGTTTACTGCGCCCGCGACTTTCTTCTCGCCGAGTCTTTGTGGTCGCACGGATGCAATGGGCTTGTTCAATGATCTTGCAACGATCAGTCCTAGAGCCATTCCGCCGCTCTCAATTCCAGCAACAACTTCAGGCTCTTCCATCAGACCGGCTTCTATTGCTTCGCGGACCGTGTCCGCCATCGCTCGACCGACTAAGGTTAGACGCCGGACGCTTGATCCTATCGGGTTCCAGTTGACGTAGACGTCGTAGGTCTCTTTTGTCTTGACTCCATCTTTGCCGTGTAGTAGAAGCCAGACAACTGTGTCTGCCTGAACCTTCAGCTCGTCAGCTATCTCGTACGTGGACATGCCGCGTTCTTTTAGCTCGCGGGCACTCTTCGCGAGCTCTTCCAGTGATCTCACGTTCTAACCGACCTGTGCTATTGAGAGTCATTGAGCCTAGTTATAACTTGTCAGATGGCCTATCGCGAAATCGCTGGAAAGGCATCTCACCCTAACATTATAATTCGATCAAACCTACCGCGACAATGACTAATTTGAGAAGATTCCAAGTAGCAACCGACGACGAGATCAAGAATGCTGAAACAACAGATGTCTACTTTACACGAACGAAAGAGATTCTCACAAAGGAAGGGTTTTCCGATCTTAGAGTAACAGCCGAGATAACGACAGGCTCTCTTCCACGGAACTGGGGATGGGGCATACTCGCTGGAGTCGAAGAAGCGGCCCACCTCCTAGAAGGTATACCGATCGATGTTCACTCTCTTCCGGAAGGAACTCTGTTCCACTCCAATGACGTGGAGGGCGTAAGAGAGCCAGTCATGGTGCTCGAGGGCCGATACCTGGACTTCTGTCTCTACGAGACACCATTACTCGGATTTCTCTGCCAAGCATCCGGAATAACAACAATGGCAGCACGGGTAAGGAGAGCAGCAGGCAAGAAGACTCTCCTCTCGTTTGGAATTCGCAGAGCTCATCCAGCTCTCGCACCCATGATCGACCGGTCATGCTACATCGGTGGCTTCGACGAAGTATCGAGTATCCTCGGCGCGAGGATGCTCGAAAAGGACCCAGCTGGAACGATGCCCCACTCGCTGATAATTTCGATGGGAGATCAGGTTAAGGCATGGAAAAGTTTCAACAAACACATGCCGAAAAAAGTTCCGAGAATTGCTTTGGTCGATACTTACTATGATGAGAAGACGGAATCTATCATGGCCGCTGAAGCTCTTGGAAAAGACCTCTACGGGGTCCGACTGGATACGCCCAGCTCAAGGCGTGGGAATCTTGCCGAGATAATTCGAGAGGTACGATGGGAGCTAGACTCTAGAGGATACAACCATGTGAAGATCTTTGTTTCGGGCGGACTGAACGATGAGGCGATCGTTGATCTATCCATCGCCGGAGCGGACGGGTTTGGGGTCGGAACCTCTGTCAGCAACGCGCCCAGCATCGATTTCGCTTTGGACATTGTGGAGGCGGATGGAAAGCCGGTGGCGAAGAGAGGGAAGCTAGGCGGCAGGAAAATGGTCTGGAGATGCGACGACTGTCTGACGGAGAAGGTAACGGGTCCGACGACGGCCGCGCCCAATTGTCCTAACTGCGGAGAGAAAATGAGGAAGATGCTTGCCCATCTTCTTTCTAAAGGGCGACTGTCAAAGGCGCTTCCATCCGCTGATAATATTCGCGAAAGAGTGCTCGGCCAGCTCGGGCGATTGAACGTTTCCTAGAGAGCCGGGCGACTCTCCGTGTTTGGACTTGCAATTCCTTCTGCAGGAATCTTACTCGATGATAGTTGACCTGAGAGGAATGCTCGTGCATGGTGTCTTGTCTATTACCAGGCAGTGTGGATGGAGAAGCCACCGTGACGATGTCCTGGGCAAGCAACGCCCAGGGAGAGCAAGAGGGCCAAATGCCTTGTCGCTTTCAAGATGAATATTGATGATTCAATTAATAAGCGAATCAGGACTGGGGTTCAGAAGAGAACTGGGCCTCCTATCCGAACCGACTACTTGGACACTTTCCAGTCTGAAACCGGAAAATGAGAACCTCGAATAGCATGATACTCACGGGGTGGTCGAAGTATATCCCAGGAAGGTGGTCTTCGGTTAAACAGGGCTTAAGAGTGATTTCGCCCGATCCTGAATTGTGGTCGGCGAAAAATGAGGAGACTAATGGTTCTCATCGGGGCAATATTCGTCGTGCTTGGAATCGTGGCTGAGAGCTTGTACATCGCTAGCGAGAAGGTCGCTTACAATGGGGCAACGATCTCTGCTAACGCGTACATGATCTCGGGGCTTTTCCTTATCCTCTTGGGATTTCTCCTGACCTTGTCAGGAGCAAGAATCTCTAAGATCCGAATTCCGCATGCATAACCGCAGATCGCGGAATCGAATCTTGGAATAAGGACCTAGCGCAGCCTCCGCACATTTCGGAGGAAGTCTAGACTTTGGTCACGACACCAGGATCGATTCTGACCGGACGATGCCCTGATACTCCATGGGCAATGTCCCGAACTCCAACCGCAACCAACACTATCGCCATTATGAGGGCCAAGCTGAGCTGACCTAGGGACGAGTCAAGGATTACGAAAACTGAGAGAATGACTGTCAAAACCCCGACTACGCCAATCAGTCCTCGTACCCAAACAGGTGGGTGCTTTGCAAAGCCTGCTGCGACGATTTCCACGATCCCGACAACTAGGAGTGCGAAGGCGACGAGAAGGGTGAGAAAGCCGATGGCGATTTGCGGGTCGATTATTACAACGAT
>WNGH01007286.1_pt2 | contig 11330 bp, 8 predicted proteins | sample 5400631 | NCBI WGS metagenome assembly WNGH01 (sample SAMN13153373, study PRJNA577476) | soil metagenome | isolation source: 115 cm soil or saprolite under Garry oak tree replicate 1 | place: USA:California | collected 2016-06-15 | reverse complement strand
GATATGGAGCCACCAAGGTTTCCCGCGAAAGGGGCGCAAATCCAACTTCGCTGAGACTAGCCGTCACGACGGTTGAGGCATCGACGACCAGCAAATCAGCGGCTGATGCGGGAGGCGCGAAAGGCTGGGATACCGGTGATCCTGTCGAGGAGAAGCGTGCGATCCTCTTTGTCAGGATTCCGAAAACGGACAGAGACTGTCTCGACTAATTACCGCTGGCAGGCGCACTGGTCGGTTTCTCCTAGAGATTCCCGCTGTTAAGTCACTACTTGACAGGCAGATGGCAGGGAGTATTCTCGCCACCAGGTTTGCCCGGCCGGCTCGACTTGGCGTCTGGACTGTCGGCCCAGGCACCGCGGGGTTTGATCTGGGAGGTGTGCAGGTATGCGCAGCGCGGCCCTCACTGTTCTGTCAGCTCTGCTCCTCTTGGCGATCGCGTCGCCGGACGTCGCGGCGTCAGGCCTCCGCGGCGCAGTTTCACCCGCCGACCCCGATTTTGCGCGGCTGATTGGTGACATCAACAGCCTGGTTGCTCATGAAAGCAGGCAGCCGCTTCTGAGCAAGGCGGATGCCGCTTCCGCGGCGGCAGCCCGCGGCCAGGTCTGCGCCGCCATCAACGTGCTGGCCGCCCTGAGAAACGAGATCGCGGCCAAGACAGGCAAGAAGGAAATGACGACGGCGCTGGCCGGGGTTCTGGATTCGGATGCCCTGGCGGTGGTCGCTGATCTGAAGGCGACGCCGGCGGCCGCCCGGTGTGGCGGAGCGACCGTGGCTCCAACCAGCGCCGCAGGACCGGTCGTGCAGGTCGTTTCCAGCGACAAGAACGGCCTCGAGCTGCGGCTCACACTGCCGCAGGCGCATTTTGTCTCCCGCGTCGGGGGCAGCCGCGTGTTCACGGACATGGCGATGGATGGCCTCGGTCTCCACAACCAGGTCGGCGCGCCGAACGTGCCGTCTTTCAACACGTTCTTTGCCGTTCCCATGGGTGCCGACGTGTCGCTTCAGGTCCTGAGTGCCTCGAGCTATGTGCTCGACCGCATCGACCTGTGGCCCGAGCAGGAGCAGCCGGCCGATGACGATCGGTTCGGCGACAGGCCCTTCACCATCGACGCACGCGTCTATTCGATGAACAGCTTCTTCCCTGCAAGTCCGGCTCGGGCCGGCACGCTCGGGCAGATGAGGGACCTGGTCGTCGGCGGTGTCGAAGCCGACGGGGCTCAGTACAACCCGGCCCGCAGGTCACTCCGCGTCTTCACCGCCTTTGACGTCAGGATCGCGTTCGCCGGCAAGAGCACGGGCGTTTTTGGTGATACCGGCCTCACCAGTCTTTGGAACCTGCCTTTCCAGGACCTTTACAAGCAGACCCTCGTCAACTATCAGGCGGTGATCGGGAATCTCGCCAGCCTCATCCGCTACCTGTTCTGCGGCGAGCAGGTGCTGGTGATCACCACCAAGGCCTTACGCCCGGCCGCGGACACGCTCGCGGCGGCTCGCTCAGCCGACGGCCTTGACTCGCGGGTCGTGGAGGTCGGCAGCGGGTCCGGCCAGATCGGAACCACCAATACGCAGATACAGGCGTACGTCCGCGGACAGTTGACCGCCAATTGTGCCAAGCGGCCTTCCTACGTGATCCTCCTCGGCAACACCGCCGGCGTACCGACTTTCCATGTGCCGACGACTTATGGCGTCGACTGGGACGGCACGATGGCGTCGGACCTTCCCTATGCGCTGGCCGATGACACCGACCTGTTCGCGGACGTGGCGCTCGGGAGGATTCCCGCGGGCGACCTCGCCACCGCGAATACGGTCGTGGCCAAGATCCTGGGCTACGAGGACTCTCCACCCATCAACTTCGGCTTCTACGGTCATGCCACTTTCACGTCGTACTTCCAGGGTGCGGGCCCGACCGACGCACGCGGCTTCACCAAGACGAGCGAAACGATTCGAGATGCGCTTGTCGCGTCTGGCTACAGCGTCGACCGCGTCTACACGGACGACAACGCGACGGTCAACCCGCTTTACTACTACGACGGCACCGCCATCCCGGCTGCACTGAAGAAGCCCGGCTTCGCCTGGAACGGGACGGCCTCGAATGTCGTTACCGATTGGAACGGCGGCCGCTTCATCGTCTTTCACCGCGACCACGGCTATCCCGGCGGTTGGAACAACCCCGACTTCTCAACCGCCAACATTCCCAGCCTGACCAACGGCAGCCTTCTGCCGGTGGTCTTCAGCATCAACTGCGCGAGCGGCAAGTTCGACGATGCAAGCCCCAATTTTGCCGAGCAGGTGTTGCAGCGCAGCGGCGGCGGCGCCGTTGGCGTGATCGGAGACTCGCGCGACAGCCCGAGCTACACCAACAACCACCTCGTGCTCGGTCTGTTTGATGCCGTCTTCCCCAACGTCCTGTCCACTTACGGCAGCTCCACTCCGATTACGCGGATGGGAGATGTGCTCAATGCCGGCAAGCTCTACATGGACACGCAGAATGGGCTCGACTTCCAGTCCGCGACCGAGACCCAGGTCGACCACTACATCTATCACTGGTTCGGGGATCCGACGATGCAGATATGGACCTCGCAGCCCCTTACCTTTCTGATTGCGATCGCTAAGGCCAATCTCACAAGCGGCCAGGTCTCGATCACGTTCCCACAGTCGAACGCCGATGGCGCCTCCCTGACGCTGATGCAGGGCGAGGAAGCGATCGGTCGAGCGCTGCTTGAAAACGGGCAGGCGGTGATCATCGCCGAAAAGCCGATTGACCCCGATCGGCTGACGGCCCTGTCGGTTGCCTTTGACAAGACCGGCTTCGAGCCGGCTTCACTTAGCCTGCTCGTGTCGCCGCCGCCGCCGGAGTAGGCATCTGAACGAGCAGCGAGGCGGACAGGCTGTTGTTCTGGCTCGGAGATGGCGGATGCTCGTAGACACGCGCGATCATAAGCGCCGACCTGCACGCAGATAGATTGAAGACTCTTGTCGCCCTGCTCCCGAAGTTCCTGTGCCAGTTCATCTGCTGGGTGCTCAAGCCGGAGCCACCCGCCTATAACCCCACGTACTGGAACGACTGCAGTGGTCCGGAGCCATGCGCGCCGTGGGGAACATGCACCGCGGTGATCCAGTGCAACAACAATTGCTACAACTACGCCAACAACAAGCGGACCGATACCTTCGCGCAGCCGGGCCTGGCTGGCGCCGGGCACGAATTTTCTACCGACTGCGCGGGAATCACGGCCGGCGCGCTGGCGGACGGTTTGGTCGAGGCCACCGGTGCCTGCAGCGGCTGCTGCCACCGGGTGGCGCTCGTGATCGTCCGCGACGTGGATGAGTCCAACCAACCGATCACGAACCCGGAGACAGCCGACCGCGGAGGCTACACGGTCTTCTGCGGCTATTTCTGCTCCTGCCGCTGCAATGTGAAAATCAACTAGGAGGTCTCGAATGGGCGACGAAAGCGGCGTCGAGGTGATGCTCGATGCCTTATCGGGGCGGCCGAACCCGACCTGGACTCTAAGTCCCGACGAAGTGGAGCAGCTTCGCAATCGGCTTCAGCCGGCGGCGGCCGGGACGGCCGAGGCTGCCGAACAGAAAGACCCTATTAACCTTGGCTACCGTGGATTCCTCGTCCGCACGATCGGGCAACAGGAAGGCATCCCCGCGTCGTTTCGGGTCTTCCGCTCTGTGATCACGATCCATGGGAAGGACCGGCGGCGCCAGATGCGAGACCATCGCGGCGTCGAGCAGTACCTGACCGAGCTGGCCAACAAGCGTGGCCACGAGCGCATCGTCGGGGCGCCGGGCGAGCCTACCTAAAACCCGGGGGACATCTTGTTGCGCTGGCGCGATGTTGGATATGACCTTTCACGGGCCAAAAAAGCGTGTTGGGCGACCGTCACTGGGCGGCGGTGTGTCTCCCCGGGTCAGCTTCCGTCTAGCACCGACGGCCTATTAAGCGGGCTCGACGGCGAGCTGCGGCCAAAAAGACGACTGTGAGCGAATTAGCCAGAAACGGCGCTCGAGCAGTACGTCGCTGCTCCTCGCTGACGCGGAGGGGGCGCGGGGCCGGCGGTATACCCGCCCCTGACATCACGCCCGCCGTACCGCAATGCCTGCGGCAAACGACGATATTTGGCGGCACTCAGTGGTACTCAGCGAATTCGAGCCGCCGTTTCTGAACGGGGGGCGCAGCCGTCTATTAACCGCAAGGTTCGGGGTTCGAATCGCCGCTCCGGAGACACCCCGGAGCCAGACACCGGAGCCAGACATCTGCTCCGGAGCGAGGCTCATTCTGTGTGCGCCCATCTTCTCGAAGGAGCTGAAGCATTGCCACCGGTGGTGCTGGCCGTCCTGTTCCATCTCCTTGATCCACTACGAACCTAAGCGGGCGTGATCAACGGCTCATCGAGTTTGACGAGCGTCGGCGACCTGAACGAAGTGATTAGCTGCCCGCCGCAAGACGATGGACGATCGCTATCGACTCTCCGTCCGGGTTCCTGTGGCCGAGTTCCCACAGCCAGACATCGCCCTCGGAGTTTGCCGCCGGGGACGCGCCCCAGGGCGAATTCACGTGGGGGAGCTCCAGATGGGCGACGATGCGGCCATCAGGCGCCCACTTGATCAAGGGACCGCCGGACGCGGCGTACACGTTCCCGGCTCCGTCCACCGCGACGCCGACCAGCGGCCGTGGCGACGATTCCCGATCGGCCACATAGTTTCGCACGAAGGCGCCGCTGTTATCGAACTCGACAACGCGAAAGTCCCCCGGGTCGGACACGTAGACGTGCCCACCAGGGCCGGCCGCGATCTGTTCCGGTCCGAAATTGTTTTCGGCATCATTCACGAAAAACTGTCCGTCACCCCTCCCTGTGGTGCCGAACTCCGCCAGAAGCTTCCCCTCGGCATCGAATTTCTGGACGTAGTGGTTGTGGAGCCGGTGGCCGGCGACAAAGATGTGGCCGGCTCCGTCGGCGGCCGCGCCCGCGGGGAGGTTGAACGTCGGCCAGGTCCTGGTCACCCGGCCGCGCGGGTCAAACTTGACGATCCGGGACAAACCGGCGTCGGCGAGGTACACGTTGCCTCCGGCGTCCACTGCGATCCCCGTCGGAAACCCGCCGCCGGCCGGGGCTTCGAACCTGCGGACAAACTTGCCGACGCGGTCGAACTCGGCGACGCCGTATTTTGTGATGTCCCCGACGTAAACGTTCTCGTTTCGGTCCAGCGCCTGGAAGTTGGGTGTGCCCAGCTTCTTGACGTCGGGGACGGTAGCCCACACGTTCTTGAGTATCAGCAGCGGGATCGCAGAGGCCGTCGCGGACGGCGCGGCAGTCGGTGGCGAGCCGGTCGGTGCCGGCCCGCCGCAGGCAACCAGCAGTAGTGCGAGGGATGCGAGCTTGGTCCGCATGAATCGAGCCTCCAGAGCCACAGAAGGTAGGGTTTCCTACCCTGGATTGTCGCAGGCGGCGTCTTCGTGGTTATCTGGTGGTTTGCTTGGCAGCGTCTGTGGAGGCGACTGGTCACGACCGTGGGACGTGACAGATGGTAGGGCTACCGGGACTGATTCCGAGATCAGCAATTAGCTCCCAATCGGGCTCGCACTAGGCCTGCGGTCCACTCAGCCGTGGGCAGCCATCGGCTCTGCCGAACCTGAACCGACGGCAAACTTGCAGGCGGTGGCTCACACAAGTCCACTCGGCAACTCCGTCTTGTGGCCGCCGCGTAGACTTGGCTAGCAATGGCGGTCCCGCTTCAAGACACCCCAATCGCGGCTGCGAAGGCGTTCGTACAGGCCGGGCGTCACGGAGCCAGTGGCCTGCGAGCACTCGGCTGGAGCGGCGCGGCAATGCTTATCGCCGCGGCTGCTCTCCTGATCCTGGCCGTGAGCAGAAACCGCGAACATGACCTCGTGTCCGTCGGCCTTGATGCCGCCGTCGCCGACGATGAACCAAGAGATCCTGCCGAAGATGTTGCAGTGACCAAGGCTCGGACTGAGCCGAGCGTTCCTTGGGATCAGGCTCGTCGGGAGCTCGGCCGACACGAATCCAGGCGCCGCTGACCGACCGCCCCGCCTGGCGCGTCGAGATAAAGCCATCCGCCTTGAAGGCTCTCCAACATGCGCCAGCCGCAGACCGGGTCCGCTTGATCGCGGCGATTGACCACTTGCCGGAGGGGTGGCTTCAGGACGCACGGATGCCTCGCGGCAACATGTGCTCGGGGCGTGCAAATCGAACGCTCCTGCCATGCTGGGACCAGTGACCGGGCGAGACTGGGCCACCCGATTCAACGAAGTCTTCGCTGCGCCGGCATCCGCTGTCCGCGCTCGTATTTGGGGCGAGGTTTACGGCGACGAATACCCGGCCACCCTCGACACCTACAGTGAAGTGACACTCAGCGAGCTGAACAGGTTCGTCGTAGAGCTGCGGCTGTCTCCGGGTGATGTCTTGGTCGATGCGGGTTGCGGTCGCGGCGGTCCGGGGCTATGGGTCGCAGCACAGGCGGGCTGCCGCCTGATCGGGATCGACATCGCCGAGACGGCGGTCAACGCGGCACGAGTTCGGGCGGTGGCGCTTGAGCTCGCAGACCGCGCGGAGTTCCACCCTGGGTCATTCCAGGACACCGGCCTGTCAGAGGCGAGCGTCCACGCCGTTATGAGCATCGATGCATTGCTCTTCGCGCCCGACAAACTGGCCGCGATACAGGAACTGGCTCGGATTCTCATGCCCCGTGGCCGGCTAGTGGTCACCACGTGGGACTATTGGCGTCAGCCGGTCGGTCGACCTCCCCAGGTGGCTGATCATCAACCGATTCTCGAGAAGGCAGGATTCGAGGTCCGGTCATACGACGACACAAGTGGATGGCGGCAACGGCAGACGCGCATTTGTGAGCTGTTGCTGCTGGCAATCGATGAACTCGCCGCCGAGACTGGGTCAGATCCCAGCCAGATCCGGTCGGGCGTCGATGAGATGCGAGCCACCTTGGACTGCATGAGCCGCCGCGTGCTCATAGTCGCCGAGCGCAGTCCGAAGCCACTGTGAAAGCCGCAGCGAAGAGACCGCTGCCAGGGCTAGCCGTCGGCCAGCGCCCCGCGATGCGGCCAAGGCGCGTGACGGTTTGAGCAAGGGTGGCCGTGCGTACCACGGAACAGCGCAACTTCGGGTCGGGGCTTCAGCAGCGTGGTTCGAAGAGCGTCCACCAAGGGGAGCCAAAATTCGAATACTGGTCCGCCGCGGGCGTTAACCCTGGGTTGACAGGCGCCCAGCAGTCGTACAGCAACGACGGAGTCCGTGCCGGACGCCATCGCCGTCGACGGGTCGCTTGTCTACCACCGCGCGCTCGTCCGGAGGTCAGGAGCAGTTCTCGGTCGAGGAGAAGTCAAACTAGAAGGTCTGGGCGCTTTGGTGCCTTAGCCCTCCGCTCGCGGATTAGATGGATGGGCATCACCCGTGAGCGCGCTTGGCTCGTTGGCGGCAGAGCACGGACTCGACCCGCGGTGCCCACCAGGCGCCTTGACCAAGAATCCAATATCCTATAGGATCGCTCCAGCTTACGAGATCGACATTCGCGCCCAGTCAACTAAGGAGGAGCCCGATGGAGATTAGAGCCTTGCATCGACTATTGGCCGTCGCAACGGTGCTGTTCGTAGTTGCGTGCGGAGGAAGCTCCTCCGGCGGAGGCAAGACCGGCGCCTCTGTCGCCATCGTCCCCGGCGGTCCGCATCCCTACTTTGAACCCATGCGGCAGGCGATCGTAGACGCCAAGGCCGACTTCGACCTGAGCAAGGGCACGTTCGAAGTGCCCACCGACTGGAAGCAGGACCTTCAGAACCAGCTCCTGACAAGCCTCGCGGCCAAAGGTTATGACGGATTCGGCATCTTCCCGACCGATGGCAACGCGGCTAACGGCATCGTCGGCCAGCTGGCCGCGAAGAACTACCCGGTGATTGCCGTCGGAGGCTGCGTGCAGGAACCGACCAAGACCACGTTCTGCATCGCGACTGACGTGGGAAATTCCGCCTACACCGGCGCCAAGGCCGCGATCCAGGCCATGGGCGGAAAGGGTGTCCTGCTTCACGGCACTGGACTTCTCACCGACCCGAACACCGTGCTTCGGGTTGACGCCGTGAAGAAGGCTGTGGCCGAGACCAACGGGTCGGTCACCCTGATCACTATCACCGATATCGACAAAGATGCCCAGACGGCTGACACCGCCATCAACCAGGCGCTCGCCGCCCACAAGGACATCACCGGCATCGTGACCAGCGCCTACAACCCCACGGTCGCCGCCGCCAAGGCGCTGCGCACCCTGGGCGGCAAGAAAATCAAGATGGTCGGCATCGATGACGACCCCGTCGTGCTGGCGGCCGTGAAGGACGGCTTCCTGATCGGGACCATGGGCCAGAATCCATACGGCCAGGCTTACATCGCCGCCTACGCCATCAACCAGATCCACCAGGGATGCAAGAAGAAGAGCGGCGCTCCGTATTTCATCGATTCCGGAACGCTGCTGATCAGCCCCGACAAGGTCGCGACCTACAAGGACGACTTCAAGACCCTGACCAAGGGCATCGTCTCGGGCTTCAAGGACAAGTACCTGTCCTGCTGATGCGACCGGCCACCACATCCGACGACTCGCTCATAGCGCCAATCCGGCGAGTCGACACCTACCTCGTCGACCTGATACCCGAACGGCCGCGCACCGACGCGATCCAGAGTTTCACCAAGCAGGAGACGATCTTCGTCGACATTGAAACCTCCGACGGCGTGGTTGGCACGGGCTATGCGTACACGATTGGAACAGGGGGACGGGCCGTTCTCGAAATGCTCCGGAACGACCTGGTCCCCCTTCTGGCCGGCGAGGACGCGAACCAGATCGAAGCGGTCTGGCAGAAGCTCTTCTGGGCCACTCACGGAACAGCGGTCGGGGCGATCACCAGCCTTGCCCTCGCGGCCGTGGACATCGCCCTTTGGGATTTGCGCGGAAAGTCTCTCGGCCAGCCGCTCTGGCGCCTGGCGGGCGGCGCGCGCCGCGCGGTTCCCCTGTACGACACCGAAGGTGGCTGGTTGCATCTTTCGACTGAGGAGCTGGTCGACGGTGCTGTCGCATCGAAGCGCCATGGGTGGCCGGGAGTGAAGCTGAAAGTTGGCAAGCCCCGTCCGGAGGAAGATCTCGAGCGGTTGAGCGCGGTCCGGGAAGCGGTCGGCCCCGCCATGGACATGATGGTTGACGCCAACCAGTCGATGACCTACGCGGAGGCCAAGAGGCGAGCGCGGCTGTATGAGCAGGTGGACCTCTTCTGGCTCGAGGAACCGCTTCCGGCCGAGGACCTCGGAGGTCACGTTCAGCTGGCGGCCTCGACCAGCATCCCGATCGCTGTCGGAGAGAGCATCTACTCGCCCAGCCATTTCCGGGAGTACCTGGTGGCGGGGGCCGCCGGGATTCTTCAGCCTGACGCGGCTCGTCTCGGAGGGATCACACCGTGGCTGAAGGTCGCCCACCTCGCTGAAGCTGTCAACGTTAAGGTGGCGCCTCACTTTCTGATGGAGCTGCACGTGAGCTTTGCCGCGGCGGTGTTAAACGCGATCTATCTGGAGCACATACCGCAGCTGAGGCAGATCACGCGCTCCGAGATCGAGATCGTTGACGGCCAGGCCCTGGCGCCCGAGTCTCCCGGGGTTGGCATCGACTGGAACCGTGAGGCGATCGCGAACCTGCGGATAGGCTAGCCCGGTGGCGTTGCGAAGCTCACTGGGTGCTCAGATCGGCGGCCGCTTGAGCCGCAGCGCGCTCGTCCGGCAGGTTGCTCTGCTTGCGCTCCTGATCGTGACGTCCGGCTTCTGGATCTTCTTCTCTGTGGCGGCATCCGGCTTCACGTCCGATTTCAACCTCTTCTCTCTGCTGCGATTCGCGGCCATCCAGATCACGATCGGCTTCGCCCAGATGGTGGCGCTGTCGATTGGCGACATGAACCTCGCGGTGGGCGCGATAGGTGGAGCGACGGGGATGTTCGCAGGGTGGGTCATGCAGACCCTGGGTCTGCCGCCCGAGGTCGCAGTGCTCTTCGCCCTGGCCGTGGGCCTGCTGCTGGGTTTCGGCAACGCGCTGCTGATCACCTGGACGCGGATCAACAGCTTCATCGTCACCCTGGCGACTGCGAGCCTGATTACAGGAGCGATGTTGATCGTCACACACGCGCATCCCTTCAGCGAGCTGCCGGATTCGTTCACCAGCTTTTCGGAGATTGGGATCGCCGGCTTGCCGATTTCGCCGCTGGTCCTGGTGATGCTTGGGGTCGCGGCCGCCCTGTTCTTCCTCTACCGAAACCTGAGCCTCGGCAGGGAAATGCTGGCGGTGGGCGCCAATCGGCAGGCAGCCCGCATGTCGGGATTGTCCGTCGATCGCGTCGTGCTGCTGACCCACGGACTATCCGGAGCGCTGGCTGCGACAGCGGGGCTGATGGCGATCGCCGCTGACCACACGGCCTCCCCCAGTCTTGGCAGCGATTGGCTCCTGGCTTCTTTCGTTTCGCCGGCAATCGGTGGGACCCTGCTCTCGGGCGGCCTCGTGTCGGTACCCGGAACGGTGCTCGGCGGCATTCTGCTGGCGACCATCTCCAACGGACTGCTGCTTGTCAACATCGACAACTTCTGGATCACCGTTTTTCTTGGCGTGGTGCTGCTGCTGGCAGTTGGGCTCGACAGGTTGACCCGGGCAGCAGGAGGCGTTGTCTCCTGATGGCGCGCCTGCGTGGTGTAGCTCCCGGCCTCGCTCTTGGGCTGCTCGTGATCGACCTGATGGGCATGCTCGTGCTTTCGGTCGTCACGCCATCTTTTCTCTCGACCTACAACCTCTTTGTCACCGGTCGCGACCTTTCGATCCTGCTCCTGGTCGCGCTTGCCCAGATGGTCGTGCTGTCGTTAGGCCAGATGAATCTTTCCATCGGCTCGATTGGAGGATTGGTTGCGATCATCGAGTCGGGGCTGATGGTTCGTTACGGCTGGCCGGTGCCGATCGCACTGGTGGCCGGCCTGACGCTCGGAATCGTGTGTGGCGTCATCAACGGTGTTCTCGTCGACTGGACCAAGATCAACAGCTTTGTGCTGACGCTCGCCACGTCATACGTGTTTGCGGGCATCAACCTTGGCATCACGCACGCCACGCCCTTCTACCACATCCCAAGCGAGATCAGCTCCTTTGGCCAGGCTCGCGTGGGCCCGTTTCCGCTCATGGCGGCGGTGACCGTCGTCCTTACTGGTCTGCTCGCGGGCTTCCTGTACCAGGTGGTGCTCGGCCGGCAATTGCTGGCCGTGGGTGGTAACCAGCTGGCAGCTCGCCTCTCA
>WNGH01006232.1_pt1 | contig 11331 bp, 9 predicted proteins | sample 5400631 | NCBI WGS metagenome assembly WNGH01 (sample SAMN13153373, study PRJNA577476) | soil metagenome | isolation source: 115 cm soil or saprolite under Garry oak tree replicate 1 | place: USA:California | collected 2016-06-15 | reverse complement strand
CAACAAGATCACCGTCGTCGGCGCCGGCAACGTGGGCGCCACCGCCGCCCAGCGACTCGCCGAGCAGGAGCTCGCGCGCACCGTGGTCCTCGTGGATGTGATCGACGGTGTGCCGCAGGGCAAGGGGCTCGACCAGTGGCAGTCGGCGCCGATCGAAGGGTTCGATACCCGCGTCGTCGGGGCAAACGACTACGGGCCCGCCGCGGGCAGCGAGCTCGTGGTGGTGACGGCCGGCATCGCCCGCAAGCCGGGGATGAGCCGCGACGACCTGGTGCGTACCAACGCCGACATCGTGAAGCAGGTCGCCCAGCAGATCAAGCAGCATTGTCCCGGCGCCATCGTCGTGGTGGTCTCGAACCCGCTCGATGTGATGTGCTGGGTGACGAAGCAGGTGACGGGCTTCCCGCGCGAGCGGGTGATCGGCATGGCCGGCGTGCTCGACACCGCGCGCTACCGCGCCTTCCTCGCCGAAGCGCTGGACGTGTCGGTCGAGGACATCCAGGCCATGGTGCTCGGCGGGCACGGCGACACGATGGTGCCGCTCATCTCCTACACGAGCGTCGCGGGCATTCCCGTCACCCACTTCTTGAGCAAGCCGACGCTCGACAAGATCGTCGAGCGCACGCGCAACGGCGGCGCCGAGATCGTGGCGTTCCTGAAGACCGGCTCGGCCTACTACGCGCCGTCGGCCGCCGTGGTCCAGATGATCGAAGCGATCGTCCGCGACAAGAAGCGGATCCTGCCGTGCGCCGCCTGGCTCCAGGGTGAGTACGGTCTCTCGGGGATGTACTGCGGGGTGCCGTGCAAGCTCGGGCGGAAAGGGCTCGAGAAGATCCTGGAAGTGCGGCTTTCGCCTGACGAACAGGCGGCGCTGAAGCAATCGGCCGATGCGGTGAAAGAGACGATGGCGGCGGTGAAGCTCTGACAGCCGCAAGCCGAAAGACTCAAGCCGTAAGCGCGCTACGCATCCCCGCCGTCTCTTGCGACTTGCCGCTTAGGGCTTGCAACTGCTTTCAGATAGTCCCGGTTCAACCGGGCGATGAAGTCGAGGCTGATCTCCTTGGGGCACGCCGCCATGCACTCGCCGTGGTTGGTGCAGGCGCCGAACCCCTCGGCGTCCATCTGCGCCACCATGCCGACCACGCGCGTGGCGCGCTCGGGTTGCCCCTGCGGCAACAGCCCGAGGTGCGACACCTTGGCCGCCACGAACAGCATCGCCGAGGCGTTGGGGCAGGCGGCGACGCACGCGCCGCAGCCGATACAGGCCGCGGCGTCCATCGCGAGATCGGCGTCGCGCTTGGGGACGGGGAGCGAGTTCGCCTCCGGAGCGCTGCCGGCGCGCGCGGTGATGAATCCCCCCGCCTGAATGATGCGGTCGAACGCGCTCCGGTCCACCACCAGGTCCTTGATGACCGGGAAGGCCCGGGCCCGCCACGGCTCGATCCACAGCTCGGCGCCGTCGGCGAAATGGCGCAGGTGGAGCTGGCACGCCGTGGTCGCCCGCTCGGGCCCGTGGGGCCGCCCATTGATCACCATCCCGCACGCGCCGCAAATCCCTTCGCGGCAGTCGTGGTCGAAGGCGATCGGCTCTTCCCGGCGGGCGATGAGCTGCTGGTTCAGGACGTCGAGCACCTCGAGGAACGACATGTCGGGGCTCGCCTCGGCGACGTCGTAGCGGACGAACCCGCCCGGAGCGCTCGCCCCGGCCTGCCGCCAGACGTGGAGGATGAGCCGCATTACTTGTAGCTCCGCTGCGCCAGGTGCACCGCCTCGAACTCGAGCGGTTCTTTATGGAGCACGGGGGGCTGGCCCACGCCCGTGAACTCCCACGCCGCCACGTAGCTGAAGCGTGCGTCGTCGCGCTTCGCCTCCCCCTCGGGCGTTTGATACTCCTCGCGGAAGTGACAACCGCACGACTCCTCGCGGTGGAGCGCGTCGTGACACATCAGCTCGGCGAACTCGAAGAAGTCCGCGACACGACCGGCATGCTCCAGCGCCTGATTGAAATCCTCGCCCCGACCCCCGACATACACGTTGCGCCAGAACTCCTCGCGCATGGCGCAGATCCGCTCCAACGCCGCCGTCAGCCCGGCCGCGGCGCGCGACATCCCGCACTGGTCCCACATCAGCAGGCCCAGCTCCCGGTGGAACGCGTCCACGCTCTTCCCGCCGTTCACCGCGAGCAGCCTTGCCACCCGGTCGCCGACCTGCGCTCCGGTCTCGCGGAACGCCGGATGGGTCGCGTCGAGCGCGTGGCGCGTCGCCTGGGCGAGGTAGTCGCCGATGGTGTAGGGGAGGATGAAGTAGCCGTCCGCGAGCCCCTGCATCAGCGCGCTCGCGCCCAGCCGGTTGGCGCCGTGGTCCGAGAAATTCGCTTCGCCGATCGCGAACAACCCGGCGATCGTGGTCATCAGGTTGTAGTCCACCCACAGCCCACCCATCGTGTAGTGCGGGGCGGGGTAGATGCGCATCGGCACCGCGAAGGGGTTCTCCGCCGTGATGCGTTCGTACATCTCGAACAGGTTGCCGTATCGCTCGGCGATCACGCGGCGCCCCAGCCGCGCGATCGCGTCGCGGAAGTCGAGGTACACGCCGTGGCCGCCCGGGCCCACGCCGCGACCCTCGTCGCACACCTCCTTGGCCCGCCGGGAGGCGATGTCGCGCGGGGCGAGATTACCGTAGCTCGGGTACAACCGCTCGAGGTAGTAGTCGCGCTCGCCCTCGGGGATCTCGTGGGGAGGGCGCGTGTCGCCCTGCCGCTGCGGCACCCAGATGCGGCCGTCGTTGCGGAGCGACTCGCTCATCAGCGTGAGCTTCGCCTGGTGATGGCCGGTGACCGGGATGCACGTGGGGTGGATCTGGGTGAAGCAGGGATTCGCGAACGCGGCGCCGCGCTTGTGGGCGCGCCAGATCGCCGTGACGTTGCAGCCCTTCGCGTTGGTCGACAGGTAGTAGACGTTCGCGTACCCGCCGGTCGCCAGCACGACGGCATCCCCCGCGTGCGCGCTCACCTCGCCGCTCACCAGATCACGCACGATGATGCCGCGCGCCGTGCCGTCGATCACCACCAGGTCGAGCATCTCGGCGCGCGGGTACAGCTTCACCTTGCCGAGGCCGATCTGGCGCGCCAGCGCCTGGTACGCGCCGAGCAGCAGCTGTTGACCGGTCTGGCCGCGCGCGTAGAAGGTGCGGGAGACCTGGACGCCGCCGAACGAGCGGTTCGCCAGCAGCCCGCCGTACTCGCGCGCGAACGGCACGCCCTGCGCCACACACTGGTCGATGATGTTCGCGCTGACCTCGGCGAGACGGTACACGTTCGCCTCGCGCGCGCGGAAGTCGCCGCCTTTCACGGTGTCGTAGAACAGCCGGAAAACCGAGTCCCCGTCGTTCTGGTAGTTCTTGGCCGCATTGATGCCGCCCTGCGCGGCGATCGAATGTGCGCGCCGGGGGGAGTCCTGGAAGCAGAAGCAGGAGACGTTGTACCCCAGCTCGGCGAGCGAAGCGGCGGCGGACGCGCCGGCCAGGCCGGAGCCGACCACGATGATGTCGAGCCGCAGCTTGTTGGCCGGGTTGACGAGCTTGATCTCGGAGCGATGCCGCTCCCACTTCTCCGCCAGCGGCCCCGCCGGGATCCTCGACCGCAGCTCCATGGTCAGCGCACCAGCCCGCTGAGGACGGCGACCGGAATGGAGATGTACCCGCCGGCGATCAGGACGGCGATCACGGCCGCGACACCGCGCCGCCATCCGACCGTCGGGGGCCGGTTCACCCCCAGCGTCTGGCCCGCACTCCACAGGCCGTGATAGATGTGCAGGCCGACCACGATCATCGCGACGACGTACGCGGCGGAGACGGGCCACACCCGGAAGCTCGCCACTACGTTGTGATAGACGTCCCCCGGGACGAAGCTCGGGTTCACGCGACCGAACGTGAAATCGAGCAGATGGTAGATCACGTACACGAGGATGATCACGCCGCCCCAGCGCATCGTGCGCGCGGCATAGGTCGTCTCGACCGGCTCGAGCCGACGGTACGCGACCGGGCGGGCGCGCCAGCTCGCGCGGGTCACGGCGATCGCCGCCCAGATGTGGACCAGGACCGACGCGAGCAGCACGATGCGGGCCACCCACAAGAGCTGCCCCCGTCCGAAGAAGGGCGCGCCGACGGTGCGCAGGCCTTCGGCGTAGGCGTTGAAGGGCTCCGGCCCCTCGTAGACCTTGAGGTTGCCGAGCAGGTGCCCCACGACGAAGAGGAAGAGGATCACGCCGGTGACGGCCATGAGCATCTTCTTCCCGATCAGCAAGCGGGCGAGGCGCGGCGTGACGGGTGATGGTGCGACGACGAGTTGCGTCATGGACGGTGGGATGATACGCGCAGGGAGGGCGTGCAAGCAAGTCAGCCACGTTGTAGAATCGAGCAGACGGTCCGATCCAATCCTTCACCGTTCAGGAGCGTGCGATGGCCATCCAGCCGCCCATCATCGTGTCCACGACGTTCGACGTGCAGGGACGCCGCATCCGCGAGTACAAGGGCGTCGTCCGGGGCATCACGGTGCGCGCCCCGACCATTGCCCAGGGCATTCTCGGCGGGTTGAAGAGCATCATCGGCGGCCAAATCGGCGCGTATACGGAGATGTGCGAGCAGACGCGCCAGGCGGCCTACGATCTCATGATCGAGCATGCCCGCGAGCTCGGCGCGAATGCCGTCGTCGGGATGTGCTTCGACGCGTCCGAGGTCGCTAGTAAAGCGTCTGCGACCGAGGTGCTGTGCTACGGCACCGCGGTGGTGCTCGAGTAGCACGCGGCGACCGCCTGATCGACCACCTGGTTAGCTTTCGGCAGTACTCCAACAGAGGACCAGGGCCCTGTGGCCGACCTGACCACGTCGACCGAGGCGGGTGCCGTGCTCCGTGACCAGGCGGCGGTCGTCGGCCCACCGGCCGCGCAGCGCCCCACCGTCGTCATCGTCGGCGCCGGGTTCGGCGGCCTGCGCGCCGCGCGCGCGCTCCGCGGGGCGCCGGTCGACGTCGTGATGCTCGACCGGCACAACTACCACCTGTTTCAGCCGCTGCTCTATCAGGTAGCAACCGCCGGGCTCGAGCCGGAGCAGATCGCCAAGCCGGTGCGGGCGATTCTGCGCCGTCAGCGGAACTTCGAGTTCCGGATGGTCGAGGTGACGGGGCTCGACCCGGCGGCCCGACGGCTCACGACCGCGGAGGGCCCGGTCGCGTACGACCACCTCATCCTGGCCGTGGGCGGCGAGACGAACTACTTCGGTCTCGAGAACATCCCGCGGCACGGCTTCGGTCTGAAGGATGTGCCGGAAGCGATCCGGATCCGCAATCACGTGCTTCGCCAGTTCGAGCGCGCCATGCTCGAGCCGAACGCGGAGCGGCGCCGGGCCCTGCTCACCTTCGTCGTGGTGGGCGGCGGGCCGACCGGCGTCGAGATGGCGGGCGCGCTCTCCGAGCTGATTCGCCTCGTGCTCGTGAAGGACTACCCGCGCTTGAACCTCAAGGATGTCCGCGTCTTGCTGCTCGAGGCGACCGATCGGCTGCTCGCCCCGATGCCGCCCCGGCTGCGCCAAGCGGCGGCCGAGACCTTGGGGCGTAAGCACGTGGAAGTTCGGTTCGGCGCCACGGTCGCCGACTACGACGGTGCGCGCGTGCTCCTGAAGGGCGACGAGGTGATCCCGGCCCGGACCCTGATCTGGGCGGCGGGAGCCAAGGCCGTGTCGCTCACCGCGCGCCTGGGGTTGCCCACCAGCCGTCAGGGGCGGGTGCCGGTCGAGCCCACGCTGCGCGTGCCTGAGCATCCCGAGATCTACGTGATCGGCGACGCCGCCTACCTGGAGGCGGACGGAGAGCCGTTGCCGATGATGGCGCCCGTGGCGCTCCAGATGGCGGATACGGCGGTGACGAACATCCGGCGCTCGCTCACGGGCGCGCCGCCGGTCGCGTTCCGCTACCGCGATCCCGGCTCGCTGGCCACCATCGGCCGCAACGCAGCGGTCGCCTACATTCGGGGAATCGGTTTCACGGGGTTTCCGGCCTGGGTGGTGTGGCTGGTGGTGCACATCATCCAGCTGATCGGCTTTCGCAACAAGCTGTTCGTGCTGCTCAACTGGGCGTGGGACTACTTCTTTTTCGAGCGCGCGGCGCGCCTCATCACGACGATGGACTGATCAGTACGCCGTCGGGCGGGGCGCCGGTCGCCGGGTGGGCGTCCGCGACGCTGCGCTCCGGACACGCCGCACCACACCGTTCCAGCCGCACTCGAGACACCAGCGGCGCTGCAACGCGGGGACCAGCCGGTCGAAGAAGCGGTTGCGGATGGCCACCATCTCGGTGCGGCAGTGGGGACAGAGGGGGCCCTGCGGGAGCAGCAGGTACGTGACTGCTCCGACGATCGCGACGCGGATCAAGACGGTCGTGAGCAGGACCGCGACGATCAGCATACTCCATGATAGCGCGCGGCCGCCGACCCGGCCACCTCACCCCCCTATGGGGGGTGAGGTCTCACAAATTGCAGGATCCGCCGCTCCAGCTCCGCCAGCTCAATGGGCTTGACCAGCACCCGCTCCCGTGGCACGGGGGTGTTGCCGGGCTCGGCGAGCCGGGAGACGTCCCCCGACAGGAACAGCACCCGGGCCGCAAGCTCCGGCCGCTCGTCTTCCAGTCTGGCATAGAGCTCCACCCCACCCATCCGCGGCATCCGCAGGTCGGCGAGGATCACGTCCACTTCCAGGCCCGCGAGCCGGGCGAGGGCGGCTTCGCCGTCACCGGCCTCATCCACCTGCGCGCCCCGGCGCTTGAGGAAGCGGACCATGGGCCGCCGGATCGCTTCCTCGTCGTCCACGATCAGCACCCGGAGCCCCGCGAGCGACGCGGGCGCGGTGGCGGTCGCGACGGGGGGCTCGGGCCGGGCCGCGGGAGCGTCCACGGCCGGCACTGAGAGCACGAAGCGGGCGCCCTCACCGGGTGGCGAGACCAGCCTGAGGTCGCCCCCGGCCTCCCGGGCGATCTGGCGCGAAATGTAGAGCCCGAGACCGGTGCCGCACCGCCCCTTCGTCGTGGCGAACGGGCGGAACAGACGCCCCGCGATGTCGGGCAGGACGCCGCGGCCGTTGTCGGCGATCGCCACGGACACCAGCCCGTCAGCCACGCCCGTATCGACCGTGAGATGGCGGGGCGGCTTGATGGCGTGCAGCGCGTCGATCGCGTTGGAGAGGAGATTCACGACGACCTGCTCCAACTTGATCGCGTCGCCGTCTACCGGAGGCAGGGTGGGGTCGAGGCGCCCGCCCACGGTGATCTCGTCCACGCCGAAGCGGTAGGACACGAGGTCGAGCGCCCCGCGCACCACGTCGTTCAGGTTGACGCGGGACACCTCGCGTTCGGTCGCCCGCACGAACCGCAGCAGCCCGCGCAACAGCTTCGTCGCGCGCCGCACCTGGCGGAGGATTTGGGTCATTTCACCCCGCTGGTCGTCCGGCAGCGCGGCATCGGCGAGACGGTTCTCCGCGTGCGTCGCGATCGCCATCAGCGGGTTGTTCACCTCGTGAGCGACCCCGGCGAGCAGCTCCCCGGCCGCCGCAAAGCGGCCCTGCTCCTGGGCGCGGCCCCGCAGGACGCGTGTCATCTCGTTGAAGTGCTGTGCCAGGCGCCCGGTCTCGTCAGCCCGTCGCACCGAGATCGCGGTGTTCAGGTCGCCCTCGGCGACCTGGGCGAGCCCCGTCTCGAGCTCCTGCAGCGGGTCCCAGATGCGGCGCCGCAGGATGAACACGGTGAGCGAGATCGCCACCGCGCCCAACACGAGCCATAGCAGCGTGGCGCGCAGCACGTCGCTCGTGGCGGCCTCGAGCGCCCGCTGGCGGTCGAGCAGGTGTTCGCGGATGAGACGCCCCGCCTCGAACACCGCGCCATCGGCGGCGGCATCGAGCCGCGCTGCCGTCTGGAGCTGCGCGGCGGCTTCCCCGGGGGCGGCGCGCGCCAGCGCCGCGGCCGCCGCGGTAAGCGTGTCCGCGACCAGGCCCATCGCTTGATCCGCGCGGGCCACAGCCGCGCGCAGCGGGAGGGGAAGGGGGAGGGGGACATCGCCGTGGATATCGGTTCCGGAACGCGCGGCGCCGAACGCGACGAGCCGCCCGATCGCGGCGAGCGTGTCGCGGCTCGGATGGGTGTGGGCCCGGATGAGGTCCTGCGCGATGCGGGCCGCCCGGTCGAGCGCGGCGTTCCGGCGGGCCAGCGCATCCTCGAGGCTGACGATCGCGCCCGTCCCCGCACCGAGCGCCAGGGCCGGTGCCCGCATGCGCACCACGAGGTACACGGGAAGCGCCGCGGCGTATGCACCGGCGGCGAGCGCTACGCAGAGCAGCGTGGCGCGCAGGCTGAGGCTGGCACCAGGTCGTGGTGGTCGAGTCGTCAAGGCACGCGTGCCCCGGCCTAAGATAACCTCGACTGGCGGGTTGGCGCGCGAGCGTCCACATTTGCCCCCTGCCCCCGCGCCCTACGACGCGAAGCGAGGTCGGCATGGCAAGCGAGACCGGCGACCGCATGAAGGTCGTGATCTACTACGCGGTGTGGGCCACCCTCTGCGCCGTGGTGGCAGGCATCGTTATCACTCTCATCCACACCTGGTTCTTCAGCTACAACCCCGGACGGTCGTGGCTCGTGCATACGCTCGTCAGCGATATCCTGACGGCGATCCTGCTCGCCGCGGGGCAGGGCGCCGTGGCGCTCGTGACCGGGAGCCTGCTCGCCCATTTGGGGCGGCAGCTGCACGGCACCGTGCTGCTCGGGCTGCTCATCGGGGCGTTCGACTTCGTGATGAACTTCGTCCAGATGGCCGTGCCGGCGACCGAACCGGGATGGGTCCCTGACCTCCTGATTCTCGCGGCCGTCACGATCGCCATCACGGCGCTGGGCTCGCGCTCCACCGCGACCGCCCCGTGAGCGACGAGCAGCGCGAGGCGCTCGAGCGCCTCGAGCGGCGGGTCGAAGTGCTCGAGCAGATGATGCGGCGACTCCTCGACGCGCCTGCCGCACCCGCCGCCGCTTCAGCGCTCCGCCCCCCGCGACCTTCTCCCCCTCCCCCTCCTACTCGACCCCGGCCGCCCGAGCCTTCCGACACACCGCCCCCGCGCTTGGCGTCCCCCACCCGCGACCTGGAGCAGTGGTTCGGCCAGCGGGGCTTGCTCATCGTCGGGGTGGTGGCGCTGCTCGCAGCCATGGGGTTCTTCCTGAAGTACGCGTTTGATCGGGGGTGGGTCCCCCCGGCCGCCCGCTCGCTGCTCGCCGTTGCGGCGGGTGTCGGCGTCGCCGCCTGGGGCGAGCAGCGCATCGGGCGGGGCATGCGACGTTACGGCGCCGCCATGATCGGCGCCGGCGGCGGCCTCGTCTACCTTGGCCTGTGGGCGGCGGCGGCTCCGTACGCGCTCTTAGACCGCCGCCTCGGCGTGCTGCTGCTCGCCGCTTCGACCGTCGCGGTGACCCTGCTCGCGCTGCGGCACGAGATCGAAGGGCTCGCGATCTGGGCGCTCGCAGGCGCCTACCTCGCCCCCGTTCTGCTGCCGCCCCCCACGCCCAATCCGGACGCATTCCTCGGCTACCTCGAGATCATCGGCCTCGGCACGGGCATCCTCGCCTACACGATGGCGTGGCGGCGCACGTTCGACCTCGCGCTCGCCGGCTACCTCCTGCTCGCCGCGGCGGGAGCCGCGACGGCCCTCGAGAGTGCGCTCGGCTGCTGGTTCGTGGCGGCCGGCGCGCTCCTCACCGTCCACGTCACCCGGCGCCGCGGCTGGCCGGAAGCCCGGCTCGGCATCCTGCTGCTCGCGTGGGTCCTGCTAGGCGCGAGTCTCGCCGCCGTCCGCGCCCCGGAGCCGAAGATCTGGCTCGCGCTCGGCGCCGCGGCCGTGGTGACGGGCCTGCTGTGGTGGCAACAGCTGGTGCGCGATCCGTTCGCCGGCGCGACGCCCGGCGACAGCGGGGCCGCCGTGGAGCGGATCCTCTTCCTCGTGAACCCGTTTGCCTTTCTGCTGCTCGCGCGCGCGGCGGGGCCGAAGCTGGTCGAGCACGCGCCGTGGGCCTTTCCGGCGCTGCTCGCGGCCATTTATCTCGCGGCGGGCGGGCTGCGCCGCGCGGCACCGTTGTTCATCATGGGGTTCGCGCTCGCCGCTTTGGCCCTGGGCCTCGCGGCCGAGCGGAACGCCACCACGGACGTCGTGGGGTGGACCGCGCTGGCAGTGGCGGCGCTCGCCGCAGAGCGGTGGGCACACCGGCCGGGCGGGCGGGTCGCCGCGCTGGGCCTCGCGATGCTCGCCTTCGTGTGGCTCTTCGGCGTCGCGGTCTCGTCCCGCGAACCCGCCGCCCCGGTCTTCACCGACCCGTGGGCGCTCGCCCTGTACGCGTACATCGCCGGCACCGGCTTGTGCGCTCGCTGGTGGCAGGCCCCGGCGAACCGGGCGGCCTGGGAAGCCCGGGGTGGCGAGGTCTTCTGGGTGTTGTGCGGCGGGGCGGTCTTCGCGGGTGGCTCCGTCCAGTTGTACCGCTACTTCAGCCGGATGACACAGCTCGCGGGGGACCTCGCGCTGAGCGTCTGGTGGCTCTCGTACGCGGGCGCGGTGGTGTCCCTCGGGTTCCGCGTGGACCGCAAGGACGTACGCTCGGCAGGGCTTGCGGTGGCGGCGGGGGCGGGGCTCAAGATCGTGCTGTACGACCTCTCGAACCTCGAGGCGCTGTACCGCATCGCGTCGTTCTTCGCGCTGGCGCTGATCGCGCTGGCAGTCGCCTATGCGTACAACCGAAAAGGCGGCACGACATCGAGTAGCAGCGTCTAACGGAAACGTGACCGTTACAGCTTTGGCAACGTGATCCCCTGCTGGGCCTGATACTTCCCCTTCTTGTCTTTGTAGCTGACCTCGCACTCGTCCCCTTCGTCCGCCGTGAAGAACAGCACCTGCGCGATCCCTTCGTTGGCGTAGATCCGGGCGGGGAGCGGCGTCGTGTTCGAGATCTCCAGCGTGACGTATCCCTCCCACTCCGGCTCGAACGGCGTGACGTTGGTGATGATGCCACAGCGGGCGTAGGTGCTCTTGCCCACGCAGATGGTCAGGACGTTGCGGGGAATACGGAAGTATTCCACGGAACGCGCCAGCGCGAACGAGTTGGGCGGCACGATGCAGACGTCGCCCGTGAACTCCACGAACGATTTGGGATCGAACCGCTTGGGATCGACGATCGCCGAGAGGGCGTTGGTGAAGATCTTGAATTCCGGCGCGACGCGCATGTCATAGCCGTACGACGAAACGCCGTAGGAGATCGCGCCCGCG
>WNGH01006231.1_pt1 | contig 11332 bp, 10 predicted proteins | sample 5400631 | NCBI WGS metagenome assembly WNGH01 (sample SAMN13153373, study PRJNA577476) | soil metagenome | isolation source: 115 cm soil or saprolite under Garry oak tree replicate 1 | place: USA:California | collected 2016-06-15 | reverse complement strand
TCAGGGTAGACTGAAGCCCTGACCCCCCGCGAAGAATGCGATGCCAAAGCCCGTGCGACCGGGCCACCCGCCCCGAGCGAGGGAGCCGACGCCGTCATCTAATAAGCGATGATCCCTGGGTCTTGGCAGAGTCCCTTCCGCGCTGTAGGATGGCTACCGCTGCAATCGGAGGCCACAATGGCCAAGAAAAGCAAACTCACGCAAGTTGCGGTGAAAATCGGTGCGGCCATGGGTCGCGCCGATCGCAAAGCCCATCAGATCGCCAGGGCCGGCGTGCTCGCCAAAAAAGAGCTCGCCGACATTTCCAAGCAAGTCGACGCCCTCAAACGCCAATTGCAGAAAACGACCAAGCGCCTCAGGCGCGCCCTCGTTTAAGCCGCGAGGAATGCCCTACCTGCGCAGTCAGGCCGGGACAGGCCGGGGTAAACGCCACTCGCGTGCGGGGCATCCTAGACCGTGCCCACCCAAGGCGAGCGGGCCGACCGTCCCGAGTAGCTGTGCGCACTCCCTAAGGCGAGCCCGAATCACCAGATCAGCTTGAGCGCGAACTGGAGTTCGCGGTTGGTGGCCGCAGTGCTGTTGATGGTGTTAAATGAGCCGAAAGTTGAACCGGTCGCGTCGACGAAGGGGTTCGGCATGGAGAAGATCGGGTGATTCAGGAGATTGAAGGCCTCAAACCGGAACTGGAGTTTGAGCTGCTCGGTGATGGTGGTGGTCTTCATGGAGCTGAAGTCGAAACTCACGTACTTTGGACCGCGCAGGACGCTGCGGCCGGCATTGCCGAAAACTTCCAGGTCCGTCGGTTGCGTCATGGCAGACGCGTTCCACCAGTTCAGGAGCTGTTTGGGGCCATTATTGGGATTTCCGGTGATGTCGCAGTTGTCTTGCTCGAAGTTGACGTCGTTGACGGCCCTATCGCTCCCCGTGAGGCAAGAAACCGGGAAGCCCGTGCGCACCGCGCTGATACCGCCAATCTGCCAGCCAGCGAGCATCTTCTCAACCGGGCCAGACCAGCCTGAGCCCCAGCGTTTGCCCTTGCCAAAGGGCAGTTCGTACAGGGCGCTGTTCGTCCAATTCAATTTCGCGTCGAATACCGAAGGCCCGTAATCGAGCCGCAAGTCGTAAATGTGGGGAGTCGCCTGGCCGAATCCGCCATCACGCGTGGACGAGGCCGTGTCCATCGTCTTGGACCAGGTAAAGGAGCTTAGGAAGGAAAGGCCCTGCGAATAGCGCTTTTCCACTTTCGCCTGCATGGAGTTGTAGTTGGCCGACGTGGCGCTCTCGAACAGGTTGAAGAACGAAGCCAGGGAGTTGTACTTCGGCGGCAGAATGGTAACTGGTTGCGCCACCTGGCCGCCGTTCAGGCGCGGAAAGGGCTGGTTTTGATCGGTCAAGTGCGGCAGGTGCGTTGAGGCCGAAGCCACATAGGCAACCTCCAAACTCAGATTTCGCGCCAACTCTTGCTGGATTCCGAGGCTCCATTGCTGGATGCGCGGAGTCTTCAAGTGCGGTTCGACAACGAACATGGAAGGCTGAATCTTGACTTGACCGGTGTTCTGGAAGACTTGGTCGACTATCGTCAGTTGACTACCTTTGCGGATCAGCTTGGCCGAGCGCGGGGCATTGCGCGCAAAATCGAACCAGGGATCGGCATTCATGGGCGAGTAAAAGATTCCTACGCCGCCACGGATCACGGTCTTGTTGTTGCCAAACCGAGGAGTCCAGGCAAACCCGAATCGGGGCGACCAATTGGTTTTGTCTGTGAACACCAGGTTGTGACCGAACCGGTTGTCCCGAACAAAGGGCAAATAGGTGGGCGAGGCTGGATCCGTATCAAACGTCACGTTCGGGAAGCCCTCAAAGGGATCGCCGGAACCCGGCCGAACGATCACAGGGCACAGGGTCCGTCCGGTAACGACCACAGGACATGGTTCGTTGAGATCCACGTTGACCATGGCGTCCTTCAGATCGTGCCAATAGGGCGCGACTTCGTAACGCAAGCCGAAATTCAGAGTGAGGTTTCGCGACAGCTTGAAGTCATCCTGAGCGTAATAGGCCTGCGTCCAGCGGAAGAGGTGGACGTGCGAGTCTCCGGTGGCAACCTCGGAGTCGTTGCTGATGCCAAGCAACATGGTGGCCAGCGAGAGCCCGTTTTTCACATTCACATCGTCAAACGGTTTTTGTGCTGTCGCGTCTGCGAGCTTCTCGGTCGCAGCGCAGGGATTGGTGAAGGACGCGCGCGCGAGGTTGTGGGAGAGGAGGTTCAGATTTTCGTGGCGGAAATTTCCTCCGGCCTTAAGGACGTGGCGGCCTTTGATCAACGACCAGTCATCTCCGTATTCGTACGTGGTCTGAATTTTTTGCAGCGGATGACCAAAGGAGTCCTCACCGAGGCTCTCAAAAGAATCGCCGGATCCGCCGAAACTTGGCGTTCCGAAATCGAGCGGGTCGGTGGAGGCACCCGGAATACCGAGCTGCTGCACGACGTTGGTCTTGCCGGCGAGCGGGCCCACGCGGCTCCCACTTGCACGCACGTAGTTGGCCTTGGCCTCGTTCACCATACGCGGCCCAACGGTCCAGGTGTGGTGCAGGGTGAACGTATTTGTTTTTACGGATTCGGTTAGATCCCGGACCGGTAATACGCTGTTATTGATGACATCCTCGCGGCTCCTCGAAAATCTTCCCCACAGGTTCATGTTGGGCTTCAACACATAGTCGAGACGCCCTGCTCCTTGATCATAGTTCGTGGGCCGGCTGACCACACCCGTGAAGTTGTTGATCAGCCCCGGCAGGTTCGGCGCGGGCACGTAGGAGGAAGCCAAGAAAGCCGCTGTGGCGGCGTTCCAGCACGGCTGGGGAATGGTCATGTTGGGCCAGGGCACGTCGGTGCTGGGGTCGGGATTAAAGCAGCCGGCCGGAAGCGTATTGCCGGAACGAAACTTGGGGGAACCGTCTGGATTGGTGCTATGGGGCATGAAAATGGGGACGCCGTAGTCGGAGAAGATGCCCTTCTGTACGTTCGGCATCGGCACGGTAGCCTGCTCGTTGGAGCCGGTGCGATCGCGCAATCCTTCGTACGCGCCAAAGAAAAACAGCTTGTCTCTGACAATTTTCCCCCCGGCAGTTGCGCCGAATTGATTGCGCTTGAAAGGAGGTTTGGCTGGTCGTATGGGCGTCGAAAAAGGGAATCCACCGTTGATGTCCGTGAAAAAGTCTTTCGCGTCGAGCGCGCTATTCCGGAGGAAGTCGTAGGCGGTGCCATGCAGTCCGTTCGTGCCGCCCTTGGTGACGGCGTTGATCTGAGCGGCGCCGCGGCCGAACTCCGCCGTATAGGAATTCGTCTGCACCTTGAATTCCTGGATTTCATCGAGGGAAGGAATGGCGGCGACCGTATTGAAATCCGGCGAAGTGTCAGTGGCGCCATCCAAAAGGAAATTGGTGTCCTGAGCGCGCGCGCCGCCCACGGAATACTGATCGCTGACGCGGCGGCCGACGTCGCGGACTTCTTGAAATGCCGTATTGCCGTCTTTGGTGAACGTAACGCCCGGACCGAGCGTGGTGAGATCCAGGAAGCTGCGCCCATTCAACGGCAGGTCCGCGACGCGTCTGTTATCGATGACCTGTCCGACCGTGCTCGATTCGGTTGAGAGCAGCGGGGCCTCGCCCGTGGTCACGACGGTTTCCGTCATCTCGCCGAGCTGCAGCGTTACGTCCACACGCGCTTTCTGGTCCACCTGTAATTCAAACGCGGGGACAGTGGATGTGCGGAAGCTGGCATGCTTCACGGTGACGGAATAGTGGCCGGGTTCGAGAGCAGTGACGGTGTAATCGCCGGTGCTGGTGGTGCGCGTCACGCTCCGCGTGTTGCGATCGACATTCGTTACCGTGACCTCCGCATCGGGAACCACCGCGCCGGACACGTCAAAGACAAAACCCGTGATGGTGCCGGTCCCGATTTGCGCGAAGGCGCTTCCCACACTAAGCGCAGATATCACAAGCCAGAAGGCGAAACATGGAAAAATTTCGTTTTTGAAGATTCTTTTGTTTTTGGACACGGTGGACACCCCACGCCGTTGAAGGCAGATTCTGACCCTAGCATGGGCGCAAGGGTATCCGAATCGGGAGGCTCAATCAAGGGTTTGCAGCCAAGTGGACCTGTGACTCGGCCAGTAACTCCTTCGGGGGCGAACCCTTTGAAGGGGCGACGGTGGCCGGAGCGAGTTGAAAGTGGGGGGAAGAAAAGGCCTCACCCCTCAAGGGGTGAGCTACAACTGGCGTCAGCAGAAAGGGAAGAGGGGCGGCCCGACTGAGGTAAGAAAGGCAAAGCGGCGATAATTTGACTGCACGGCCCTTACCGGGCCTGCGAATGCCGCCGCACTCCATAGGACGGGATGACAGAGCGGGGACGGCGCTACGGAGAGGGCACGATGTATCGTGCCCCTACAGCGCTCGCGGAGCTCGGTGAAGTCCTGAGTCGAAAGCGGTTCTGCCGATATATGGAAGGGGAAGCTAGTGTTGTGTCCCGCAAATACATGAAAGAAGGCAGGGTGACTTCAGGGGCTGAAGCCCTTTTGCTTTTCAACCGGTTACGTGGGAGCTGAAGCTCCCACCTCCTAAAAACATAGGTAACGTATTTCCGGGACGACACACTAGAATTGCAGCGGCGTGCGGCAATGCCATTATCGCGAGGGCGGCGGACAAGATGAGAGTCGCAATCGTGGCGGATATTCACGGCAATCGGCGCGCCTTCGAGGCGGTTCTCGCCGACCTGCGGCAGGTTGCGCCTGACGTGGTTCTCCAGGGCGGTGATTTGGCTTACGGTGGAACTCACCCGGCGGACATCATCGATCAGATCCGCGGGCTCGGTTGGCCCGGTGTGCGCGGGAATACCGATGAGATGCTTTGGGCCCCGGAAAGTCTGGCGGAATTCGCCGCGAGACAGCCGAAGCTCGGGCCACTGCTTTCCCTAATCGAAGAGATGATTCCGCCGACGCTCGCGAGCATCGGAGAAGAACGGCTGCGATGGCTGGAAGGACTTCCTGAGCAATACTCCGGTGAAGGCTTTAGCCTGGTTCATGCCAGTCCCGGGGACCTGTGGCGTGCTCCCATGCCCGATGCCAGCGATGACGAATTGCAGAGCACCTATGCGTCTCTTCGCGCTGCCGTGGTGGTCTACGGGCATATCCATCGTCCCTACATACGCCGGCTTCCAGGCATGACCGTGGCGAATACCGGCAGCGTCAGCCAATCCTATGACGGAGACCGGCGCGCGTCGTATCTGGTGATGGACGGAGAGAGCGTCACCATTCGCCGGGTCGAGTACGACGTGGAGAGCGAAGTAAAGGAACTCTTGGATTCGGGCCTGCCCCATGCGAAGTGGCTGTCGCGGATTCTCTTGGCCGGAAAATACTGTCCTCCCGAGTAGGTAAAATCTGATCTCATTCGATTCGCTGGGAGATCAGAAAAGAGAAAGTGGAAAAGAGAACAGAGAAAATCCTCACGCCACCGGCGTATGCGGCACGCAAACTCAGGGGATGAGCCAGCCGCCAGCGAGCGCGATCAGCGCTGCTTCTTGCGTTCGTTCTGCGTGACCCGCGCCTTCACCAGTTTCTTAACAAGTGCAATCGGCAGTGGCTTGTCCGTGGGGAAGTGGATGGTCCCTTTGGATGTGGAGAAGCCCTTGAGTTCGTTCTTGAACGCTTCGACAACCGAGGCAGTGGGGAACAAACTGCAGTGCTTCGAAAACGCAGCGAACCACACCAGCACTCCTTTGTGCTTGAACGCAGGCATCCCATAGCTGATGGTCTCGGTAGCCTCCGGCGGCACGACGGATCGAATCGCCGCGCGCATCTTGTTCAAGGTGCTGCGGGCGGGTTCCGGGACACCGGCAAGGTATTCATCGACGTTTTTCGGCACCACGTTCTGCGGAGTGGGGCTGCCTTTCGCCGCAGAACTGCGATTGCCAGAGTTCAGTTTTTTCACGCGGGCGATGCTACAAGAACTTCCACTTCAAGTCCATGCCCCAGACAACCGAGCAGCCGTTCGACGTGAAAAACGCCGCACCGACCGTAGCGTTAGGCCGCAGGCTGAACCAGGTTGATGAGGTTGCCGCAAGTGTCCTCAAACAGTACAGCGGTGATTGGCCCCATGCTCTTTGGTTCCCCACGGAACCTGACGCCAAGCGCTTTTAGACGCCGGTGCTCAGAGGCGATGTCGTTCGTTAGGAACGCAGTGGCCGGAATGCCAGCGGCGAACAAGGCCTTTTGATACGCCTGAGCGGGCGCGAAACCCATAGGCTCCAGCACGAGCTCAACGCCTTCCGCGCCCTCCGGCGAAGACACGGTCAACCAACGGAATTGACCCATAGGAATGTCCTTGTTCTTCACGAAGCCCAAGACAGTCGTGTAGAAGCGGAGAGCGTTCTCTTGGTTGTCAACCATTACGCTGGCTAACCTGATCTGCATAGGAGGCTCCTGTTTGATGTGGTTTAACGCGGTCGTCGCAGAGGCAGAAGATTCTAACAGCAATTTCCGATTGGGGCCTCAAGCTCGGGCATTGCAGGCGTCTCCTATCAGGCCTGTCACGGGCGGGCTCACTCCCGATTCATCGCATTACCGGACGTCTGCCGAGGCGTTCTCGCGGGCACGTCAACGCCTTCTCTGGCTCACTCAACAGAAGAAAATTTCTAGGGCGTATACTTAAGGATGCGCGCCAGCTCGTTGACGCGATTTTCCCATGGGCCTTTACGCCAAATACATTTGGCCTCTCCTCATCGACGTGGGCATGAGGAACAAGGACACTACTCGTCTCCGCGCCGCCTGGATTCCGCACGCACGCGGCGACGTGCTGGAAATCGGCATCGGCTCCGGCCTCAATCTCCCGTACTATTCCCCGGAGGTGCAGCGGGTCTACGGGGTCGACCCGTCCCTCGAACTCCAGCGCATGGCGCGGAAGCGAGCGGCGGCGGGGCGCCTCCCGGTCGAGTTCCTCGCGCAATCCGCGGAGCAGCCGCTGCCGCTCCCCAATGCGAGCATCGACACCGTCGTCGTCACCTGGACGCTCTGCTCCATCCCCGACGTTTCCCCGGCGCTCCAGCAGATGCATCGCGTGCTAAAGCCCAGCGGCCGCCTTATCTTTCTCGAGCACGGCCGCGCCACCGACCCTCGCGTGGTCGCCTGGCAGGACCGCCTCACCCCGCTCTGGAAGCGCTTCACCGGCGGCTGCCACCTCAATCGCAAGGTCGATGAGCTCATCGCTGCAGCAGGTTTCCGCATCACCGAGCTGAAGACATGCTACGTCCCCGGCCCGCGCCCCATAACCTATACGTACCAGGGTTGCGCGCAGCCAGCGTGAAGCGCTGAGGGCCGGGTTATGGCCATTCAAAGAGCCTCATTTTTTGTTCGACGCGGCAGCAGCAATAGAGGAACTGCCGGGTCGCGCCAAAAAAGGGACGCGAGATTTATTCTGACCAAGAGCGGGAGGAGCATTGCAGGGTCGGCTCTTCAGAGCGGGAGAGATTGAGAAACGTTTCGGCGAGGGTCCTGAGAATTCTGCGATCCAGCTCACAGATGTCGTCCGGCTGGAGAGTGTCGCGCAGCAGGACGGTGCGCGCGTCCGAGCCTTGTTCCAGCGTATACCGCAGCACGTCTCCCAGATAGATGCGAGCCAGAACGCGGGGCAGCACAGAATGACCTCTCCCCATGAGCGGAAGGCTATTTCTAGCAGAATATAACGTCAACGTCAATATAACCTGCGTGATATTTGTGGCCAGGACGTACGGGTTGCCCCCGCGAGCGAAGAAGCGAGCCACACCTGAGGTTGTCCGGAGGACGCGAGGTGGAACCGCAGACGCGGTGAAGTGAACGAGCGGACCAGCCGGGGCAGTTATGGAGAGGACTTGGGTGCAAGCTTTGAGAGCTACTGTGGCTATAACTTGTTGCAAATAAATGAGTTACAGAGAAATGAGGCAGTACCATTGACCCTTCGACCCCTTCCGGCGCTAAGATGAGCTTGTAGCATCAGCCCTCCCGAGCTCTCACCCCCCTTTTATCTCTGTCGAGGTAGGAAGTTCGGCGAAGCCTCATGCCTACGAAGCTCCAAGGCCGCAGCGAAGGCCGTGCGCCACTGAGAGTGACGGTCGATCTCTCCAGCCTGGACGTGCGGCGACCGGCCCAGGAAGGAATCACCGAGAATGTCAGCGCCAGGGGCGCGCGTGTCGTCACGAACAAACCCTGGCAGCCGAATGAGCGGTTGAACGTCAGGTCGCTCCTGGGAAGCTTCCGCTCGCGAGCGCGAGTCGTTTATTGCCAAGCGCTGGGACACGGATCGTTCGCCATTGGACTACAGCTGGTGGCCGCCGCAGGCGATTGGATGTCCCGCCGCTAGTGCCGTTCCAACTTTTTGAAACTAACTTTTTTCTCCGCAGAGCAGCAGCGAAGTTTGGGCAGCGGGTATTTGGCTGAGTAAGTTGGAACGGCACGAGGCGTCCCAATCAGGAGAGCGTGTCAATCACCGGGAAGGCGAGCCGGCGCTACACGGGAGAACGCAAGTCTGATAGACTGGTGATTCTGCGAGCAGGCAATTTCTGAACAGGATGAGTTGGTGAGCTATGGCATCGAAGTGTGAATTGTGCGGCAAAGCACCGCATTATGGAAACGTGATCAGTCACGCGAATAATACGCGCCGGCGCCGGTGGAAGCCGAATTTACGGCGCATGCGCGCGATCGTGAACGGCGTGCGCAAGCACCTGAGCGTGTGTACCGCCTGCATCCGCGCGGGCCGCGTGAAAAAAGCCGCCTGAGCCCGCCTTGCATTCCCCCCGTCCGGATTCCGCCAGGAAGAAGGCCCCGAAACTCCGGGGCGCGATTCTCCGCGTCTGCGCGCTTCTCCTTGCCAGCGGATGCGGGCATGAGTCACGGCCCGCGCCGGACGTGTGGGCGGCCGTGAACGGGCAGGAGATTAAGCGCGACGAAGTGGAGAAGTACTACCGGACGCGTGTGAGTTCGGAGGGACAGGAACCTTCACAAGAGGAGGCGCTGTCCCTGAAGCTGAACGTGCTCGATGAGCTCATCAACAACGAAATCCTGCTGGAGCGGGCGAAGAAGCTGAACCTGGAAGCCAGCGACGGCGAGGTGGAGGATAAATTCACCGAGCTGAAAAGCCCTTTCACGGAAGAAGAGTTCAACCGACAACTGAAGGACCGCGGGATCACGGTAGACGATCTGAAGCGCGACCTGCGGCGCGACCTCTCCATCCAGAAGCTGTTGAACCGCGAAGTGGTGTCGAAAATTACGATCACCGACCAGGACGTGGCCGGCTTCTACAACGCAAACAAGGCGCAGTTCAACGTGGCCGAACCGCAATACCAAATTGCCCAGATCGTGGTCACGCCGCGGAAAGATCCGCTGATCCGCAACCGCAAGAATGACGACGCAACAAACGACGCCGAAGCGCGGCGCAAGATTCAAATGATCCTCGACCGGCTAAACACCGGCGCGGACTTTGCGCAGCTCGCGATGGATTATTCCGAGGACCCCACAACTTCCGCGACAGGCGGAAGCCTGGGCTACATCCCCGAGTCGTCTCTCAACCAGTCCGATCCCGCACTCAAAAGGACTGTGATGGGGCTGAAGCCGGGGCAGGTGAGCCCCATCATTCCGTTAAAAGACAAATACGTGGTCCTAAAGCTTGTGGCCCGCGAGGCCCCGGGCCAGCGAGGGCCGTCCGATCCGCAGGTTCAACAGACCATCCGCGACACGCTGCGCAACCGGAAGGAGCAGCTTCTGCACGCGGCCTACATTGCGATCGCGCGGAATGAAGCGCGCGTAACGAATTACCTGGCGGAACAAGTGATCGAAGCCGCGGGAAAATTGCCGGACGCGGCGAAGCCCGCAGTCTCGACGAAGTAAGCCCGCCGCGAGCGCCAGCAGCAAACGTTCCATGGCTTCCACTCAAAAACATTTCAGAGACCACGGTGCCTATTCGATCCAAGCGAGGACTTCCCCCGAGTTGACAGCCTGCCCTTCCGCGACCAGGATGCGCTCGACGACACCGCTTTTGGGCGATTTGATTTCGTTTTGCATCTTCATCGCTTCGACGACCATGAGCCCCTGGCCGGCTTCCACTCGATCGCCCGTCTGTACGAGGACACGAACGACTTTCCCGGGCATGGGCGCGGAAATTTGCTGAGGGCCTTCGGATTCGAGAGCGCCGTGGCGCCGGCCCCGCCACGCACGCGGATCGAAGACTTCGGCGGTGTATTCCGCGCCGCCGCTCTGAAGTTTCAGCGCGCCGCCGGGCAAGCGCGTGACGCGCACTTCGTGCGATTCTCCGTTCAGAAGAATGGAATACGTGCCGGGAGAAACCTCAACGGCGTCGGCTTCGACGGTGCGCCCGTCGATTTCCGCGCGCAAGCGAGACCCGGTGCGACCGAGATTGATGTGACGCGTCTCGCCGCGGGCGCGGATATCCAATTTCATGGCATGCGGTCCGATTGCTGGCGGCGGCCCTCGAGCTTCCAGCGAGAAGAAGTTTCGGAGCGCGGCGCGGCGCCCGGGTTTGCGCCGTTTTGGCTTATGTGGCACAGAGCCGCCGCGATGAGCGCCGCATCGGCAGCCGCGGAACGTGCATTCGCGCCGCCGCGGGCTTTGGCGATTTCCGGTGACCTTGCCGGCGCGCGAAGGAGTTCGTCCAGCCAGCGCGTATGGATTTCGCCGCGAAGGAATTCAGGCTCAGCGAAAATGCGCCGGAAGAGGCCGGCATTGGTTTTTATGCCGGTGATGGAATACTCCTCAAGGGCGCGGCGGAGACGCGCGATCGACTCCTCGCGGCTGTTGCCCCAGGCGATCAGCTTGCTCAGCAGAGGATCGTAGTCTGTGGGGACGGTCCAGCCTTCATACACGCCTTCATCGAGCCGAATCCCCGGGCCGCTCGGCACGCGGCGCGAGAGGATCTTGCCGGGCGAAGGAAAGAAATTATTGTCGGGGTCTTCGGCATAGAGGCGCGCTTCGATGGCGTGACCGCGCGGCACAATCGTTTGCCACGCAAACGGAAGACGATGTCCGGCGGCAATGGCGATCTGCAGCTTGACCAGATCGAGTCCCGTAACCTGCTCGGTGACGGGGTGCTCGACCTGAAGGCGCGTGTTCACCTCGAGAAAATAGAAACCCAGGTTCGCGTCGAGGAGGAATTCGACCGTGCCGGCGTTGCTGTAGCCGCCCGCGCGCGCCAACCGCACCGCGGCTTCCCCCATTTTGCCGCGCAGCTCGGGCGTCATGACGGGCGAAGGCGCTTCTTCGACGACTTTCTGGTGGCGCCGCTGGATGGAACATTC
>WNGH01006230.1_pt1 | contig 11332 bp, 11 predicted proteins | sample 5400631 | NCBI WGS metagenome assembly WNGH01 (sample SAMN13153373, study PRJNA577476) | soil metagenome | isolation source: 115 cm soil or saprolite under Garry oak tree replicate 1 | place: USA:California | collected 2016-06-15 | reverse complement strand
CGATGACGACGAATACATCTTCCTTGGCCGCGAGATGGCCCGGGCGAAAGTTTATAGCGAGTCCACGGCCCAGGAGATTGATGGCGAGGTTAAAAGCATCATTGACCACGCGTTCAAGACGGCCAAAGACATCATCACGAACAATCTCGACAAGCTGGAATTGATCGCCAAATCGCTGCTCGAGTACGAGACGCTGGATGGCGCGCAAGTCGAGGAAATCGTCCGCACCGGCAAATTCACGCCGCCGCCTCCGACACCACAAGTCGAGGCGCCTCACGGAGCGCCCGCCGGAACGCCTTTGCCTGAGACTCCTGTAAAACCCGCGCAGCCCAAACTGCCAGGCTTGGGTAATCCCGCTCCGGCAGCGGTGTAAACCTGGGAGCGCCGGCGTCTCGCCGGCCAGGTCATCGCGTTCTCAAGTGAAAATACGCCGGTGAGACGCCAGCGCTCCCAGGCACATCAGACTTAGTTAGCTCTCCCGGGAACTTTAGCCTTTAGCCTTCGGCCTTCAGCCTTTAGCCTTTCCCGTCATGATAATTGCGCCTTCGCTGCTCGCAGCCAACTTCGCGAACCTGGCCCGCGAAACGAAGCGCGTTAGCGCCTCCGGCGCGGATTGGCTGCATTTGGATATTATGGACGGCCATTTCGTCCAAAACATCTCCTTTGGCCCGGCGGTGGTGGCGACCGTTCGGCCCTTCTCGAAATTGTTCTTTGACGTGCATCTGATGTGTTCGAAGCCGGAAATCCTCCTCGAGCCTTTTGCTAAAGCCGGGGCGGCCCAGATGAATATTCATGTCGAACTGGGCGACCGTGTGCCGGACCTGCTTTGGAAAATCAAATCGCTGGGAAAAAAAGTGGGGCTGGCTATCAACCCGCCGACCTCCATCTCCCAGGTTCAGCCGTATCTGGACAAAATTGATTCGCTGCTGATTATGACCGTTAATCCTGGCTTCGGCGGGCAATCGTTCATTTATGAGACGCTGCCGAAAATTCAGCAGGCCTGGCATTGGCGAAAAGAGAAAAATCTCGGCTTTAACATTGGCGTGGACGGCGGCGTGGATTTTAAGACTGTTGCCGATTGCGCGCATGCAGGAGCGGATACGTTTATCAGTGGGACGACGCTTTTTCATCTGCGCAGTATGAAAGCCGGCGTAAAGAAAATGCGGAAGATTGCGGAGGCCAATGTACCCATTTTCCAGGTGGCACCGAATCATCAACTCTCCTAGCCGATAAGACTCCCGTCTCCGCCTTCGTCTTAATACTTGTCCGCTTTGAGCGTCGGCTCAATCATGCCTCTGCTATAGTCACGCCAGCGTTGATCCGCCAGAACGATAGACTCCTCAATCTGGCGATCCGGCACAGTCCAGTAGATCTTCAAAAGACGGTTTTTCTCGTCGTCACCCACAAGCACAAAGCCATTCTTCTCGTAGAAACGGATGGCCCAGGCCGCCGCTTTCCAAGTGCCTATCAACACCGGTCGCCGGGTAAGCTGATTCAAATGGGTCAGTAGCTTCCCACCGATACCCTGGCTGCGGTATTCTGTGCGCACGTACGCGTGCCGGATCAAAGTGACGTCCTTCACATCCTGGATACCCATCACGCCGGTCAGACGGTCACTCGTGTAATATCCGTAAAACTTCACGCCTTTGCCAATTTCAGAAACGAGCTCCGCCATCGGCATGTATGGCCCGTGCCAACGGTCCGCTGGAATCACACCTTTGTAGGCCAGTGCGGACTCATTTATGATCTCGAAAATCATCGGCACGTCTGCCGAACCGCAAAGCGATATTATTTCCTTCATTGCTAACGACCCATTAGTTCAGCGACGGCGACACACAAAGTCAAAAGACAAAGTCATTGCGGAACACCTTGGCTCGTGCGCTTGAAGGGCGTCAAAGAAATGCCGGCAGCGAAGCCCTACCTGGTAACCATTGCCGGGCATCCTGGCATTGACATCCCGAAGGGCACCATGAACAGTAAAAAGGAGAAATGGCCCAGATCAAATTCGGGACGGATGGTTGGCGATCGGTTATCGCCGACGATTTCACTTTCATAAATGTCGAGCGTGTAGCTCAAGCAACTGCGGACTATTGGGCTGCCAATCCAGTCGCCGGAACCGAGAAGAAGGTTATTATCGGCTACGACCGCCGTTTCCTTTCAGACCAATTCGCACGCCGGGCGGCCGAAGTCTTTGCCGGGAATGATTTTGGAGTGGTCTTAACGCCCGAACCAACACCCACACCATCCGTTTCATTCGCTGTAAAACAGTTGCAGGCGATTGGTGGAGTGATGATCACCGCCAGCCATAATCCGCCGATGTTCAACGGGTTTAAGTTAAAGTCGCACTATGGCAGCTCTGCCGAATCCTCGACCTGCCAGGCTGTCGAGGGGTTGTTAGATCGCAATCCGGTGCGGACCGCCGGGGCGAATGGGGGACGGATAGTCCTTGAGGATATCCGGCCGGCGCATTATGCGGCTTTGAAAAAGCTGGTGGATTTCAAATTGATCGCAAAATCCAGGCTGAAGTTTGCTCACGAGGCCCTCTTTGGCGTGGGAGCAGGTTGCTTCGAACAGCTCCTCGCCGGCACCACGTGCAAAGTGACCACACTCAACGCCCGGCATGATCCGCTCTTTGGTGGAATCAATCCCGAACCGGTCGAGAGCAACTACCTTCGCAGCGCGGCGTTTTTGAAGAAGCATCCGCACGATATCTGCCTCGTGACCGATGGGGACGCCGACCGCGTGGGTGGAATGGATGGCCGTGGAAATTACCTCAGCACACATCAATTGATTTGCCTGTTGCTTCACCATTTCGTCGTGAATCGAAAGGGCAAGGGGCGTGTTATCAAGGCGCTGACGACAACTTCGATGGTGGACAAAATGTGCACGGCGCACGGCTTGCAGTTGGTCGAAACCGGCGTTGGCTTCAAATACATCGCCGCGGAGATGATTAAAGGAAATGTGCTGCTCGGCGCTGAAGAAAGCGGCGGAATCGGTTTTCCTGGGCATATTCCTGAGCGCGACGGCATTGCCGCCGGCCTGATGCTGCTCGAAATGCTCGCCACGGAGCGCCTTTCCGTGAATAAACTGATCGCGAACCTGGAGAAAGAATTTGGCCCTCACCGCTATGGCCGCATTGACACACATTTTCCGCTCGAGAAACGTTCTTTATTGATGGAGTTTCTTAAATCCAATCCACCTGCCAAACTTCTTCGCTCCGCACTGAAGGAAGTGAAGAGCTACGATGGCGTAAAATTTGTCGCTGAGGACAGTTCCTGGCTCATGCTGCGCGGCTCTGGCACGGAACCGATACTGCGGATTTATGCGGAAGCTAAAAGCGAAGCGGGTGTGCGCAAACTGTTGAAGATGGGAGTTGGCTTGACGAAAGAGGTGTAGGCCGCCGACTTTGGACTTTAGACTTTGGACATTGGACTTTAGACTTGGTGCGAATGAGTCCTGGGCTGGTTGCGGTGGCGGTGGTTTTGGTTTTCGCGGGCGCCAGTTTCTTTTTTGCGCTGGCGGAGACGGCGCTTTTTTCGCTGAGCAAATGGCAGGCCCAACAATTGGCTGAAAAGCAGCCCGTCGCGGGCCGGATTGTTCAGCGTCTGCTGAATCAAGCGCAAGACCTGCTCGCGACGATGGTATTGGGGAACACTTTCGCCAGCGCGGCGATGTTAGCCACTGCTTTATGGATGGCGCTCAATGGCCGCTGGCCTTTGGCGATAACCATCATCCTGCTGTTGGTATTGATCCTGATCGGGTGCGAAGTGCTTCCCAAAACTCTGGCGGTGCGCAGGCCGGAGCAATGGGCACTGCGGGTTGCGCGGCCTTTGCTGATGCTCCAGGCGCTGGCGACTCCGTTTCGGCGAATCGCCCAGATGGTCAACAGTACGATTTTGGTGGCAGTAATTCCGAAGACCATCAAACCGCACACCGCATTGACCGATGCCGACTACAAGGAATTGCTCGAATTGGCCTTTCAACAAGGCGCGCTGGCACATTCCGAGAAGGAAATTATTTTGCAGATTATTGAACTCGATCGCCGCACCGCCAAGGACGTGATGAAGCCGCGATCGCAGATGGCGGCAATTCCGGATGATTTGTCAGTCGAGGAAATGATCGAAGCCGCGAGGAAGTATAAGCATCGGCGCCTGCCGATTTACGACGAGACGCCGGATACAATCGTTGGGATTCTAAATACGCGGGCGTTGCTCCTGGACCCGCATATTGATCTGGCCGATGCGATTGAATTTCCGTCATTCGTGCCGGAAACCATGAATCTTTTGCGGTTGCTCAAAAGCCTGCAACGACAGCGGCGTGGGCTGGCAATTGTCCTGGATGAATTTGGCGGAACCGCCGGCATTGTGACCACCGAAGATATTCTGGAAGAAGTGATTGGGAAGATCCGGGGAGAATCCGAGACGCAGAGCTTTCTGATGGAAAAGCTCGCGCCCGGACGGTGGCGGATTAGCGGCAGCTTTCGACTGGACGACTTCCGGCGTGAGTACCCGCCGTTGGGGGATGTGCCGGAAGTTGAGACGATGGGCGGGTTACTCCTCAATGTGGCGGAGGTTGTGCCTGCGGTTGGAGAATCGGTAACGTTTCGGGGCCTGAAACTCACGGCGCACGTGGCCGATGAACGCAGGGTGAAGGAATTACTGGTGGAGAGAACTAAATGATACAGGAGGGCACTTAATTGGGAACGCACGCGTTAGTCTGGTTGCTCTTCGGCGCGTGCCTCGTGCTGTCGTTCGTTTTGTCGGGAATGGAAGCGGGGGTGTTCGCATTGAGCCGGTTGCGTATTCGGCAACAGATGCGAGCGGGCCGGCGCTCGGCTGAAGTGTTGCATAATTATCTCGAGCATCCGGAGAACTTTCTCTGGACGATCTTGGTCGGGAATACGGTGGCCAATTTCATCATTCTGGGATGGCTGATCGCCATTTTGCATCAGGAGTTGCAGGCCCATCTTCTTTGGTTCGTGATCATCTTCTCGGTCGCGGTGTTTCTCTTTTATGCGTTCTTCGATCTGTTGCCCAAAATGCTGTTCCGGAGTTTTCCGAATCGGCTCTGCCTCATGCTGGCGCGGCCTTTCGGTATTGTACACTTCGCTTTGCGCCCACTTGTGGCGGTAGTGGAGTGGTTCTCGGGAATGCTGTTGCGCTGGCGCGGCGGCAAGACATTTACAGGGCATCTATTTGGCAATCGTGAGGAGTTGCGGCTGGTGATGCAGGAGTCTGCGCAGGGCTTCACTTCGGAAGAGCGAATGATGATCAATCGGGTATTGGATCTGCAAAGTCTGACGGTCCGCCAGGCGATGAAACCTCTCGCGCAGGAAGGCACGGCGACGATCGAAACACCGGTCGGTGACGTGCTGGCGTTGAGCCGGCAGAAGCAAGTGATTCGCGTGCCCATTTGGGAGCAGCGCGATAATCGCCAGCGAATCGTCGGCGTGATTAACGTCAATTCCCTGCTGTTCCGCTCTGATCTGGACCCTGCGGCGCGAGCCGGGGCGCACGTGCAACCGGCAATCTATGTAGATGAAGATATGCGAATAGAGGTGGCTTTGAGACGAATGCAACGGAGCGGCCAGCGCCTGGCTATTGTGCTGGGCCGCGACGGCCGGGAACTGGGAACTCTTGACCTGCAGGATGTGCTCGAGGTCATTTTCGGTGAGGTCAGCTTATAACCCATGGGTGCAATATCCATCAGCAGCGCCGTCCTGGAACTCCTGCTCGTGTTGGGCCTGGTCTTGCTGAATGGTTTTTTTGTCGCCGCTGAATTTGCGTTCGTCAAAATCCGGGAGACGCAGTTGGATACACTGGTTACCAAAGGACATCGCCGGGCGAAGGTGGCGCGTCATATCCTGGCCAATCTCAATACGTTTCTTAGCGCGACCCAATTAGGGATCACCATGGCGAGCCTGGGACTGGGCTGGGTCGGAGAACCGTTGTTTAATAAATTGTTGTCGCCGTTGCTCAGCTCGCTACACGTCGAATCAGAGGCCGTGCGGCATTCCGTTTCTTTCGCGATTGGCTTTTCCCTGATCACGTTTCTGCACATCACCGCGGGTGAGCTGGCGCCCAAATGGACAGCGATTCAGAAGCCCTTGCCGATATCGCTTTGGCTGGCGCGGCCATTGAAATGGTTCTATGTGGCGTCGTATCCGCTCAATTGGCTGTTAAATCGGGCGGCTCAGGCACTGTTGCACCAACTCGGCATCGAACCTGCGAGCGAGAGCGAGCGGGTCCATTCCGAGGAAGAGCTTCGATTGCTGGTCTCGACCTCTCATCGCCATCGTGGCGGCACGACACTGGGTCGGGACATTGTTCTCAATGCGCTTGACCTTCGCCGTCGTGTGACTCGCGACGTAATGCGACCGCGCCAGGAAATTACCATGCTGGACACCGAGGCTTCGATTGCCGAATGCCTCGAAATCGCTGAGAAAACGCGCTACTCCCGCTTCCCGCTTTCTGAGGCTGGGAACCTCGACAAGACGCTCGGGGTTGTTCACATCAAGGATTTGTATGCGATGCGCCTGAAGGCGCGCAGCGGGGCGGAATTGGCCGGCGTTGCTCGCAAGCTGATTTACGTGCCCGAAACGGCGCGGCTGGAACGGCTGCTCCAATTACTGCTCGAGCGCAAGCTCCATATGGCGATTGTAGTGGATGAATATGGCGGCACACTGGGACTGGTGACCCTCGAAAACGTTCTCGAAGAATTGGTCGGGCAAATTCAGGACGAATTCGACCAGGAAAAGCCTTTGCTGATAAAGACGAGCGAAACGAGTTGGCAGATCGCGGGAACGCTGCCTCTGCACGAACTGGAGGAACTCGTGGGCGAGCCATTGCAGGAAGAAGGGATTACCACGGCCAGTGGGTGGGTGACTCAACGTCTGGGCGGTTTTCCCAAAGCAGGGGATTCCGTGCCGCTCAGCGGCAGTGAAATTCGAGTTGAGGAAATGGACGGGATGCGCGTTGCGCGGTTGAGCGTTCGAAAACGAAAAGAAGAGGAAAAGGTTTAGCTTTCACCAACGGGCGCCCTTGATTGCGAAGACAGTGGCGACCATGGTCGCGCAAGCCACTACCACCACGGCGAGCCAGAGTTGGTGAGCCGCTGCTCCGGCAATAAACAATCCATTCAGAAACAGCCAAAGCACAAGCGGATAGTAATCCGGGGGCTGCTTCACAGACTTCTTGTTTATGAGCGACGGTGTTGCAAACGCGAGTATAACGAGCGTGGTGGCGGCCCAGCCTAGAAAATTGACCCACGGAGCGCTGTACCAGTAAACGAATGCGTTCGTCGGATGCCAAAGCCAGAAGTGTTTTACCTGCGTGGCAAAAGGTTCCAAACCGAGATCAAATAGAACGACAAGGGCGGTGGTGATGCCCATCAGCCAAAAGCCATAATTCCGTGTTTTCCGCCACGGACGAAGGATAAGACGTCCAACGCCGCGACAAGTGAACACCATCGAAAGCCAAAGGGCCGGGATGGCCCAAGGAAGTGGATGGAACAGTTGCAGTCCGATTTGACCAGTATAAACGTAGGGGCCGAAGGGAATTCCAGTTAACGCTCCAACGCTGTGAGCTGCGCCGCCGATGAACGCCACGATGATCGAAGCGAGCATGACATTCTGAGCGGGCAACTGTCGAGTGGCAGAGGCGACGGCGGCGGCCGCGGCCAGCAAAAGCAAGATGGCGTCAGGCCAACGCGCCTCTCCAAAAAAAGCCGCCGGCTGAAAGAGACGGAAGACGATCAGAACAAACTGCACGAGAAAAAGTGCAAAGATGGCGTGATGAAAATGCTGGCCCCAACCGGCGAAAGGGCTGGCGCGCAAGGGAATTTTCTTCAAAACGGCGCGATCCATGTCAAACAGCATATCTCTGACATGGAGGTTTGGACGAAAGGAATTTTCGATTACTGGCCCTGGACTTGCTTATTTTTGGCCAAATAACATTATTGTCTTTATGACATTTGATCAGGTGAACAAACAGATCAAGGCATGCGCGCAGCAGATGGATGCCAGGTATGGCAAGGTCGTTTTTGACGAGTGGGCCATCGTCTCGTTGGCGGACCAAAAGGGGCGACTGCTTTCGTACATCGGCCCTCGGAAGGATGGTTTTCAAAAGAACTTTTTGAATGACGCCGGATCTCTGCGCGCCGGGCTGCTGACGAAGCAATATGATCCGGGCGATTTTGAATTCTCGCGTCACGAAGTGGGACCGGGCTTCGAATCGTTTATGGTCCTGGGCAAAGGGATGTATTTGATCTGCAATAATACTGTCCAATCCATGGACGCTATTACCAAGGATCCGTTATGGCTTGGAGCGCAGGTTCCTTTCGTGGAATTAAGCGATAAGTTGAGATCCGATCCGGTGACGCTCTGATCATTTGCCCAAGCCGGCATAGAGGAAGATCAGATAAGCGGCGATGAGGACCCAGCCCATCAGGCGAGGCAGTCGCCCGAGCAATGCCACGAAAACAAAGTGGATGATCGCTGCAAAGAGAAGAATTTTCGCGCCGGTATAAAAGAACTGCGGCACATCAATCGTTTGGTAGAGGCTGAATACTCCGAGGCAAAGCGGGATGCTGATATGCCCATCGCCGATTTGTGAGGTATAGACAACCTCTGGATTTCCGCGTCGCGCATAATATAAGGCCAGCAGCCCGTTTGGCAGGACCATCAACCAACCGCTCAGCCATCCTAGATATTTGGCGCTGATGAATCCGGTGTGAATGCCGGAGATCCAATCAACGAGCCAGTCGGTGCTGAAATAAATCGCATAGGCGCCAATGGCCAGAAGCAGCAGGTCAAAGGGAAGCTTCCAGGTGAACGATTTATTCTGGCGCACGTTGCTCTTCAGGACCTCGAAGACGTGAAAGCATTGCCAGAACAAGAACAGGCCGATCAATACAAGTCCATCCCTCGCGTTGATTTTGCCGTCTCCTCCAAGTGCCCAAACCGCAGCGGTAAAGAAAATGGCCGCCGTTAAAGTGAGGAGTAGCGTCAGCCGATTGATTTTGTATTCTTTTTGGTTGGCCTTTTTCTTTTTGCCTTTGGCGGCCGGTAGCACGTTCATACCCCAGAAGATTGCGGGCAGTCCCAGGAGCAGAGTCATATTGGTGACATTGTTTACCAGGGAATTGGTCACAACCTCGCTGCCGGAACCCGCTTTTCGCGCCATGATGAAGGCGAAGATCAAATTGCCCATTCCGGAGCAATAGGGCATGACCAGGGTTCCCAGCACCGTGCCTTCGACCCCGCTCTTATTCATGGCTTCGAGCCGCCAGATCATCATGAATGAACCTGCGAGGAAAATTCCTATGAACAGCCAGGGCGCGAGCGAGCCGGTGCTTTCAATCCATGTTGTGATCCATTTCAACGCGCGCAGTTAAGCATGGATGAGGCGCTTGGACACGGATTTTAGGAATCGTCCCGGAACCTCGAGTTGCTTATTCGGGCGAGAGTTTGGAAAGAATCTCGTGGATTGGCGTCCCGTAAATTTTGATTTGTTTGTGGCGCGAGGTGTGGCCGCGAAGCAATTCGATGCGATTGCGCGCCACTTCCAATCTTTCGGAGAGAAAGCGAATGAGAGCTTCATTGGCCGCAGAGTCCACGGGTGGCGCTGTTACTCTGATGCGCAATTCGTTTCCAAGCGGAGTTTCAATGGAATTCACGGATGCGCGAGGCTGTAGCTTCACCGACAAAACAATCCCGTCCTTATCAAGGCGAAGATATGGCGGTAGATTTCTTTGTTCAGAATCCATGCTGGAAAAATCTACGGTACAAAGTAAGAATAGGTGGCGCGCGCACTTATGAATTCAATGGTCACAAAAAGGCGTAAAAAGACACAAAAAAAGAAAATTGCAGACAGCGCGGCCGCCTGCGCGTTTGCGGTTTTACTGCTGGCTGCCTGCGCGTCACGGCAGACCCATTCTTCTGATCGCCCGACACAAACCCAGAATACACGAGGCCCACAAGCTGCGAAGACAAATGCCGCCGCCGTGCCAGAGGCAAGACCTTTAAGGCCCGGAGAGGCGGAAATTCTGCACAAGGCCGAGTCCATGCCATCGGCGCCTTTTGAAGGCGAAGATTGGCAGCCGCTATTTGATGGCAAGTCGCTGGCGGGCTGGCTGGAGACCGACTTCGGTGGGCACGGCGAGGTTGAATGCAGGTCGAACCTGGTGGTTTTGCACATAGGCGATCCTTTCACCGGAATCTCCTGCACCAATCCATTTCCGCAGATGGATTATGAAATCGCGCTCGATGCGATGCGGGTTTCCGGGTCGGACTTTTTCTGCGGATTGACGTTTCCCGTGACCAATGCGTTCTGCAGTTTGATCGTCGGTGGTTGGGGCGGTTCGCTGCTCGGGTTGTCGAGTCTTGATGGGATGGACGCTTCAGAAAATGAGACCACCAAGTACCTGAATTTCGAGCAGGCAAGATGGTACCGGATTCGTCTGCGAGTGACGAAAAATCGAATTGAAGCGTGGCTTGATAAAGACAAGGTCGTGGACGTCGTCACCACCGACCGGCGAATATCATTGCGAGCGGGCGAAATTGAAATGTCCAAACCCTTGGGGATTTGTAGCTGGCAAACGACAGGGGCCCTCCGGGAAATGAAAATGCGCCGCGTTTCCGGGGCGGCGGACCCGGCAAGACGTGGCAGATAGCAGCAGCCTAATTTGGATGTAAAGCCACAGTACGCCAAACACTTCGCGACGGGCGCATCTGACGTGTACCGTTACTTGCCCGAGCCCGGACCGCGGCTGTGGCGAAGCCCAGCCGCAGCGGTCGCAATACTTCAGACCGGCATCGAGTTCCTAATATGCCACCTTCTTTGCACGCGCTGCGGCTGGGCTTCGCCACAGCCGCGGTCCGCCGCTCCTTCGCGACTGCATCTGCCGATTGCTTTCTCGCTGCAAGGGCAGAGAAGTTAAGATTTGGAGTTTGGAGTTTCTCTGGAGCTTGGAATTTGGAATTTTCTTTCACTCGTAATGCTTTGGCGCAGGGAGCTTGCGGGATTTCGATTTAGGCATCGGTGCCGTTGCGACTTTCGCCTCATACAGGCTCAGGCCGGCCGGGAGACTCAGGGTCCCATAGCGATCCGCGGCTCGTAACGAGATCACTTGGGGAGAGGTGTTGGTAAAGGAGTAAGAAAGGCGCGAGCCAGGGAGAACATCAGTTCGCCATGTGCCTCCATTTTGGCTTTGCAAAAGCCACAGCCAGGGTTTGTGACCATCAGCCGGCGCCCAGGTCAGGATGGTGGAGGCACCACGTTCGAATTGTGATAATGTGGGTTGCAGGGCTTGAGTTGTGCCCAGCCAGGGCGAA